>Ga0182016_10001016_pt1 | contig 34402 bp, 37 predicted proteins | sample 712S2MmetaG_FD_120491 | JGI IMG/M metagenome (GOLD analysis project Ga0182016, IMG submission 120491) | Permafrost microbial communities from Stordalen Mire, Sweden - 712S2M metaG | ecosystem: Environmental > Terrestrial > Soil > Wetlands > Permafrost | place: Sweden: Stordalen | collected...
AAGCAGTCAACCGCGGCAGTCGCCGGGTAAAAATCGGCGCTCCGCAGTGACCAGTAATGGATTTAACCATGACCAAAAAACGGTTCAGGGAGAAATTACCCGGTTTTGCAGCAGCCTGCTAAAGCCCCAGTTTCTTAAACCGGTTTTTTACTTCTTTAAAGTGAAAATCCAAAGAACATAGCTTCTCCAATTCTCCTGTCTTAAAGTGCTTTGCCACGGCGGGGTCGGCCTTCAGGACTTTGACAAAATCCGCGTCGTCGCGGCCGGCGTGCTTTACTTCCCACGTTTTCATGGCCGCGTCCTGAACCAGCTGGTAAGCCTGTTCACGGGTCAGTCCCTTTTTGATGAGGGCCAGCAACACGGTCTGCGAATTCCACATGCCGAGGCTTAAACCAAGGTTCTTCTTCATGTTCTCCGGATAAACGGCCAGACCGTCCATGAGCCGGATGAGCAGGCCGAACATGTAATCGAGCAGGGTGCAGGAGTCGGGGAAGATGATGCGCTCGACGCTGCTGTGGCTGATGTCGCGCTCGTGCCAGAGGGGGACGTTTTCGAGGGCGGCGACGGCGTTGCCGCGGAGCACGCGGGCCAGGCCGGTGAGGCGCTCCCAGGTGATGGGATTGCGCTTGTGCGGCATGGCGCTGCTGCCTTTCTGGCCCTTGGTGAACGGTTCCTCGGCTTCGAGCACTTCCGTGCGCTGAAGATGCCGGAACTCGACGGCCCAGCGCTCCATGCTCGCGCCGACCAGCGCCAGCGTGGTCATGAATTCGGCGTGAATGTCGCGTTGGACAACCTGGGTGGCGATGGGGGCCGGGCGCAGGCCGAGCTGTCGGCACACGATGGCCTCAACGCGCGGAGACAAATGAGCGCTGGTGCCAACAGCGCCGCTGAGTTTGCCGACGGCAGCGGTTTCGCGGACGCGTTCAAGACGTTCGAGGGCGCGGCCAAATTCATCGTACATCAGCGCAAGTTTGAGGCCGAAGGTGGTCGGTTCGGCGTGGATGCCGTGGCTGCGCCCGATGCTGGGCGTGAATTTGTACTGGCGCGCCTGCTTCGCGATGGCTTTTCGCAATGTCCGCGCATCGGCGATGAGCAGGTCCGCGCTTTGCACCATCTGGACGGCGAACGCGGTATCCACGACATCGCTGCTGGTCAGGCCGAAGTGAAACCAGCGGCTGGCGCGGTGATTGATTTTTTCGGCGACGGCGGTGGTGAAGCCGATGACATCGTGGTTGAGCGTTTTTTCCAGTTCCTTCTGGCGCACAACCAGGCCGGGCAGGTTGGCGAACCACCGATCCGCGCCGCGTTTTATTCTGGCAAAGTCCGCGCGCGGCACGACGCCTTCCCGAATGAGCGCCGCGCCGGCGAGCAGTTCGATTTGGAGCCAGAGGCGGAGCTTGTTTTCGTCGGTCCAGATGGCCCGCATATCCGGGCGGGAATAGCGCGTTATCATGCGGCGAGCGTAAAACGTCGAAAGCCGGGAGTCGAGCCGCTTTCGCTACACCAGCGCGCCGGCTAGACGGGTAGGTGGCCTGAAACGTAATTCGTGAGACGTGAAATACGCCTTGTGGCTCGCGTCAGTCACGTTTCACGCATCACGTTTCACCTTTACCGTTTGACCATTTTGGAGCGGGCTTTTTCGAGAATTTCGCGTTCCCGGGCCGTCAGGCTTTGGATGCCGTGCGCGGAAATCTTGTCGAGGATGGGATCCACTTCGCTCTTCACAAATTCGTCGGTGGACAACTCCTCGTCCGGTTTGCCCGCCGCTGACTGCCAGAATTTGCCCTTGCTGGCGCGGGTGGTGACGAATTCGTGCGGTGCGCCCGGTCGTGCGGCTGCTGCTCCCCATGGCGGCCAAAGTCCGCGGCCCTGGATGAATTGCCGCACAAAGACGATGCCCGTCAACATGCCCCCCAGGTGCGCGGCGTGGGCGATATTCCCGCCCATCAACCGGGTCAGGGTCGAAGTTGGAAACAGGATGCAGAATAAACTCAACCCGGCCGTACCCCAGAGCAGATATTTCGCCCGCAAATTGACCGGCACCACAAAGAACAGCAGCATGGTCAGTTCCTGCTCCGGATAAAGCGCGGCGAACCCGGCGACCAATCCCAGCGCGGCGGCCGAGGCGCCCACGACTGCCGTGCCGAAATGGCCGGGCCAGACCAGGGCTCCCAACATTTGCAGCAATCCCCCGATTACGCCGCTGGAGAAATACAGAACCAGGAATTTTCCGGGGCCCAACGCGTCCTCCATGACCCGCCCAAAAACGTAAATAGCCCAGCAATTAAGGAAGATATGCAACAAACTGCTGTGCATGAACTGATAGGTGAGCAATTGCCAGACAAAGCCATGCGCCAAACCATCGAGGCTCAGCGCAAAATAATTGTAAAAAAACGGATTGTCCGGCAACAACCGCAGCGGGTTGGAGGAAAGCGCGCATTCGACGAGAAAGACGATGGCATTGGCAACCAACAGCGCCACGGTCAAAGACAGGTAGGGCCGGTGGTAAACCGGCTGGCGCATGTAATCGCGATCCTCGAGCATAACAAACGGAAATTAACCGCCGGAAAACGTGTTTTCAACGGTCATATCATGACGAAGCTTCGACAATGCAGCCGTCGGTAAGTTCAAAGACGCGCTGCGCATGCGCGGCCACCTTGGCATCGTGCGTGGCGATGACCAGCGTGGTCTGCTTTTCCGCGTGCAGCTTTTTAAGCAAATCAATGATTTCGGCGCCGGTGCGTGAATCCAGATTGCCGGTCGGCTCATCGGCCAGCACCAGTTCCGGTACATTGATGAGGGCGCGGGCGATGGCGACGCGCTGCTGTTCGCCGCCGGAGAGTTCAAACGGCTTGTGTTCGAGGCGGGCACTGAGGCCGACCCGGGCGAGTAATTCGCTTCCGCGGGCGATGGCCTGTGCGGCGGGCACGCGGGCGACCCGCGCCGGCAGGCAGACGTTTTCCAGCGCATTGAGCTCCGGCAGCAGATGGTACGCCTGGAAAACGAAGCCGACGCGGTGGTTGCGAAAGTGGGTGAGTTCCCGTTCGGAAAATGCGGCGATATTTTGCCCGGCAAAAAATATTTCGCCCGCATTCGGCGAATCCAAACCGCCGATCAAATGCAGCAGGGTGCTTTTGCCCGCACCGGACGCGCCGCGCAGCGCGAGAAATTCGCCGCGGGCCACGTCAAGGCTCACCCCGCGCAGCACGTCGAGGATGCGCCGGCCCATGGTATAGGATTTGGCGAGGGCGCGGGCGGAAAGGAGCGGTTCGTTCATGGCCGGCCTCCCATGAGGAGAAAAGAAACATCCAACATCGAACTGCCTGCCAGTCCGCGTTCGATTGGTTGTTCGATGTTTCCCAATTTACTCATAGCGCAGCGCCTCCACGGGTTTCAGCCGGCCGGCCCGCCAGGCGGGCAGCACGCCGCCCAGAATGCAAATGACAAACGAACTACCGCAAATCAACGCAATGTCGCGGGCGTCAATGATCGCCGGCAACGCACTAAAGCCATAGATGGAAGCCGGAAACAGCTCAAAGCCGGTCCAATGGTTCATGAAATGAAGGAATTCGTTGCGATACGTCAGCGCGAGAATGCCGAGTCCGTAGCCGGCCAGCACGCCGAGCGCACCGATGATGGCGCTTTGAGCGAGAAATACGCTGGAGATTTGCAGGTTGGTCGCCCCGAGCGCCTTCAGCATTCCGATTTCGCGCGTTTTCTGGACCACAAAGGTGATTTGTGCGCTCAAAATGCACAGGGCCGCCACCAGAACAATGAAGAACAACAGATAAAACATCACGTTCTTTTCCACTCCGAGCGCGCCGAGGATGGCGGAGTTTTCCTGCATCCAGGTGGTGACGTTGTAATTCCCGCCGAGGGTGTGTTCCAGCTGATGCTGCACCACCGGCGCCTGGTACGGATCGCGCAGCATCACCATCAATCCGTGAACGCTGTCGCCGAGGTCGTAAAGTTCCTGCGCATTTTCCAGCGAGGTGATGACGATGGAATAGTTGTACTCATAATAACCCACGTCAAAAATGCCGGTCACGGTGTAATCATCCGGCAGGACGGCCTCCTCGTCCGATTTGCCCTGATGTTCCTTCATTTTTTTCAAATCGTTGGGCGAATAAATCGAAACCCGGTCGCCTACGGTCAGGTTCAGGCTTTGGGCCAGCTCATTGCCAATCACCAGACCGCGCCGGCTCAAATCAAACTTGCCCGCAATGATGCTTTGGGGCAGCACGCTGATGGAGGGTTCGAGGACCGGGTCCGCTCCCCGCACGTACGGTACGGCGAAGAACGGCTGCAGATGGTTGGTCGGTTCGGTTTCCAGAAAGACCGGACCGAGGACATACGGCGCCGCGCCGACCACATTTTGGTTGGAGGAGACGAGTTCCCTGACCGCGTCGTAATTGTCCATCGGTTCACCCTGCGTGACAATCCGCAGGTGCGCGTTGAAACCGAGGATTTTTGCGCGCAAATCGTGGTCAAATCCGCTCATCACGCTGATGACGATGATGAGCACGGCCACGCCGAGCGCGACGCCGAGGATGGAGATGAGCGTGATGATGGAGACGAACGTCCGTTTGGGCCGCAAATAACGCAGCGCGAGGAGCAATTCAAACGGCAATCGAGACATGGCGCCAGCAGGCTAAAGACGCACCCAGCCCCTGTCAACGAAGCGCGTGAAGCTCATTCGCGTCTCTTTGGTTGGCGGAACGGATTTCCCTGGCTGGCGGTGACGGGCGCCCGCGGTACGAACAGCGGGCTGACGAACAGATAAATCCAGCCGATTAAAAAGTGGGCGCCGAAGGTGAAACCGAAGGTAACCAGATTCAAAAAACCGATGCCGTAAAACAGGATCGCCGCCGTCATCCACAACGCGCCCGGCATCAGGGCCGCACCCGCCAGCCGCCAGCTTTGCCGGAAGTTCAAGTCGCGGTTCGTAAAAAACCCGAGCATCCAGGCCGGCAGAAAATAAAGGGTCGCCAGCAATGACCAACTCAGCAGGAGGCCAAGCACGGCTGCAACTCCGGCCATCAGCGGAAGTTCCGCCGCCCAGGCGCCCCAGCGCGGTTCAAGTTCGGTGCGGTTGAAGAAGATGACATAGTTCCCCGGATAATGCCAGTCCAGATAGCCGAACAATGAAAAAACGCGGACGGTTTCCCGGCCAAATTCGATTTGCACATCCGCAGGCGAGCCAATCTGGCGGGAATGATCCAGATCAACGTCCAGGGCGAGCAGGCGGCCCTCGGCGAGCAGTTGCGGCGAGTGGCCGCGCCACTCCAGCCGGCCGGAACGGATTTCGCCGGTTGCCGGCAGCTTTTGAATGGCGGCTGTCACCACCGGAAAACAGCCATTGTAAACAATCCAGACGGCCACGGCGGCGGCCGGTGACGCAACGATGAATTGCACCAGCCACAAACGCCTCAGCCGCGCCCGGGCAAAAGCCGCCACGCCGCGCGGGGTGAAAGGTTCCCACGCACCGGTTGGCCTGGCCGACATACTCATTGAGCGAAAAATTACCTGAAAGGGTTGAAGCAATAAAGGGCTGAAGCATTCCCGGAGCGCCGGCCTTCCATCGGCGGATTTCACGAGGCGCCCAGGACATCAACCCGCCGGCGGAAAGCCGCGCTCGGGCAACGGGTTTCAACGCGCCGGGTTAATCAGGCCGGCTTTTCTTCCAGCGGCTCCGGTGGTTTGGGCGGCGGGTTTTGCTCCGGCGGCGGCGCGTGGATGACCGGAATCGGGTAGCGCAATTTCATCACGTCATCCACGAGCACTTCGACGAAGTACGTTCCGGCGGTTTTGAATTCGAGCTGGCCGAAGACCATGACGTTTGTGGCGTGCAGCCCCGCGTCCTTCAATTCAAATTTCATCTCGCCCTTGCGCAACAGGGTCGTCTGATCGGGAGCGATGACCTTGATGCTCTCGATAAACTGGCCGATGCCCGCCGTCCAGCGGTTGAAGACGCAAAGCCGTCCGGCGACGATGGGTAATTGCGGCACACGCAGAAAGTTAATAACGCCGATGATGAAAAAATTTCCATTGGATTCCTGGCGGACTTCTTCGCACAGCAGCGAGCATTGCAGATCGGGGAGAATTCGGGTGGGTTGCATAGATGGTTTTCATTGTGGCGGCGCTCTGTGAGCGTCGCCGGATTTATTCACTTTTATTTCAAAATACCAGCGGTCACAGACCGCCGCTACAAAGTCATTTCCGCGGCGCGCACCGTGTTTTGCATCAACAGCGCAATGGTCATCGGGCCGACCCCGCCCGGATTGGGCGTGATTTTCCCGGCGACGGGTCGCACGCCTGCGAAATCCACGTCGCCCACCAGCCGCGAACCGCTCTTTGCGGTCGGGTCGCCAACGCGATTCACACCCACGTCAATCACCGTGGCGCCGGGTTTGACCATGTCCGCCTTTACAAATTCGGCGACACCCATCGCCGCGATTATAATGTCCGCGCGGCGGCAATGGGCCGCAATATCGCGCGTGGCGGAGTGGCAGAGGGTCACGGTCGCGTTCGCATTTTTCTCTTTTTGGCAAAGCATCGCGGCCATCGGTTTGCCCACAATATTGCCCCGGCCCAAAATCACCACCTCGGCGCCGCCCAGGTTTACCTGCGACCGGACCAGCAGCTCGCGGACGCCCGCCGGGGTGCAGGGCTGGAAGCCCGTTGCATCGCCCAGCATCAACTTGCCGACGTTGACCGGATGAAAACCGTCGACGTCCTTTTGCGGCCGGACGGACGAGTAAACCACGGATTCCCGGATTTGTTTTGGCAACGGCGCCTGGACCAGAATTCCGTGCAGGTGCGCCGCGGCGTTTAATTTCTCCAACAACGCCAGCAAATCGCCTTCGCGGGTTTGTCCCGGCAAAACGTGCGTTTCGGAAATAATTCCGAGTTCGGCGCAAGCCTTCTCCTTGCGCCCGACGTAAACCCGGGAAGCCGGATCCTCACCCACGCGCACAAACGCGAGACCGGGTGCGACCCCGCGCGCTTTCAACGCGGCAATGCGACCGGCCAGCTCGCGCTGGATTTGCGCGGCGATGGCGCGCCCGTCAATGATTTTGGCGTTGTCGAGGGCTGCGGAGGTCAATGTGTTCAACGGCATTTGTGGAAACCACCTGGATGCTCTGGATGGCAATGAGCGGACTGTCTTTCCAGCGCGGGTCAATGCCTTCCACACCGGTGACAATGATCCGCATGTTGACGTAGCGGCTCAGGTCAAGGTCCGGCGCAGTCGTGTAAAGATAATCAATGGTTTGATAGGTCGTGGGGTCGTACAGCTTGTAGGGTGTGGGCGCGACCGGACTGACAACCGCTGCAACCACGCCTTCGTGCGCGACCACGCGATCCGTCGGCTGCGCCGGCGCAGCGGCTGCAGGCTGCTGGGCTGGGGCGGGTGGTTGCGCCGGAGCGGTCTGGGTCAAATACATGGCGGCCACAAAAGCGTAGGCGTTGGCCGGCGGCTCAATTTCCAGCCATTCACCCTTGGTCCGGATGACGTTTACCGACGTGCCGTGTTCAATGGTGCCGAGCACACTGTAATTTTCACCGGGTCCGCCGCGCATGTTTAATTTTTTCGTCAGCACGGTGTTGTTCGCCTTGTCGATGAATTTGGCAAAGACCCAGACGTGCGCGCTCGCAGGAAAGGCGATTTGAGCCCATTGGGCGGGTTCGTTGGCCTTGTGTTTATCCAGATTGATTTGAGACAAAACCGTCACAGTTTCACCTTGTTTGAGGTGCGACACGACTTCGCCTTTGAGACCGGCCTGGCCGCGGGCGGTGAGGCTCTTGACGGCCACTTGTGCCGGGCCGGGTACGAGTGCGACCGAGGGTTCGGAAAGCGGGACAACATTGGCGGGAGCCGCGTGGTGCCGATGTTTGACGGGCTTCTTGGTTTCCGCGGGCGCGCCGGCTTCAGGGGCAGGCGCCGCCGCCGGGGCGGCTTCGGCGGGCGGGGGAGTGGTTGGCGTGGGCGCTGTGGCGCCCGCATTTGGATTGTTTTGCGCGACTGCGCTTGTGGCCAGCATCACGCCCAAAATCAACCAGCAATTCGTTTTCATATTTCTGCAAGTAAAGTTTTAATCTCGGTTTCTGTCAATGCCCGCCAACGTCCGGGCTTTAATTCGCCTAGTTTAATTTTGCCTATTTGTGTCCGCTGCAACCGTTTGACCGCCAATCCCTGCGATTCAAACAGCCGCCGTATTTCGCGGTTTTTGCCTTCAGCCAGTTCAAGCTCCACTACACTGCGCGTGCGGCCGGCCGAAATGAGTCTCGCCGCCTGCGCCCGGAGTTTTTCGCCTGCGTGCCATACACCCCGCAAGAATCGTTCCAACATCGCCTGATCGGCACGTCCCTCAACCGTCGCAATGTATTTCTTACGAACGCCATAGCGCGGATGAGTCAGGCACAGGGCGAATTGTCCATCATTGGTCAAAAAAAGCAATCCCTCCGTGTTAAAATCCAGACGCCCCACAGAGTGAAGATTTTGCCATTCCTTGGGCAATAAATCGTAAACGGTCGGCCGGCCCAGTTCATCCTGGCGTGAACAGACACAGCCGACCGGCTTGTGCAAGGCCACATACAGCTTTCGTTTGGTCCGAACCGCTTTGCCGTCCACGGTCACCGCATCCCGGTCCGGATCCAGCTTGCTGCCCAGCACCCGTACGGGCCGGCCGTTGACCGCGACGCGCCCGGCCAGAATGATTTGTTCCGCGGCGCGGCGGGAAGCCACGCCCGCCTCCGCCAAAAATTTTTGCAATCGTATGACCGGTGGCATGTGACAGGTGCGGGTGACAAGGTGAAATCCGTGCCACGGGTCACGGGTCACCCGTCACGTTTTACACGTCCGGTTTGGTTTTGCGGAGACCGGTGATGCGGTCGCCGTCCTTCCACTGGCCGCGTTTCTTGAGCAGCGCCGTGCGTTCGAAACGTTTGAGGACATTGCGCTTGCCACCCAACACGGATGCCGCGCGCAGACTGCGATGCTGTGACATAAATTTTGTTCGGTTGAATTTTCAGTAAAAAATCGAGCGGCCAGTCTACCAGATCAAATCCTCCCCGCAATGATGAAATGTTGCCGCTTCGATTCCTGCCCGCCGCGCCGCGGGTGCGGAATCCCCGGACAGAAACGAATGACGCCCGGAGGCCGGTCAGAGCTCCGGCAGTTGTTGCAATTCCATGAGCAACCGCTCGGGATGGACCGGCTTGTGGAGAATCGGCGACTTTACCTGGCTGAGGAACGAATGGTATTTGGGGTCGTCCGCCGCGCCCGTGAGGAAGATGAACCGGCGGCAGAGATGCGGCTTCACCCGCTCGATGGCGCTGTAAAACAAGTCGCCTTCCAGTTCCGGCATTCTGAGATCGCAAATAATGGCGTCCACGTCCCGGCTGAGGAGATGTTTGAGCGCGAGCGCGCCGTTGGCCTCGCTGTGGACATCGTAATTGAACGTTTCGAGGAGATGCTGGTAGATCGACGCCAGTTCGAGGTCGTCGTCCACGATGAGCACGCACTTTTTGTGCGGCGCGGGTTGCCTGTCCACGACGGTTGACATCGGTGCTTTCGGTTGCGCCGCCCCGAAACGCCCGATTCACAAACCGCTGCGTCACCAAGGCGGCTGCCGGCACGAACTGCGTGTGGCCGGGAATGTCAGGGCGAATATGGCACAGCTTGCCATTGCGGACAAGGGCTGACGGCGTGGCCTTTCCGGTGGAGCGCTAACTGGATTTTCCCGCCAAGGCCTGCTCGCGTTCCAGCAATGTGGGATGCGAGTAATAAAATCCGCTATAGAATGGATGCGGCGTGAGGTTGCTCAGGTTTTTTTCGTTCAGCTTGCGCAACGCGCCAATCAGGGATTGCGTCTCGTTCATCACCCCCGCGGCGAAGGCGTCGGCCTGATATTCGTAACGCCGCGACCACCAATGGATCAGTGGTGAAAACCAGAACGTCACCGTTCCCGCCAGCAGTCCAAACAGCAGCAGCGCCGGCGCCACGTTCCCCGGTTCAAAGCCGAAGGCGCGATAGAACGCTTCCTGCCGGGCCAGAACGGAGATGAAATAAAAACCGGCCAGCGAACTGGCCGCCGAGAAGGCCAGCATTTTGGGGATGTGCCTTTTCTGGTAATGACCGATTTCGTGGGCCAGCACCGCTTCCAGTTCCGGTCCGGTCAGTTGCTGGACCAGGGTGTCGAACAACACAATTTTCCGGAACCGTCCGAAGCCGGTGAAGAACGCATTCGAATGGCGCGAACGTTTGCTGCCGTCCATCAACTGGATGCTTTGGGCGCGGAATTGCGTCCGTTTCGCCAGCGCCAGCAACCGCGTGCGCAGGTCGCCGTCCGGCAACGGTGTAAATTTGTTGAACAGCGGTAAAATCAAAACCGGCGCCAGCACCAGCATCAGGAATTGAAACGCCAGCAACGCGGCCCAGGCCCACCACCACCACTCCGCACCCGTCCATTGGACAATTTTCAAGATGAGCACCAGCAGCGGATAACCAAGCACCATGGCGAGCAGCAGGCCTTTCAAACGGTCGGACCACCAGAGCTTCGGCGTCGTGGTGTTGAACCCGAATTTCTCTTCCAGCCGGAATTGCGAAAACCATTCGAATGGCAGGCCGGGCAGCGACATCGTCACGCCAACCGTAAACAGAAACGCCGCCATGGCCCAGGCCGACCGGCCCGGCCCGGGGGAGAACAGTTGAAACGCCCATGGCAGCACGCCGCTGAACAGGACGATCAGCAAAATGGCGGTGGAACAGGTTTCCTCGATGTTTCCCAGCCGTTCCTTGGCCAGGGTGTAGGCGACGGATTTTTTGTAGGCCGGCTCGTCAATGATTCCACGGAAAGCCGGTGGGATTTCGCCGGCGTGCGCGAGCACATGGCGGCGATTGAGCGCGGCGAGCCAGAGTTCCGCCGCCAGCCGGGCGAGAACGAGCAGCGCAGTGACGAAGATGGCCAAGGTTGTCATTTCAATCCAGACAGTTACGGTTCAAAGAATTGATGGCTGCAGCATCCTGCTATCACCGGTCGCGTTGCCCATGCTTGCGGATAAGCCGGAAAACTCCACCGCCGGTACCCAAAAGCAACGCGGCTTGCAGCGAGAGCAGTATGATGGTACCGGTCTTGTGATTCGCTGGCCAGGCCAGGAGGGCACTGAAAGTCCAAGGCCGCGGCTTTAGCGGGGTTTCCCTGGCGATGATTTCGCGTTGCGGCTGTCGCACGCCCATTTTCACAACGACCTCGGTATCTCCACCGCGCGCATACCAGTTGGCGTAACGGTTGCGGTCCGGCCCGTCTGGCGACCACACGTAAATTTCAACCGGCCCGTCGCAGACCTTGAATTTGAAATGGCCGGTCGCGTCAGTGGTCGTATGGTCGTTTGGCTGACTCTGGCCGTTGATGTTGACGTATGCGCCGGACAACGGCTTGTTATCGGCACCCAACACCTGGCCGGCCAGTTGGCGGTCGGCGGGCTTCAGTGTGAACGGCGCCAACTGAATGCGGTTGGTCAGGCTTTGGCTTTTCCCGACACGTTTCTGCGCGGAGCTATAGCCACGGGCATTAACAAACAGGAGATATTGCTGCCCCCTTGGCAAAGCGGGAATGGTGAATGCTCCTTCGGAATTCAATCGGATTCGCCCGTATTCCACCAGGCCGCCCATGTTTCCGGCCATGATGTTTAAATTGATGTTCGCCTGGGACAGCGGCGCGCCTTTGGTATCATGCACGGTGCCCGAAAGGGAAAGGCCAGGCTCCAGCCGCAGGTTCACGCGCGTCGGCTGGTCGCCAATGGCTTCAATCGCGGCGAGGTTCTTCTGGACATCGCGGGCGACGACGAAATATTTCGCATCGCGCATTCCCGGTTGCGCCTGCCAATTAACCGAATATTCGCCGTCGGCATCGGTTCGGGCGTCATCTGCCGCGCCCCAGGAAGGCGTCACGACGACGCGCGCGCCGATGGCGTGATTACCGGAAGGATCGAAGACGGTGCCGGTCAATGTTTTGGGCGGCGCCGGTATGTAAACCTGATTTCTGATATCGAAACGAATAACCACGTTCGTGTCGCCTCCCATCGCCTCCGCCGAACCGTAAGCGCCTTTGAAATTGGCGGACACCGACACGGCACCGTCACAGACCGCGTCGAAACGAAACCGCCCATCGACGTCCGTGTTCGCGCGGCCGGTCGGTTGGCTCTCGCCGGACATCCATACTTGAACTCCGGCGACGGGCTTGCCATTGGTTCCCAGGATGCGACCGGCGAGCTTGCGGTCGGCGCGCTTGAGGATGAGCGGGGGGAAATCATAGTGGTCCGTCTTCGGGTCTGCCGCATCCATCGCATTCCGGTCACTGCCATAACCGTTGGCGGAAACATACCAGCCGTAGCGTTGTCCGCGCGGCAACGCCTCTGCCAGGATGCGGCCCTGTTCATCGGAACGCATGGGTTGACGGCTGATGCTAAAACTCGAATTATCCTGAAGAAGCGCAATGGAAGCCACCGCATTGGTGACCGCGTTGCCTTTGGCATCCTGCACGCTGCCGGACACAGTCATCGCCGGTTCCAGAATGACATCCAGATTGGTCGTGGTTTCATCCATTTCAACCATGGCCGCAAGCTTCCGCCCTGCGTGGCGGGCAAGCAGATGAAAGTTCTGCTCCGGCGATCCAAGCCCGGCGGGTTTCTGCCAGGTCAATTCGTAATGTCCGTTCGGGTCCGTTCTGGCGCCGGTATCGGGACCCGAGTAACTCGGAAATACGCCGACACTCGCACCCGCAACCGGCGCGCCCGAAGCATCGCGCACGACGCCGCCAACTTTGAACGGCGCCGGAAGTTCAATCGTGGCCTGGGTCGTTTGTCCGTCTGTTGCCGTGGCCTGCGCTCGTGCCTGGGACCAATCCGGTTTGTTGGCAAACACGGTGTATTGCCCCGGCGGCAATCGAAAGTAAGCCACGCCACCAGGCCCCGTTGAGCCGCCGCGATGGTAATCGTCGCTGTTGACGGACACGCCCGCGTCCGCCAGCGGCTCGTGATTGTCTTTTCTGCAAACGGTCACTTCCAGCACGCCGCCTTTGTATGCCTGCACCTGCACGTCGGGGACGGTTTCGCCGGCAGCAACCGTGACGGGCACCGGATCGGCGACCCAGTCCGGGATGGGTTCGTTGGTGAAATTCGCCATGACCTGATAGGAGCCGGCAGGAACATCAGGAATCCGAAATGATCCGTCCACATCGGACGCGACGGTTCCCATTTCCCGCAACCCGTATCTCGTCTCCGGCGCCGGCGCCGACGGCTGAAGGCCGACCACCGCGGACGCAAGCGGCTGGCCGGTCCCGCGCACGACAACTTTTCCAGTGACGCTGCCGGCCGGGTCGAGGATAAGGGTGATGTCTTCCTGGCCGGCGTGAAATGGCAGTTCATCGTAGCGAACCGAATTTGCGGTTTGACGCAGCGCTTTGCCGGCGGCTTTCACCGAGAGACGGGCTTGCGCGTCGGCGGGAAAGTTTTCGATGCGAAATTTTCCCTGGGCCGAAGCCCGCGCGGAAAAGAGTTCGCGGGGGATTTTGCCAAACAGATAGTTTGGCCGTTCCAGGTCGGTGGTGGCTTTGTTTAAAGCGGACGACACCCACACTTCCGCGTCAGCCACCGGCCGGCCGGCATCATCCACCACCACCCCGGCGAGCGTGGATGAAGCGCCCAGAACAATCTTTTGGGATTCCAGCGGGGTGGAATACCACGTCCGCCAAGCCGGCGCCGAACCGGTCTTTGTCACCAACACGACGCCCATGCCGCGAAACGCCGGAAATTCAAACGCACCTTGGCGGTCAGTCGTGGCATGTTGTTTCGCCTCCATCTCCATCGGCCCGAAACCCGCGCGGGACGCGTATTGATAACCAACCACCGTCGCGTCTGTCACCGGATTGCCCTGCGCGTCCACGACTGTGCCGGATAATGTCGCCACGTCATTGGTTGAGGCGCGCAAGGGGAACGGCAGCGCCAGTGCCAGCAGCAGGAGGAATTTCAGAAATGTTTTCATGATCGAAGCCTCTTCGCGATTTACCATTCCAACATCTGGCAGCCGTAAAGCCCGCCGGCGGTCATGCCCGGGTGCGCTTGAAATTCCACCTTTACCTCGGTTTTTCCGCGGGTCAGGCTCTCCGGGATTTTGTATTCCATGTCGAAGTACTGCCCGGGCGCGGCGTCCGTGAGGTCTTGCGTCGCGATGATCTGGCCGTCCACTGCAATGTCAAACAAATGGCCCTTCTCTTCGCCGCCCCGGTAGCGACAGTTCAATGTCATTGCCTCATCTGGCAGGACTTTCATCATGTAACTGAATGATCCGCCGCGGTTCGCGCTGCGGGATGATTTTTCCCCGGTCGTCCGCACGTAGTCCATCACTCCGTCCACATCATGGTCGTCCTCGTTTTCGTCGATGATCACTTCATCCGCCACCCGCGCCTGCAAGGCTGCGATGGCGGCCGGCGAGTCGCGCATGACCTTCACCGGGCGCAAATGCCATTGCTCCAGACAGAAAATCCCCGCCAAGACCAGCGTTGCTGTCAGCACGCCATAGCCGATAAGCAACCCGGCATTGGCCATTTTCTCTCCCACCAGAAAAACATTGCGGCGCATCCGCGCCTTGGCCATGTGCCCACAAACGATTCCCGGAACTGCCCCGAGCGGCACCAGCACCGAGCAAATCAGCGACGCGACCGCCAGTGCGGAAAAGTGGTCCATTTCTGGTTGTCGGGCCGTGGCGGCGGATGGCAACGCTGACCCGGGCCGTGATGGTGCCGGTGGAATTGGCCCGCGCGAAGGCGGTGTGCCGCCTGCAGCGACGTTCGCGGTAACTGCCGGCGGAGCGCTCGAAACGGCGGCCGGAATGGTGATTGTTTTTTGGCAGGTGGGGCAGGCAATTTGAAGACCAGTGTAAGCCGTGTCGCCTAAAATCTTCTGGCCGCACTCCGGGCAAAGGAATCGAAATTCGCTCATTGGACCTTTCTGTTCTCGGGGCTCGACGCCATCCTACCCGCGGGCAAAGCCGGGGCAACGTCAATCTGAGCGCGGGTGCTAAACGGGGGCTACCACTTCAAGCCCTGCAGCCGGCGGGCGACTTCCTCGGCGTTGGCGCGGCTGTTGAAGGCGCTGATGCGGAAGTAGCCTTCGCCCTTCGAGCCGAATCCGCTGCCGGGCGTGATGACCACGTTGGCTTCGCTGAGAATCTTGTCGAATACCTGCCAGCTGGTGACGCCTTTCGGCGCCTTCACCCAGATATACGGCGCGTTCAGGCCGCCGAAGACTTTCAGTCCGGCCTGCTTCGCGCCTTCGCGCAAGACCTTCGCGTTGCCGAGATAATGTTCAATCAGCGCGCGCACCTGCGCCTTGCCGTCCGGTGAATAAAGCGCTTCCGCGCCACGCTGGACGATGTAACTCACGCCGTTGAATTTGGTCGTCGTGCGCCGCAGCCAGAGCGGATGCAGCGGCTGAAATTCGCCGGTCTTCGTCTGCGCGTTGAGCGACTTGGGTACCACCGTGAATGCACAACGCACGCCGGTGAACCCGCCGTTTTTCGAACAACTCCGGAATTCAATGGCGCAGTCGCGCGCGCCGGAAATCTCAAAAATCGAATGTGGTAACGCGGGATCGGTGATGTACGCCTCGTAAGCCGCGTCGAACAAAATGACGGCCTTGTGTTCGAGCGCGTATTTCACCCAGGCCTCCAGTTGCGGGCGATTGGCGGTGGCGCCGGTCGGATTGTTTGGTGAGCAAAGATAAATCACATCCACGTGCCGCTTTGGCGGTTCGGGAATGAAACCATTGCTAGGCTTGCACGGCAGATAGACCAGTTTCGCGTAAGCGCCCGCTTCGTTGGCCTCGCCGGTGTGGCCGGCCATCACGTTCGTGTCCACATAGACCGGATAAACCGGGTCGCTGATGGCGATTTTGTTTTTGTGACCGAGGATGTCAAGGATGTTGCCCGTGTCGCATTTGGTGCCGTCGCTGACAAAAATTTCGTCGTCGGCCACGTCACAGCCGCGGTCGCGAAAATCATTTTGCGCGAGGGCATGTCGCAGCCAGTCATAGCCCTGTTCCGGGCCGTAGCCTTTGAAGGTCTCGCGCCCCGCCATTTCATCCACCGCCCGGTGCAGGGCGGCGATGACGGCGGGCGGCAGCGGCTCGGTCACATCGCCGATGCCGCAGCGGATGAGGCGTTGCGCGGCCTCGGGATTGGCGTCGCAGAACGCCTTCACGCGCCGGCCGATTTCCGGGAAAAGATAACCGGCTTTGAGCTTGAGATAATTGTCGTTCAAGTATGCCATATTTAAATTTCCGTGGTCATAATCTTAATCTTAATCGGTATTCAACCAAGCAGATTAAAAACGGAAGCCGCATCCTGATTCGAGGCGGACGAAGCTGTCAAAATCAAAAAAGGTTGTCCGCGATTCAGGACGTCGGCGGCGAAGCGCCGGATTTGTCTGGCGGTGGCAGGCGTTTGCGTTCGCCCTTTTCCTGCGTCGGCACGGTTTGATTGGCGCCGGGGAAGATCGGGTCCGGCAGATGGGCCGCTTCATACCGGGCCGCCTCGAGCATGCCGGTGGTGTCCAGCAGCGCCGGTTGCCCGGCCTTTTCGTCTTCAAAACGAAAGGCCGACGTCAGGTCGCCAAAGGTTTGCCGCCGCCACGGGCTGATGTTTTCCTCGCGCACGCCGGTGAATTTTTCCAGAAATTGCAGTGCGGAGGTATGGTCGAACAGCTCGCTGCAAACCCAGCCGCCCGCCGTCCACGGTGAAACGACGATGCACGGCACGCGGAAACCTGCGCCGATTGGCAGGCCGTTGATAAATTCATGATCCGTGCCTGGAGGCGGAACCGGAGGCGCCACATGATCGAAGATGCCGTCATTCTCATCATAGTAGAGAATGAAGACGGTTTTGGCCCAGACCTCGGGGTTCGCCGCGATGGCGTCAATTTTGGCCGCCACAAACGCCGCGCCATCGGCGGCCAGGTAATCCGGGTGCTCGGACTGATAACTCGTCGGCATGATCCATGACACGGCGGGCAGTTTGTCGTTCCGGGCGTCGTATTCGAACTGGCCTTCGGGTCCGCGCGCGGCTCCGCGTCGGTGCAGGGAGGAGTGCCGGTCCGCTTTCATTAACGTTTTGAAATATTCCAATACGTTCGTTGAAAAATTATCCGCCTGCTGATAAACCTTCCAGCTGATGCCCGCTTTTTCCAGCCGTTCGGGGTATGTCGTCCAGCCATAACCGCCGAAAATCACGTCGTTCGCCATGACCGGGCCGCCGTGTTTGCTCTCCGGATCAATCGTTCCGGTCATCCACATCATCCGGTTTGGGCACGTTGGTCCCAGGACGGAGCTATGATACGCGTCGCAAATCGTGAAGGCTTCCGCCAGGGCGAATTGGAACGGAATATCCGAGCGGTTGTAATAACCCATCGTGTAAGGGCCGTTCGGGCCATCCGCCTTGCGATGCGCGGGAACCCAATTATCCATCCGGCCCTGGTTCCAGGCTTCATGCTGGGTCAACCAGCTGTGGTTCGTGGAGGGAATCCTCTGCGCATTGGTCTTGTGCGTGTCGAGATGGAAGGGGAGCAAATAGCCGTCGGGATTCTGCGGGTCGGGCTGATAAAAAACCGAACGGCCATCCGGCAGCGTCAACGCCTTCGGATCGTCAAAACCGCGCACGCCCGCCAGGGTGCCGAAGTAATGGTCGAACGAACGGTTTTCCTGCATCAAAAAAACGACGTGTTTGATGTCCTTGAACGATCCCCGCCGCACCGGCTCCTGGGCCAGCGCCCGGCGCACATTCGGCGGCAGAAACGTTGCGGCCAACGCCGTCGCCGCCACGCTGGCAGAGTATTTCAACATCCGCCGCCGGGTCATCTGGCTGGAGCTGGCGCGGATCAAGTTGCGGGAGTCTGGTTGGTTCATGGGCTCACTTTTTGCAGACCTGCTGGCAGGCCTGTTTGTAAATATGCGGGTGCAACACGCCGACGAAGGGCAGATTGCGGTAACGCTCCGCGAAATCCAGGCCGTAGCCGACGACAAACTCGTCCGGCACCGTGAACCCGACGTAATCGGCCTCGATCTTTTCAAGGCGCCGCGCGGGTTTGTTGAGTAACACGCAGATTTTAATCCGGTGCGGCCGGAGGGCGCGAATTTTAGGCAGCACGCGGTTCAGGGTCTGGCCCGTGTCCAGAATATCGTCCACCAGGAGCACGTCGCGCCCGCGCACGTCCAGCCGCAATTCCTTGGTGAACGTCAGCGCGCCGGATTTTACGCCTTCGCCGTAGCTGGACACGCCCAGAAAATCGAGCCGCAGCGGGAGGTTCAAATGCCGCAGCAAATCCGCCAGAAATATCACCGTCCCGTTGAGCAGCGAGATGACGACCGTTTCGCGCCCGCGAAAGTCGCGTTCGATTTCACGCGCCAGGACGCCGACGCGCCGGGCGAGCTGTGCCTCGGTGATGAGCACGTACGCGACTTCCTTGCGCCAGCGCGGCGGAACTGGAATGGAACGGGATTGGGCCATCCGGGGTGAATTGTGAAAAGGCCCGCGCCGTTGGCGAGCCTTTTTTAAGGCGAGTTTTTCACCGCCGCCGCCATCTGCCGGGCGAGCCAGTCGGCTTCGGGTTTGCTGCCGAGATTTTTCGCCGCCGTGAGTTCCCGGCCGTCGCGCGTCCGGATCTTCAGGTCGTAGTACGCGGTATGGCCGGCGGTGGCGCCAATGTCGTTGAAGATGCTCGCCACCTCGGAAACCTTGAGCGAGCGCTCCTGTCTGAAGCCGAGCCACGCCATCTGAATCTGTACCTGCGCCGGGGTGGCCACCACCCGGCCGCGCCGGAACCAGAGGTCGAAGGTGAACGCGGCCATCAACAAATCTATCGCGCCGAACACGAGCGGGAAGATGAGGGGCGCCTGTTTCCAAATCAGAAAGATTACGATGCCGGTCCAAATCAGCAGAAAGGCGGTCGCGCCGGCCGCGAAGCCGGGATTGCGCGCGGCGGGGAAGATAAATTCCCGGCCGCCCGCCGCCAGGTCATTGACCTGGATACGCGAATGAATCAACTGCCGGATTTCGTCCAGCGACATTTGATATGGCGCGGTCGGGTCGTCGGCGGGGGCCGGTGTTTCCAGCACTTTAAAAACCGGGACCTCGAATGTGGCGTGGAAATTTGGCCCGCTCACCCTGGCTGACGCCTCCAGTTTCCAATGAATTCCGTCACCCGGCGCCATGGTGGATTCCGGCTGGTCGGCGGGCAGTTTGAAATAAACCGGGATGCCGGTGGCGTTCAAATCGGTTTGCGGCAAATCGGACCGCAACCATTTTTCGTCCTGCCAGAGAATTTTCTCGGTGGTGGTGCGGTTTTTTCCGGTGCCGGTGGTGGCGCGGCGCAGGCAGCTCAACCGCAGGTGCAGGCCGTGTTCGGGCCGCAGGCGCGCGTTGACCTGGACCATGCCTTCCAGCGTGCCGCCCAGCGCGCCGGGCATCGCGGCCATTTCAAAAACGGATTGGCCGAACCGCCGCCAGGCCCGCGAGGTGTTCACCGCAAAAACCAGCACCGCCAGGCCGATCACGGGGAAAATCAGCGCGATCAGCGCCGCTTGATTGCCGCGATGTAATTCTGGCGGCACGATGAGAAGCGTGATGACGGTGGAAGCGGCCAGCCAGAACAGCACAAAGATCCACAGCAAAACGACGGATTTTTGCACGCCGGACGTGATGCGGCCCGCCGCCCAGTCCTTCCGTTCGAGCCAGGGTTTCTCCAAGGCTTCCCGTGACGTGGTTTTGAGACCGGCGGTTTTGAGCGCGGTTTTTTTGGCGCTGATGCCGAAAATGAGCGCAATCAGCCCTCCGCAAACAACCGCCGCGCTCAGAAGGCCCATCGCCATCTGCCGCTTCATCCTGAAGCCGCTGCCAATTTCGTCGTGCACAAGAAATATCAGCGCGAGGATTCCCACGATGGCAAACGGCAGCGACAAGAGCAGGGCGCGGTTGCGGGCGGCTTTGGGATCCACCGGCGCGGCCGGTCCGTCCTTGAAAATCCAGTTTTTCACATGCCAATTAAATCTGTTCGGAATCGCGATTCACTTCAGAAACGCATGGAGATGGTCGAGACAAAGCTGCGACCAGGACTCCATCTGCTCACGTCTGGCCTTGAGTTGCTCAATCGGAACAAACTCAATCTGGGTGATGACTTGTTCGTTTTTCTTTACCTGTTCCGGCGTACGAAACAATACATGCACCACCCCAAAATGAACCCGACCGACCTCGGTGGAATCGTCGTTGATCAGGCCAACCGGTCTTGCGTCGAAGGGTCCTTGAATCGTGAGTTCTTCGCATACCTCTCGTTTGACAGCATCTTGAAACGCCTGCAGGCCGACGGTAAAAAGCGTATGGTCTTCATCATTGATGTGGCCGCCGATGCCAATGGATCCTTTGGCAACCAAACGTTGTTCGCCGGCCTTCTTGCCACGAACATAATGAAGAATGCTCTTTCCGTCAGTGACCACCACATAGGGGATGATTTGTTTGAAATTCGGATTCGTCTCTGCCTGGGCGCGGGGCTGAAAACTGTTGTTCTTCTTATCAAGGATTACTGGCAGATAGCGATCAACCTCGGTTCTGAAACCTTGAAAAAGGCCAAGCTGCTCAAAAATCGAACGGGGAAAAACGAGAACTTTTTCGTCTGCAACCGCCATAAATTATCCGACCTTCCCTTCCAGCGCCCACCGCGAAAGGGTTCTTTTTCCGTTACTCATGCCGGTGCGTTCCTTCAGCGCCTGCTGCCTGCGGAACAATTCGCGGAGTGGATCAGGATTTTCCATGCGCCAAAAAATACAGGAGCCGGGAGCCGGGGGTAAGGAGAAAATGTTCATTGCCGCGGCGCGCTTTTCATGCCGTTTGTCAATCCTGGCTCCTTTTTGACTTTCAACTTCGTGCCGGTCGGCCTATACAAGTTGCATGTTGCCAACGCTTCTGACCGACGGCGGCCCGGTGATCTGGCTGATTTTGATCGCCGCGGCCGTGGCCCTGGTCGTGTTTATCGAGCGCGTGCTCTACTGCCACCGCTCGCAAATCAATTCCGGGGAATTCCTCAACGGCGTGCGCAACGTGCTCAAACGCGACAACGTTGTCGAAGCCATTTCCATCTGCGACGCCACGCCCGGTCCGGTCGCGCGCCTGGTGAAGGCCGCCATCCTCAACCGCGATCGGGGGCGCGAACGCGTGCGCGAAGCCGTCGAGGAAGCCGGTCTCACCGAGGTGCCGCAGCTCGAGGAACGCTTGAATTTGCTGGCGACCATCGCGCAACTGACGCCGTTGCTCGGCCTGCTTGGCACGGTGATCGGCTTCATCAACATGTTCCGGCAGTTGCAGGCGGAGGGCCTTTACGCGCACCTCAACTCGCTTTCCTCGGGCATCTGGCAGGCGCTCATCTGCGGGGCCGCGGGCATCGCCGTGGCCATCCCCGTCCACGCCGGTTACAATTACCTCGTCAGCCGCATCAACAAGATCGTCCTCGACATGGAACGCGCCGCCGCGGAAATCGTCAACATCGTCACCGAAAACGGCGGACCGAAATCCCCATGAAATTTCCGCGCAATGCCCGTCTGTTGCGCAGCACGTTTGACGTGGCGCCGTTCGCGGTGGTTTTTTTTCTGCTGGTCATTTTTCTGACGCTCGCCGCGCTGCTGCCCACGCCCGGCCTGGCGTTGCGTCTGCCCGCCGCCGGCGATTTGCCGGGCACCGACAAGCCAACCGTGGCCGTCGCGATTGACGCCGAAGGACGCCTGTTTTTTGCCAATCAAATTGTCACCGAAGCCGAGTTGAAATCACACCTGCTCGACGCCGCCAAAAAGTCCCGTGACCCGCTCACGCTGATCGTGCAGGCGGACAAATCTGTGACCTACAATCAACTCGTCCACCTGACGCTGGTCGCGCGCGACGCCGGCATTCACGATGTCCTGCTGGCCACGCTCCCGCGGGTCGTCAACGAATCCGGCCAGCCATGAACACTGCGTCCAGCGGGCCGGGTGCTTCCGGGGAAACGAAGCCGCCGGGCAAAGGCAAATGGCCGTTAAGCCTCTGGCTGCTGCTGATTGGGCTCGTCCTTGCTGTGCATCTGGTTTTGATTTTCGCGTTTGGCGGGCGAAAACCGGTCACCCCGCGCCCGGTGATCAACGCGCCGGCCCTGGCGCTGGCGGACGGTTCCAGCGACTGGTTGATCCTCAACGACCCAACGCTCTTCGCGCTGCCCAGTCGTGAGGGTTTTGCCGGGCCGGCGTGGTTGGAACCGCCCCACGTGGAATTTCACCGGCAGGAATGGACCGAACCCCCGCGTTGGCTGCAGCTTCCCGGCGGAGAATTGGGCGCCATCTTCAGCCAGTTCATGCAGACCAATCCCCTGGCCACCTTCCAGTTTGAATTAAAACCGCCGCCCCGGTTTACCGCGCCATTGGTGCCGCTCGAGCCAAACTTCGCCGGTGCCTCAACGTTGCACATTGAGGGTGACCTCGCCTGGCGACCGCTGCTGACCCCGATGCCATTGCCCTCATGGCCGTATGCGGATGTCATCGCGCCCAGCCGGGTGCAGGTGCTGGTGAATGGGGCCGGGGAAGTGGTCTCGGCGGTTTTGCTGCCATCGGATATTCCCGGGGAAGTCCAGGATGCGGATGCCGACCAGCGCGCGCTTGAACTGGCCCGGGCCGCGCGTTTTGCGACCGGGCCGGGTCTGACCGTCGGCCGGTTGATTTTCGACTGGTGCACGGTCGCGCCGGCGGCGACAAACGCCCCGGCCGGTTCGTAACATGTCCATCGGCGCGCTCATTGTGATTTACGTGGCCGTGCTGCTCGGCGCCCTGTGCGCCCTGGGGATCTATTCCGAAATGCGCCAGCGCCGGTTCTGGCCGACCCACGCCGAAGACCGTATTTTTCGCTGCTCGGATTGCGGCTGCGTTTACACGGACGACCCGGACGTGGACCGCTCGCGCTGCTCCCAATGCGGCAAGCTGAACGAGCCGATTGAGTTTTAGAAGTTGGTTGGTAGTCAATGGTCAGTAGCCCGGAATCGCCGGCAGCAACACCCAAAAATCATGAGCCGGACAAATTTCGAAAGTTTGCGTGTTTACAAGTTGGCTGAAGAGCTGGCCGACGAGATTTGGAAAATCGTTTTTCGATGGAATGCGTTTGCCAAGGATACAGTCGGCAGACAGATCGTGCGGAGCGCCGACAGCGTTGGTGCAAACATTGCCGAAGGAACGGGACGCCATAGTTTTCAGGACAATCGGCGTTTTGTGAGGACTGCGCGAGGATCATTAAATGAAACGCAACATTTCCTCCGGCGTGCTTTCAAGAGAAACCTTCTAACCCCCGCTGATGTAAAAAAACTCAAGCCACTGGTGGATAATCTGGCTCCGCAACTGAATTCCTATTTGAAGTCAATCGGTCGTGATCACAAAGGCGAATAGCTACTGACTACTGACCACTGACTATCGTGACTAATTCCCCGTCTTCAATTCCACCACATCATGCGGCGCGGCTTCGCGCATGCCGGCGGGGCTGACGCGGGTGTAACGCGCCTTGTCGCGGAGTTGCCCGAGGTTCGCCGCACCGAGATAACCCATGCCGCTCTGGATGCCGCCGATGAGTTGCGCCAGCACGCGGTCCACCGAACCGCACGCTTCCTTGAGCGCCTCGACGCCTTCGGGCGCAACCTTTTGCGTCGGATTCGGCGAATGACCATAACGCGCCGCCGAACCGGCCTTCATCGCGGCAAAACTGCCCATGCCGCGGTATTGCTTGTAGAGTTTGCCGCTGATCTCAACCACTTCGCCCGGGGCTTCGTTGCACCCGGCGAAAATCCCGCCGCAAATCACCGCCTGCGAAAGCGTCAGCGCCTTTACGATGTCGCCGGATTTGGTGATGCCGCCGTCGGCCAGAATTGTGACCTTCTTTTTGGCCGCCGCGCGCGCGCAGACGTACAGGGCGGTCATTTGCGGGATGCCGACGCCCGCGACGATGCGCGTGGTGCAAATCGAACCCGGCCCCTGGCCGACCTTGATGGCGTTTGCGCCGCAGCCGGCCAGAAATTCCACGGCCGCCGCGCTGGTCACGTTGCCGGCAATGATGGGCAGTTTCGGAAAGGCATCGCGCAATACCTTCACCATGTCGCCCACGCCCTTGCTGTGGCCATGCGCGGTCGAGACCGCCACCACGTCCACGCCGCGTTCGACGAGCGCGCCCACGTGATTGAGAATGCGTTCCCGGTCCAGTTCCCCGAAGGCGTTGCGCGTGGCCGAGACTGCCGCGCCGCAGATCAGATGAAAACTGGCGTCCCGGGCGGGCTTGAACTGCGCGTTGCGTTCCTGCGTGATGCGCTCGACGTCGCTCATCGTGATGAGGCCGCTCAAATGGTCGTGGTCGTCCACGACCAGCAGTTTGTGAATGCCGATGTGCTCGGTGAAAAATTTGTCGGCGCGCGCGATGGGATCCTTGCCGAGTTCCCGGTTCTTGACGGTGTGAACCTGCGAACGCGGGGTCAGCGCCTCGGAAACCTTCTTTTTGGCGTAGCGCGGCTTGACGACGTGGCCGGAAAGCAGGCCGACGAGCCTGCCCTTTTCATCCACAACCGGGAACGTGCTGAAGCCGAATTTTTTTTGCTCAATCAACGCGAGCACGTCGCCGATGGATTGTCCGGGCGAGACCTTGATCGGTTCCTGAATCAGGCCGTGGACGTGGTTCTTGACGCGGCTGACCTCGGAAAGCTGCTGGCGTTCCGGCATGTTGTAATGGATGAGGCCGAGGCCGCCGTTCAGCGCCATGGCGATGGCCATGCGCGATTCGGTCACCGTGTCCATGTCCGACGAAATGACCGGGATGTTCAGGTGCAACCCTTCCGCGAGCGTTGTGTCCAGTTGCGTGTCGCGCGGGAGGATTTCCGAATAAAGCGTTGCGAGCGTGATGTCGTCGAAGGTGAGCGCCAGCCGGCTGTTGGCCGGGAAGAACTGTTCTGCCGGTTGGTAGAACTGGCTGTCGAAGTTGTCGGATTGCCGCGTTGCTGCCATGTCGGAAAATGGAGCCTGAGCCCGGGCTTTGGCAAGACAATTTTTCGGTTCAATGAAAACCGGCGGGCGTAACGGTTCCCGTCCGGCCATGAACTTTACTGAAAGCGGAGCCTTAATCGACCGGAATGGTGCTCACCTCAATCTCATCGTATCGCTTCAAGCGGTAGATGAGGATCGAAGCTGTCCAACTCAACACAAAAACTCCGATGATGACGAAGCCAATGGTGCCGAAGTTGTTATTCAGGGAGCCAATCATGTCCCAGACGGCACCCTGTATCTTAAAATGATTGCCGATCAGCCCCAGCACTTCGATTCCGCCGATCAACAGCGCCACCAGGACTGAAACGAAGGTGATCGTCATGTTATAATAAAGTTTGCGAATCGGTTTGACGAAGGCCCAACCATAAGCACCGAGCATCAGGATGCTGTCGGTCGAATCAATCAACGCCATGCCTGCCGTGAAAAGCGTCGGGAAAACAAGGATTGACCAGATGGAAAGTCCCTTGGTGGCTTCCGTTGCCGAAATGCCAAGCAGACCCACTTCCGTTGCGGTATCGAAGCCAAGACCGAATAGAAAACCGACCGGATACATCTGCCAGCTATGCTCAATCAATCGGAACAAATTTCGGAAAATGCGCCCGAAGAATCCACGCTTGGCGAGAATCAGGTTCAAGTCTTCCTCCACAAATTGCCCGCCCCCCTTGACGTGCTGGAAAGTGCGATAAACCGAAATCAGAATGATGATATTGGCGATGGCGATGGTCACCAGGAAGAATGCGGAAACCGAAGTGCCGATAATCCCGCCGATGGATTCAAAGGAACCGAAACGATTTTTGATTGCGACGGAAGTCAGGGCGATGATGACTGACAAACCGAAAACAATGGTTGAATGGCCGAGGGAAAAAAAGAACCCGACGCCGACTGGCCGTTTGCCCTGCTGCATCAATTTGCGCGTCACATTGTCAATCGCTGCGATGTGGTCGGCATCCACTGCATGACGCAGGCCAAACGTATAGGCGAGGAACGCCGTGCCTAGTAAAACGGGATGATTGTGAAAGGCAATCAGTGCCCAAGCCCATGCCCCGACATTGAAGCCGATGAGCAACGCATACAGGGAGGCAATCCGACTTTTGACGTTGGCTGGAACAACAGGAGCAGGCGGGAGAATCGCATCGGGGGAAGAAGTCGCGGTCGCGACCGCTGCGGTCTTGCTGCCGGTTAAACCAACTGAAATATGCACATAAAAACTCTCCGTTGTTTTTGGCCGCCGCGCAAGTTGAATGTTCATACGATTTTTGCCTTTCGTAATACCAATTTTGCTCCGCCACGTCGTTGACGTTGGTCATGACTTTGCTACCGTAATCCTGCCGCATGAAAAAAGAAACCGTCAGCCGGTTCAGTGTGTCCCTGCCGCCGTCGCTCCTGCGGCAGTTGGATGAAATGTCGGGCGAAAAAGGCTACGACAACCGGTCGCTGGCCGTTGCCGACATGATTCGCAATCACCTGGTCGAGCACCGGCAGAAATTTGGCAGCGAAGACATCGCCGGCACCATCACGCTGGTCTATGACCATCACAAACAACACGTGCAGGAATCGCTTACCGACATCCAGCATGATCATCACGACGTGATTCTCTCGGCGGTGCACGTGCATCTGGACCATCACAATTGCCTGGAGGTGTTGCTCGTGCGCGGCAAGGCGGCGGTGATTCGTAAAATTGCCGATGAATTGATCACCGCCAAAGGCGTAAAACACGGCAAGCTCACCGTGACGACCACCGGCAAGGATTTGCCGACTTGAAAAATTTACCCGCCGATTGAGGACCACCGGCCATTTTCTGCCGCCTGGCCGCGCCACGGCGTCCGGACGGCTCGGCGAACCGTCTCTACCTTCAAATCAGCCTGCTTTCTTTTCCGCCCGCTGCCTTCGGCCTTAGCTGTGGTGTTGTGCCAGGGCGGCGGCGAAACCAATCGCGAAAAACAGGATGCCGACACAGAGCCCAATAATCATCAGAATCGTCCCGATGATGCCGCAGATTTTGCCGGCCTGGGTGGTGCCGCGTCCGCCGGGATCCATGGTCCCGGCGTCCATTTGTTTGAGGTCACCGGATCCCATGACCCAGGCCGCGATGCCGAGCGGGCCGCAAACGACCAGGCTGAGGATGCCGAAGACGAGAATGAGAGTGCCGCGATGTGGTTTCATAATGGACAGGGTTTAAGACTGACTTCGTCTACCTACCAGCCCCGGTTCGTTCCGGCAAGTTTTCTTCGCGGCCTGAATTCTGACTCATGATTCCGGCGTGGCCGGCGACTGTTTTTTAAGGTGAAATATAAATATTTCTGAAATTTTGACAAAATTCATGCGTAGATACTACTTGAGCGTGAAAAGGACACTGTACTTCATTTCGTTGGCGGCTGTGCTCACCGGCGGCTGTGCGTGGTATAGAATCCAACCCATTTCGGCGTCGTCGGTCAACAACTGGGGCAAAACCAATTGTCTGCCGGAGGGATACATTTTCTATCAGCCGGAGTTGTATTTCTCGGCGACGATTGTGACGGATTCCACCGGCTCGACGAGCAAACAAAATGTCACGGTGACACCTCTCTGGCTGCCGAATTATCAAAAGCCTTACCGGGTGACGACGCACAATATTCTGGCCAAGGCGGATTTCACCTTCAATTTTGAGAACGGCTGGAAGCTGACTTCGATTGCGGACAAGGGGGATAATTCCACCGTGGCCAATGCCCTGGCCGGCCAGTTGACCACCGTGCTGAAAGCAGCGGGCCTCCCCCTAAAATCAACCGACCAAACCTCTCAAACGCAAACGCGGGTCATCCTTTATCGTCCCACCTTCGACGCGGAAGGATACGTCAATGGCTTTGAGCCGGTGGGTGCGCCCATAACCGAATAAATCATCCGGTCCACGGCTCCCGTGCTTTTTGCGTCCCGTCAATCCGGGTAGCCGGTCGGATTTTTTTTGTGCCACGCCCAGGCGGTTTTGACGATGTCTTCCAGTTTCGGAAATTTCGGCTTCCAGCCCAGTTCACGAATCGCCTTGTCGGCGGCGGCCACCAGTCGGGGCGGGTCGCCGGGCCGCCGCGGTTTTTCGACGGCCGGAATTTTTTTGCCCGTGACCTTTTCGCACATCTGAATGACTTCGCGCACGGAATAACCGTCGCCGTTTCCCAGATTGTAAAATCCGGTCTTGCCCGGCTGCAATCCCAGCATGTGCGCCTGCGCGAGATCAAGGATGTGGATGTAATCGCGGATGCACGTGCCGTCGGGCGTCGGATAATCCGTGCCAAAAATCTCGGCCTGCGGCAGCTGGCCCAGCACCACCTGCAGCAGCCGGGGAATCAGGTGGGTCTCAATGCGATGATGTTCGCCGAACTGTTCGCTCGCGCCGGCGGCGTTGAAGTAGCGGAAGGCGATGAATTCCAGCCCGTAAATCTGCTGATACCACAGGAGGATTTTCTCGAACATCAGCTTGGATTCGCCATACGGATTGATGGGGCGCTGCGGCAGATCCTCGGTCATCGGGATTTTGTCGGGCGGACCGTAGGTGGCGCAGGTGGAGCTGAACACAAATTTCTTCACGCCGCATTCGACGGCGGCATCGGCCAGTTTGAGCGCATTGAAGGCGTTGTTGTGGAAATACTTTTTCGGGTTGGTCATGGACTCGCCCACGAGCGCGTTGGCGGCAAAGTGCATGATGGCGTCGGGCCGGGCGGACTTGACGGCGTTGAGGATGTCGCCGTCCTGCTCGGGTTTGCCCAGGACAAATCTGGCCCGTTTATCCACGGCCGAGCGATGGCCTTCCGTGAGGTCGTCATAAACTGTGACCTGATGTCCGGCGTTGAGCAGTTCTTCCGTGCAAATGGAACCGATATAACCGGCGCCGCCGGTGACAAAGACGTTCATGCCTACACTATGGAAGGTGCGCGGCGAAGTTCAAAGTTCAAAATGGAAAGCGTGCGGACAGTTTCAACGCGGGTGATGAGCCAATGGTCGCCGATTTTGTGCAGGGTGAATTTCATTTCCTGCACGATGGTGTTGGCTTGATCGGAGATGCTGGCGTCCAGGGTGAGATCGGCGGTGGCCGACTGCGTGTCCGGGGCGACAATTACGTTGATATCGAGAAATTTGACATTCAGGCTGCTGGCGGCGGAGCGGGAGGCCAGGGCGGCCTGGGTGATTTCGTCGCGGCCCACGATGGTGTGCTGGGCATACCCGGGCACATCCAGGTTGATCTCAACATTGGTGGCGAAATAATCGGCCAGACTTTGCGCACTGGCCATGCGTGCCAGCGTGCCTTCATTGGATGCAAAGGAAACGTGTCTGGCGACGGCCTCAAGCTGCCGGTGAATGATTTTCTGCGGACTGGGAAACAGAACCGTCCAGAGCCAGAGGCCTGCGGCCGCCAGCGCGGCCAGCAACACGATGCGAAAAACAATTTTCATAGGATGGCCTTGCCCACAATGTGGTCGCGCTCGACTTTTCCGAACGTGTGAAATTCCGAAGGCATGGACCGGTTGTCGCCCACGACAAAATACCCGGTGGGGCCAAGCTTGACCGGGGGCAGATTCCAGTCGCACCCGTTCTTTTCATAAGGTTCGTCGAGCGTCCGGCCATCAATCAGGACGTGGCCGTTGACGAACGCCACTGTTTCGCCGGGCAGGCCGATGACCCGCTTGAGATACATCACGCTCGGCCACATGACGCCCGGGTCGGACAGCCGGATGCCCACCACGTCACCGCGTTGCGGGCCGCGCCGGAGATAGGCCAGCCGGTTTATGAAATTCACCGAACCGTCCCGGCAGGTTGGCAACATGCTGATGCCCTCCACCCGGACCGGCAACAGGATGAACCGGAACACGACAAAGGCGGTGACGACGAAAATGGTGAGGCGCGCCAGGGTAAGTTTCCAATTGCGGCCAATCACGGCAACCCACAACCAGCCGGGCAGGCGCGCCGGCGTTGGTCCGGGTGAGGTTTGCTTTTGCGCGGACATCGGGCCGATTTTCGGCGCGTTTTGCCGTTCGCGCAACTCAGATTTGGCTCATCGCCTTGTCCAGCGCGGCATACAACTGGTTCATCGTGGCTTCGGTTTCATCGCCCATGTTGGAGATGCGGAAGGTCTTGCCCTTGATTTTTCCGTAGCCGCCGTCAATGAGAAAACCTTGGTCCTTCACCAGCTTCTGCAGTTTTGCCACGTCGGTCACGTGGCCGCCGGGTTTGGCGCCATTGTTCACGCAGGTGAGCGTGACGGATTCAAACCCCTTTTCCGGGAACAGCGTGAAGCCATGTTTCGCCGCCCAGGCGCGCGTCATTTCGGCGAGCTTTTTGTGGCGCGCGAACCGCTTTTCAAGTCCTTCGGCAAAAATGTCCTCCAGCTTCGACTGCAACGCGTACACATGACCGATGCTCGGCGTGCTTGGCGTCATGCTCTGTTCCGCGTTTTTCTGGAATTCGACGAAGTCGAAATAATATCCGCGGTCCTTGAGGGTCGCCGCCCGGGCGAGCGCCGCGGGCGAACAGGCGAAGACGGCGGTGCCCGGTGGCAGGGCAAACGCCTTTTGCGTGCCGGCCAGCAGCACGTCCAGGCCCAGCGCGTCGAATTCGATTTTGATCGCGCTCATCGAGCTGACGGCGTCCACAATGAACATCACGTCGGGATATTTTTTCTTGAGCGCGGCAATTTCCGCCAGCGGACTCATGACGCCGGTCGAGGTTTCGTTGTGGATGAGCGTCAGGGTGTCGAACTGGCCGGTGGCGAGTTTTTTGTCCACGGCCTCGGCGCGGATGGGCGAACCCCATTCCACCTGCAACGCCTCGGCGTCCTTGCCGCAACGTTTCGCCACGTCGAACCATTTGTCCGAGAACGCGCCGCACATGCAGTTGAGAACCTTTTTGGCCACGAGATTGCGGATGGCGCCTTCCATGACGCCCCACGCGGACGAGGTGGAGAGATAGACGAGCTGCTTTGTGTAAAGCAGTTGCTGGAGTTGGGGCTGGATGGCGGCGTAAAGGTCTTTGAACCCCTGACCGCGATGGCCGATCATCGGTTTGCGAAACGCCTGAAACGTTTTCTCGCTGACTTCGACCGGCCCCGGAATGTGCAATTTGACGTGCGCCATAAACTTTGTGAAATTTTTCACGACCCGCGACGGAAAGGCAAGAACAGGTTTGTCAATTGTTCCACGAAAATTGGCAAATTTACCGTTTTACGTACCCGTTGGCGCGGAACCAGGCGACGGCGTCGGCGAACGCCTGTTTTGGCGGGGTTTGCGGCAGGCCCAGTTCCCGGATGGCCTTGGCCGGATTGTACCACATTTTGTCCCGGGCCATGCGCACCCCGGCCAGCGGCACCTTGGGGGGCTTGCCGGTGACGAAAGCGATCCTCTCGTTGACGTGAGCCCACGCCAGCGCCGCCCAATAGGGGATCCGCGTTTTCGGCGACGGGATGCCGGTGATTTCCTCCAGCGCGGCCAGCGTCTCGTGCATGGTCCAATTACCCTGCGCGTGGCCGAGAATGTAACGTTCGCCAAAGCGTCCCTTTTCCGCCGCGAGAATGTGTCCGATGGCCACATCGCGAACATGCACCCAGTTCAAACCCGTGTCGAGATACGCCGGCAGTTCGCGATTCAAAAAGTCCACAACGATCCGGCTGGTCGGCGTCGGTTTCACGTCATAAGGCCCGATGGGCGCGGAAGGATTGACGATGACCACCGGCAGCCCTTTGCGCGCAAATCCCGCTGCCACCGCCTCCGCCTGCCATTTTGACCGCTTGTAATGATTGGACAATTCCGCCTTGGGAACCGTCGCGAATTCATCGGTTGGCGCGATGGTGCCATTGACCCTATGCGGCAGGCCGATGCAGCCGACCGTGCTCGTATGGACAATGCGTTTGCAGCCAACACTCCCCGCGGCTTCGATGACGTTGCGCGTGCCGGCGACGTTCGTCGAGTACATGGGCCGGTAGTCCCGCAGCCACAAGTGATAGCTCGCCGCGGTGTGAAAGCACCAATCGCAGCCGCTGATTTCGCGTTTTAACCATGCCCGGTCGCTGATGTCGCCGGTCACGCGCTCAAACTCCAGACCGGCGAGCGCCCGTCCGTCGTTTCCCGGTCGCAGCAGTGCCTTGACGCGATGCCCGCGCGCGAGCAGTTCGCGAATCAGGTTCGAGCCGATGAAGCCGGAAGCCCCGGTGACGAAACATTTCATTTTGGCAGAGACCGCATGGATTCTGTGGCGGCCCACCGGAAGATGCCACAAAATTATCACATCCGGCCGCTTGACTTGAGCTGATGCCTGCGAAAGACTGCGAGGGTTGTATGCCGGTAAAAAGTAGTACCAGAAAGAGGTTGAGCCGCGCCGATCAGCGCGAGCTCGACACCAAAATCGGGTTTTTGGAAGGATTGGTCCGCCGCGATTCCCATTATACGGACGCGCTGCAGCTTTTAGGCGACCATTACACGCAGCGCGGCCGTTATCTGGAAGGTTTGAAGGTGGACGAAAACCTTGCCCGCCTTGAACCGGGCAACCCGCTCGTTTTTTATAATCTCGCCTGCAGTTATGCCCTGACCGACCACTTCGAGCGCGCGGTGCTGGCCTTGGAAAAAGCGATCAATCTCGGCTATCGCGATTTCAACTGGCTGGCCAAGGACCCCGACCTCCGCAAACTCCGTCAACAACCGGTTTACCGTGAAGTTCGGGATAAAATCCGACGGATAAAAATTGGAGCTCGTTGAACCGGGGCGCGTTAAACCGCTTAAAACGCGCTTGATTTCAGAGTTCAACGGTCAAACGCTTTGCCGAATCATATGAACGTCACCGTCCGCGGGCGCACCCGGCATCATCGCACCGTCACCTTCGACCCCACGCGAAAGGCGGTCCGGCTCATTGAGCAACGCCTGCTTCCCCACGAATTCAAAATTGTCGCGGCGAAGAATTTCCGCGAAACCGCCGGCGCCATTCACGACATGGTGGTGCGGGGCGCCGGGGCGATTGGTGCGACGGCGGCTTATGGCCTGGCCCAGGGCGCGCTCGCTTTCCGCGGACATGATTTGCCGAAGTTCCGTCGTTACGTTGATGGCATATACCAAACGCTCAAAGCCGCGCGGCCCACGGCGATTGATCCCGTTAACGCCATGCGTAAGGTCCACGCGGCGATGCGAGCCGGTAAAACCGTCACCGAACAACAACAACTGGCCCTGGCGGCCGCCGAGGAATTTGCCAACGAAGATGTGGCCCATTGCGAGGCTATTGGCCGCCACGGCGCCAGGCTGATTCGTAGCGGAACAAAAATCCTCACGCATTGCAATGCCGGCTGGCTGGCGTTTGTGGACGTGGGCTCCGCCACCGCGCCGATGTATGCCGCGCAGGCGCAGGGTAAAAAATTTCACGTCTTCTGCGATGAAACCCGCCCGCGTTCGCAGGGCGCGACCTTGACGGCGTGGGAACTGGCGCAGCAAAGAATCCCGCACCAGATTATTGCCGACAATGCTGCCGGCCATTTGATGCAGCGCGGCGAGATAGACCTGGTCATTGTCGGCAGCGACCGCACCCTTGGACGCACCGGTGAGGTTGCGAACAAGATTGGCACCTACACGAAGGCCGTATTGGCGAAGCGGCACGGGATTCCGTTTTACGTGGCGATTCCGCTTTCGACCATTGACTGGAAATTGAAGCGCGGCCGGGACATTCCGATTGAAGAACGCGAAGCAGCAGAGGTTCTCGGGGCTTGGGGAATCCCCGGGGATCCCCACTCGGCATTTTCTTCCCGTCACCCGTTACGCGTCACCCGTCACACCTATGTTCGTGTGGCGAACCCGGCGAGCGGCGCGCGCAATCCGGGTTTCGACGTGACGCCGCCGGAATTGATCACCGGCATCATCACGCCGGCGGGAATTTTTCGGCCGAAGGAACTTTGGGGCCGGCGACACCAGTTGGGTTTTTCCGATTGAACTTGCACCAGAGCAGAATTGAAATTAGTGTCATTTTTTCGGGTGGCGGGGTAGCCAAGTGGTAAGGCAGGGCTCTGCAAAAGCCTCATCCGTCGGTTCGATTCCGACCTCCGCCTCCATCCTGAACCGCTTGAGCGGCAAGGGTTTTGTGGCGTAGGAGTCCGCAACGGACACCAAAACGGACACCAAATTTACTACTCCGTAAGAATTCGGTTTAACCGGCTTTAACTCGCCGCTTACTCCGTAACTCCTCGGAACCGGCTTCATTTACACTCGCGGTTGCGTGAAAACTATGAAGACACGTTACCGCTTAACTCGCCGGGGCATCCGGGGAAACAAGTTCT
>Ga0182016_10001017_pt1 | contig 34385 bp, 25 predicted proteins | sample 712S2MmetaG_FD_120491 | JGI IMG/M metagenome (GOLD analysis project Ga0182016, IMG submission 120491) | Permafrost microbial communities from Stordalen Mire, Sweden - 712S2M metaG | ecosystem: Environmental > Terrestrial > Soil > Wetlands > Permafrost | place: Sweden: Stordalen | collected...
AAGGGTCGCAGATCGTCTCGCCAGGCGGCAAAATGCGTACCCTCGATGAGTCCCGTAAAGAACAACGCGATCGTTGGGTCTATGGTGTCGGCGCGATAATCGATCATTGTATCTGGGGTATCGGCAAAAGTTAAACAATTCTGTTGTCAGTCAAGCTCATTTTCTAAAACTTTGTTGTTTTGTGCTGCGTTTCGGTATTTTAGGCGACTTGTGATGTTGTGGAAACAGCTTTTCGCAGCTTTGAAAAACGCGAACGGCTTCACAAATCAAAAGCCAGATTTGTGTAAATCGATCATGACAATTGCTTAGTTCTTGCCGGAGACGAGATTGATAATGTCATGGTAAGAAACGGCGAGCATGAGGACGAGGAGTGCGATCATACCGCCGGCGTGGACGTATGCTTCTTTTTTGGGATCGATTGGTTGCCCACGGAGAATTTCGAGTAAGATAAAGAGCGCGCGGCCGCCGTCGAGTGCGGGGATCGGAAGTAGGTTGAATATGCCGAGTGAGGCGGAAATAATCGCTGCGAAACTGAGGTATGGACCCCATCCGGCATCTTGAACTTGACCAGAAATGCTTGCAATTCCGATGATTCCTTGGAGGTGTGCTGCGGTTTTGGTAGGGGTGGTAAAGAGCCCAGTCAGAGAGCTCATTGTGTCTGTCCAAACGGATCCAACCATTTGTAGGCTTTCGGCAACTCCCTTATCCAAGGGAAGTGGCTGCATTTTGGATGTGATGATAAACCCAATGCGTCCGATTCCGTTCGGACTGGCGATTGGCGTTAATTCGGCAGTTTTGGTATCTTCACCGCGATGATAGGTGATTTGTAAAGTCTTATTTGTTGCCCTATGGATTGTCTCGACCATGGTGGGTCCATCAACGATGATGTTGTTGATTTTGGTGATTTGATCGTTTTCTTTGAGACCAGCCATTGCGGCTGGAAGTCCAGGGACGATGTGACCGAGCGTTGTTGTAGGAGCAGGTCGGCCAAAAATGCTATAGGAGGCCATGAAGAGTGCGAATGCTAGGATGAAGTTCATAAGGGGGCCGGCCACTACGATAGCTAGGCGTTGAACTGGCTTTTTTGCGGCGTAACTGTCTGATTGGTTATTTGTCGTTTTTTGCAGTTCTGTATCGTCTATGTTTTTCTCGCTCTCACCTTTCATCGCACAATAGCCACCGATAGGTAGCAAGTTAAGCCGATAGTGTGTTCCGCTGCGTGGGGATGTCCATTTGAGAATTGTTGGTCCGATTCCGAGCGCAAAATCTTGGATTTTGACACCCATACGTCGCGCTATTGAGAAATGACCATACTCATGAAGGACGATCAAGGTGGATATCATCACCAGAAAAACGATGATTTTTTCGGTTTGTGCAATGTGAGACCACAGAGTTGTTGCAAGAGAGTGAATCATTGTGGCCTATCCTTTGGTGTGAGGAACGTAAGTTGATCTAGCATACATCTTTTGCGTTTCGATAGGAAACAAAGGAAATAGGTATGTTCGTTTTTGTATGTGGATTGTAGGTAAAAGTAGAGGTACGGCGGTAGCGATCGCACACAACGTACCTCTGGTAATCGTGGATTTGGTTAAGAAATGCTGTTCGCGAGGTGTTTCGGGAGTGAACCAACGATTGTCTTTCGAATATCACTGTCCCAGAAAAGGTATATTCTCATACAGTATCTGGGGTCGCGGCTCGTGCCTTTTTTGAGCGCCATCTCAAGTAACCGACGACGTCCATTGTACGTGACGTAGTACTCCGCGCTAGCTCCGTGCGCGATTGATCCGCCGTATTCCATTCCTAGTTCGGCGAGGCGATGTTCTACTAACGCGTAGTCACAGTAGCCGGCTTTGCTGCGCCAATACTCGTTACTCAAAAACAATAGTGCTTGAAAGATGTCTTCTGGTGATTCGTAGCGCGAATCTTTCGCTTCACGGAGTGCTCTTGGTAACAGCATGACTCGTCCCGAGATATAGGTGTCGACCCAATCCGAAAGGTTATCTAGTGACTTAGGAATTGGAATTTCTGGGGTAATTGCGTCATTTTCGAGAAGTCCACGCATGCGTTCAAATTCGGCTTGCATGCGTGACAAGTCGGCGCGGATGCGAGCGTTTTCCTCTTGATATATTCGATTATCAGTCAGCGCTGCACCTTCCATAGCCAGAGCGTCAGCTGCCTGTTTTCGTAGCGTTTCGATTTCGGCCTGTGCTAATCGTTGGGCTTCGATCGGAGATGCCGATTTGATTGCAGCAAGTCGCTTTTCGTGCAAAGATATGGCGTTGATTTGGGTGTAGCGTTGAATGGTTGAATCAGCAGCAAGTCTTGCTGCATTTGCTGCGTATGCGCGGTCGATAAGTAGCCGGGAAAAAGCTTCTTCGGCGAGTTCTCCGCTGTTTGTAAATGAGCGAATATTTTGAGGCAAGGCGAATGGATGCGAATAGGGGTCCGAGGTTTCAACGTTTAATGATGCACCGTATGTTCGGATTGCTCCAGAGTGAACCGCGAATTGATGGCCGATTGTGTTTGACCAATCAAACGAAAAGCGGGTTGGAAGTACGACTACGTGTGCAACACCGAAGAGGTTGTGTGCGAATGCGTGGATATCGAGTGTGTAGGGTTCGGACACAACGATGACCGGTAAAAAGCGTCGGGGGTTGGTGACGAGCGTTCGTAGCTCTGAAATCTCTTCTGTGGTTTCGAGTATCCATGGAGCATTTTGGATAGCTTCGTCTGCATCGAAAAGCCCAATAATCGATGCTATTGTTCGCACTAGTCGGGGAACAGAACGAGGCAGATCGGTGTATGAGGTGGGCGCAGTAATGGTGTTTCGAACAACGAGAGACGCGCAGTTAGTCTGTGTAATTATCGAAACTTCGGTCATCCAGGTCCGTTGGGGTGCGTTTCTGTCTGGTCGCTCCATGCGTGCTATCCATGTGGATCCATGCATGGCTAATCCGAGTTTTACTCCCGGCCTGTCTATTTCGTCAAAGGGGTCGGTTGGTGGTCGATGGGCCAAGGTGAGCATTCCGGTTTGTTCGCCGATCCATTCTAGGATACGTCGGCGGGTTTTTGTGATCGCGTCGTCCAATCGTGGGTAACGTTCGGTCCCAATTTCGGCTATGAGGCCGTAGGATATGCGGCTGACGAATGGGCTTGTGTCGGGATGTAGGGGGCGAATAATGTTGTCCAGCATTTTGCCTATATGGTATGTTTGTCTTGAGGTAAAAGTGAATGAACCACTTCTCATGTTGGCTTGAGTTTCTGGTATTCGCTGTTACCCGTTGGATGGCGTCAATTCCTTCTCGAAGTTTTTTCAGATTGGCGATCAGGTTGGGTATTTTTGGTGTTTGTCGGTCGTGGGTTACAAAGAAAGAACCTCGTGCCGCCGAAGCCGCACGAGGTTCTTTTTGTATGGTGAGTGTGATTAATTGTCGCTTGTCTTGACAACTGTGACGGATCGACAGTCATTCATCGTGAATTGACTGGCGATTAGTCTTGTCGATATGCTACTTCTTGGGTTGCGGCTTTTACTGAGTGGTCGGTCGCTGAAGTGGCTATTTGCGATAGCAATAGCTTGAGCGTCGCAGCTAGCGAGCACTTCGACTTCCAGCGGTTGGTCGAGATGTTCGGGTTGCGTGCGGAAGGCATATCGAGATGTGACCATTGTTGGCTTTCTGAATTGGTTTATTGGAAATCCAGGATCGGTATAGCTTTCTCGTCAAATTCTATTTTTCTGTGTTTTGAACGATTTCTTTACGTGTTCTTGCCAAAATTCTGACAGGCGTGTTTTTCCGGAAGATGGAGTGCTAGAGAGCCAGCATCTTGATGATGGGTTTGGGTAGGATTTATAGGGAACTTGTTTTATGGGAGTAGCTGCATGGTGTTTCGTTTTCTCGAACTCGGCGTTCGGTCTGACGAAAATGAGATCCGCACAACTGAATACCGCAGCCGCGACAGATTCCGGTTGATGTTTGTCCACAGATGCTATGGTTGCCGCGTGTAGATCCGTAGACATCGACTTGGCATGTTAAATCATACTTGTTCATGTTTTGCTGTTGCTTCTTTTTTGGTTCGTGCTGTTGGAATATTAATAGAGGGAACATCTTTGATAAAGAGATCGGTACTTCCCGATGGTATGTGATGCCAGGTTGGTTCTTTTAGACTTTGCGCAAGTTTACTATCGTGGATGGCTATGACCGCGTTGATATTCCATCGCGCTAGTGCTTCGGAGCCGTGCCCATCAGACATGTGGCCATAATCGGTAAGCACGGTGTTGGGGTATGCATCGATTCGTCCGTCCATATATACTTGTATCTTATTCGTATCGGGAAATAGGTTGCACCAGTTCCATTCTTCACACATGACGCGCATCGGACGGTCGAGTTCAACAATGTATGTTACTGCGAGATTTGGGTTTTTCTGAATCCCCATTGGTATCTTGGTTGATCCGATTTCTAATGTGATTGCAGCGATAATTCCGGCTATGATTGGAATTGCGTGTTTGGTGACTTTCGTATTATTTTCTGGTTGGTGGTGTAATATTCGGTTTAGTGTTATTGCAACCCACGGGCTTGTGACGATGCAGAACAATGGTACGTTTCTGACATGCAAAGCGGCCGAGACAAAGAGAGCCACAGTGAGTAGTCGTTGGGACCATGTTAGCCGAGATCCGAAAATCTCACCAGCGATCAGTACTCCCAAAATAGCGAATTCGCCGATAGTTAAATTCTTTAGAGATAGGGGCAGCCATTCGTTAATAAAGTTTGTTGCGAATGGATTGGTAGACCAGCTTGCGGCAAAGGTGGCGTATGTTAAGCCGAAGGGTGTAATTATTGATGCGCAAAAGGTACCGAGCGTGAGTAGGATTGTTGAGAGTAGTGCGTTTTTGGTTTTCTCTGTAAGTATACGTCCGCAGCCGTAGACCAGAATAATTGCAGGCAAAATGAGGCCACTTGCGTGGAGATTGTCCCAAATAATAGCAATTGGTATTAAAAGCCAATGTCTACGGGGGTTAGATTCTAATACGAGCATCGCAACGGCGAGTAGTGGCCAACCAAGAACTTGCGCACGCAATCCAAATGCAGGCAATATGGCGATCATCAGGAAGGCGAGTGCGATGAGGTTTGTTGTCGGGGAAGCGGTTTTAGCACGAACGATGTTGATAATTATTGTCGCCAATGCAAGGAGTGCGCACATCAGACAGAATACGACCTTAATATTATTGTCGCTTGTTAACGCATAGATGACCGAGAATATCCATTCATGAGGCAACCATGTTGAATTCGGCGAAGAAAAAGTAGCATTTCCTAAGATGGTAGGAAGTGCGTGCTGTTGCAACACAACTCGGCCGAGTATGATTTGCCAATTGAGGTCGCTGGAATAGGGGATGCGATAGGTGTATCCGATTAAGATACCAAAAATCGCTATAATGATTGGCAGAATTGTGGTTAGTGTCGTTTTGACGTTGTAGCCTGTTTTTTCGCTGTCCATTTTGCCCCTCAATGTGTTTTATATGACCTGAGCCTGTCGGTTTGTGTCAGAGAGACAGGCCCGTCGCGAGCGACGGGCCTGTCTCTTGCTGGTTATCTATTGGTGGGTTTCATCGTATGTAGATTCGTTGACGATTATTGACGAAGTGGCATCAAGACATACAGTGGTTGACCGGCTTCGCTGGGTTCGGCTGGGCGAATTGCAGCGGGTGAGAGTGGTCCAAGGAATTCCAGGACGACTTGAGGGCAATCGATTTTGTTGAGAATTTCGATTAGGAATCGAGCATTGAACGCAACAGTGATGTCGTCGCCGGTTTGTTCGACTTCGAGTTCTTCGTAGGCGTTTCCAGCAATGTCTGAATTCGCGGTGATGATAAGTTGGCCTTCAGAAATGGCGATCTTTACCATCGATGCGCGATCGCCAGAGATAAGTTCTGCTCGCCGCAAGCAACCAACAAGAGCGCTTGTGTTGACGCTTATTGATCGATCAAATTTCGAAGGAATGACTTGTTGGTAGTTGGGATATTGTCCATCAACGAGTCGAACGACGATCGTTGTAAAATCTCCGACAATTGCCAGCTGGTTTGATTGTTCGCCGAGGGCGGTGAAAGTCAATGTTTCGGAACTTCCGATGTTGCGAGCTGCTTCGGCGAGTGCGCGAGAAGGAACGATGTACTTGAGCTTGGTTGTACTACGGGTTTGGTTTGCTTCCAGTTTGCCGTTCCACTTGGCGAGGCGATATCCGTCTGTTGCGACGAGGGCGATCTTGTCTCCATCGATCTCAATGAGCGTACCCATCAGTACGGCACCGCGAGCTTCTTCGTTTGAGGCGGCGAAAATGGTAGCGCCGACAGCTTCCCGGAATTGCTTGGCATTCATCGTAAAGGTTGCGCTTTTCTGTGCCGTCGGCAATGGTGGGTACTCATCCGCCGGCAGTGCGTGGAAGTCGTAGTGCGACTTTTCGACCTTGATGGATGCTCGTGTGGGAGATCCGCTAATCTCTAAGAGACCAGGCGGCAAGGCTCCCAAATACCCAGAAAAGAGCTTTGCTGGTAGTGTGACGGAGCCTTGCTCTTTCACTTCGGCTGGAAATGCGTGCTCTAGCGTAAGCTCCAAATCGGTTGCGCGTACTTTGATGAGGCCCTCAGTGGCGGTAACGAGCACGTTAGCCAGGATTGGGACGGTCGTGTGACCGTTGACGATTTTACTCGCGGCGCCGACGGCGGTGGCGATGTCTTTGGTGCTGCATGTGAACTTCACTGTGGTTTAACCGTTCTCGTCGCTTGGCGACGCGTTTGTAAAGACAATTCTTCGGGGTTGTGTAGGTGTTCGTTGCCGAGAGTTGGGTGGATTTTGGGTTTCTCTGATTTGCCATGCTTGTCGTATTGTTCGTGTAATAATCTCGGACAAAATGCATGGGGTCGTAACTTGTTTATGCTGCACGACAACCCAATCGCTAGTTAGATCGTTTGCCCTAAGAGGTAAGCTGTTTTTTGTGCTTTCTCTTTAGGTAATGGGCAATGGTGGTCTTTAGAACGTAAACGAGAGGTGCAACGTCGTCGCGGTCGGTTCGTGAGAACCGGCCGGCCGCGACGCGGAGCAACGAAAATCCCGCTCGAATAATCGGGGCGGGATACGGGTTATGGTTGCGTTGGATCGTTTGGTGAAATTTAATCTTCGTGGCTTCCATGAATTGCGGCGATTTCGTCAACGATGATGTAAGCATGTCGGTTGTTGTCATCAAGTTCTAGGACTTGCACCACTTTATGTTCTGTGTCGAAATCAAACACAACGACGTTACAAAACGGGTAGCTTGATTTTAGAATGATGTCGATCGCGGCTTTCGCGATACTTTCAGGTGACGAGTCGTGATCGATTTTCGAAGCTTCGAGAATGCCGAAAATAGAATTTTCTCGTCTGGTAATATTGCTCATGGTCGTCCTTTATGCTTGGGTCTCAGACCTGTGAAATTTTTAATAAAAGCTTTCGATAGCTTCTGATGGAACAGATACTTTGAGGATCTCTCGTTTTTCTTCGCGATCCGATACGAGGGTGTAAGCGGTTGCGATAGCGTTGATGGCAACCAGAATGGTTAGTGCGGCGTAGAATATCTGGGGGGTGTGGGCAAAGATTGCTACTCCTTCAACGAGGACGACAAACCCAAAAGCTTTAGCCCAATATTTGAATGCAATGCTTGCCCATTCGTAGACGGTGATTGCACTGTAGGCCATGCCTGCGGCTACGAGTATCCACATTATCGGGTATATAGGACATTCGATATGCGCTAATACAAAGCTAGCGATTGGTATGAATCCACCCAGGATGCCGCCCATAAACGAAGCGAGTCGGTTTTGTGGCTTTGCCGCAAGTGACACCTGGTCGAGGATGCCAATTTTGGCAAGTGCAGTGGTGTTTTCCAAATGATGCTCTCTGGATTGGGAAGTATGGGTACTTATGCTGGAGGCGGAAACGAGTTTCGGTTTGCTCACCTATCAGATTGTAACAAATTGAATTGTCGGGACGGAAACGAAGTTATGTTCAAAGACTATCTGATCGAGAAATCCATCAGACAGACTAGCCTACAATTTTTGGTCGTATCCAGAGCTAATGGGTTACAGGATGAGCTTCGATGCATAGTGCGATTACTGTCTTTGCATCGTCGAATTTTCCGGTTACGATCGCTTCGAAACCTTTGATGGCTCGTTCAATTCCGATTTTCGCTCGCCTTTCTCCAATTTCCAAGGCGTATGGTTTGATCTTAGAAGCCTGCCAGGCAAGTTTTCCGGAGATGTCTCGTCCATTTGCTCGACATAGTTCCCATGCGACAAGGTAACTTGTGGCTAGAGAGTGCAGCATAGGAATAGCAGTTCCCTTGTCATCATTGAGCAATTCATCAGCCAAGAGGAGGGCGTCGGATTTGCGTCCAGCAATCAGCAAACTGGCAAACTCAAAGACTTTGGTTTCTGTGGTGTCGAGGCACTCTGCCAAGATGTCTTCTACAGTGATTGTTCGTCCATACAGGGACATTTTCTGGAGATCCTCGACGATAGAGAACAAGTCTCGTTCGCTGTTTCCGAGTGTTTCAACGACCGAAGGGCCCACTTTAATCGAAAGGCGCGTCAATGTTTCGTTGACGAATTGGCTTCGAATTGCTGAGGTTACTGTTGTATCGATGACCAACGTATGTTTGTCTGCGTTCTTGCTGAGAGGTTCGGGACGCTTGCTATTGGTCGCGACTAAGTCTTGCACGATGACCACATTTCCTGGCCGAATACTTTGTGCCATTTTCCAAAAAGCTCGGCGGGCGTCGGTTTTCAGTTCGTGAACATTTTTCACCAGGACAACGCGGGCAGGAGCGAGGAACGCGAACGCGGCGGCGGCAGCTTCGATTTGCGAGAACGCGTTTTTGTCTGTAGCGTTTATGCGATCGACGTTTAGAGTGCGATCCGCTTCTCCGATGACTCGATCGGTAATGATGCTGACGGCCGCCTCGGCGAAAAATCGCTCGGTACCTTCGATAATGATTAGGGTTGGAAGACTGGGGCTGCGTTTGACAAAGTCGTAGTATTTCATCGTGATGCTAGGCGCGCTTCGAGTTCTGCCATGCGGACCGTCAGAGCTTCGAGAGTCGGATCATCTTTGATGGTTAAGAGTTTAAGGATGACCGTTTCGATCTCGACACGAGGATTTGCACTCCAGCGACTAGCTGCAATGGCATCGTTGAAAAAGCGGAGGGCGCGAATAATTTTCGACTGGGTGGCATGCCCGAGGAGTTCATGAGTTCGGAGAATATCTTCGGTTGACAGATCGCGCTTGAGGAGTTCTGGTGAGATTTTCGCGACGATGAGGTTCCGATATTCGGCGATTATGTTTCGCAGGAGACCCACCATGTCGATTCCTGAATCGTTTGCGCTCTCTAAGGTCAATAGGGCGGTAACCGCTTCTTCAGCGAGGATCGACGATACGATCGTTGCAGCGAACGTACGGCCCGTGGAGCCGAATGCATCATTGACGGTCTGTGGGGTGATTGGTTCGGGTCCAGAATGATAGGCGGCGACTTGTTCGAGCATCGTGAGGGCGTCGCGAAGTCCACCGTCGGCTCGATAAGCAATGACGGATAGGGCGCCGTCTTCGATGTCAATGGCTTCGGCGGAGCAGATTAGACGCATGCGGCTGATCATAGTGCTGACGGGAATTCGTCGGAAGGCATAACGTTGGCAGCGTGAGAGAATCGTGGGTGGCAATGCTTCTGGGTTAGTCGTAGCCAAAACAAAGATTGCGTGTGCCGGCGGTTCTTCGAGTGTTTTGAGAAAGGCGTTGGCGCCTTCTTTGGTGAGCATGTGAGCTTCGTCGATGATGAACACTTTGTACTTCATCGACGTTGGGGCGAATTTGACCGATTCGCGCAAGGCACGAATTTCGTCAATGCCTCGATTGCTTGCTGCGTCGATTTCGGAGACATCCATAGCGGTGCCGGCGATGATTTGCTGGCAATTTATGCACGTGTTGCATGGTGTGGCGGTTGGGCCGTTGATACAGTTAATGCAGCGGGCCATGATTTTAGCCGCTGATGTCTTGCCGCTTCCGCGTGGTCCTGAAAAGAGGTAAGCATGGTTGAGGCGATCCGACGTCAGTGCTGTCTCTAGAGTTTGAACGACGACATTTTGGCCGACGAGTTCGGCGAATGTGCGGGGACGCCAGGTGCGGTACAGGGACACGTCAGACTCCGATTTCGTAAGGAAAGGACGAGGGGTTCATCGTTGGGTGGCCGGCGCCAGTGCAACGCGTAAGTAATCGGCGACGAGAGCCGCGGATACGTTCGTTTGGGCAAGTTTGATGGTTTCGTGCACGGAGTCAAGGATCGCCGTAGCTTCGCGGGGCCCGCGTTTGGGAAGCCCGCTGATTTTAGCAGCAAGTTCCGTTGCGAGCTTGGGCGCTCGTGGTCCCGCAACAATCGACACCGCATAATCACGGGCGATGATACGCAGGGCTTCGAGAAATTCGTTGAGCCAATCGCGTCGCTCGGCGGGGGTAGTGGCGTGGTCTTCGAGTCGTAAGTCTGCAGATTTTCCCGCGAGAGCATTGGCAAACCAGCCGAAGGCGATTGAGCGAATATTTACTGCGCCGACGACGAGGATGGCTCGCGCAGCGGTGACACTGCCCATAGCTCCTTCGGCAGCTTCGCGTGCCAGGGTTGGGGTGACACCGTCCGCTTCGAGGATGGTAACGATAGTTTGTGTGTCCAGTCGCTCGAAGGGTATCTCAACCAATCGTGATTGGATGGTTGTCAAGAGTCCACCGGGTGCGCTTGTTGTTAAAATAATGACGACGCCTGCGGGGGGTTCTTCAAAGAATTTCAGCAAGGCGTTGGCAGATTCTTCGGTCGCGAAGGCCGCGTCACCCAAGACGACGATTCGGTGCGAGCCATGGTAGGCATGTAGGGCGAGCTGTTTGACGATTCCGCGTGCGGTAATTTCTTCGCCCGATTTTTCGCCCGCTTTGCCGATTTTGATTTCGCCGATTGCCTCGGTGTAGTCGGGATGTGTTTTTGAAGCAAACATGCGGCATGAAGCACAGGTTTTACAATATCCGAACATGGGTGTTTTTTCTGCGCAAAGAATAGATTGGGCAAGCCGGCGAGCAAATGTTTTTTTGCCTATGCCTGCAGCTCCGGTGAAGAGGTAGCCATGGCCTAGTGATTCGGTGCTCATGTTCGAAAACAGTTGTTTTGCTGTAGCTGCGCCGACGCATTCAAATACTAAGCTGCTCATTGTTTTGTGTGGTCCACTCTCTACGAAGGTCGGCCGCGAGGCCTGCTGGTTGTTTTTTATGAGCTTTTGTTTGTTCTGTGGTAATACTATCGAAGTCGGTTTGTTAAGAGTGCTAGTCTTTTGGAATATTCCCTACTCAGAGGTTGAATTCGTGTAGGACTAATCGTTGTTTCGTCCGGTTCGCGAGAACTGCCGGACGAAACACGGAGGGGAGCGCCAAGAAAGGCTTCGCTTCCTCTCCTTATTCTCCCCCCATAACGGGAGTCGCCGAGACTATAGAGTCTTTTTGATGGCAGCGGCGAGTATTTGTTCAGTAACTTCGCCGTCGCCGATGTAGGCGATCGTTTTGTCGGCTTTGATCAGGATGAGGGTTGGGAAGCCAGCCTGTAGGTAGGCGCCAGCAACTTTTAGCTCGGAATCGAATGCGAGTGGATAAGTTGCTTGATATTTCTGTGCGAATTGGATGAGGTCGTTTTCCGAGGCGGGGGTTGTCCCATCCATAGACACGGCGCTTCCTGTCACTCCTACGATGGTCACTTCTTTGCCAAATTTTGCGTACAGCTTGTCTATGACTTTGGTCTCTCGTTGGCAATGTGGGCACCAAGTGGCAAATACTTCGAGGAGTACTGGGGTTTTGGCGCTGGCTAAATCGAATGAACCAGCGGTCGTCGACACCGCGAATGCTGGAGCGATTTGTCCGACTTTGAGTGCTGATTGTGCGTGGGTTTCGGTCGCGGATTGTGGTACGATGCTCGGATTCCGTGAAAGAACGGCGACGGTAATGATGAGGGCCAAGCCAATCGTAGCTACTGTTATATAAAGGATAGTTTTTCGTAGATCCTGCGGGTGCTTTGATGATACGGTGGTTTTCATTGGTTCTTTCCTATTCGGTTGTCGAGTGCGAGGAATCGAGATGGCTGCCAGGCGACGATCGCGGCCACGGCAGCGAAGAGTAGGTCGCGTCCCACTTCGTTCCACGATGTTACCGTGGTATCATGTGGACCGAAGCAACCGCAAGACAGTGATAACCCATGGCTCACGGCGGCAGCGATTGCGATCGCAAAGATAAGCAGCTGGATCATCGCGATGGTTGCGGCGACTCTGACGTATAATCCAATCACCAGGTACGCGCCCAGGAGCACTTCTCCGAATGGCATGAGGAGTGCGATTGGCGCGATGAGCAGCCTTGGCACGAGATGGAATGCCGTGATTTGTGCGGCGAATATGTCTGCGTGCCCTACTTTTGCTGATCCCGCGACGATAAATAGTGCCCCAAGTGCAAGGCGAGCAAAGAGCATGATGATGGATATGGGGTCGGTGGTACGGATATTCATAAGAGTCCCTTGGCTTTCGTTATTCTAGTATCGGTAAAAATTTGCCATTCCGCTACCGGGCTGGCGAGCATGGAAGGGAAATTCGTGGAATTGGGATAGATTTGGGAGAAAAATGGGAGGATAATCGAGGATACTTCGCAATATCCTAGGCATCTATACTTCCTGTGTAGGGATACTTGGTGATCAAACGCTTGGTCTGGTTTACCAAGTGTTTGTGATTCAATTTTTGGGATGTGACTCACATTTCGAGGTTGAGTGTCCGACATGGTTTTGTAGGAGCATCGGGTCCTGTTGCGGGCGCAGTCGAAGTCCATGTCGGGTTTTCGGTTGGCGTGCGGCGTCGTGGCTTGGGTGATGTTCGTATCCTTACATCTTTTAAATCGGAGAAAAATCAGTTGACAAAAAAAATAGCGGGGTTTCTTGCGATTGCGTTCGTGTTGGGATCCGCCGCAGCACAAGCCTCCCCAGTGGTAAAGGCTTCGATTACGCAGTCGATCGTTTCTCATGACGCTAGTGGCGCCGTTGTCTTGGCACCGGTCGCGGCGAATGCATCTCTCAAGCCCGGTACGGTTGTGGAATACACGATTGTGGCGATGAACGACGGCAACGAAGCCGCACGTAATCTCAAGCCGGCCGCCAAAATCCCAGCGAGCACTTCCTTCAGAGTCGGCAGCGCGGTCTCAAGCGTTGCTGATGCGAAGGCCGAGTTTTCGCTTGATGGCGGAAAAACATGGTCCGCGATGCCGATGGTTAGCGTTTCGACGCCCCAGGGTCTCGTTCAACGTCCAGCGGACGCCTCGAAGTATCAGGCGATTCGGTGGAGCGATCCTCAGAGTCTCGCGGCCAATGGTCGAGCGACCTTCTCCTATGATGTGACAGTTCGATGATTACACGCTCCAAATCAAACTCAATGATCGAAAAGATCACTGCCGGCTTAGTCGGTGGTGCGTTTTTGTTCGGTGGATTGAGTGTCTTTGCTCCGCTCGCGGCTAGTGCGACGGGAACTCCGGCGGGTACGGCGATCACCAATACCGCGTCGATCAACTATACCGATGGTAACGGCAATCCGTTCACCGCAAACTCGAATACCGTCACCACGACCGTTCAAAACGTTCCGTTAGTAACAGTCGTAGCCTCGGCGATCGGCTTTGTGGTTCCTGGTGGTCAATACAACGCGACGTATACGATTACGAACACCGGTAACGGTAATGGTAATCTTAATGTGTCCTTCCCCGGGGATACTGGCACCGACGCTTCGCTCGCGACCGCGGCGGCGTATGAAGTTATTTTTCCAAGCACCGCAACGCTTGGTGCAATTCCTGCAGATTGTACGCTTGTTGCGACGAAGTCCTATGTCTGTACCTCAGTCGATGTCTCGACGCTTATCGCGAATGCGGTCATGCCAGAGAATGCGGCACTGAGCTTGATTCTTCCGATAAACGTTGGAAACACCGCGACGATCGCAAGTCCTGCAGTAACGACGCCGGTTGCTGCAACCGTAACCTATACCGTGGCGAACAACGTGGGCACGACTGGCGCCGTAACGTCGGTGAGCTCAAGTGGTTCGCAGATCGAAAACGTTGTTGCGGATTCGGTTCTCGACCTGCAAAAGAGCGTACTTGAGCCAGGCGCGGCGGGAAATCCGTCGACGACCAATCTTCAGTATACGGTCAATGCTAGCAATGGTGGGTATTTCCCGGCTGTTGATCTTCCTGCCGTGAAGACGCTGCTTGGTTCATCTGTTGGTGGTGTGCTCATCACCGATGCCGTGCCAACCTTCGCCTCTTCTCCTCTGGCCGTTCAGAGCGTGACAGCAAGTGTCACGAGCTATAGCGCGATTACTGGCGCTGCAGCGACGATTTATTCAACCACGAACGCTACGGGCGCATCGGGTTGGACACTTGCTTCGTCAGGTACCGCACTACCAGCAGGCACCACTTTTGTGGGCGTCTTGGTTTCCGGCGGAACTGGTGGGACGGAGCTTGCTGGTGACCAGGGCGCTACCACCGAAGGCGTTGTGCCGACGGCTAAGGCCTCGGTTGTCATTACTATGCAGATGACACCCCCAACCGGTGCAGGTTCGGGTAACGCGAATGCGTTCGTCAATGAAGCGAATAGCGTCATCGGCGGCAATCAGCCCAACCCGGCACCAATCACCGGTGTGACAAATCCTCCGCTTAACGTAAACGGTCCGAACATTGCCATCAGCACCGCTTCGTCGGTGTCGGCGATTGACTCGGGTACCCAGGGTATTCTGTACCCGACACAAGCTGCGGGCTTCACGCCAACGACCGTGCTGCAGAACGGCACCTCAAATGCCGTTGGTGCAAATGCGCTCAATTTGTCGGCCGTATTCGATGGCCCCTTGTTGACGCCTGAAGCTACGGGCAGCTACAACGGCGCCGTTGCCGTCAATAACCTCGATGACTTTACTGCAGTGGCCTATCTCCCGACCGGGTTTGTTCCGACAAACACGAGTGCGACGGCTGTTGTGGGTAATGCTGTTGGCGCTACTTCGACTGTTACCGTTCCGAATACCATTCAGAACACAGGCAATCAAGTCGATACGCTGACGGTAAGCATCACGGCACCGACGGGTTGGGGCGTTCAGATCTATAATGCAACCTCGGCTGGTGTGATCACCGGTTCCGTGCTTGCTGGTACGCCTACAACCAATACGGCGACCTATGCGTTCGCAGCAGTTCCTTCGGGTCTTGCGGCCGCAACGGCGAATACCGTGAACTACGCGGTGACGTACACCCTGCCGGCGAGCGCCACGGCGTTCTCCGTTTATGACATCGTCAACACGGTGACGTCGACCAATGATGCCTCGAACTCGAACACGACACATGACGCACTGATCCCTGGTGGTCCGATCGCTTTGGTGAAGACGCAGACGCTCGATGCGACAACCTGCCCGACAGGCGTCGCGATTCCTGGCTGCATCATTACGTACAATGTTAAGTACGTAAACAATGCCGAAGCGGCAACCTACTGTCCCGGAACGGCTCCAACGACGGTTCCGGCGTTCGCCGGCGGCTATTTCGCCAAGGGCTTGACCATCACCGAAAACGGCGCAACGGGCGGCAATACGTGGGGAACCACCTATTCGACACCAGTTGGGTCAACGACCAAAAACACGACAGGTCTGAATGCTGCGGCAACAGACACGGTCATTAGCACGACGACGTTCCCCACCGGGAACACGGTCGGTTCGTACTTGTTCACGGCTCTTGCCGGTGGTTCAAGCACGTACATTCTCGCTCCAGGTTGCACCGGCAACATCAAGTTCGCGGTTACCATCAACCCGAATTAAGATTCATCATAGGAATCGCAGGTGTGAAAACCTGCGATTCCTATGAGCGGAAAGAATATTCGCTGGGGTAGGCCTGTTAGTCACTACCGTTTCATGCATATGGATCGGTAGTGTGGCTAAGAGACATCAGGATCTTCGTGTCTGATAGAAGATCATTCGTTACCCATTAGGGCAGACGGGACGACTCAAGTGAAGAACTCAAGCCGTCTTTTCGTCTTTAACAGCCTGTCACGAGTGGCATGCGGTTTGGCGCTGATGCTCACGCTCATTTTTGCTCAGGCAGGGATCAGCAGAGCAGCAACTCCGGCAAAGACGCAAATTATCAATCAGGCATCGCTGACATATAGCGATCTACACAATATGGTATATACTGCACACTCTAATGTCGTAGAAACGACTGTGGCGGCAGTTTCGGGAACTTCGTTGAGTCCGAACGAGCTCGGTTGTAATCCAGCGACAGATACGTTTTTTTCCAACAAGCCGGTCGTGAAGACATTTTTGCTGGTGAATGGTGGCAATGAGCCAGACGCCTTCGTGATCACGACTGCTGCAGCCACGCATGCCGTTATTTCTGGCATTACCTTTTCTGTCGGAAGCCAGACGGTTCCCGCCGTCTCGGGATCGACCTATTTGCTCTCGCCGGTCATTCCAGCGAATGGCAGTTTATTGGTTAATGTTTCTGTAGATGCAACTGGGGTTGCGGCGGAGACACGGATCGTCACGACACTAACGGTTCGTTCTACCAGCACGGGAACGCAGAATGGTTTCACCACATCGGTCGCGGCCCAATGTGGTATCGCGTCGCCGCCGCCAGTGTTCACGGGTCTGGGTGGAATTGGTTTCGGGATAATGAAACTCGTCAATGCGTTGCCAGCAACGCAGACGACGCCCGGTTCGGTTGTTACGTATAGCATTGTTTTTACGAATTCGGGCGGTTCTTCAGCAATGGGAGCTTCGATTACGGATCCGTTGCCGTTGGGGCTTACGTATCTTGTAGGGTCCGCGAAGATGAATGGAACCCTCTTGCCAACCTCCGATGTCCAAGCAGTTGGTCAGAATCTCACCATTCTGCTTGGTTCGGTCGCTCCGCATCAGATTATGACGTTGGTTTTTCAAGCGACGGTCGTCACGCAAGTCGTTAATGGCCAAGCGTTAATCAACACCGCGATTGTTGCGGCGCCGGGCGTCGTTACGAAGGCGACTGCTCCGGCAGCGTTGTTGATCGGAAATGCAAATATGGTATTTGACGGCGATGTTGGTGCTAACTCGCCGATCGCCGGTGCCGTGGTCGAGTTGTTGGCCTATTCGGGGCCGCATACGCACACGACTGCGGCCGTCCCGTTGGGAGGTCAAGCGATTGCGCCGAATTTGGGGAATAGCGATCCGTTCACGACCGATGCGTCGGGGACGTATGCTTTGGGGTTGTCTCCGAAACAGGCCGGAACTTATGAGATTGTCGTTACGGCGCCTGGATATGTGACGCGTTATCTACAAGTCGTGGTGACTGCGGATCCGACGAATTCATTCTACAAAGTGGTGAGTAGTTCGCTTGATGGCCAGCCGATTGCAGCTGCTGGTGGATATACACTTACGTCGACGGCGAGCACGTTGTCGGCGACCTACGCGTTGTTTGGCAACATCCCGATGTTTCGTATGAACAATGTGACGATTGCGAAACTGGTTGATCGGGCTTCGGCTTCAGCCGGTAGCCGTTTGTTATATACGATTACCGTGAAAAATGGGGCTTCGCCGCTGGGTGTTTCGACGGTTGTAGATGAGTTGCCGCCGGGCATTGCCTACGCTCCCGGGACAGCGCGGATTGATGGCCAAGCGGTGGAACCACAGATCGATGTTGCGGATCGCTCGCGGCTTACGTGGACGTTCGCGTCTCTGACGCAACAGCATGTTATAATATTTGTGGCGGTTATTCTGCCAAGCGTTGGAGAAGAAAGCGTGTTAACGAATGTTGTGACGGTCGCAGCGCATGTAGCTACGTCATTGACCTACACCGTGGGTGCTCGTGCTACGGCCGTCACCAATGTTACCGCTGGCGTGTTTACCGATCGGACGATTATTGTTGGCCGCGTATATGTTGATGTGGCAAAAGCTGGTCGGTTCGTTCGTGGTGATACGGGTGTGGCGGGTGTTCGTGTCTACTTGGAAGATGGGGAGATGGTAACGACGGATGTAAACGGGAAGTACGATTTCCCCAGTGTTCGACCAGGCATGCACATCTTGCGTTTGGATGAAACGACGCTTCCGACAAGTGTTGTCATATACCAGAACCGGCGCCTCGATAGTGAACAGAGTGTGAGGCGTTTGGTTCACGATGCCTACGATGGCGGATTGCTCCAAAGCGTCGACTTTGCGGTAGAACCCAAGTGAGCGCGCGCATTCTGGCCTGGACGCTACCCGTGATTGGTGCGTTGATTCTGGGTCAATTGGCGTTGAGCGTCGAGAAGGTTGGGGTCTCTCATGCGCTAACGAGTTTCTCTGCCGAGGCAGAAGTCGTTGGTGGGGACTTGACGGATTTGACGTTCAGCGCTACGGGTGATTTGCCGGCTACGTTCGTGATGCCGTTGTCCAATGCGTCGGTAGGTTTAGGGAGTTCCGTTGAGGCGTCAACTGTCGCAGGTGCGGGCATTGAACTCACCGTCAATGGTGTTGTGGTTCCGAGATCACATGTCGGAGAGCGTATGGTGAGCAAGACCACCGGCGAGACACATTATATTTTTTATGGTTTAGACTTCAAGTCTGGGACAAACGATCTGGGTATTACCGGATTAGGTGCGCACGACGAGCGTGGCACGACCCTTCATGAAACGGTTTTTGGTCCAGGTCCTGCTATCAGTCTACAGGGTGGTCCAGTCGGTGAAATTCATGCCGGATCGCCTACGCCCGGCATGATTCGCGTGGTGCTTTTGGATCAATGGTCTCGCCCGGCAAGCCCAGAATTGCTTCGTGCAACGGTCGTTTCCGGCGACGTGACGCTCGGCGTGAGCGTTCCGAGTGCCGTGGGCTCGACGGTCGACGCGAAAATTTTGGGCGATGCTGCTCCTGGCGTTCCGGTGTCGAATAGTGTTGACGGTGCTGTATCCGCGACTCCTGGTCCGGCGAGTAGTCCTGATCTGCCTTCCAACCTACAGGTCATGGGTTCAATTCCGAGTAGTGTTGTCGCGAATCCCACGTCTGTTCGTCCGAGCATCGGGGCCGCGCATTATGAAGCGAGATCCGACGATGATGGTGTTTTTGCGATTCCGGTCACTCCCGGCTTAACCTCCGGCGATGCTGTAGTTCGTATTGATACGGCCACGGGATTGTCTTTGTTGGTGCATTGCTTTATTGAGCCGTATTTGCGGAAGCCGATTGTTATTGGCTTGGTCACCGGGGGAATCGGCTCAATTCCTGGTTCGCCGGGCTCAGATCCGACTGAAGCCGATGGCGCGAACTCCAAGCGTGCACGGGTTGCACTTTATGCCAGCGGTGCTGTGCTACAAAAGGCGCTTCTGACGTTTGCCTACGATACGGCCAATACGCTCGACCAAACCACGGCTTATGGTCCTTTTACCAGCAATCCTGACGATCGTCCGTATTTGACCTATGGCGATTCGAGCACACGTCGAGACGATGCTCTTTCGCGGGACCATATGTTTGCGCGTTTCGAGCAGGGCGGGACCAGCCTTACTTGGGGTGAGTTTGAAGCCAAGACGTCGAGTGATGCAACTGCTTCTATTGGTGGCTTGAATCTTTTGGTCAGTGGTGCCAAGTTCGAAACCGGTAATGCCCATGCGCACGCATCGGTCTTTACCGCCAAGAATGACATCGCTTATGGCCGCCAGACCTTCACGCCAACCGGACTTTCGACACTTTCTGTCCTGTTGCACAGTGACATTGTCGTTGGGAGCGATATCGTTGATCTTGTCACCCTTGATCGACATACCGGGATTGTTCTTCAGGAGCAGTCGTTAACTCCAAACGTTGATTATACACTCGATGATGGGACTGGCCAAATTCAATTTATTAATGTGCCGATGCCGTATGATGTCAATTTCAATCCGCAACAGATTTTGATTCGGTATCAATACCAAGGGGTTGGTAGTGGCGCGGAGACGACCGGCGGGCGCGTTTCGACAACTCTCGGGAAATCAGGTTCTATTCAGATTGGTGCGGGTTATGCAAATAGCTCGCAGGGAACTGGCAACGTCTCCGTATTCTCCCAAAATGTGTCGGGTCATGTGGGAAGTGGTCTTTGGGACATTGAACATATGTCGACGAGCGGAGCATTGCAGACCACTGATGCATTGCCGTCGTCTGGTGCTGTCAATTTCGGGTCAACCGGATATGCGTGGCAGGCTGCATTAGCTACCAATGTTGGGGCGAATAAGTTTTGCCTGCATTTCGACTCGACGTCTGCCGGTTACAATAATCCCTTTGGCGGTCTCGCCACCCCGGGACTTCTTAGTTATAACGCGACGTATTCGCGTTCGTTCGCTGGCGGTTCGCTAGACGCTTCGGTAGAGCATGATCGCAATATCGGGGTGGGCTTTGAGAATTCCGAAAGCTCAGCGCAAATAGCGGCGAAAAAGCATGTCGGTAAGAAGCTGTCTCTTGGGGCTGGTATTGCGATCCGTCAGTATGCGGCTGGGAATGGGTTTGTCGGTGTGCCAATCGTTGGTGACTCAGTTAATGCAGTGGCAACGCCGGTACCCGTTTCATTGATCAGTTCGCTTGCTGGCGGCAATGCATCATCGTATGCTAATCCGGATGGGACGCAAACCCAAGGTTCACTGAGTGCTGGGTATAAGTTCTCGTCTGCTGTTGATCTGGCGATTTCTCATCTATTTTCCTTGGGCGGTCAAACGACCGGAAATACCTCGCAATCCGCAAACAGCACCACCGCGGAATTTGGGGTCAGTTTTGCCAAGCAGGGTCGTGCGTATATTCGAGAGATATGGGACGGGATGCCGGATCAAGCGTTTGCTGCGTCGTCGGTTCCTCTGACTGGCGTGACACAGAGTACGCGGTCGACTGCGTTTGGCTTTGAGCATTATTTGGGCAAGTCGACGAGTTTGGATACGGAATATGTGGTACAGAACGCTGGTAGTGGCACGGATTTGTATTCAGCTATTGGCGTGAAAGAAGATTTCAAATTGCGCAAAAACCTCAAGGGCAGCGTGCATGTTGAAAAAGCCAATGCGGTTGGTACGGGGTTGTCGGGTTTTAACGTGTATGATGTATCGATGGGATACACCAATACGGCCTTTAAGGCAACAAGCGCATACGAGTTGCGGACGGGGAGTCTTCCCGGTTCGACCCTGAGTCTTGGGGCAGTTGGCGCATTGAGTGATAATTTGTCGCTGATCGGCTCTATGGCTGATGCGGATACCGTGGGATTCTCGACAAATCAGGATCGAGTGTCGTTGGCGTATCGTCCGCTCTATAACGATGATGCGGTTACACTCTTTGGGTACGAACGTGAGTCAGGCAACGATGTGGCCCTTGGTGAGCATACGGAGACCTTGTCTCTTGAACATTTACAACGACCCAAGCGAACGTTGGTTATTGCCGGTCGCGCAGCGTACAAGCTTGATGGCGATCCCTATTACGCTGCACATACGTATTTGCTCGGCTTACGAGCAACCCAAAAAATCGGTGGTCCGAACGGACGTTTTGATCTAGGTATAGACTCGCGTTATCTCGGTGCTGGCGGTGGAATCGTGGGTGCGAATGCGTTCGGCTATGCGGTTGAATCTGGTGCTACTGTTGGTAATTCCATGCGTCTTGGATTGGGCTACAATTTTGCATCGGCGCCGGACCCCGATCTTTCTATTGCACCCAAGCGGAAAGGCGTCTACCTGACATTCACGAGCTCGATCGATTCGATTTTTGGTTGGGGCAAGCACTAACGTGAATCTGTTTCTGGGAGGGCGTCTAGGGTCGATGCTCGTTCGTTGTTCTATGTTTTGTGTTGTATTAGTTGCCTGTCTATATGGAACGTCAGCACGGGCTTCCGCGACAGACACCTGCTCGTATTCGGTTAATACGGCGGCGCATGGTTTTTGTTGGTTGGATATGACGGGCTATAGCGGTGCTATTGGCGTTGGGGTTCATATGGCGTGGACGCTACCCGACGGTTCAACGATGCGAGCGACGATGACCAACACGGGTTCGGCCGTTGGTACACCCTCAAGCCTCCCGACTTGGTCAGGAGCGGCTTTAGGACATACCGCGTATCTTGGCGTAGCCGGTGAGCCGGCGATTTACGGAACGGGTACGACGACTATCACTCTGAGCGGTATCACTATTACGGATTCGGGTGGGAATGTGTTTGCGACGGTTGGATTTGTTGCTGCAGACGCTGAGTCAACCGACAAAGGTGATGGTTCGGCGTCGAGTCTTTCGTGGACTACGGCGGGAACTTCGTGGAGTCAATTGCAAATTATGAATAGCGTTACGAGCGGTGGACCAACGCCGACTTGTACGCTTACAGGTCTTGGGACTTCGACTGCAAAGTGTACGGCGGCGAACACCGGTGATCAAGCAGCATATATTTTAGGCACGACGGTTACGCCGTCGCAATCGATTACGATGTCTTATTCGACGACCGCGTTGCAGGGCTTTGCGTTTGCTATTGATCTATCATCGTTGCAGGTAGGTAAGACGATTTCTGGTCGAGTGACTTCGACGGATCAATTCACGGTTGAATATACTCACCATGGCACGATCATGGCATCTGCGACGACGTCTGGAACAAGCACATCGGCAGCAACCGCGTTTAATCTTGGGGATCCGGGCGATCTGTATACGATGACGGATGTAGCGGCAAGTGGGAGCTTGGCCAATTATGTGAGTACGTATTCTTGCTCCAATGGGACTTCGGGTTCGGGCACAGTATTGCCGTCAGGGACGGGGACGTCATTTGGTATTACAACGGCGCTTGATGATCAGATTTCTTGTACGTTCGTCAACTCTGGTTTGATGCTAACCGATGCAGCCACCTCGTCAACGAAAAATGTGGTGCCTCTCGTATCCGTAACCGATACTTTTGTTTTATCCAATACGAGCTCCGTAGCAGGTACATTTAAGATTGGCACGCCGACGGTTACTGCGGGCAGCACCGTTATTACGCCGACGGGATACACGTTTGGCGGGACGACGTATACGACGGTCGCTAGTTTACAGGCAGCGCTTTCGGCTGCGGGTGCGACAGCCGCAGGGAGATCGGTATCTGTTGGTGTGGTATATACGGCTCCCGCTACTGCGGGGACAGCGATCGTGCTCGTCTTCCCAACGACAATCACGTCCGGGACGAGTACGTCATTGATAGCAAATGGCACGGAAACAGACACGACGGCAGTTCAGGTGACGATCGTCAAGTCGGGGACGGCGCAAGCGAGTCCCGGAGGACTTATTCATTATTCGTTGTTGGTGTCGAATGTGAGTGTGGCGAGTCAGAACGGCACGAATGTGTACGATCAACTTCCGGCTGGTGTCGTAATTATTGGGACCCCGACCTGTGCGGTGACATCGGGAGCAGCCGTGTGTGGGACGATTACGCTAAGTAATAGCAATACTGCATTGACGTCAGGGATTGGGACGTTTCCGGCAGGTTCGTCGCTGACATATGTTATCGCCGCTTCAGCGGCAGTGGTTGGTACTTATGTAAATACCGGCTATGCTATTCAGCCGGGACCTGTTTCGAATACTTCCAATGCAGTAACCACGATCGTCGCTATCAGTAATGGGCTAAACAAGACGGTGCAGAATATCACTCAGGGCCAGGTTGTTGGGGTTGTTCTCAATAATGCCAATCCTGGAGATGTCTTGCAGTATGGACTGAGTTTCACGAATACTACTGGAGTGTCGCTTTCGGGGATGGTTTTTACGGATGTTATTCCGACGAATTTGACGTTTTTGTCTGATGCGTATGGGGTGTTGCCAACGGGCATCACGAGTTGTACTATGACGGCGCCGGCTGTTGGGGCGACTGGTACCGTCACATGGACTTTCGTGGGATCGTTGGCGTCTGGCAGTTCACTGTCGGCGACGTATCGGTCCACGGTAAAATAAAAACAGACCGCGACACGTCTAGCACGTCACGGTCTGTTTGTGATTAGCGAATAAATCCGATCGTATAGGCGACGACGATGGCTATCACCAGTCCTGATAATGCTAGTGATATGGTGCGACATGTTTCTTTGTAGGATAGCCGCTTTGTATTCAAATTGGTTGTTTCTACGATGTTCGACAAGAGTGTCGATATGTCGTCATGACGTTGACTTTGCTTGAGGTTGTCGAATTTTAGTAGCTCGATCACATCTTTAGTGCGAAACTCGATGAGTCCGAATAACGCGATAGCAATGGCGATCAGTAAGGCTAGAAAGAGCACTAAAGTCCAGTGTCCTTCGGGGCCAAATCGACCATAGAGGTATAGGATGATTGCGATTTCGGAGATAGCAATTCCACACAGCGTGGCGTTCATACTAGAAAAGCGGCTCGTCAACGAGAGGAGGCGACGTTGGTAGCGATCGTAGTCGGCTTCGTACTTTTGTGCTTGAAGTAAGTCGGCTTGTCTGGCGTTTTCGGCGGCTTGGTGTTCGGCAAATTGTTGTTCGCGAGCTATTGTTTGTTCTTTTTCTTGGGCGGCGTTTGCTGCTAGCTCTGCTGCTGTTTGATCTCTACGTTCTTGTAATTCTCTTGCTAGTTGTTCTTCTCGATCGGCAAGTTCCTGAGCGACCTGCGCTTGTCTGGTAGCGATTTCGTTGTCAGATTGGGATTTTCGATCTGCTAGCTCGCGCGCTATTTGAGCCTCTTTGGTAGTGGCTTGCCGATTTGCTTCGGCTTGTCTTTCATCTCGGACCTTGGCAATCTTAGCTTCTTCTTTGGCCGATGCAATGGCGATTTGTGCCGCTATTTCGAGTTGGCGGTTAGTTTCATGCGTTTTTATTGATGTGATGGCTATTTTTGGCCATGCCCAGAAATCCACGATGGCTCCAGTGACGAGCGGATCGATTTGCTCGTCATGTTTGAGTTTAGGGTTGTTTTTGAATAGGAGTGCGCTTGGAAGCCAATGGATAAGTGTCTTCGATTGCGATGAGTTCTGCTCGGAGTTTTTCGAGTCGTTTTGTTAACTGTGTTTTTTCTTCCGTTAATCGTATGTGGGTTGCACGGGCATCTGTGTTCATGTCTTGCCATATTGCGGCTACTGCGGCGGTGTCCTGAGGGTCGATATTTTGGGCGTCAACTTGTAAACGGAGAGCGATGAGCGATTTTGCGCTAAGTGTGTTGGTAATTGCCATCCAGCTTGAGGGAACGGTTGCGCTTTGCATGGTTGGTAGTCCTTGGGTGGTTTGGGTGCAAGTGGGTAAGAACGGCTGCTTCGGTTGCAGTAGGGGGCATTCCCTGGTGGCGAACAGAATGTGAGTAAACTGGCTTGGCAGAGTGAGCGGGTATTAGATATGGAGCAATGGTGGGAGACGCGGTACGACGATGAGATACGAATGTGTCTTTGAAGTTTGACACGATACGTGTGGCTTGGTGTCGTCGAGTGTATCGTAGGTAACAACGAAGCGATGATGGTCGCAGATTGCATCGGCCTCACGTGTGGCGATCACATTAAGGCGAGCATTTTGAATGTCGTTTGCGTAGTAGCCGATGCAGAAACCGATTGTTGAAAGTGTTATAGTCGTGAGAACGATGATCGTAATTCCGGCTTGCTTCAGGAGGGGATGAATAGTTGATTCGTTGCTATACAGCATTGGTTTCTCGGTTTTTGGGATTTTTCGCCGTGGGTTTACGCCCAAGCCAAAATGCGATAATGCCGATGACTAGGATTCCCAGACTTGCGCCGGTTGGACCTATGCGGTTGTAGATGGTTGATAGCGGTTCTCCGATGGTGCCAGTGATGACTTTTTGGGAACCAATATCGGCTTGTGATTGCCAGTTGCCATCAGGACTAATGATACCAGAAATACCTGTGGTTGCCGCACGTACGATCCAACGTCCGGTTTCGATTGCGCGCAATTGGGCGATTTCGGCTTGCTGGTAGGGTCCGTCTGAGGTGCCAAACCACGCGTCATCAGTAGCGACTGCGAAGAAGGCCGCGCCTCGCGCGGCTTCGCGTGAAGCAAGGTCCCCAAAATCGGCTTCCCAGCAGATCAAGGGGGATACGCGGAGCGGTCCCAATGACTGCATTTCGTTGCCCGAACGCATATCAGAAACGAGCGGTGCAAAGGGGAGTTTTCGTAGCCAGGTCGGACCAGGTAGAAATTCGGCAAATGGAACGAGCTGGTGTTTGCGATAAACTGAACTCATCTTGCCGTTTGGGGCAAAAAAGAAGAGGTCGTTATAGGATCCTGTTTCGGTGAACTCGTTGCTGCCGACAGCCAAATTGGTGTGAAGTTCTTTCGCAAGAGCGCCAAATTGTTCGCGCTGTGCTTTTGCGGCCGCAGCTAGTTTGGCGTTACTCGGGACGGCTGCGGTGTGTGAGTCGATTTGGAGATAGTCGGTGATGACGGTTTCTGGCCAGAGGACGAATTGTGGATGAAAGCTGCTGATAGATCGGGTCATGTCCGTATAGCGTTTGATGGCGATTGGGACGTCTTTTGGATTCCAAGAAACGGATTGTTTGAGGTTGCCTTGAATGGCGGCGACGTGGATGGTTCCGGTCGGCAGGTCTTTTGCGGGCCAACTCATCCAGGCGGACATGCTGACAAAGGTTATGCCGATTATGAAGAGGACAAGTCGAACGATGTTGGGTTTTTCTGGGCGGCGAAGGTATATCCCGAGGGTTGCCGCTATGAGGGCGATTACGAACGTCACGGTGTAGACGCCGCCATAAGCGAGTAGTGGCGCAAAGGGTGTTGCTACAAAGGCGGAGCCAATTTGGTACATGGGTAAGCCTAGGACGCCTGTTGATCGTAAGATTTCGGCAAGGGTGAAGCCGCTAGCAGTGGCCCAAGGGATCCAGTTATCAGAGAGGTGTCGTGCGGCGATAGCCGTGAGGGTGGCTGCGAGCGCGAAGGCTAGGGCTTCCAGTGCAGCAGGGCCCAGGACAATGACGAAGGCGTAAGGTCCCATGAGTTTGCCGGCGGTTTCGCCAAACCAGCTGGCATTGGCGCTAAAGAAGACGAGGCCTGAGAGGTATCCTACGAATGCGGCGGACCGTGGCGAGAGCATCATCCAGGCGGCGAATATACCAGCGAGTGCTTCAGGTGCCAGCCAGGGCATGTCGGCGCGTGGGAAGATAAAATGCAGAATGAGCGCACATGGCAGAGCGAGCGCGGTGGCTTGGATCAACGGCGAGGTCAGGAACCGGTGTCCGATCGAGTGTCGAGGAAAGGCTGCGATCATGGTGTTTTGGCTTTCGGATACCGATGTTGGGTATGGATTATGCGGCTTGGAGCGGCGCGTCTGCGGGAAGAACGGTCATGCCAGAAGCTTCGGCGATTTGGGCGGCGATCGGATCGTTGTAGGCGATGTCAAAGATCACGTGTTTGATACCGGAGCCGACGAGGAGTTTCGTACAATTTCTGCACGGTTGATGGGTTACGTAGGCGGTGGCTCCGACGAGGCTGACGCCGTGAATGGAAGCCTGAATGATGGCATTGGCTTCAGCGTGGATGGCACGTTCACAGTGGTTGTTATCGAGGAGGCAGCCGATATCGGCACAGTGGGGAACTCCGCTGGGTGAGCCGTTGTAGCCGGTAACGAGGATTCGGTTATTGCGCACGACGACGGCGCCGACGTGGAGTCTGGGGCAGGTAGCGCGGGTCGCAACGTGTTTGGCGAGGTCGATGAAGTACGAGGTCCAAGTTGGTCGTGCGGGGTGTTGCATGGAAAGTCTCCTTAAGTAAGGTATCGGCCGAAACGGGCGTCAGAGCATAACGAAGGAAAATGCACCTCCCCGCGGGATGAGGTGCATTTACGGAATTTTTAGTACGCGAAGCGGTGGGTTAAGGATAGGCAAATACTCGTCTATCCTTAACGTCCGGTGTCGAGGGTATCGTGTTCTTTTGATGGAGTGCGTTCGGTTTGTCTAATGACTACGTGGTGATCTCTTTTTTTCAATTGATTTGAGATAATTGTCGCGACCGCTTGTGCTTGTCCGTCGCCAGCGATGGTAATTGTTCGGTGATTAAGGGCTTCCACAGCGATTGTGTTGAGTGCAAAAAGCGTTTTCGCATCGCGTGTATTGACTTTTGATTGTATATCGTCGGTCAATTGTTTGAGGGACATCGTGCCTGAGTCGGGTCGGGCAAGGGCTGGTATGGAGGTGATGTGGTTGAGAGTTTTATCGTCCGGCCATGGGGCGCTTCCGATATAGATGATGGGCGTCATTTTGCTAGTCTTTGAAATTTGTTGGTTTGGATTCATAACATTAATTGTCAGCGATCGCGACGCTTGTTTGCTGGCTTCGACAGGACTGATTCCACGTTGTTTGCAGATCTTTTCGATTTGAGTAATTTCGGCCATAAGTGTGTTTGTGATTTTCGCTTGTGCTTCACGTTTGGTCGCTGGGAGATTGCGCAGTGGAACCTGATTTCCGATTTGCTTAATGTTTGCCGTTCGGCGGGCGACTAAATCGTTGTCTGATAGTTTCGCCAAGGGTTGAGTGATGGCATTTGGTGGGGTATCGGCTAGTTCTATTGGTGGCAAATCACGGCGTTCGAGTTTGGTGTTTAATTCAAGGATATCTTGCGCGAGAACTTTTTTGAGGACGAGTATTGGTTCACGCTCGTCGATTTCTAAGGCGCTGATTGGTGGTAGCTCGCGAAACTCGGAAAGGCGCTGGGCTTGTCGTTGCTGTAGTTCGGTGTCGTTGATGGTCGTATGGGGTTGTTCGAAAATGACACCGCGTTCGGCCAGAATTTTGGTTGCAACGTCAAGGTCTGCTGCAATATCGGCTTTCTGAGCAAGAAGTACGGCGCGCTCGGAAGTGTTCGCGAAATCAATGGTTGGTAGTTGATCGAATTCTGCGAGTTTGTCCATTCGTAGATCAAACAAATCGATATTGTCCATGGCACGGAGTTTGTGTTCACGGACAGATGGATCGTTCATGGCTACTAGCTCGACAATTTCTGCGTTGATTAGTGCTTGTATTTCTGGACGGAGAGCCTGTTCCTGTTTAGTATCTCGTAGTTCATCCGCCTTGGTGTATCCATCATACAGGGATGGTTCTTTAGGAAATTTATTATTCTGATCCATGGCGAACACTCCTGGAAAGTTGTTATATGGTTAGGGATGACAGTGGGTCTTTAGATATTGGCGGCCGGTTTCGGTTATGGCATAACGACGTTGAATTGTAGGCCCAAGTAAACTCGTATATGCGTCATCTTGATGAGAAATGAGTTTATTTCGACTAAGTATGCGCAGCGTGTTACTCGTTCCGATGAGCCGATGGACAGAAATATGGTTCGCATCGCGAATACGCATGGTGATTTCGTATTCGCTTGCGGGTTCAAGATCAGTAATTGTGAGGAGAATATTTGTTTGATTCCAACGTGGGAATTGGTACCGAAGGTATGCTATGATCGTGATCGCGATGGCAAGCGTAAGAATTATTGTGGTACGCAAATTGTCGTCAATGAGATCGAACATGGTGTAGTTTTATCGGCCGCCGATAAAAATGTCAGCAATCTCTTTGTTCTTGGTGACTTCTAATTGTGGTAGTTTAACCTCGTGACCAATATTGCGCAGGGCTTTTTGGATTGCAATGCCGATAATATGTTTGGGACAACTGATATCAGGATCTCCGAGAATGGTAACGGTGCCATGCGTAAGGCCGGCTTTGGCGATGCGATTTAATGCCGCACTCGTTGCGTGGTCTTTGGCAGCAAGTCGACCCCCGAGATCCGCTTCGTATTTGGCTGTTGCGGTTAATCCAGTTTCGGTTGTTCCTGGCCGGTTGTGATTTGCAAGCCCAAGCTCCCATTGAGCATTCGGATATTTGGTTATAGTTTCAGGGGATGTTCCAACATAAAAAGTCGGGTGTGATGTTGCGCTAGGTGCTGCCGTCGCATCGGCAAACAGAATAGTCATCGTTCGTTTTTCTGTTACTGTTGATGTTGGGGTTGGGCTTGGTATGGAAATTACTTGTGGTGGAGTTTCGACGACTGGAGTGGTGGGTGCATGCTCATCTACAAGTTTTTCGCCACGGAGTAAGGCTTGATGAAAGCGTTCTTTTGCGGCAACCGCGATTTGATCAACGCGTTCGTTCATTATGTCGCCGGTATGTCCGCGAACCCACAAAAATTCGACTGGTCCACGCGCTGCAAGTGCGGTGTCCATGCGTTTCCAGAGATCGAGATTCATAACTTCTTTGCCACCGGCAGTACGCCAATTGCGGCTCTTCCAACCCTGGAGCCATTCGGTAGCGCCTTTTTTAACGTATTCGCTGTCCACCGTCAGTATGAGGAGACGATCTTTAGGAGCGGCTTCGACGACGGAGATGGCGGCCAAAAGTTCCATTTTGTTATTTGTTGTGAGAGTATTACCACCGTCTATTTCGTATTCGTTGCCATCGACGACCATGATAGCGCCATAGCCGCCCGGACCAGGATTTCCGGAACAGGCGCCGTCACTCCAGGCTTTGGTGGGTTCGAGTAATGTTGGGGTTGCCATGATACGGGTTCTCAATCTTGAGCGAAGAGTAAGAGGGGATTAAAATTCGCGATCCGGGTTGATGTCTGATGAACTTTTAGGTGATGTTTTGGGTGGAGCTAGGACTTCGGGGTTATCTGTCGATTTTTGGCTAGAGTGCGTTTTTGTTACTTTGTTCTCGCGATTGCGAAGCTGGGGAAGGTCTGCTTTGTGCCCAAGTTTTTCTAACGCGGTGGCGAGTGTTTTGCCGATTTCATGGGAATGGCACGCGTTAACGCCGTGGCAATGGCATACGAGGGTGACAGACCCTTTATCCAGAGCGATTTTTGCAATTCGGTTCATGGCCGCGCGTGTTTTTTCGTGCTTTTCGGCAAGACGCTCTGTCAGTTGAACGCCAAATTTCGCTGCACATTCGCCAGCTGGTCCGTCGCGGCCGACGACGAAATTGTTGCCAAGGTCTCGTTCCCATATTGATCCTTGGAATTTTTCTGGAACCCAGGGTGATCGTCCGACGTAGATGATGGGAGATGAACCTGTTGGCACTGGGCGGGAGGCGTGCGCGAACAAGATGGTGACGTTGCGTTTTTCGGCTCCTTTTTCCGAGTCTGTATCTTGTTTTTTGTCGGTGATGTTTGTATCGACAGTATTTTTGTGTTCGATGGGTAGGACTTCGGTTGGGAACATTTCTGCAGCAGTTACACGGGAGATTGGTTGGGTAACAGGGGTTTGGAGTTCCGTAGGTTTGAGAACGGGTTGTTCGGTATTCCCGGTTGTCGGAAACATTTCGGCTGCTGTAGCACGGGCAGGGGCCGGTGTTGTGGTGGTCGGAAGAATTGCCGCGGGTTCGGTCGGGAAAAGTTCCATCGTCGTGACGGCAGTTCTTGTTGTTTTCGGGGTTATGGTCAGGCCACGCATGGGTTGTGGGATTGGGGTGGGTCCCAACAACTCGGCAATGCTGGCTCGATCGGCGCTAATCGCATTGACTCGACTAGCGAATGAATGAGGGTCTTTTTCTATCTCGTGGATTCGTTCGATTTCTTCGATTTTTGCTTTGAGTGCTAAAGTCTGCTCACGGTTGGCGAGATTGTAGGTGGGAATTCCGGCTTTCGTAGCCAGCTCGAATGCGGTGCGTGTTCCGCCCTTAATGGAGTTTCCGTCAATTGGAGCCCAGCAGATTAAGAACGAGGCTGGCGTATTCAGATCCGCTCCATATACTTGGAAGGCATTGCGAACATGTGCAATTCGACCGAAGTCGCGGCCTTCGGCTGAAGCCTTTAGCACGGCGGGCCAATTGGGGTGGACTTGACTGACAAGCCATTCCGCTGTTTCTTCCATGCCTTTGGGTGCAAGATGGACACCTGGTTCGCTATCATAACGTTTGTGTGGACCAGTGTGTCCAGCCGAGAACCGGCCGCCGGTAAAACCGTTATATGGCAGAAAAATCTGTTTAAGCTTTGGGTCAGAAACTCCGCGCTCGAACGCTGAGTCGGCGCCATTTGCTGCACCGGATCGGAGGGTAAAACCGACGCGTTGAAGGCGCGCTGCGATTGCAGTCATCTGAGCCTGGACTTCGGGTGGGGTGTCGCGCGATCCGATACCGGTATAGATAAGTTCTTGAGTTTTTTTGGGAAGTGTGGGGGCGTCTTGGGGTTTCTGTGCGATTGCGATTTCTTGTTGCTGCTCTGCGGGTAGATTCAAAACGATGGTGTGCGGCTGCCCTTCAAGAGACTTTGCGACGTAGATGCGATATTCAACATCTACGCCAGCGGCAGCAACGGCTTTCGCAGCATTTCGCATCTCGGGTTCGTCATTGATGACAATCGATCCACTGTTGGAATCGAAAATGTCGGGATAATCAACAGCTTGGTCATCGTGTTCTTTGAGCGCAGCAAATGCTCGGGCTTTCGTTTCTTCGGAAAGACCGGTTACACTGAATATCAGTTCGGCTTCGTTGTGGTGATCGGCTGGCGGTAAATCGCTTATCGACGTTACTAGTCTGACTAAAGGATCGATGGTTTTGGACTTTTGTTGTTCCATGAGTTCTCCTCGAACTTGCATGAGCATTATGCCTAGACGGTTTTGGCCGATGCCGCTTTTGGCGTCGACTCCCCAGTACCGATCATTCCAGTAGTTGGCTTCGATGAGTTCGGCATCTTTGGTGTTGATTAGTTTTTCGGCGAGATCGGGATGGGTCTGAAATTTCATTCGGAGGATATCCAACATGAGACTATTTTTGACGGCATCCCAGTCGGGTCGTATTTTGAGTTTCTGACCTTCTTTTTTGACTGCTGGGGCACTGGAGATGCTTGCGATCCGATGTCGATCCGCGAGATTTGTTGTTTTTTGAGCGACATACGCATGTTCGCTCGTCGGGTACTCGATTCCATCAAAGGTGATTGGTGCTGGAGGTCCTACTGTTGTCCATTTGCCGTTGACTTGCGCCCAGGGATACATATTGCTTCCGAAGCGATGCTCTCCTTGAAATCCGTATACACGTGGTGTTGCAATCTTGAGTGGTTCTTCAATGGTCTTGCCGGCGCGAATAGCTTCGATTTTTTGGCGATTTGGTGCGAGAAGTTCTTCGGCGCGCTTTTCGATTTCGGCTTCATGTTCATCAGAAACGGGAATCATCCCGAATCGTGCCTGATTCCATTGCCCATACAGTTGCCGATCTAGGGTCTCAAATAAAATGTCGTCGTCCGCCATGCCAAGGGCAATAAACGCGTTGACTTTCGATTCGAAGGTCGGTTGGGCACGGGCAGCTTCGACTTCGGCGTCGGTTGCCCAAATTGGTGGTGTCCCAATAGGACTAATAACGGAAGCGTCTGGTGAAAATTGTGTGCTACGATCAATTGGGCCAGGTGGAACGATATTTCCGTTCATATCGATGATACCGCGGTCGAGTAAAACTCCGTCAATTGTTCCTAGTTGAGCGGCAATGTCGCTCTTTCGTTGATATTTTGGATTGCCAGCGGCCTGGATAATGTCTGTAGCAACAGGAAGTTTCAAAAATTCCGTGGTGAGTTCGGCACGATAGGTGACGAGTGCGTCGTTAGGCAGACCGGTGATGAATTCGAGGGTGCGTGCTTTCGGCTTGAGGTTAGCCATTGGGATGCGGATGCCGGTTTTTATACTTTTGGTGTCTGGTGCCTTGCTGGTGTCGATAGCCGAGAGAAGGTGTTCGGCTTCACTCTGTGTGAGTTTTTGAGCATAGACGCCGAAGTGCCCCCCTGATGCGATGGTTTGAGGGTCGGCGATCTGGGCGACTGCTTTCCCACCGCTCATGCGTCCGACGATCGATAGAGTTGCTTCGTTTGCCATTACTATTTCTCCAAAAAAAGGCGTCCTTAGAAAGTACGCCCATGGGGAGAGATTTGCCTTCTCCTTAGGAGGAGAATTTTTGATTTTTTCGGTAGGAGGTTTTAAGTGCGACCTTCGTCGATGGTTTTGGCGGCAGTTTGTTGTTTTTCGGTTGCTGGTAGCTTTACGTTGTGTCCCATTGCTCGCAATGCGCCAGCCAAGGTGGCTGCGATGATTCGGGATTGAGTTGATCTGGGATTATCGCTTACGATTGTTACCGCGCCCGTGTCGAGGCCAGCTTTGGCTATGCGATTGAGTGCCTGGACGGTAGGAATGTGTTTATTGTCGATGCGCGCTTGAAGGTTCATCGCGAATTTTCGTGCATCTTCGATTTGGGTGTCACGTTTATCGCTAACAAAGGTGCCGACGAGGGCGGGTTCCCAGGGGGAATTGACAAGGCGCTGGCTGGTGGAAGCGGAGACACCGACATAGAAAGACCGCTTATTGGGTGCCAAGATTTCGATTTGAGCGGCGAAGTCGATTTTGACTGTTCGATTCGGTCCAGCAGCAAACT
>Ga0182016_10001018_pt1 | contig 34384 bp, 24 predicted proteins | sample 712S2MmetaG_FD_120491 | JGI IMG/M metagenome (GOLD analysis project Ga0182016, IMG submission 120491) | Permafrost microbial communities from Stordalen Mire, Sweden - 712S2M metaG | ecosystem: Environmental > Terrestrial > Soil > Wetlands > Permafrost | place: Sweden: Stordalen | collected...
CCTCTTCGAGAACAACACGGCGCCCGAATCGCGCCTCACGGAAATCGCCATGAGCTCGGCCGACCTGCATTTCCGCGGCTTCTCGCACGCTACTATCGATCCCGAACGTAAGCAGCCCGAGTCATTCGATTACCAATCGGTCAGTCCGGTGACGATGTGGAATCCGACGCCCGGGAACTACACTCGCTACGGCGCGGTGGACGATTTGCTGCGCCAGCCCGATGATCGCATGGCGATCATGGGCTCGGGCGACGAGATCCGCATGCGATTCGCCGCGTCGGGTCTGCCGGCGCTACCATCCGGCTGGCGGCGCGATTACCTGCTCTTGGTGGATGGCTGGGCGAAAGACGCGGACGCCAATACGGCCTTCTCGCAATCGGTACTGCCGCTCCCGTTCCATGCCATGAGCCGCTACCCGTACCCGGCAAACGAGCATTATCCGGACGACGAAGCGCACCGGGCCTACCAGCGCGAATACCTGACTCGCCCGGCGCTGCGTCTGCTGCGGCCGCTGGTGAGCGGGACACGGTAGTAATGCAGACTTCAGTCTGCTCGTGGAATTTGCCATGAGCCCGTTTTCGAGCTAGTTCCACTCGCCTGGGCAAGCTGAAGCAAAGCTGAAGCATGCCCCACATCGGAGCGCAGAGCAGTCTTTTGTGGGACATGCTTCAGCTTGTCCAGGTCGGGTTACCGACCTGAAGGGTTCATGCAGCTCAACTCAATTTCCCCACACCCCCTGAAAGCCCCGGCGACATCAGGAGTCGGAGGCAGGAGTCCCTGCGCCACTCACGCTGCGACTCCGGTTCCGTAGAGCCCATGATCGAGGATGTAGTCCATGACGGCGGCGGGGACCTCCGGCGGGCGCTTTCCGGCTGCCAATTCCCGGCGGATTTCCGAGGAGGAAATGGCCAGTTCCAGGCGATCGAGGCGCTCGACGCGCGCTTCCCTCGGCACGTCGTAGACCGCGCCGGGGCGGCTCACCACCACGAACGAGACCTCGCCAATCACGTCCTGCCAGCGATGCCAGGTGCGGATATCGGCGAACGCGTCGGCGCCAATCACGAAGAAGAGCTCGTCGTCCGGCGCGATACGCGCGCGCACTTTTGCGATGGTATCGATGGAATAACTCCACTCGGCGCCTTCTTCCAGGCGCGACACCTCCACCTCCGGCAATCCGCGGCAGGCAATTTCGGCCATGCGCACCCGATGCTCGTAGGGGGTGGGCGTGACGGCAGTCTTATGCGGCGGATTGGCCGCAGGCACCAGCAGAACGCGATCCAGGCGGCAAGTCTCGGCGGCCTCGCGTGCGATTGCCAGGTGGGCCTGATGAATGGGATCGAAAGTGCCGCCGAAGATCGCCAGTCTCAAAGTGCGTGAGCTAGGTCCGCTCGATCTTGACCGAGTTGATCTTGACTTCCTTTACCGGCCGGTCTTGCGAACCGCGGGGAGCTTCGGAAATTTTGTGAACCACGTCGTAGCCTTCCACCACCTCGCCGAAGATGCTGTGCTTTTTATCCAGCCATGGCGTGGGCGCTACCGTGACGAAGAACTGGCTGCCGTTGGTGTTCGGGCCGGCATTGGCCATCGACAGAAGGCCCTTCTTGGAATGCTTGAGATCGGCATGAAATTCGTCGGCGAAGCGATATCCCGGTCCGCCCCGCCCGGTCCCTTCGGGATCGCCGCCCTGAATCATGAAATCGGGAATCACGCGATGAAAAACGGTGCCGTCGTAAAACGGCTTGCCGGTCTTGGTGCCGTCCGCCAGGGTGACGAAGTTTTCCACTGTGGCGGGGACTTTGTCGGCGAACAGCTTCGCCTTGAACTTGCCTTCGCTGGTGTCGAAGAGAGCGAAAATCTCGTTGGCCATCTCTGCGATTGTAGCAGTTGCTTCCGAGCCGCGTTCAGAGGGTTCGGTATGATATTCCCGTAACCCCATGAAGTGCGTTTTAACCCTTTTGGCCGCTAGCGGACTGGCGTTTGCAGGGTTCGATACTCCGGCGATCCCGAATATTTTTCAAGGGACGGTTGCCTGCCTTCGGCGAATGGCTCGAAACGGCCACGCTCCAGTGGCCCCAATTGCCCGTGTTAAACGCCAGCCAAATACGGCATCCTGGAGTTAATCCCCGTTACGATAGCGGGCGCACTCACCCCAAACACCCAAGCGCGCCCGCATTTCTCCCGCTTGTATTTCCCGTTACTGGCGGACTCAGCGTACCCATCCAGCTTTGAATCTCATCGGCTGCTTTGGCAGGTCCGCCGGCGTTATGCAACGACTGGGCGATGCGCGCCGCGGCGGCAGCGTAGGAGGGGTTGGAGAGTGCCGCCGACACGCTGGCGCGAAGCTCTCCGGGCAGCCAGCGTGAAGCGTCCAGTACCAGACCCGCGCCCAGTTCGGCCGTGCGGGCGGAGATCCAGAACTGATCGGCCGCTTGCGGCGCCAGCACCAAGGGGACTCCGTAATAGAGCGCTTCCTGCACGCTGTTCATTCCCCCGTGCGTCACAAAGGCCGACGCGCGGCGCAGGATTTCCACCTGCGGCACCGAGGGGCGGACGATGAAGTTGGCCGGCACGGGGGCCATGGGCGAACTGCCGCCGGTGGCCAGGACGATCTGCCAGGGACTACCGGCAAGCTCTTCCATGCACCTCCGCAGGAACTTGGGAACCTGGCTGTAGACGGTGCCCAACGACACCAGCACCAACGGCCGGCCGTCGAGCCGCTCGAAGGGAAAAGCCGGTGTGTCGGGGCGGAAGCTGCAGCATGGTCCGACGAACCGGAAGCGGCGCTCATCGAAATCGCCGGCCAACGGCTGGAACAAGCGGGATGTGTAGACCAGATTGAGATCGCCGTAGGTTTGCAGGAGTTGCGGTGGAGTAAGCGGTTCCGGGAGGTGGTAATCGAGCAGGCGGGTGTGGCAGCGCGCCCGAAACCCGGCGTACCATTGAGGCGTCAGCCGCGGATCTTCGGCCGGCCTCCCGGTACCGGCGCCGTAGCGGGCATCGATGGCGCGGCTAATCAAAATGCTGGGCACGGACGCGGCGGTGGGCAGGCCTAAAAGCTGCGCTACCATGCGGCCCCAGGGGGCGAAGCTATCGAATATCACGTGAGTAGTGCGCCATTGGCGCACCATCGCGAGCTGACCGTCGAGCACAACTCCGCAGAATTCCAGCAGAGTTTCGAGGGTGGTGGAAACCTGGGCGAAGGGTCCGGGCCCCTGCTCGGGCATGTGCACCCGCGCGGAATAGGGGCAAAACTGCGCCCCGGTTTGTCCGATCGCGTGGGAGAACTGCCCGGTTCCGAAATAGGCGATTTCCTCGCCCCGGCGGGCCAGCTCGCGGATTACCGGGAGGGTCGGATTGACGTGCCCATGAGCGGGAAAGCTGAAATAGACGATTCGTCCCATGAGGGAGCGGGGAAACTACCCGAGAGTATTGAGCAGGGTACCGGTGATGTTGGTACCGCTGTCGAAGAGCCCCTGAGTGAGTTGGGATTGTATGGCAGTCTGGTCGCTGGCGGCCTGCTCCGTCGGGGATAGCGTGGCGCCGGCGTTCTCCATGGCTTGAAAAACGCTGTTCGTGCCGGAGGTGGACTCGCTGGGAAGGCCGAACAAGGTGTCCATGTTGGCCGCGCCCGAGGTGGTTGGCGAGGAGATGCCGAACAGGGCGTCAACGCTTTCCAACTGGTTAGCTTCGGCACTCAATTGGACGATATCGGACGCCGGGGCCTTTTCCAGGGCGCTTACTACGGCTGGCGAATTGGTGACGGGTGAATTGACGTTGCTGAGAGTCTGCAGCAGATCGGCAACGCCGGGATTGAGCGAGGAAGAAACAGAGCCCATTTAGATCTCCATCTGACATATCGGCGGTTCCGGCGGTTCTTTGTAGGGAATTTTGAAAAAGGACAAGCTGAAGCATGTCCCACCAAGACATAATTGAGGAATCACCCAATTCAATACGCTCGATCCCGCCGATTGGCCCGCCTTTCGCGCTCAGGCGCACCGGATGCTCGACGACATCCTCGATTACACTCGCGACATCCGCGAGCGTCCGGTCTGGCAACCGGCTCCCCCGGAGGTGCGCGCCCGATTCCAGGCCGGCATCCCTGAAGCGCCGTCGGAACTTGCGGCGGTGCACAAGGAATTTCTGCGCGACATCCTGCCCTACGCCGCCGGCAACGTGCATCCCGGATTCATGGGGTGGGTGCATGGCGGCGGGACGCCGGTGGGTATGCTGGCCGAGATGCTGGCGGCGGGGCTGAACGCCAATCTGGGCGGCCGCGACCACGCTCCGATCGAAGTGGAGAGGCAGCTGGTGCGCTGGATGGCGCGGATTTTCGGGTTTCCAGAAAGCGCCAGCGGGCTGTTCGTCACCGGCACGTCGATGGCGAACCTGATCGGGGTGCTGATCGCGCGCGATGCCGAGTTGGGTTTCGAGGTCCGCGGTGAAGGCATCGCGGCGAGCCCGAAACGGCTGGCTGCGTATGCTTCGGCGGCGGCGCATAGCTGTATCGCCAAAGCGCTCGATATCGCCGGTATCGGCAGCGACGCGCTGCGGCCGATTGCCACGGACGTGCGCCATCGCATCTCCATCGCGGCGCTGCGGGAGGCGATCGGCGAGGATCGGCGCGCCGGACGGACGCCATTTCTGGTGGTCGGGACCGCCGGAACGGTGGATACCGGAGCGATCGACGATTTGGCCGCGCTGGCGTCCCTCTGCCGGGAGGAACGGTTGTGGTTCCACGTGGACGGCGCATGCGGCGCGTTGGCGGCGCTATCTCCCGAGCTCGCGCCGCGGCTCGCGGGGATCGAGCGCGCCGATTCCCTGGCGTTCGATTTTCACAAGTGGGGGCAGGCGCCCTACGACGCCGGATTCATTCTGGTGCGCGACGCGGTGCTGCACCGCAATACCTTCGCCACGTCGGCGCCCTACCTGCGCAGAGAGCATCGCGGATTGGCGGCGGGCGCGCCGTGGCCGTGCGATTACGGTCCCGACCTTTCGCGCGGGTTTCGCGCGCTGAAAACCTGGTTCACGCTGAAGGTCTATGGGACAGCGGCGCTGGGCGCCTCGATTGCGCGCACCTGCGCGCTGGCGCGCCATCTGGAATCGCGCATTGCCGCCACACCCGCGCTGGAGCTGCTGGCGCCGGTGGAACTGAACGTGGTGTGCTTCCGCTACCGCTCGGAGGACGCGCAACGAATCAATCCGCGAATCGCGATCGAGCTGCAGGAATCGGGAGTGGCGGCGCCGTCCACCACGACTCTCGACGGGCGCCTGGCGATTCGAGCGGCGATCGTGAATCATCGCACGAGCGAGCGGGAGATCGACCTGCTGGTGGAGAAGACGGTGGAACTGGGGCGCGCCATGGAGGCTCGGGCGGCGTCGAGCCGTGCGCCTTTGCAAACCGCCGATGCGCTGTGGCCGCCGCAGCGCGCGCGGGAGGAAGCGCTGCGCGAGTTGGATGGGCGCCTGGCGGAAGATCCCGAAAGCGTGAGCTGGCGATTCGAGCGTGCCGGACTGCTGGCGGAGTTGGGGCGGACGATGGAGGCGCGAAATGCGTATATCGACTTGCTGGCGCGCGATCCGGCACACCGTCTGGCGCTGAATAATCTGGGCACGCTGCTGTACGCCACGGGATATCGCAGCGCGGCGCGCACGGCGTACGCGGAGGCGGTGGCGCGCCATCCGGACGACCCCATGGGTCACGTGAATCTGGGCAATATCCTGCACGAGATCGGCGAAGATGCCGCAGCGCGGCAACACTTCGAGGCGGCGTTGCGGCTCGATCCGGGCCATGCGGAAGCGCATCAGGGGCTGTCGTACGTGCTGGCCGAGTTGGGCGATCGGGCGGGCGCCGAAGAGCACCGGCGCCTGGGATTTCAGGATCGTGCACTGCGCAGTATGCCGTATCGCGGGCAGGGTCCGCCGGTGTCTTTGCTGCTGCTGGTGTCTTCGGTGGGCGGCAATATTCCCACGCGCCATCTGCTGGACGACCGCGTCTTTCAGACGCACGTGGTACTGCCCGAGTTTTACGACCCGAAGATCCCGCTGCCGCCCCACCAGATCGTTTTCAATGCCATTGGCGATGCCGATCTGGCGGCGCGGGCGCTAACGGCGGCGCAATCGCTGGTAGCGCTCAGCCAGGCGCCGGTGATCAATCTGCCCTCGGCGGTGATGGCCACAGGGCGCGCCGACCACGCGCGTCTGGCGCATTTGCCGGGCGTGGTGATGCCGCTCACCGTCACGCTGCCGCGCGATTTGTTGGTTTCCTCCGAGGGTCCGGCGGCAGTAGCGCGCCATGGATTCCAATTTCCGCTGCTGGTGCGGACTCCGGGATTTCACACCGGCCGCCATTTTCTGAAAGTGGAAAGCGCGCCGGCGCTGGCTGGCGCGGTGGGGCAACTGCCGGGGCAGGAAATTACGGTCATCGAATTCCTGGATGCGCGCGGGGCCGACGGCAAGGTGCGAAAATATCGCGCCATGATGATCGACGAGCGGATCTTTCCGCTGCATGTGGCGATTTCGAGCCAGTGGAAGATTCACTATTTCACCGCCGAGATGGCGGAACGGGCGGACCACAGAGCGGAAGATGCGGAGTTTCTGGAAAATATGCCCGGGGTGCTCGGTGAGCGCGCGATGGAGGCGTTAGCGCTGATTCAATCCACACTCGCCCTGGATTACGCGGGCATCGATTTCGGACTGAGCGGCGCCGGAGACGTTTTGTTGTTCGAAGCGAATGCCACCATGGTGGTGAATCCGCCGGAGGCTGACGAACGGTGGGCCTATCGCCGGCCGGCGGTGGAGCGCATTTTCGCTGCGGTGCGACGAATGCTGACGGGCTAGCCTTTGTAGGACATGCTTCAGCTTGTCCAAAGTTCAAAAGGCGGCTCCGCTCGCCTGGGCAAGCTGAAGCTTACCCCACATCTTACGCCAGATTCAAGACCTGTTTGACCGTTCCGCTTTGATCCTGAATCTTCTGCTGCAGCATCATCAGCGCGTAGATCAGCTGCTCGGGACGCGGGGGGCATCCCGGCACGTACACATCGATCGGAATCACCTGATTCACGGGAATGAGCGCGTAATTGTGGAACACACCGGTCGACGTGGCGCAGGCGCCCATCGAAATGGCCCACTTCGGCTCGGGCATCTGCTGGTACAAGTGGCGAATTACCGGCGCCATCTTATTGGACACCCGTCCCGCGATAATCATCAGGTCGCTTTGCCGCGGCGATCCGCGAAACACTTCCGCGCCGAAGCGCGCGATATCGAAGCGTGAGGCGCTCATCGACATCATCTCGATAGCGCAGCAGGCCAACCCGAACGACATGGGCCAGATGGAATTCTTGCGCGCCCAATTCACCGCCATGTCGAGCGTGGTGAGCACAATCCCCTCGGAGGCAGCCGCGGCGGCTTGCGTATCGCAATAATCGTCGATGCGCGCAAATAGCTCGGGAGGCCCACTAGCGAGAGGTAGATCCATGTGTCTATTTTCGCATGCCGGCCCTCTGCCGCCAAAATCCTTACACCGCAGTCCTGTAGAATCAAAGTTCGCGTCCACGCATGCCCGACACATTCGAGCAACTCCTCGACCGCGCCGCGGCCCAGTCTGGCATCGAGCCAGGGTACTGGGACATTTGGGGCCGGTATCACGACACCACCACAGCCGCCAAGCAGGCTATTCTGCGGGCGCTGGGCATCGCGGCCGGCGATGCCGAACAATTGGAGCAATCTCTTGCCACTCTCACCCGCCGCGAGTGGGAACGGCTGGCGCCGCCGTCGGTGGTGTGCCTAGAGTCCGCCCCGCAGGAGTTGCCGCTGAATCTTCCGGTAGAATCGCTGGGTGAGCGCGCCCGTTTTGTCATTACCCGCGAGGATGGGCAGCTGCACGGATTTGAGGTGGACCTGCGGGACTTGCCGCAGTCGGCGCACCTGGAAATGGACGGCGGCACGCGTGTGCGCAAGTTGGTGCGCCTGCCGGTCAAACTGCCGCTCGGCTACCACGAGATTACCGTGGAAGCGGCCGGCGCGTCGGCGAAAGTTCGATATATCGTGACACCCGAGCGTGCCTGGGTCTCGCCGCACCTGGGCCGGGGAGGACGCGCGGCCGGAATCGCCGTCAGTCTCTATGGCGTGCGCTCGGCGCGCAATTGGGGATGCGGAGACTTCGGCGATCTGGCGCAGGTGGTGGATTTCGCCGCGGAGCAGCTGGAGTGCGGTTTCGTGGCGCTTAATCCGCTGCACGCCATCCACAACCGGCGGCCGTTCAATACCAGCCCGTATCTGCCCAACTGCACGTTTTATCAGAATTTTATTTACCTCGACGTGGAGAGCATGGAGGATTTCGCGCGCTGCCGCCGCGCGGTGGCTCTGCGGAATTCGCCCGCAGTGGCGGCTGAAATCGCCGCTCTGCGCGAGGCACCGTTCGTCGAATACGAACGTGTTAGCGCCCTCAAGTTGTGTTTCCTCAAGTTGATGTTCGCGCAGTTTTTGCACGAACGGGCGCAGGCGCTGGGCGCGCCACGTATCGCGCAATTCACGGCCTTCAGGGATCGCGAAGGCGATCTGTTGGAAAAATTTGCCACCTATTGCGCGCTGGATGAACATCTGCACCGCTTGAATCCCGGCACTTGGATGTGGCCGCACTGGCCGGCGCCTTACCAGGACCCGCAATCGCAGGAGACGCGCGCCTTCCGTCGGAAACATTGGCGGCGGGTGATGTTTTATCAATACGTGCAGTGGCAGATCGATATCCAGCTCGCCGCCGCGCAGAAGCGGGCGCGCGACCGGCGTCTCGCGATCGGTCTCTATCACGATCTCGCGCTGGCCACCGACAGTTTCGGGTCGGACCTGTGGGCGCATCGGCCGTTCTACGTTGCGGGATGCCGTGTCGGTTCGCCTCCCGACGATTTTTCGCCCAAGGGTCAGGATTGGGGCTTCCCGCCGCCCAATTCCGCCCGTCACCGCGAGGACGGATATCGGTTGTTTGCCGAGTCGATTCGCAAGAATTGCCGCCATGGAGGCGCGCTGCGCATCGACCACGTGATGCGCCTTTTCCGCCTGTTCTGGATTCCCGACGGCAACGACGCGACGGCAGGCGCTTATGTGCGCGAGCTTTCGCAGGATTTCGTGCGCATTCTGGCTCTCGAAAGCGTACGCAATCAAGTGGTGGTGGTGGGCGAGGATCTCGGGACGGTGGAACCGGAGGTGCGCGAGACGCTGGCGCGTTTCGGCATTCTCAGCTACCGGCTGTTCTATTTCGAAAAACATCCCGACGGAGAGTTTCGCCGTCACGAAGAGTACCCGCGCCAGGCTTTGGTATCTTCGACTACGCACGATCTGCCGACCCTGGCGGGCTTTTGGGTAGGCGCCGACATCGCCGCGCGCCGCAATGCGGGAACAATCGGGGAGAAGGAATTCATCGAACAGACGGCGCAGCGCGCCAATGAAAAGCAGAAGATGCTGGATCTGCTGTTCGCGCAGGATCTGCTCGCTCCCGAACTGCCGCGCACCGCCGCGGCGTATCTCGAGCTCACCGGTCCGCTGCACAACGCCGTGGTCGGATTTTTGGCGCTGACGCCTTCGCAGCTTCTGGCCATTAACCAGGAGGATCTAACTAAGGAGCTGGCGCAGCAGAATCTGCCCGGCACCACCTGGCAATATCCCAACTGGGGACGCAAAATGCGGTTTACGGTGGAGGAACTGCGCAGCGATGCGGAAGCGCGCGGGTATGCGGATATGCTGCGGCATTGGGTGATCAAGTCGGGCCGGGGCGTGCGGTCGGCGGACTGAGACTCAGGGCGCGATGTGGACTCTCCAGAAACCTCGTCGTCTTGGGTTGAAGCTGAATCCGCTTGCTGACGCGCGCGGCTCGGAAACGCAATCCGCCGATACCGAGGCGCGACCGTGAGGGAGTCGGTTTGCGGGCTCATGGCAAAGTCCACGACCTCAGGAGTTCGGAGTCTCGGCGCTGCAGGCAGGAGTGCCTGCGCCACTTCATTGCACAGTGATTACCGCGCCGGTCTGCGTGGTGTATCCGCCGATAGTGGCCGACACGGAAGCGTCTCCGCTGGCCAGACCGGCGGGGACAGTCACGTTGAACTGATAGAGTCCCGAGGCGGAGAGGCCGGCGAATACCGGTGTCACCGCGATACCTCCGATGGTCATGGTGACTGGATTGGCCAGCGGCTCACTGGCGGAGACGATTTGTCCGGTGGGCGCCGCCGGATTGGTGGGACCGAATCCCACACCATAGAGGACGATCTCCTCGCCGGGTGCTGCGGGGGTGGCATTCGGGTAGAGGCTCGGCGGCGCGAGCAGGCTGTAATTCAGGTGCTGGGCGACAATATTCGTGTTGTCGAACGTCAGGAACGCCGGCGAAAACGCATTCTTCTGCACCGTGAAGGAATTGCTGGCTTGCCCTGCGACGGTCACCACCACCGGCACCGAACCGATCGTCGAATCGTCGGGAGCGAGCACGTTAATCTGTGTGGAACTGATGTAGTAGACATATGCCGCAATTCCGTTAATCGTCACCGACACGCCCTGGATCGACGTGGGCAGCGCATTCTTGACGAAGTCATTGTATTGCCACGTGTAGGGAGCCGGCAGCTGCGAGAGATTCGTGCCAAAGATAGCCACCCAGGTGGCGGACGCGATGTTAGTCTCGTATCCGCCGGCGTTGGCCACGGAAGTAATCACGGGCGCCGCCGGCGTGCCGGTCACCGTCACCGTCACAGGAATTGTCACCGGTGTGACGCTGTTGTCAGATGCGGCGATCGTGACGGTCGCATTGTTAGCGCCGGGCGGCAGATTCTGCGGCGTCACGGAGACCGCGGGCGTCCCGGTGAGCGATCCGGAGGACGGCGACACGGCCACCCAGTCGGCGCTGGTGGAGGCGACCCAGGTGAACGTACCGCCCCCGCCATTCGCGATGGAGAGATTCTGCGCCGCGGGAACCGCGCTGCCGACAGTGTAGGCGAAGGCCAGCGACACCGGTGTCACCACCAGAGAGGCCGGCGCCGCCGATACCACCAGCGTGACCGTCACGGTAGCCGGACTGTTCGAGGCGCCCGTGCCGGTGACGGTGATGGTTCCAGTGTAGGTGCCCGCCGTCAGTTGCCCCGGGTTCACAGACACATTGACGGTGGAAGGAGCGGCGCCGGAGAGCGAGTCCAACGTGAGCCACGTGGCGGTGCTAGCGACGCTGGCAGTCCACGCGAGAGTGCCGGTGCCGCTGTTGGAAATGATGAAAGACTGCGAACCGGGCAGCGTGCCGCCCACCGTATACGCGAAACTCAGGCTGGTGACGCCCAGTTGCAGTGCGGGTGCGGAAACCGCCGCCAATGCCCGCACGCCGATGGCATCGATGCCGGCGACGGCATTTACCTGAAGAGTCTGATACCCGGTCAGAGACGCCGGCAGCACGGCCGAGATGGCGGTGTTCGTCCATTTGGTGACGCTCAGGGTGGTCGGGCTGGTTGCTCCCGCGGGAGTGGCGTAGACTTTGCAGTTACTGCACTGCGTGCCGAAATCCTCCCCGGCAATTATCAGCGTGCTGCCGGAGGTCACCGCCGTGCCAGGGGTCGTGGTCGGGGTCACCGCGCCGGAGCACGATGTGGACCCTGGAGCGCACGAGATCGCCAGATTGAGCTTGCAGCGATACGCCGCGAATGAGCCAATCTGCACTGTGAGCGATCCGCAATTGAACGTGCCGAGGGAGGTGCTGGTGGCCTTGAATTCGCTCGCCGCGGTACCGGAGACAAAATCGGTGTAATAAATGGTTGCTAAGTTGCCGCCATTCGTCATGGCTGCGTTTCCCCAGTCGGCCAAGGTCAGGTCGGTGACGTACGCCGCGGTGACATTCTGCATCGCGAAGAACGCTCCGCCGTTGGTGGACAGCCATGGGTCCGCACTGGGCGACCCGCCGGCGGTTTGCCAGTTGGTGTTACCTGCCAGGAATGAGCGCACGATTACGCCCGTCTCATGGGTGGTGCTGTTGACGTTGGCGATGCCTGTGGCATTGCAGTTGAAGTTTCCCAGGACGGTGGTATTGGTGAAGACTCCCGGGTCCACCTGGCAATACGGCACGACGCGGGTGGCGTTGAATTTCGGGGCTGGAATGACGAACCCAAGCGAGGCGCTGGTGAGGGATACCAGGCCGTCGCTGGCGTTGTCTAAAGTGTTGGAACTCAGGGTGGCGTACGAGCCTGCGTTGCCTACGATGGCGATGGCGCTCACGCCCGCCAGATCGTCGCCGCGCTGGTTCCAGGTGGCCAGATTCCACAACAGCGCGCTGCCGGGAATGAGTTCGGCGCCTTGCGTTCCGGTGGGGAACGCATTGACGGCATTCCCCACCACGAACGACCCGAAATTCGGAACGCCGATCATTACCAGGTTGTGGATCAGCGGGGTGTAAGGAGGCAGGTACGATTCGTTAGTTTGCAGGCCTTCGAGGTAAGCCCGCACGATCAGGCCGCCGATGCTGTGCGCAACCACATCGATCTGCGTAACCTGCGAGCCGTCGTCATATTTAATGGAGTTGAGGAAGGTGTTGAGGTCGATGCCAAGCTCCTCGATGGTGCCGTTAGCGTCTTCCAGGCAATTGTCGAAGAGATAGACCACCGGTACGCCATCGGAGACCAGATATTGCGCCAGATTGCCGAAGCTGACGGACGAACTGCTCGAGGTGCCGCACTGGCCGGTATAGCCGTAGATCCATCCGTTCAACAGCACCACGGGCGCGCGCGTGCTGCTCTTGGGAACGGTCTGGCGCGGCTGCACGACGAGGTCGACCTGGGCGCTCATGGTATCGCCCGCCGCGCTGGTGGCGGAAAGTGTGACAGCGTAGGTTCCGGGCGTGGCTTTGGAATTGGGCGCGAGAAGAATCTTGTCCTGCGTCTCGTTGGGAGCGATTATCAGGCCGGCGACATCCTTGCCATCGACAGTCACGCTCCGCGTCTTGGCGTGGAGCATGAAATCGAGGCTATCGGAGTCCACGGGAACCTCGACGGATTCGCCGACGCGGGCCTGGTATTGAGTCTGAAGGACCGCCATCGGCCTGGCAGTCTGGGCAGTGGCGCAGAACGCGCCGAAGAGGAGCCATCCGGCGGCCCTAGCGAAGCGTCCGGACACACCCCGGGCACACTCCTTCTGGTAACTTCGCATGCTAATACTGAGGACGCATCCTGGCAGCGAAACGCGCAGGCGATTTTGTAATCGGGCATGATAAGATTTCGAACGGACAACTCAGGAATCCTCTATGAAACCCTCGATCGCTTTCACGATAGCCGCCTGCCTGGTGGGAACTACCCTGGCCGCGGTGGCGCAGAGTTCCGCGCAAGCCCCGGCAGCGGCGCCCAAGCAGCCGCCCATGCCGCCCGGACCCGATGGGAATTCGCAGTATCGTTTGGGGCCCGATTCCATGCCGCAACCGGGCGTGCCGGAAGGCGAGATCCGCGGGCCGTTCACGCTGCCGGGCAATGTCTATCCTGGCACGCAGCACACCTATTGGGTATACGTGCCCGCGCAATACGATCCCGCTGTGCCGGCCAGCCTGATGATTTTCCAGGACGGGCAGGCTTTCAAGGACGAGGCCGGCGACATGCATGCGCAGCACGTGATGGACAACCTCATCTACCGGCGCGAGATTCCGGTGATGATCGGGGTCTTCATCAATCCCGGCCGGCGCCCCGACCAGCCCGAGCCGAACCTTTCGGAATGGGGCGACCGCACCACCAATCGTCCCGCGGAATACAACACGCCCGACGACAAATACGCGCGCATCGTTGTGGACGAGCTGATGCCGGTGCTGTACAAGGACTACAACATTTCGAAGGATCCCGAACAGCACGGCATCGGCGGGTCGAGCTCGGGGGCGATCGCGGCGTTCATGGTGGCGTGGGAGCGGCCCAACGAATTTCGCAAGGTGCTGAGCAATGTCGGCAGCTTTGTGAATTTGCGCGGCGGGCAGGTGTATGCCGATCGCGTGCTGGCCTCCGAGAAGAAGCCCATTCGCGTGTTCCTGTGCGACGGCCGCAACGACAATCGCGGATTCGGGCGCGGAGGGGAATACGACCAGGATCGCGACTGGTTCTATCAGAATGTACGGCTGATGAAGGCGCTCACGGCCAAGGGATACGACGTGAATTACACCTGGGGCATGAATCTCCACGGGCAAAAATTCGGCGGCGCGATCCTGCCCGAAATGATGCGCTGGCTATGGCGCGACGGTCCGGTGTCGACGGACCCGAACGATATGGTTCAGCGCAGTTTTCGGGGTCCGGCGAAGAAATAGGGCCGCGGGGTGTGCCCAGCATGGGGGCAAGACACTGAACAGCGAAGCCCGAAGGTCATCCAGACGCATCAGGTAAAGCCATGCGGCGCGAGGGGACAGATTTGCACCTTGCAGGAGGAGGGCCCAAGAACGGAGCCCTAGAGAAGGGACTGGAGACCGGCGCAAGAAGCGCCTCGAATCCGGGCGCGTGGCTTCCCTTCGTCGAGGGGGGAGCGACTTTGCATCGGTTGCCTTGCCTCAATGCGATTCGGGTCTGCCCGAGGTACTAAGGAGCGGCTTCACTACACTCCCTACCCAATGCGATCGGAGCCCTTCGAACGAGAGCATTCCAACGCATAGGCAATCAGGAGGCGCATTCCCCAGTTGATGGGAAGCGGCATAGTGTCGAAGGGTGTGGGGCGTTACACGTTTCTTGATGCCGGCCCGGATGGTGGCTTCGTGCACGGCTTGCCAGACGATCTTTTCGGTTATCGGTTTGTCCGCACGCGAGTGGTTCACAGTGCCGGGGAACAGGTAGGTCTCGGGGCGCAGCCAAGCGTATCGGAGGTAGGATCTGGCGCACTCTCTCCGGGCGGAGTGTCGTACCGTAGCTTACGCTTCCCCGATCGCCGTGTCTGAGGAGTCTGAACGGTCAAGCTGGCTCAATGCCCGGTGATCGGTTGCGGCACAAGATACGCCAAGTGACTGTTTCCGAGTCCCCGCCAGCCGCCAGGTTCTACCGCCATTGTCCAAACAGCACGTGATACACTACGCTTCCATGGTCCCGCCTCCGGCCTCGCCACCGCCCTCAGACGGCCATTGGCTGACTGCTGCTCAGATGCAGGAGCGCCTGGGAGCTGGACAGCCGGTTGAACTTCCGCAGTACAGCCAGAACGAGCCGCCAGTAGCTGAAGGGCGACGCGAAATCCCGGCTGCCTGGATCGTAGCGTTGGTGGAGCAGCCCAAAGGCACGGTTGCCCAACCTGTCGTAATTCGCAACGCAACGATCGTTGGCGACCTGAAGCTCCGCTACGTCGAATTCCAGGCCGACGTGTGCTTCACTGGGTGCCGGTTCAAGGGAGAGGTCGACTTCTCTTTTTGTGTTTTCTCGAAAGCCGCGGTATTAGACGGCAGCCACTTCGAAAAAAAAGTTTCACTGCGCGGAACATCCACGCGCGCGGATTTCGAATGGACAGGGACGGAGTTCGATCTTGATCTGGAAGGCCCGGGTCTGGCGGTAGCGCGTAGCCTGTACGCGCAAGGCGCGAAATTCGGGAGTTGCAACCTACAAGGAGCGTCAGTCGTCGGACACGCCGTGTTCAAACAGGCGAAATACCAGCCCGCGCATTTTCGAGGGGAAGCGCGGTTTGACCTGGTGCAGATCGGCGGCGGTCTTTTGCTTTCGGAAACAATATTCGACGCCGACGTCAGCTTCGTGGGCGCCACCGTAAAGCACTTCGCCGACTTCTCTTCAGTCGTGTTCAGCGGCAAGGTAAAGATGGACGGCCTGGTGATTGACGGCGACGCCTTCTTCGATAACGCACAGTTTCTCATAAGATCCTGCGATCCGAAGGAGGACCGGGTTCGGTTCCCCGGCATTCGGATCGCTGGCCAGGGAGTGTTCGACCGTGCGGTCTTTGGTGGTGAGGTCCGTTTCGATCAAGCTTGTTTTATGGCCGAGGCGTTCTTCGAGTCCGCTCAGTTCCACGGAAATGCGCGCTTCGATGGCGCATCGTTCGCCGGCGTGACCAGATTTACGCGCGACGAGGATAACGATACCCGCGCGGCCGGTGATCCTACACGCTTTCTGGCCGATGTCAATTTTGCCGGCGCAAAAGCCTTCGCGGATATCCATTTTGAAGAAGCGCAGTTTTCACGCGACACCAGTTTTCGGGACGCCAGCTTTAAAATCGTCTATTTCCGGGAATCCGTGGCGCAGAAGGTTCTTGCGGGACAAACGCCGCAGTTCGGCGCGCCCGGCGCGGTCCCGAAGCTGGACCTGCGCGGCTTTTCCTATGACCGTATTTTTGTGGCCTGGGGCGAAGCGCTCGGCATCCTCGAGCCCTATGATGTGCAGCCCTACCGCCAGATGGAACGGGCCCTCCGGACCATTGGAAAGGATCGCGATGCCGACAAAGTCTACCTCAAGCAGCGTCGCCGTGCGCTCTGGTACGACTGCCGGCATCCTAGGCGCTGGTTGCTCGCCGCGGGTGGTCTGCTCTACTGGGCTTTCGCGAGATTCGGCGCCCGCCCCCTTCGGCTGGCCGTAATTCCCTTGATTCTTGTTTTCTCTTCCGCCTTCGTCTTTAGCCTGCCGCATGCGGTGAGACCGAGAAAGGATTCCGGCTGCGTAGAGCACAACCTAACCCTGCGGGAGGCTTCGGGTGTCAGCCTCAACTATTTCCTGCCAGTCGAGGTCCCCGTCGGGGCCTGTTGGCAGGCCACCGACGGCACGTTCCCGCTCGAACCCTTCGGGGTTTCCGTCAGCTTCCTGTTTTGGGCAACGGTTCTCAAGCTTTGCGGTTGGATCTTCGTTCCTCTAGCCGTCGCCGCCCTCGGCGGCTTCTTCCGCCGCGATCCGTCGAAGTAGAGGCAATCGGTTTCCGCGCGCCGCACGTTCCTGCCACGTATTCTGAGCTTAGAAGAAACCCCGGCCCGCATTACTGCCGATCCGACGTCGTCTCCCAGGTGATCGTCGCGCCGTCCGGGCCGGCGAGCTCCCAGTGTGCCGTCATCGTCTGTCCGTCCGCGGAAACCCGGGACCGGCCAATCTGTTTTGTCCGCGGGCATAAATACAGGTGGGATGCTGAATCACCCATCTGTGGTATACTGGAGCGGTGGGAAAGAAAGCGCCTAAGCAGTCGTCGATCACGAAGACCGTCCATGCGGAATACGTGCTGACTAGGCCACGCAAGGGTGCCAAGTTGAAAGAGGAAGTATGGCAGACTGAGGACGGCGAAGTTGTGCGCTACAGTCTCGCTTACATCAATCACCGGATTTGTGGTGCGGACAATGGCCGGGTACTTGGATACGACAACAGCCACGAATACCACCATCGGCACTTCATGGGAACGGTGGAGCCGATTGCATTCGACAACTACAAATCATTGTCGGCACGCTTCCAGGCTGAAGTAAACGAATTGTGGAAAGAAGAGGAACGAAAATGATCAAGAAAGTGAAACTTGAGACTGGGACGGTTGACGAGTTCTTTAAACGCTCCAAGGTGCGTGCCGAAAAACTGGATCGTGGCGAGAAACTTCCGGCTGAATTTCGGATCGCCTTTGAAGATCCCGCCGATTTGTTGCGGGTACTTTCCGCAGAGCGGCTTCGTGTCCTTTACGCCATTCGCAAGAAGACGAAGCCAACCATTTCAGGGCTTGCCATCATTCTCAAACGAGATCGCAGGGCCGTCAGTCGGGATGTGAAGCTGTTGGAAGGGTTAGGATTGTTGAAAACCCGTAGCGAAGCCAATCCTGGACATGGTGCTATGACGGTTGTTGAGCCGCTTGCCGAAAAATATCATCTTGAAGCGACAGTCTAAGGCCAGGCCGGAACGAATCCGGCTGGCCCTCTTGATGAAGACCGATTCACTTACATTCATGCTCTTAGCCGCCATGCCGTAAACTTCCCAGACGTGGCGGCTGGTTCAGGTCGGCCGGATCTGGATTAGCCAACTATATGATTGCCAAAAATAGCCAGCGGGGCCTTGGATAGTGTCATTGAATTGCTCCTTTCCGAGCCAACCGAAGGTATCGCGTTAAGCCCCCGGCCGCAACACAGTCACCGCAATCTGCGGCCTATGTTACCCATCCTTTCACCCACTTAGTCCAAATCGCCAACCACCACAACTTGACCGCCAGCTATCCTCCCGTCTTATGGCATCCCAAAAACAACTCCTGGCCAACCGCCTCAACGCACAGAAATCCACCGGACCCCGCTCCGTCGAGGGCAAGGCCCGAGCCTCCATGAACGCACTCAAAACCGGCATCGATGCCCAGTCGCAGACCATCCCCGGCGAACCCATCTCTCAACTCGAAGCCCTCACCGACGACTACTACCAACGCTTCTCTCCCGCTACACCCGAACAGCGCATGCTTGTCGATACCCTCGTCGATTGCGAGTGGCTTCTCCGCCGCTTCCGCCGAGTCGAGGGCCAAATGTGGGAAAATCCTATCTTCGAAATCACCTTCGCTAAGGCCTTCCGCGACGACAGCGACCACTTCGCCCGCCTCCAGCGCCGCATCGACGCCACCCAGCGCAACTACCGCAACGCCCTCCACGAGCTTCAGCGCCTCCAGGCCGAGGAAGCTGTCGAGCCCGATCCTGAGCCCGAGCCCGTCCCCGCAATCTCGCGGAACCAAACGCCTAAACCCCCAAATGGCTTCGGTCCGCAAGTCCCCGCTGAACCGTCCGCCGCCGCACCTCCGAACCTCCCATCGCCTCAAGACCCGCCGCTATCCGATGTATAATGGCCGCCAGCATTGGAGGGTCGCATGAACTTCCGTACCGCCACGTTATTCATCTCTCTGGCCGCGTTCCCCGCCTTCTCGCAGGAGACGCACTCGCCCAACCGCCTCACCAACGACCATTATTTCGATCTCGAGCGCATCGCCAATCCGCAGATTTCGCCCGATGGCGCGCGCATCGTCTACGCCCGCCAGCAAGCCAACAAGCTCGAGGACCGTTGGGAGTCCACCCTCTGGATCATGGATGCCGATGGCAGCCGCAATCGCTTCCTCGCCAAGGGCGCAAGCCCCCGCTGGTCGGCCGACGGCAAGCGCATTCTCTACATCGCCGACGGCGATCCGCGCGGCGGCCAGATCTTCGTCCGCTGGATCGACACCGAGGGCGCCCCCACGCAAGTCACCCACGCCACCGACAAACTTGCCGACGCGCGCTGGTCGCCCGACGGCAAATCGATCGCCTTCTCCATGTTCGTCCCCGCCAAGGACAACTGGAAAATCAGCATGCCCGAGGCCCCGCAGGGCGCTCATTGGACCGGCTCGCCGCGCATCGTCGAGTCGCTCCACTACCGTCAGGATCAGGTCGGATTCCTGGAAGATGGCCACACCCAGCTCTTCGTCGTCTCCGCCGATGGCGGCGCGCCTCGCCAGCTCACTTCCGGCAAATGGAGCGCCGGCGCGGGCGAGCTCCGCGGCGCCGTCCCCATGGATTGGACCCCCGACAGCAAGTCCATCGTCTTCGAAGGCGACAGCACCGCCGAGTCCGATCTGCACTATCAGACCTCGCAACTGCTCGTGGTCGACGTCGCCTCCGGTTCGATTCGCGAGCTGGTCGCCAAGGAAGGCTCCTGGAGCCGCCCCGCCATCTCACCTGACGGAAAAAGCGTCGCCTTCACCGGCTATCCGCATTCCAATAAGACCCACACCGTCGCCGACCTTTATATAATCCCCTTCGCCGGCGGCGACATGCGCAAAATCTCCGGCGACTACGATCGCGATCCCATCAACCTCCACTGGGCCCCCGATTCCGCCGGTGTCTACTTCGATGCTCAGGATCGCGGTTCGCAAAACGCCCAGTTCGCCAACGCCGCGGGCGGCGGAGTGAAGGCCGTCACCACCGGCGCCCACGTGCTCACCATGGATTCCGCCTCCAGCGACCTCGTGGCCGTCGGCACTTACTCCGACCCCGATACGCCGCCCGAAGTGGTCCGCTACAATCTCCGCCGCCCCGGTGAGCCCACCCGCCTCACCAATATCAACGCCGGCCTGCTCGCCGGCATGCACCTCGCCAAGACCGAGGAGATCGACTTCACTTCCAGCGGCAACACCAAGGTCCAGGGCTGGGTCGTCAAGCCGCCCGATTTCGACCCCGCCAAGAAGTACCCGCTCATCCTCGAAATCCACGGCGGGCCGTTCTCCATGTACCCCGTGGCCTTCAACTACATGTTCCAGAATTTCGCCGCCAACGACTTCGTCGTGCTCTTCCTCAATCCCCGCGGCAGCACCGGCTACGGCTCGGGATTCTCCGGCGGCATCGACCACAATTATCCCGGCCCCGATTATGACGATCTCATGGCCGGCGTCGACGCCACCATCGGCCAAGGCTTCATCGATACCTCGCATATGTACGTCTCCGGTTGCAGCGGCGGCGGCGTGCTGTCCAGCTGGGTCATCGGCCACACCGACCGCTTCGCCGCGGCCGCCGTCCGCTGCCCCGTCATCGATTGGCTGAGCATGACCGGCAACACCGATATCCCGCTCTTCACTTACAGCTTCTTTCAGAAGCCCTTCTGGGAGGATCCCAGCGACTGGCTCTCCCACTCCTCGGTGATGGCGGTCGGCAAAGTCACCACGCCCACGCTGCTGATGACCGGAGTCCTCGACCGCCGCACGCCCATGCCGCAAACCGAGGAATACTACGCCGCCCTCAAAGTCCGCGGCGTCCCCGTCAAGCTCCTCCAGTTCGAAGGCGAATACCACGGCACCGGCTCCAAGCCCTCCAACTTCATCCGCACCCAGCTATATATGATGAGTTGGTTCAAGAAGTGGACCCGCACCGGAGACGGCAAATCCACCGGAGCCGAATGAGGCGCCGTTCTTACCGCCGCGCGCCGTTCTTACCGCCCCGCGCGCCGCTCTACCGCCCCGCGCCGCTCTACCGCCCCGCGCCGCTCTACCGCCCCGCGTCGTTCTTACCGCCGCGCGCCGTTCTCACCGCCCCGCGTCGTTCTTACCGCCGCGCGCCGTTCTCACCGCCCCGCGCCGTTCTTACCGCCCCGCGCCGTTCTTACCGCCGCGCGCCGTTCCTACCGCCGCGCGCCGTTCTTACCGAGCCGCGACCGTGAGGGAGCGGTTTTCAGCGCGCCGCGACGATTCTCAAGGAGAACTGAGACCTCGGTGGGCTTTGCTCTGCCTCGGCTTTCTCCGTGTCGGACCGCTAGCCCTGACTGAGCCGCGACCGCGAGGGAGCGGTGCCTTTCGCTAAGAACTCGACGCCAGGGCCCGCGGACTCATTCGAGTGCGCAGCAAAAATACCAGGCTGACGTAAAGCACCCCGCCAACTGGAATGCAGATACAAGCCCATCCCGTGACAGCGTGGAGAGCCGCTGCGCCGATAACTCCCGCCCAAGATCCGCCGAGCGGCCGCGCGCCTCCACAGAGCACCTTGCCGGCCCGCGCCAGCGGCAGCAAGAGCGCAAGCTGGAGCGGCGAGGAGATGTTATTCAGCAACTGCAGCGCCGCCCAATTGAGCCGCAATCCAATGGCAGCCAGCAGGCAGAAGACGGTCGGGAAGCCCATGATCGGAAATACGCCCAGCACCAGCCCCACGGAGAGCAGCAGGGCGATCTCTTCCGGCGAGAGTTCCGCCAAACTTGCCTGAAAGCGAAGCACCCAGCCCTTCACGGGTGCAGTTCCCCGCGTTCGGAAAGAAACAGCCGGAGCGCCGGGCGGAGTCGGCTTCCTCCCAGGAACTGAATGGCGGCCGCCGCGCTCGTCAACCATCGCGGCTCGCGGCCCTGCCAGATCTCGGCAACCGATTTTGCAACGCCATCTTCGCCGCGATAGAAGATCCGGTCCGCCCAGCGCTCGCGCCCCGGATACTCCGGATAGGTTCGCAGGATGTCGCGGCTGGCCTCCAGAATTCGCTGCGCCATCGGCTCGCGATACTGCGTCATGAGGAGGATCGAGCTGCGCCCGGCGTGAATCTCCGAAACGAACTCGGCGAAGCTCCCGGCGTTGGTGAGATTGATACAGGCGCTGGGCTCGCAGGCGTGCCGGTCACCGCCGGAGATCGCGGGCCGCTCGTACGTTTGCGCCAGCTTGATGGTGTCGGCATTTTCCTTCCAGCGCCGCGTGCCGTTCAACTCGAAGGCGTCGAACCAGCCGATGCACTCGCGCAGGATGCGTTCGAGGGCGGGTTTGTGGTCGTCCTCGGTCACTCCTTCCTCCAGCCAGAAGGGGTGGTTCAGCACGATCAGCACATCGGGAACGCGCGCGAACTCGTCCAGAATGGCCGGCAGCATGGCGTCCCGCGGGTCCTTGGTGTACTCCGCCATGGCGTTCATCCACTCACGCGCCGCGTTGCGAGGTATATTGTGTACCCCCAGGTGGAAGATGGAGCGCTCGTAAGGGACGGTCCATTCCACCGAGACCGGCGTATCCGCGGGGTCGGCCGTCACGCCAACCGCCAGACCGCCTTCGATATCGTCGTGGTCGGTCAACGACACCATGGGCCGCAGACCCAGCGCGGCAATCTGCTCGCGCTCCAGACGCAGAGCCGATGCCGGCGTAAGCGGCGGTGTCCACCAGGCGCGCGCGAAATCCACGCTCCGCGCGCGTTCATAGTAGCCCACCACCTGCGAAATCCCCGGAACGTGGTGCAGATGGCGCGGCAGAAATGAGAGGCACTCCACCGAATGCATGGTGTGGCCGTGCAGACAGACAGCGGAATGGAACCCGTCCGCGGGACGCGACTCTCGCCATGCGAATTTGACTTTGTTTTCGCCCATCGAACCTTCCCTTATTCATGAGCTTCGCCTGTGGGGGGTTACAATTCGGCGGCAAATAGGTAATGGTTTCGCGAAAACATTTTGAATCAAGGATGTATTAATCGGTTGATACGAGGGAGTGCCCATGGCGCGGCGCGCCACCAAAGGTGATGAAAAACCGGCGAGGTGGGGCGGACGCCCACGTCCGGCCAGTGCCGAGCCATGGATTCGGCTGCGGGTCGGCAGGCCCGCTCCGCCAGGTGGGGTTTCAGCCGAGTGCTTTTTTCGGCGAAAATACCGCAACAATTGTGCCCGCCACCGACGCCGGTCGGGCAAAGCCTCGATTGGCGGCCACCGCTTCATCCCCGAGCGGCGCACGAGGTGGACGCCGAGCCAAATCCGCAAGGCACTGTCCGCATTTGAGAGCCGCCCCGCCGGGCGCGTCCTTGCCGGTCAAACAGTCCCGCACCAGTTTCTGCATGCAAAAAGCGAGATACCTTGCGCTACAATATTGCCTTCGAACAGAAACTATAGGCTCGATCAATCCACGAGCAGTAAAACTGCATGCATACAGGCACACACATGACCCGAATATTTCATACGCTCCCCCTCGTCGCGGCCGCTATGATAATGGCCTACGCCGCCACTCCGTCGAACGAAGTTAAGATCGACACCGGAAAGTTGAAGGGCGCTTCCAAGGACGGCGTCGCGTCCTTCAAAGGCATCCCCTTCGCACAACCGCCCGTGGGCGATTTGCGCTGGCGTCCCCCGCAGGCCGCCAAGCAGTGGACCGACGTGCGTAACGCCATCGACTACGGTCCCGACTGCGCGCAACTTCCCTTCCCCGGCGATGCCGCCCCGCTCGGCGTTCCGCCGGCCGAAGACTGCCTCTACGCGAACGTGTGGGCGCCTGACGGGTCAGCCGGCAAAAAGCTCCCGGTGATGGTGTGGATCTATGGCGGCGGCTTCGTCAACGGGGGCAGTTCGCCCTCGGTATACGATGGCTCGCAGTTCGCCAAGCGCGGAATCGTGTTCGTCAGCTTCAACTATCGTCTGGGCCGCTTCGGCTTCTTCGGTTTCCCCGCGCTCACCAAGGAGAATCCCGATGAGCCCAAGGGCAACTACGGCTACATGGACCAGATCGCCGCGCTGCAGTGGGTGAAACGCAACGCCGCGGCATTCGGCGGCGACGCCTCGAAGGTGACCATCTTCGGAGAATCGGCCGGCGGCGGATCGGTGCTCATGCTTATGACCTCGCCGATGTCGAAAGGCTTGTTCAAACGGGCCGTGGTGGAATCCGGTGGAGGCCGCGCGCTCCTCATGGGCCAGCGCTACTTGAGCAAGCAGGTGGAGGGCGGGCCGGTGTCGTCGGAAGCCGTCGGCGTGGTCTTCGCCAAGAAGAATGGCGTCGAAGGTGAGGACGCGGCCGCGCTCGCAGCGCTTCGCAAATTGCCCGAGAAGGACGTAGTGGCCGGACTCAACATGGCCACCATGGGCACTCCGACGTACGGCGGTCCCATGATCGATGGCAAGGTGGTGGTCGAATCGCCGGCCGAGGCCTATGCTGCCGGGCATGGGGCAAAGGTCGCGTTCATGATCGGCGCCAACAGCGCCGACATCGGCTTCGCCTTCGCCCGCACGGTGGACGATTTATTCGCACCCTTCGGCCCCAATAAGGACAAGGCCCTCGCCGCGTACAATGCCACCAGTTCCACTCCTGTCGCGCAGGTGGCCCCGATTTTCGGCGCCGACCAGATGATGGTGGAACCGGCGCGATTTGCCGCCCGCACCCTCGCGGCCATCGGCGAGCCGAGTTACGAGTATCGTTTCTCCTACGTGGCCGAATCGCTGCGCAGCAAAGTCAAAGGCGCGCCGCATGCCACCGAAATCCCCTTCGTTTTCGACACCGTCGCCGCGCGCTACGAGAAAGATCTCACCGACGCCGACCGCGCCGCCGCGCAGGCGGCCAACGCCTACTGGGCCAATTTCGCCAAGACGGGTAATCCCAACGGGCCTGGACTGCCGCAATGGCCGGCCTATTCACCGAAGACCGACGTCCTCATGGATTTCACGGCCACCGGACCGGTCGCCAAGCCCGATCCATGGAAGGCAAGGCTCGATCTGGTCGAAGAGTTAGCGAACCAGAAAAAATAGGCTCACGACATGTCGAAATCAACTTTGGTTTTGTTTCTCATTCCGGCCTTTCTGATGGCGCAATTTGGCCCGCCGCCAGCCAAGCCCACCGGGCCGTGGATGAACACGTCGCTCTCGCCAGATGAGCGCGCCTCGCTCCTGGTCAAGCAACTGACCTTCGACGAGAAAATCTCGCTGGTGCATGGCACCGGCTGGGATGCCTTGTTCGGCGAACTGCCGCAGCATTCGGTGGGCGGCGCCGGATTCGTCCCCGGCATTCCCCGCCTCGGCATTCCCGACCTGCAGATGGCGGACGCCGCCGTGGGCGTGGCTCGCGGCGCCGTCTTCGGCCGCTACTCCACTCCCCTGCCCTCGGCGGTGGCCGAGGCTGCCAGTTGGAATCTCGACATCGCGCGCGCATACGGCGCGCTGATCGGCAGCGAACTGCACGATCAGGGCTACAGCATGGGGCTGGGCGGCGGCGTCAACGTCACGCGCGAGCCCCGTAACGGCCGCAATTTCGAGTATCAGGGCGAAGATCCCATCCTCGCCGGCAAGATGGCCGGCGCGGCAATGAAGGCGCTGTCCGAACAGGGCGTGATCCCGCACATCAAGCACTACGCCATCAACGACCAGGAGAACGGCCGCAACTTCGTCAATATGAAAATCGACAAGCGCGCCATGCAGGAGAGCGATCTACTGGCCTTCGAAATCGGCATTAAGGAAGGTGGCGTCGGCGCGGTGATGTGCTCGTACAACATGGTGAACGGCGTTTACGCCTGCGAAAACGACTACCTGCTCAACCAGGTTCTGAAGAAGCAATGGGGATTCCAGGGTTTCGTGCTCTCCGATTGGGGCGGGACGCACAGCAGCGCGAAAGCCGCCAACGCCGGCCTCGATATGGAACAGCCAGGCAGCGATTATTTCGGCGCGGCATTGAAAAAGGATGTCGATTCGGGCACGGTTTCCGCCGCGCGGCTCGACGATATGGTGCATCGCATTCTGCGCACCGAATTCGCCGCTGGCCTCTACGATCGGCCGGCCGACCGCCAGGTTCCCGACATTTTCCATGGCCTCGAAGTGGCGCAGCGTGTCGCCGAACAAAGTTCGGTGCTGCTCAAGAACGCGGGCGGTCAGTTGCCGCTTTCGCCATCGGTGCACTCCATCGCGGTGATCGGCTCGCATGCGGACGTGGGCGTGCTCTCCGGCGGCGGTTCCGCACAGGTCGACCCGCCCGGCGGCAATGCCGTCGCCAACGCGGGGCAGGCCGTTTTCGGAGCGGTGGTCTGGCAGCGATCGTCGCCCTTAAAGGCCATCCGCGCGAAGGCGCCACATGCCAAAGTGGAATTCGTTTCCGGTGACGATCCGGCCGCCGCCGCGAAGCTCGCCAAAGATTCCGACATCGCCATCGTATTCGTGAATCAGCCCTCCAGCGAAGGCGGCGACATGGCCAGCCTCTCGCTGCCCGGTAATCAGGACACGCTCGTGAGCGCAATCGCTGCCGCCAATCCGCACACCATTGTCGTGCTAGAGACCGGCGGCGCCGTGACCATGCCGTGGATCGACCGCGTCAGCGCGGCTCTCGAAGCATGGTTCCCGGGCATCCGCGGCGGTGAGGCCATCGCCAACATCCTTTTCGGCGACGTGAACCCGTCGGCCAAATTGCCCATTACGTTTCCGCGCTCCGAGCAGGATCTGCCGCGCCCGAAGCTGGCGGAGCAGCCAGCCCCGGGTCCGGGCGACATGGTCGACTTCTTGCCCGGCTTCAAGGTCAATAGCCGTAAATTCGACGTCGCTTGTGACGAAGGGCTGAAGGTCGGCTATAAGTGGTACGAAGCGGAGGGCAAGGCGCCGCTCTTTCCGTTCGGCTTCGGGCTCTCCTACACCGCCTACGCCTATGCGGATCTCAAGGTGACGCCCACCAGCGTCACTTTCAGCGTGAAGAATACCGGACCGCGCGCCGGCGCGGAAACCGCGCAGGTCTACGTAACTCTGCCGTCCGCCGCCGGAGAGCCGTTCCATCGCCTGGTGGCATGGCAGAACGTCGCACTGGCGCCCGGCGAATCGAAATCCGTAACGCTGGCGCTCGACCCCCACTATCTATCGATATTCAACGCCGATCGCGAAGCGTGGGAATTGCCGTCCGGCAGCTATACGGTCTACGCCGGCGGATCGTCGAGGGATCTGCCGCTACACGCGGCGATGGAGATCACAGGCTCGCGGTAACGATCTGGCGCGGACCTCAAACCTCGCCGTTCTTCGTTGAAATCGAAACCGCTTGCTCAAACGCGCGGCTCTGAAAAACGCAGTGTGGGATACCGAGCCACGACCGTTAGGGAGTGGTCCCGGACCACAAAACAGGCTCAAGTTATTTTCCCCACCGGCACACAATTGCGGGGACGACCTCAGGAGTCTACCCACAGTTTTGAAACCTGCGAATGAGACTGAGCCCAGCCTCGCAAAAACAAATTTGGCCACGGATGGACACGGATGCACACGGATAAGAACCAGGCCCTTGTCTTATCCGTGTGCATCCGTGGCCAATAATGTCTTTACCTCAATGCGAGGACAGGCTCATCCCGATTCCATAACCTCAGGATTCCAGAGCCTCGGCGCTGCAGACTGAGAGTCTGCGCCACATCGTTCTCGATTCGCTGCTAGACTGGATGGACCGCGGAAGCGAGGGCGGTTTGATGAAGAGTTCGCCATCGGTATGGATCGCAGCAGTCCTGCTCAGCGCCCCGGCATGGGGAGAGTCGCCGTTCAATCGCAAGGAAGTGATGATTCCGATGCGCGACGGGGCGCATCTACAGACGGTGATTCTGACCCCGGTGAATCAGCAGGGCCCGCTGCCGATTCTGCTGCGCCGCACGCCTTACGGAGTGCCGGCCCAGGCTCCCGAAAAGATGCCGGCGAATTTAGAGGAATTGGCGGAAGACGGGTATATTTTCGTAATTCAGAATCTGCGTGGGCGCTTTAAGTCGGAAGGCGTTTTCGAACTCTCTTCGCAAGTCGACCTGAAGAATCCCAAGTCCGTGAACGAGACAACGGACGCCTACGACACCATCGACTGGCTGGTGAAGAATGTGGCGTCCAACAATGGCCGCGTGGGGATTTACGGCGTCTCCTACGACGGCCTGACAGCGGGGCTGACGCTCTTACAACCCCATCCGGCGCTCAAGGCGGTAAGTGAACAGGCTTCGCCGGTGGACCAATGGATGAACGACGACGACCATCGCTACGGAGCCCTGCGCCTCAGCTATAACTTCGAATACGCCGTCATGGAACAGGCGGACAAGGGGAAGAATACCCACTTCGAATTCCCCACTTACGACACTTATCAGTGGTACCTGGATGTCGGTCCGGTGTCCAATCTCAATACCAAGTATCTGCACGACTCGATTCCTTACTGGAATGCCAATGTGGAGCATCCGAACTACGACGATTTCTGGAAGCGGGAAGCCTGGGTTCGCCAGTTGCACGCCTCCACGGTGCCGAACCTGAATGTGGCCGGATTTTGGGACCAGGAGGACCCCTGGGGGCCATGGCAGATCTTCCGGCACGCTGCCGAGAAAGACCCCGGACACACCAATTTCATCGTCGCCGGACCATGGCTCCACGGACAATGGCAGACCGCGAAGGCGGAGAACATAGGGCTCGTCAAGTATGGCGGCCACGATACCGCCAAGGAATTCCGGGCGGAGATCGAAGCGCCGTTCTTTCGCTATTACCTGCACGAGCGGGGAGACAAGTTTGCGTGGCAGGCGAAGACATTTCAGACCGGATCGAATACCTGGCATACTTATGCGGCGTGGCCGCCGGCCGGCGCGAAGGCGACGAACTTATACCTGCACGCCGATGGGACGTTGACGTTCGAGCCGCCGAAAGCCGGCGCGCCTTACCGCGAGTATATTTCCGACCCGGCCAATCCGGTTCCCTATCGTAAGCGTCCCATCTCGCCAACTTATCCGGCGGGGGACTGGCGCACGTGGGAGGTGGACGACCAGCGCTTTGTCGATCATCGGCCGGATGTGCTGACGTATGTGAGCGCTCCGCTGGAGAAGGACTTAGCGGTGACGGGAGAAGTCGCCGCGAAGTTGTACGCGTCGACCTCCGGCACCGATAGCGATTTTGTGGTGAAGCTGATCGACGTTTATCCGGAAGATGCGGAGAAGAACGCGTGGGAAGCGGACGCGGGCCCGGCGCCGGGCCAATATGCGCAGTCCATGAACGGCTATCAACTGCCGATCGCGATGGAAGTGCGGCGCGGACGCTATTTGAAGAGCTTTGAGAAACCGGAACCGTTGCAGGCCGGCGTGCCGGTGGCTTGGGACTTCCCACTGCGCGATCGCGACCATGTGTTTCTGAAGGGGCATCGCATTATGGTGCAGGTGCAATCCACCTGGTTTCCCATCATCGACCGCAATCCGCAGAAATTTGTGGCGAGCATTTACCAGGCGGTGGCAGGAGACTTTGTGGCGGCGACGCAGAGAGTTTACAGCACAGCGGAAATGCCGTCGCATTTGGTGCTGCCGGTGGTCGCGGGCGGGCCGCAATAGAACTGCGTGGCGCGGAATTTAGTCTGCTGGGTCGAGACTCTCCAGAAACCTCGCTGTCTTTCGTTGAAACCGAAACCGCTTGCTCACGCGCGCGGCTCGGAAACGCAATGTGCCGATACCGAGCCGTCTGCGCCACGCCGTTACTGCTTCTGGTGGGCCAGGCGACTGCATGCCGTATCGGCGCCAGTGACGTCGATAGCCGTATTGCCTTCTTCGATGTAGGCGATCTTTCCTTCCATATCGATCACGAAGGTGGCCCGATTGGCCATACCCGCCTGCGGAATCAGGACGCCATATAGCTCCGAGATCTTGCGGTCGTGATCGCTCAGCAGAGGAAATTCCGCTCCCAATTCCTTCGCCCAATGGGCTAACGTGGGAGCCGCGTCGGTGCTCATTGCCAGCACCTGGCTATCCTTGGCAGTGAAGTTCGCGATACCAGCCTGGTACGCCGTGAGTTCCTTGGTTCAGCCACCGGTGAAGGCGGCGGGGAAGAATGCCAGGATGACGTTCTTTTTACCGCGGAAATCGGACAGCTTGACGGCCACACGGTTGCTGGTACTATTGGCGCTGAGGCTGAAATCAGGCGCGATGTCGCCAACCTTCAACGGTGTTTTCGGCAGGGTGACATTTTGCGCGAAAGCCGTCGCTATGGCCAGGGCCGCCATCGCCGCGATTGGGAGGAGTTTCATTTTTCCCTTGCGATCTCTGTAATTTCCGGCGCGCCGAGCTCGCCGGCAGGGGCAGTATATCAGAAGCCGGATGGGGAACCCGGTAAATTTTCGGGTCTCACACCACGCCCGAATGCCGCTTAAATATCTGCGTCAAATTCTGCGAAAAGGCCGACCGCGCCAACACCATGTCGCATCCCGCTTCCTGCGCCGATTGCTTCAGTTCTCCCTGGACGTGCGAAAGGTAACCTATCAGGCTGATCCCCTTGGTAGTCGAATGCCCTTTCAGCTTAGCGATCAATTTGAGCGGCTCGGCGGCTTCAAAATTCAGGTCGAAGACTATCAGCGTGGGCTTCTCTTTGGCTTTCTCCAGGAGTTCTTCGGGGTCTTTCACGAACTCCAGCGCGAGGCCGCACCGCTTCGCCGCTTCGGTCAGTTTGGACGAAAAGAACAAATCGGAGACCACTGCCAGGATTCTCTTAGGTGCATGAGTCTGCATAAGAGTATATTCTTGTTGCCGCCTTTGTCTCGGAAATTAGGAGGATGGGAAAAAACAATTCTACCATGGAAAAGATGGATATCCATTCGTGGTCCCGCCCGGAGCTGATTCGCGTTCGCCATCTGGAACTCGACTTAGACGTGAACTTCGACAGCCGCGTGCTGGCAGGCTCCGTCACTTTGCACCTCGACCGCATCTCCGGTGACGAACTGGTGCTCGACACACGCGGCCTTGCGATCCGCTCGGTTGACAATGCCGCCAGTCACGAACTGGGGGCGCCCGACCCGATACTGGGCGCGCCGCTGCGCATCCAACTTGCGCCCGGGACAACGTGGGTGCGCATCCACTATTCCACGTCGCCGCAAGCGTCCGGCCTGCAATGGCTCGATCCCCCGCAAACCGCCGGCAAGCTCCATCCTTTCCTCTACACGCAATCGCAAGCCATCCACGCGCGCAGTTGGATCCCGCTGCAGGATACTCCCGGCGCGCGCGTCACCTTCGAGGCCACCATCCGCGTCCCGAACGGACTCCGCGCCGTCATGGGCGCCGAGATGCCGGGCGACCGCTTCCGCATGCCCCAGCCGATCCCGTCGTACCTGATCGCCCTCGCCGCCGGCGACCTGGAATTTCGAGCGCTCGGTGAACGCTCCGGCGTTTATGCGGAGCCGTCCATGATTGACGCAGCGGCGTACGAATTCGCCGACACCGAGGCCATGATCGGCGCGGTCGAGGCGATGTACGGGCCGTATCGCTGGGGCCGTTACGACCTTCTGGTTCTCCCGCCCAGTTTCCCCTTCGGCGGCATGGAAAATCCGCGCCTCACTTTCGCTACTCCCACGGTGATTGCCGGCGACCGCAGCCTGGTCTCGCTGGTGGCTCACGAGCTGGCGCATTCCTGGTCGGGCAACCTGGTGACCAACGCCACCTGGAGCGATTTCTGGCTGAACGAAGGCTTCACCGTCTACGTGGAGCGCCGCGTTCTGGAACGCCTCTACGGGCCGGCCCGCGCCGCCATGGAAGCCGTGCTCGGCCGACGCCAACTCGATGCCGAGATGGCCGGCCTGCGCGAGTCCGACCGCGTTCTGCACATCGACCTCAGCGGCCGCGATCCCGACGACGGCTGCACGCTGGTGCCTTACGAAAAGGGCGCGCTCCTGCTGCGCACCATCGAACAGGCCGCCGGCCGTGAGCGCTTCGACGCTTTCCTGCGCGCCTATTTCGACCACTTCGCATTCCAGAGCATCACCACCGCCGACTTCCTGGAGTACGTCCGGCGCGAATTGCCCACCCCTGTCCCGCTCGACGATTGGATCTTCCGCCCCGGCATTCCCGAAGGCGCCGCCGACCCGCACTCCGATGCCTTCGAGCGGGTGGAATCCGGCTGGCCCACCGATACCGCCGCATGGTCCACGCACGAGTGGCTGCACTTCCTGCGCTCGCAGGATCGGCCCGATATGGAGCGCCTCGATGGCGAATTCCATTTCACCGAGTCGCGCAATTCCGAGATCTTATTTCAATGGCTGCTGATGACGGTGAAGGCCGGCTACCAGCCGGCGCTTCCCAAAGTGGGCCCGTTCCTGAAATCGGTGGGGCGGAGAAAATTCCTCAAGCCGATCTATACGGAGCTGATGAAGACACCGCACGGGCAGGCACGGGCGCGAGAGATCTACCGGGAAGCGCGCGCCGGGTATCATCCCATCGCGCAGGCCACCATCGACGGCATCGTGGGGTAATCCGCTCAAAGAATATTTCTCGCAGAGTCGCAGAGAGCGCGGAGAAGAACGTAGATGCAAGGTTATCCGCGGTCTCTGCGCCTCCCCGTGAAATATTCTTTAACTGAAATTTCAACTTACTTGGCGATCTCCACGTTTCGATCCTGCGAGGCCATCCTGCCGTCCGCGTCCTCCACCACCACTCGCAGCTTATACGCGCCGGGCGGCGCCGCCAGCTTCAATCCGGCGTTTACCCCGCTCCCTGTCAAGCGCGCTAAAGAATCGTCTTTCAGCGCCAGATCCATCTCCCCTTCCTTGGCCGCGACCATCTTTCCGCTCGAGTCCAGCAGCGCTCCGATAAAGACCAGCTTCTGAACATGCCGGCCGTCCAGCCGGGAAAATTTCAAAGCCGCGAGATCTACGTGGATCGAAGTCGATACCACCTCGCTGCCATTTTCGGTCTTAACCGCTTGGGACGTGAGTGCGATCGGGAAACCGGCCAGCACGTCGGAGGAGAGCAACTGCAGATCGATCGGACGGCCGGGCGGCTTCGCCTCCGTTACCGGCGCCTTCGGCGCGAAATACCCGGGCCGCGTCTGCACGTAATCGCTGCTCTTCGAGGTGAGCCGTACTTTGAGCTTGCGATATTTACCGGCGGCGCCTTCGGGATCGGGGCGGATGGCTAACAAATATGTCGCCTCGGGAACGGCCGCGAGTTGGGCGAAGCCGCCCACCAGGTCGTTGTTGTTATGGAAGAACAGTCCGCCGGTGCCCGCCGCGAATTCCTGCATGGCCTCATTCATGGCATCTTTCTCCGCGCCGACGATCATGGTCTCGAAGACGAAGGTATCGTGCGGCAATCCTCCCGCCACCTGCAACGACTGATCGAACGGCCGCCCCGGCCCCTCCGACCAAAGACCCTTGGCGTCGAGCGCGTCAATCACGATACCGGCATGGATGGCGCGGCTCATGGCGGCATCCTTCTCGGCGTCCATCAGGCCGGAGAGAAAACCCGTGGAAACCATCAATAAAACGCGTGTCCCCGGCGCCCGCTCCAACGCCGCGAGAGCATTTTCCAGGGCGTCAAACTCATTCAGCGAGTCCTCCCGTGCCTGCTGCCACGTGGCTGCCGCCTGCGCGCGCACCGGCGCACTCGCGGGGCTGGTGCTCAGGCTCATGCCGGTCCTTCGCGGCGCCGCCTTGCTGGGCGTGGCATTCCCACAAGCACGCGCTTCCTGCATGGCCGAGTTCAGGGCATCCACGCTCAAATTGTTATCGATGAGAAACGCCTCATACGGCGTAATCCGCGGGCACGGCATCAATCCGTTGCCGGAAAGTTTCTGATGTGCCCGCAGTTTCTCAATCGCGGCAGTGAGGGCATCGCCGTCCGCTGTAAAATCGAGCGTCAAGCCTTCGTGCGCCGAGAAAACGGCCGCCCGCGCGCCCGGGCCCATGCCTTCCTGGATGAACCGCTTGGCCGCCACTTGTGTGCGCTGCAGGTCGGCCGCCGTGCCGTGCAGATCGTCGAAAAACAGCATCGTGGATCGCCGCGGTGCGCTCGGCTTCGCCGCTGCCGCCGGAACGCCCTCGACGGCCGTGGATGTATGGGCCGGCGCAGGCGCGGCAGCCTCCAAAACATCGCGCGTCGAAACCGAAAACGCGGCGATCTCGCGCGGCTTTCCCTCATCGAGAATTTCGAAATCGCTCTGCTTCAGCCCGCTCACGGCATGACCGCGCGCATCGCGAACCACTACTTCCAGCGGCACCAGGTTGGCTTGCGCGGTGAGATGTAGCTGCGGCGGAGAATAAACATGCGCGCTCACGCGGACCTCGTCCGTCTGCTGCGCCATTGCCACCGCCGCGCCGATAGCCAGAACTCGAGCCCATCTCATGTCCTCACCGCCTTCCTCGACTTATTTCGAAATCATTACAGTCTGGTTTTGCGCCGCCATTTCGCCGTCGGCATCCTGCAGCACCACCCGAACCATGTAGCCGCCGGGCGGCGCATTGAGCCCCAGCGTGTCGTCCTTCAACGCCAGCTCCATGTCGCCCTCTTTGGCGGCGACCATGTTACCGCCGGCATCCACCGGTTCTC
>Ga0182016_10001021_pt1 | contig 34365 bp, 28 predicted proteins | sample 712S2MmetaG_FD_120491 | JGI IMG/M metagenome (GOLD analysis project Ga0182016, IMG submission 120491) | Permafrost microbial communities from Stordalen Mire, Sweden - 712S2M metaG | ecosystem: Environmental > Terrestrial > Soil > Wetlands > Permafrost | place: Sweden: Stordalen | collected...
CCGCCAGGCGTCGGCCACTTTCATCTGGTTGTAGAGGCTGGCGGCGTCCAGGAACCAGACCTGGTGCTGCTCGCCGTCGTCCTCGTCGGTGTAGGCGAAATGCGAGTTCAGGTCGTCGGAATCGAAGTCGATATCCACGCCCGCGTCGTTGGCCTTGACCATCGCCTCGCTGAAGGTCAGCGGATCGGCGGCGCTGTAGGTCTTGGCGCCCTTGTCCCTGGGCCAGTCGTAGCCATAGCTGCCGAGCGCCACGATGGTGCGGCTGGGGTCCAGCCGGCGCAGCTCGTTGGCCACATGCGCCTGGAACCAGGATTGGGAAGCCTCAGGGCCGGGATCGCCGGTCTGGTAGTGCTGGTCGAACGCCATCAGCACCAGGGCGTCGGTGTTGTCCTGCAAGGTCTTGAGCGGCCACGGCTGGTCCTCGTCCACCGGCGCGGTGGCCCACAGTTCGCGCCCCAGCGGCTGCAAGGCGACGCGTAGCTGCGCCAGAAAGCCGGGGTACAGACGCAAAGCCTGGGGGCTCAGCTCCTCCAGGTCCATGACATAGCCGGCGTAGCCGCGCCGGTTGGCCAGGGCCACCAGGTGGTCGATCATCGCCGCGCGGGCGGCGCTGTTGAGGATCACGGCCGAGGCTTCGCCGCCGTCCCATCGCTGCTGGGCGGTATCGAAATTGAACACCACCGGCAGGACCGAGGGCGGCTTGGGCGCCGCGGCGATGATCGCGTCCGCCTCAGGGTCCTCGGTCACTGACAGGGCTCCGCTCGATCCGTTGAGCTGCAGCCACTGCGGAGCCACGACATCCACCTTGCCGATGTGGTCGGCCAGGGATTGGCGCGATTGCGGGTCCCAGCTGACGTAGAAGGCCACGGTCAACGGCCGGGCGGCGGCATTGGCCGACTTCAAAGCTCCCGGCCGCGGAATTCGAGTCCAGGGCGGGCGCACAAATCGTCGGCGGGGGGTGTTGTCGTGCAGGGCCGACAGGATGCGTGGGTCCCTCAGCCGCACCTCCGGCAGGTGCGGCGCCAGCGCCAGCGTCACGGCGAAGCCCCCGCCGATGGCTGCGATGAGGGATAGCAACAGGCCGACCGCGAGCCCAACACGGCGCGCACGGCGCCCGGACGGATCATGGAAAATGAATTCGGCCATCTGCCTAGACGCTTAGTCCTCCGCGCACCGCTTGTGTCGCCCGGCGGCGGCTGAAACAAGGCGGACCGGCGGGCCGATAATTTGCCGCACCCCGGCTCAGCCGCGATTCAGACAAGAAAACGAATCCCCAAGCTCGGCCGGATCATAGCAGGCGTCGGAGGGCAGGCAACGGCGCTGGAAGCGGCCGCCGCGTCGGATCAACCGACACGGCGCGCGGGGTGGCGCAAGCGCGAAAACATGACCCGAGGCGTTGTGGTCAAAAAATCACGCGCGGCGTATGCTTGCGGCCGAGCCAGCCCATGGACGTCATAGGGAAAAATCGCGGCGCGTGGCCGGGGCCGGTTGATCTTCGCGCCGCAACAGGGCAATTCGGTCCGCTGTCGGCGCCATTTGCGCCCGGAGTTAAGGATGATCGTAACCGGCCCCCATCTGAGACAGGCGCGCGAAGCCTTGGGCTGGAGTCACTCGGACATGGCCCGAGCCCTGCGACTGGCCGGTGACCGCTCCCAGGGCGAAAAGCGCGTGCGCGAGATGGAAGCGGGCAAGCGGATGATTTCCGGCCCGGTCGCCGTGGCGGCGGAATCCTTCCTTCACGGATTCCTGCCCGTGGGCTTCACCCCGGAAACCCCTCCGCCCGGTTGATCCGGCGGCGGCGCGGCGACGAAATCGGCCACGGCAAGTTAGATTTTCTCCCTTGGTCCGCGTTGCGCGTTTAAGGCATAGTCCGCTCTGTCCAAGGAGCTCCAGGGAGCACGTCCATGCCTTTGCAAATCAACGATGTAGCGCCGGATTTCACGGCGGAAACCACCGAAGGCCCCATCCGCTTCTACGAATGGGCCGGCGATAGCTGGGTCGTGCTGTTCTCCCACCCCAAGGACTTCACACCGGTCTGCACCACCGAGCTGGGCGCCGTGGCCAAGTTGAAGCCCGCGTTCGACAAGCGCGGGGTCAAGGTGATCGGCCTGTCGGTCGATCCGGTGGAGAACCACGCCAAATGGTCCAAAGACATCGCCGAAACGCAGGGCCTGGCGCCCAACTACCCGATGATCGGCGACACCGACCTTAAGGTGTCCAAACTGTACGGCATGCTGCCGGCGGACGAGCCGGGCACGGCGGACGGCCGCACCCCGGCCAACAACGCCACCGTGCGCAACGTGTTCATTATCGGGCCGGACAAACGCATCAAGCTGCTGATCGTCTATCCCATGACCACCGGGCGAAACTTCGACGAGATCATCCGGGTGATCGATTCCATGCAGCTCACCGCCAAGCACAAGGTGGCCACCCCGGCAGACTGGAAGCAGGGCCAGGACGTGATCATCACCACCGCGGTGAGCGACGAGGACGCCAAGACCCTGTTCCCCGGTTTCGTCACCCACAAGCCCTACCTGCGAACCACCGGCCAGCCGACTTAGGTTGGGAGATAGCTTTCTCTGAAAGCTGGCTAGCCCTGAAGTCCTTGGTGAGATTGGGGCTATGGCTATCGATCAGGTCAAGGTCGCCCCCATGGGCCGCCGCTACGCGGTCGCCAAAGGCGAACCTTGAGCTGGTCAACAGTCGTAGCAAAACTGCTCGCCATGACCTTAAGGGCAAATTCGCCTAACGCATTCGATTCCGACCCCTCGCGCACCTGTCCACGATGCCTCATTCTTGGGGCGTGATCGCCGATTCCCTCCAATTCGCCGAATCTGACGCCCCGCCCGCCTCCGGCCTGGACCGCGCGCGCCAGATTCTGCGCCACACCTTCGGCCACGCCGACTTTCGCGGCCTGCAAGCGGAGGTGATTGGCGAGATGCTGGCCGGGCGCGACGCCCTGGCCGTGCTGCCCACCGGCGGGGGCAAAAGCGTCTGCTACCAGATCCCGGCCATGATGCGCGCGGGCGTGGGACTGGTCATCTCGCCGCTGATCGCCCTGATGGCCGACCAGGTGGCAGGGCTGGAACAATCGGGCGTGGCCGCCGCCCGCCTGGACTCCGATGCGAGCCTCGACCAGCGCTCGGCCGTCTGGCGCCGGATGGAGGCGGGCGAGCTCGATCTGCTCTATCTGTCCCCCGAGGGGCTGATGCAGGGCGCCATGCTGGAGCGGCTGGCCCGCCATCCCATCGCCCTGATCGCCATCGACGAGGCCCATTGCGTCAGCCAGTGGGGCCATGATTTCCGTCCCGAATACCGCATGCTGGGTCGCCTGGCCGAGCTGTTTCCGGGGATTCCGCGGCTGGCGGTCACCGCCACGGCGGACGCGCGCACCCGCGAGGACATTCGTCAGGCGCTGAACCTGCAGGGCGCGCGCGAATTCGTCGCCTCCTTCGCCCGGCCCGAGCTGCGCCTGTCGGCCGAGCGCAAGCAGGGCAGAGGCGACAAGCGGGTGCTCGAGCTGGTCAAGGCCCGGCCTGGCCGCTCGGGCGTGGTCTACTGCGGCTCGCGCGACGGCGCCGACCGTCTGGCCGATGCGCTGAAAGGCGAGGGCGTTCCGGCCTTCGCCTATCATGCGGGCCTGGATCGCAAGACCCGCGCCGAGCGGTTGATCCGTTTCATGGAGGCGGACGAGGCGGTGATCGTGGCCACCATCGCCTTCGGCATGGGGGTGGACAAGCCGGACGTGCGCTATGTGATTCACGCCGATCCGCCCCCCGCCATCGAGGCTTACTGGCAGGAGATCGGCCGGGCCGGGCGCGACGGCGAACCGGCGGAGGGGATCACCCTTTACAGCTCGTCGGACATGGCCTGGGCCCTGCGCCGCATCGATCAGCGCGAGGCGCCCGAGGAGGTCAAACGCGGTCAGACGCGCAAGCTGCGCCAGCTTTACGCCCTGCTGGATGGCGTAAGCTGCCGGGCGGCGGGGGTGCGCCGCTATTTCGGCGAGGACGCGGTGCAGTCCTGCGGCCAGTGCGACAACTGTCTGGATCCGCCTCAGTCGCTCGACGCCACCGTCCCCGCGCAGAAGGCCCTGGCGGCCGCCCATCGCCTGGGCGGACGGGTGGGACGCGCGCGCATCGTCGACCACCTGATCGGCAAGACCAAAGACCCTTCGCCGGCGGAGGCGGCCCTGTCCACCTTCGGCATTGGGCGCGAGCTGGACGCCAAGGGCTGGCGCGATCTGATCGACCAGCTCCTGTTCGAGGGGCTTTTGCGTGAAGACCCGAATGATGGCAGACCGCTGATCGGTCTGGGCGACGGCGAGGCCGTGCGCGAGGTTTATCGCGGAACGCGCAAACTCCAGCTGCGCAAGGCGGCCCCGGCCGCCGCCGCCCGGCAACGTCGGCGCGGACGCGAGGAAGCAGCCCTGCCCCCGCAAAGCCAGCCGCTGTTCGAGGCCCTGCGCGCCTGGCGCCGCCAGGCCGCCGCCGACCAGGGCGTGCCGCCCTACGTCATCTTCCAGGACCGCACCTTGGCCGAGATCGCGCTTTTCCGCCCCGCCACCCTGACCGACCTGGCCCTGGCCAACGGCGTGGGCCAATCCAAGCTCGACCACTACGGCGCGGCGGTGCTGAAGGTGGTTCGGGAGAACTGAGGCGCCAGCCTTTGTGGACCGCCCCCCGTACGCCCACCGAGCGATCTAAGGTGATCGGCCCGCCGGGATATGGTTAAGGTTGTTGAAGGGGATATTCAGGACGCTGAGATGGGCGACCTGAAGACGGGCGACAGGGGGGCCGGCAGTGCTGAGCGCGTCTCGCAGGGGGTTGTTTGGGTTTGCCGCGGCGCTTTGCCTGGCTGTTCTGGGCCAAGCTGCACCCGCCTGGGCCGAATACGATCCCATGCTTGCCGGCGCGGCCTTCTCAAGGTCCGATCTGAGCCCGCTCACGGGCGTCACGGTGCTGCGCTTTATTCCGGGCTATGGACTTCAACGATATGTCCTGGGCCGACCCCCGCCCGACGCGGGCGGCGAAACTGGCGCGGGCCCCCGCGATACGGGCGCCGAGCCAGCGCCGGTGAGGCCGGCGCCCCTGCAGATCCTCACCTACGATCTGGCCGGCAAACCGATTCAGGCGCGCGTCCGCGAGGCGCTGGGACAGGTAGTCAACCTCACAAATCCCCAAGCCAACCGGTTCTATGTGTTCGTCGCCACCGGAGATCGCCAGATCGGCTTTAACTTCGCGCACCTGGGTCCGTCCGGATGGTCCCCCGCGGGCCTGACGTGGGAGAGCAGCCTCATTCGCGCCCAAGCCCGCGCGGGGCTGGGCTGGCAAGCCGGCCCCTATACCGCTTGGCTTGATGTCATGCAGTGCAAAACCTGCTTCTTCGCGCCGTGGCTGCCCTCTCTGACGGACAACCGCATTGAGGTGAGCTTGATCCGCAAGGACGATTAGATCGAAAGCGCCTCCGATCCCTTGGCGGGGTCGGAGGCGCGGTCTTCAGTCAGGCGCGGTGTTAGCGGCCGTCGTGTTCCGCCCAGTGCAGGCGCTGGCTCAGGTTGTCGAGCAGGCTCTGCAGGTAGTCGCGGTCTGGCGGGCTCAGGCGGCCGCCGTCCTGGTATTCCAGGCGCTGATCTTCCCGGCGCAGACGGCGCATCTGGATGGTGATGTCGCGCTGTTCGTGGCGCGACAGCCAGCCGCCGCTGATTGCGCGGTTGATCCGGTCCTGCAGGAAATCGATTCGTTCGTGGATGCCTTGAGGGCCGCCGTACCAGAAGTCGCGCCGATCGCCGGGGGGCGGGCCATAGTGGTCATCGTCGTGGCGCGGCGGCCCATAGCCGTCACGCGGCGGGGGCGGAGGCGGGCCATCATAGCGATAGCCAGACGGGCAGGGATGGTTGTTGGCGCCGGCGACGGCGTTGCCGACGACCGCGCCGCCCAGGGCGCCGACGGCCGCGCCGTCCCCTTGGTGGCCACGGCCGGCGATGGCGCCGCCCAGCAGGGCGCCGCCGATGGCCCCCGCGACGGTTCCGGCCACCCGGTTGTCCTGGTTGGCGCGCACGCAGCCCGGATCGTAGGGCTGGGCCAAGGCAGCGCCGGGCACGGCTAAAGCGAGCAAGCTCGCCATAAGCAGACGGTTGTGCATGGAGTAGTCCTTTCGGTTGGCGCTGCCGTCGCTGGAGGCGCCGTCAGCTTCAGATTGAAGATAAGGCCGTTCGACCATGACGTCTTCATGGCAGAGTTAATCTGAACGGCGCGCAAAAGTCGCCATTCATCCAGCGTTCATGAGGGCGACCCTGGCGGAAGGCCTATTATTGCTAGACGTCGACCTCGGCGTCCAGGGCGTTGTCCTGGATAAACTCGCGGCGCGGCTCGACCAGGTCGCCCATCAGGCGCGAGAACATATCGTCCGCGTCATCGGCGTGGGTCACCCTTACCTGCAGCAGGGTGCGCGCGTCCGCGTCCAGGGTGGTCTCCCAAAGTTGCTCGGGATTCATCTCGCCCAGGCCCTTGTAGCGCTGGATGCTCAGGCCTTTGCGACCGGCGTCCAGCACCGCCGCCACCAGATCCAGCGGACCGCGCACGGTGGCCAGCTTGTCCTTGCGGCGGAAAACGGCGGGGGTCTTGAAGGTATCGGCCAGCGCCAAGGCCCGTTCGGCCAGGCGGCGCGCGTCCTGCGAGTGCAGCAGGGCCTCCTCCAGCACCACCCGTTCGGACACGCCGCGGCGCACCCGCACAAACACATGGCCTCCCGGCGGGGTGGTGTCCTCGGCCGACCACGGTCCGTCCCCCTCCTCGGCGTACAGATCGAGCCGCGCGGCGGCGGCCACGGCGTCCGGCTTATCGCCGAACAGGCCCGCCAGCGCCGCCTGCTCCACCGCGAAGGCCGGCGCACGGCTGGCCAGGCGATCGATATTGGCCTGAGCCGAGCGGCTGGTGGTCACCAGCGACCGCAGATCCTGGCCGGTCAGGCGCTCGCCGTTGGACAGGTCCAGCTCGGCCCCGTCGACGCCCTCGTCGATCAGGAAATTGTCCATCTCGCTGACATCTTTCAGGTAGCGCGAGGACTTGCCCTTGGCGGCCTTATAGAGCGGCGGCTGGGCGATATAGAGGAAGCCCTTTTCGATCACCTCGGGCATCTGCCGGTAGAAGAAGGTCAAGAGCAGGGTGCGGATGTGCGCGCCATCCACGTCGGCGTCGGTCATGATGACGATCTTGTGGTAGCGCAGCTTGCCGATGTCGAACTCGTCGCGCCCGATCCCCGCGCCCAGGGCCATGATCAGGGTGCCCACCTGTTCGGATCCCAGCATCTTGTCGAAGCGCGCGCGCTCGACGTTGAGGATCTTGCCGCGCAGGGGCAGCACCGCCTGGTTCTCGCGATTCCTGGCCTGCTTGGCCGAGCCGCCGGCGCTGTCGCCCTCGACGATGAACAGTTCGGACTTGGCCGGATCGCGTTCCTGACAGTCGGCCAGCTTGCCGGGCAGGGACGAGATGTCGAGCGCGGACTTGCGGCGGGTCAGTTCGCGGGCCTTGCGCGCGGCCTCGCGGGCAGCGGCGGCCTCACAGATCTTGCCGACAATGGCCTTGGCCTCGACCGGATGCTCCTCGAACCACTGGGCCAGGCCCTCGCCCACCAGGCCCTCGACCGCCGGGCGCACTTCGGACGACACCAGCTTGTCCTTGGTCTGGCTGGAGAACTTGGGGTCGGGCACCTTGACCGACAGCACGCAGGTGAGGCCCTCGCGCGCGTCCTCGCCGGTGACGCCGACCTTCTCGCGCTTGGCGGCGCCGGAGCTTTCCACATAGGCCGACATGACCCGGGTGAGCGCGCCGCGAAAGGCGGCCAGATGGGTGCCCCCGTCGCGCTGCGGGATGTTGTTGGTGAAGCACAGCATGTGCTCGTGATAGCTGTCGTTCCACCACAGGGAGAGATCGATCTCGACCTTCTCGCGCCGCCCGCGGATAACGATCGGCGCCTTGATCAAGGGCGTCTTGGCCTTGTCCAGGTGACGCACGAAGGCTTCCAGCCCGCCCTCGTAGGACATGATCTCCTCGAAGGGCTCCGCCTCGCGTAGGTCCCTCAGCTTGATCGTCACGCCGGAATTGAGGAAGGCCAGCTCCCGCAGGCGGTGTTCCAACGTCTTGCGGTCGAACTCGATGGTCGAGAAGGTCTGCAGCGACGGCATGAACGAGACCTGGGTCCCGGTCAGGAAATCGCCGTTGTCGCGCAGGGGCGCCGGCCCGGTGATCACCAGGGGCGAGACCGCGTCGCCGCGGCGGAACTCCATCTCATGCGCCAGACCACCGCGATAGACCTTGAGCCGCAGCCAGTCCGACAGTGCGTTGACCACCGACACGCCCACCCCGTGCAGGCCGCCGGACACCTTGTAGGAATTCTGGTCGAACTTCCCGCCGGCGTGAAGCTGGGTCATGATCACTTCAGCCGCCGAAACGCCCTCGCCCTCGTGGATGTCGGTGGGGATGCCGCGCCCGTCGTCGGTCACCGTGACCGAGCCGTCGGGATTGAGGATCACCTCCACCAAGGTGGCGTGGCCGGCCAGGGCCTCATCGATGGCGTTGTCCACCACCTCATAGACCATGTGGTGCAGGCCCGAGCCATCGTCGGTGTCGCCGATGTACATGCCCGGGCGCTTGCGCACCGCGTCCAGGCCCTTGAGCACCTTGATCGAGTCTGCGCCATACTCGGCCTGGGCGGCTGCGGCGACCTCGTCGCCCGTGAGTTCCGGGGCCTGCGCTTGGATTTCGTCTTGTTCGTCAGCCATGATTTTCAGTCGTCCAGAACGGTCAATTGGCCGGCGTCCACGCCAACGCCCATCGCCCGCCCCTTCAGGTCCAAGAACAGCGCCTCGTCGGTGCCCGTCAGAAAAGCCTGGAGCCCCAGCGCCGTGATTTCATCGAAGAGGGCCGCCCGCCGGAACCGGTCCAGATGGGCGGCGACCTCATCCAGCAACAATATAGGATTCGGATCGAATTCCGCACGGGAAAGTCGCGCCGCCTGCGCCAGAACCAGGTTCAGGATCAAGGCCTTTTGCTCGCCGGTGGAACATTCGGCGGCCGGGCGGCCCTTGTCCCGATGAACCACGGTCAGATCGCACCTGTGCGGCCCGGTCAGGGCGCGTCCCGCGGCCCGGTCCCGCTCGCGCCCACGCGCCAGGGCGCCCGCCAGGCGGCCCTCGATCTCGGCGGCCGACATCCCTTGCTGGGCCAGGCCCTCCCACTCCCCTGATAGGTCGAGGCTGGCCTGAGGGAAGGCGCGGTCGGCGCGGGCGTTGATCTCCTGCTGCAGAGCCTCCAGGGCGCGCACGCGGGCCAGGGACAGGGCCGCGCCGGCCTCGGCCATGCGGCCCTCCAGGGCTCCAAGCCAGGCCGGATCGTCCGGCCCCCCCTCCAGCAGGCGCTGGCGTTCGCGCAGGGCCTTCTCATAAGTCGCCGCCGTCTCCGCGTGGCCCGGCTCCGCGGCGAAGGTCAGCCGGTCGAAGAACCGCCGCCGCTCGCCGGCCCCCTCCAAAAACAGCCGATCCTGGACCGGCGTCAGCCAGATGGGCCGCACGTGAGCGGTGAGGCGTCCGGGCGGCGCCGGCTCGCCGTCGATGCGCACCAGCCGGCGCGCGGCCCCGGGCGTCTCGGTCCCGGCGCCGATGCGGACGTCTCCATCCGCCGATTGGGCGAGCACCGATACCGCCCAGGGCCGCCCCTGGGCCTGGCCGGGGTCGCGCCGACCCACCTCGGCTATGGCTGCGCCACGCAGCCCGCGCCCTGGGGCCAAAAAGGAGATAGCCTCGAGAAGATTGGTCTTGCCCGCGCCATTGGGTCCGAACAGGTACACCGCCCGCCCGTCCGGTCGCAGATCCGCTCGTCCGTAGGAGCGGAAATCGGTCAATTGGATCGACTGCAATACGGAGCGGGCCATTATCTTCCGCGGGGATGAGCGGCTATTTGGAGCGTTTTACCACCCACATACCCCATCCGATCAAAACCCAGCACAGGCCGGTCCAACCGATGCTCGCGGCCCAGGCCGAGCCGTTCAGGTGCAGATGGATCTGGGCCAGCTGGCCATTAGACGCCCGGATCGGCGTGAACAGGGCCCGCAGCAGGGCCCAGACGAAATAGAGTTCCGGGATCCACAGCACCACGCCGGCGAACACCAGCGTCCGGCCCAGCCGACGCCGCCGGCGCGACGACGTCATACGCGCAGCGGCATCAGCACGTACTGCACGGCTGGGTCGGAGGCGTCCAGCACCAGGGTCGGCGAAGCCGGATCGGCGAAGCGGAACTCCGCCGCCTCACCCTGGATCTGGCCGGCCACGTCCAGCAGATAGCGGGCGTTGAAGCCGATCTCAAAGGCCTCGCCGTCGTATTCCGACTCCAGCTCTTCGACCGCCTGGCCGGCTTCCATGTTGCGCACCGTCAGGGTCATGCGCCCAGGTTCGATCGCCAGCTTCACCGAGCGCGACTTCTCCGCCGAGATGGTCGCGACCCGGTCCACGGCGGCGGCGAACACGGCGTTGTCCACCGTCAGGATGCGGTTGTTGTCCTTGGGGATCACGCGGCCATAGTCGGGGAAGGAGCCGTCGATCACCTTGGAGGTCAAGGACGCCCGCCCGAACGCCAGGCGCACCTTGGAGGCGGACACCTGCAGTTCGACGGTTTCGCCGGCGTCCTCGATCAGGCGGCGCACCTCCTGCACCGTCTTACGCGGGATGATTACGCCGGGCAGGCCGCTCGAACCTTCCGGCGCCGGCATCTCCGCCAGGGCCAGGCGGTGGCCGTCCGTGGCGACCGCACGCAGCTTGGCGCCCGCCCCCTCGCCCACGGTGTGCAGGTAAAGCCCGTTCAGATAATAGCGCGTCTCCTCATTGGAGATGGCGAAACGGGTCTTGTCGATCAGGCGGATGAGTTCGTTCACGTCCACGGTGATGCGGCCCGACATGCCGTCGGAGGACATGACCGGGAAATCGCCGGCCGGCAGCACCGGCAAGTTGAAGCGCGAGCGCCCGGCCGATACCTGCAGGCGCGGGTCTTCGCCCGAATAGCGCAGCTCAACGTCAGCCCCTTCGGGCAGCTTGCGCGCGATCTCATACAGGGTGTGCGCCGAGGCGGTGATCTGGCCCGGCGTGTCCACCTGGGCGGCCGCGAAGTCCACGATCTCCATGTCGAGGTCGGTGGCCGATAGAGCCACGCCGCCCCGCTCGGCCGAGATCAGCACGTTGGACAGGATGGGTATGGTGTTGCGTCGTTCGACGACGCTCTGCACGTGCCCCAGGGCCTTGAGCAACCCAGCGCGCTCGATGGTGAACTTCATTGGCTCATCCGGTATTGCAGCGCCGCCGAATCGATGCCCCGCGGCGGCCACGCCTGATAAAGGGGTGGTGAGATTATCTCAAAACCCACGAGGTGGAAGAGCCCGCGCGCACAACCGATGACGATCGCGCCGCATGACCGTCCACCTACCCCCGCAGCTTGCGGATCAGGGCCTCCAAATCGCCGGTGAGCTGGGCGTCCAAGGCTTTCAGCTCCTCGATCCGGCGCACCGCGTGCAGAACGGTGGTGTGATCGCGCCCTCCGAAGCGGCGCCCAATATCCGGCAAGGACCGCGTCGTGAGCTGCTTGGTCAGCCACATGGCGGCTTGGCGCGGACGCGCCACAGCGCGGTTGCGGCGCTCGGACACCAGATCGGCCTGGGTCAGGCCAAAGTGCTCAGCCGTCGCCTTCTGGATGTCATCCACGGTCACACGCTTCTCGGCGCCGCCCCGCAGATGCGGGCGCAAGATCGCCTGAGCCTCGTCCAGACCGACCCCGCACACGCCCTCATGCAGCCGCGCCACCAGAGTGTTGAGAGCGCCTTCCAACTCCCGCACGGAGTCGGTGAAACGATCGGCGAGGAATTCGAGCACTTCGGGCCGGGCGGCGGGCGAGCGGCGGAAGTCGTGCTGGCGGGCCAGAAGCTGCAGCTTTCGCTCCAGAATGCCCAGGCGCAGGTCCCGGTCGGCCGATTCAATGCCGCAGACCAGGCCCGCGGACAGGTGCGAGCGCAGGCGGGCGTCCACCTCGGCCAGGCCTGCGGGGGGGCGGTCGGCGCTGAGCACCACCCGTCGGCCCTCGGCGGTCAGGGACATTAGCGTGTGGAACAACTCTTCCTGGCTGGTCTGCTTGCCGCCGATGAAGTGCACGTCATCGATCAGGAGCAGGTCGGCGGTGCGCAGGTCATCCTTGAAAGCCGCCGTGGCCTTGTCCTGGATGGCGCGCACAAAGGTCGACAAAAAACGCTCGGCGGTCAGGTAGACCACCTTCTTTTCCGGCGCGGCGCGGGTGGCTTCCCATGCGATGGCGTTGAGCAGGTGCGTCTTGCCGAAGCCGTAAGGGCCGTGGAACACCACCGGATTGAAGTGCCCGTCGGCCCATGAAGCCACGCGGCGCGCCACGGCGAAGGCGAACTCGTTGGACGGACCGGTGACGAAGCTGTCCAGGGTGTAGCGATCTTGCAGGCCCGAGGGGCGGGCCATCTTGCGCTCTTCGGCCGGGGCCGAGACGGCCGCCGACGGAATGGAGACGGTTGAAGCCGGGGCGGGCGGCGTCGCGTCGTCGAGCTCGAAACGCGACTTCAAATCCAGAGCGCGGCCCTGAGGATCGTGCTGGGCCCACAACTCGGAGATACGGCGCCAAGCGTTGCGGCGAATCCAATCCCGCGCAATGCCCGTCTGCGTCACCAACACCAACCCGCCGTCGCATTCACGCAAGGCCGCCTGCGCCAACCAGGAGCCGAACGCCCCTTCGCCGAGCTCGCTCTTGAGCGCCGCGCACGCCTTGATCCACACAGCCCCAGGGGGGACCGTCATGATCGTTCCCGCAACTCCCGCCAATTTCATTTTCCCCGTTCCCCCAAACCCGCTCAAAGCAGTCGCCATCCGCATGGCGTTTAGTAACTTCAAGAAAAACAAGAGCTTATTCGGCGTCCACAGGTGTGGCGCGCCGATGATTTTTATTCATCCGTGATAAGATGGAAGATCGTTTACCAGCCCAGAGTAGCCCCGGCCGGATGAGCGTCAACGGGGATTCTTAACGAGCGCTGCGGATAAATTTGTTGACTCGTCGAGGGCCTTCATCGGGCTGGGAAAACTGCAAAATGCCCATCTGTGGACGGACAAGGACGGCGACATGCCGCCGTTCGGCGGATATCAAAAAAGCTGACCGGAGATACTCCGATCAGCTCTTAATTTTCAAGGATTTGTCGCAACAAGGCGAAGTGGCGCAGGCTCTCAGCTAGTGAGCGAGGGACACCTTCTTCAATTGCGCCGCGAGCCGCGACACTTTGCGCGCGCCGGTATTTTTATGCACGACGCCCTTGGAAACAGCCCTCATCAGCTCCGATTGAGCCTCCGTAAAAGCCGTGCGTGCGACGCTGACGTCACCCCCGGCGAGGGCCTCCTCGAACTTGCGCACATAGGTGCGCACACGCGAGCGGCGCGCCTTGTTCACTTCGGTGCGGCGCGCGATCTTGCGGATCGCCTTCTTGGCGCCGGGGTTATTGGCCATGGTCTTGGACCCTTTGGTTTGCGTTCGGCGCCGCGGCGAAACCACAACGGGCTGCTGGACGCTGTATTTCAGGAGGCGCGGGTATACTGAAACCCGGCCCCCGCGTCAACGCGAGGCCGACTCGGCCGAGACTTTTACGGCCGTCAACGGCCTTTGAATGCCGGTTTGCGCTTTTCGAGGAAGGCCGCCATCCCCTCCTTTTGGTCTTCCAGGGCGAACATGGCGTGAAACGCTTGCCGCTCCTGCTTGATCCCCTGGGCCAGCGGGGTCTCGAAAGCGGCCTGCACCAGGGCCTTGGCCGCCATCAAGGCCAGGGGCGGCAGGGTCGCCAGCTTATCCGCCACGGCCAGGGCCTCGTCCATCAGCGAGGCCAGGGGGACCACGCGGCTGACCAGGCCGCAGCGCTCCGCCTCCACGGCATCGATCGTCCGCCCGGTCAGCACCATGTCCATCGCCTTGGCCTTGCCGACCGAGCGGGTCAGTCTCTGGCTGCCTCCGGCCCCCGGGATGACGCCGATGGTGATCTCCGGCTGGCCGAAGCGGGCGTTATCCGCCGCGATGACGATGTCGCACATCATGGCCAGCTCGCATCCGCCGCCCAGCGCATAGCCGGCCACGGCGGCCACCAGGGGCTTGCGGCAATCGGCGGCGCGCTCCCAGTTGCGGGTGATGAAGTTCTCGGCCATCGCCTGGGCCGCGGTCTTGTCGGCCATTTCCTTGATATCGGCCCCGGCGGCGAAGGCCTTGTCGGACCCGGCGAGGACGATGGCGCGGACCTCCGGATCGGCCTCGGCCTGATCGAGCGCGACCTGCAGTTCGTCCATGAGCCGGTCGTTGAGGGCGTTCAGGGCGGCGAGCCGGTTCAGGCGGATCACCAGGACGCCGGGATGCGGCTCCAGGATCAGAGTCTGAAAGGTCGATGCGGTTTGGGTCATGGCAATCTCACGGCGTCACAATCACGGGAGCGTCAATCCTTGGGACCGTCCACAACGAAGCCCAGGGCCCTCAGCCGGGCGGGAACCCCCTCCGGGCCGACCAGATGGCCCGCGCCGACCACCACGACGACGTGACCGCGGCCTTTCAGGCGCTCCGTCAGAATGTCGGTCCAGGCGGCGTTGCGCTGAACGATCAGGCGGTCGAACAGCTCCGGCGTCTCCCGCTTCAAGGTCAGCACCTCGTGACGATAAAGGGCTTTCCCGTCGCCCTTCAGCCAGTCGGCGACCAGATTGCGGTATTCGTCCGGGTCCTGGTCGGCCTCTTTCAGGCTGGACTCCAGGGAGGCGACCTGAACGGCCAGGGGCGCGTCGGCCACCATGCCGATCTGCTGCTGCGCGGTTTCGAAGGCCATGCGGCGTGCTTTTGGCGCGGCCTTGGCCAGGCTCTCCTCCACCCCCGCGTCCTGCTTGGCGCCGAGCTTGGCGTAGGCGAAGGAGGAGACCAGCATGTCAGCGAACCAGGGCTGCATGCGATCAAGGGTCGGCATCGACAACTTGTTCGTCCGGGCGATGGCCTCAAGGCGTCGCTCGGCCGCCGCGGACATCAGCTGGGTGAGGCTCTGGCCGGGCGGGAGGAGGGCGCGGGCCCGGGCGGCCTGGACCGCCTGTTGCAGGCCGCCATCGTCCACCGGAATCTCGAACCATAGCTCGTCGGCCTGATCCAGAGCCGTGGCCAAGGCGGGCGGCTCCCAGATTGTCCCCTCGGGCAGGACGTGGACCGACCCGAACAGGGTGATGTCGCAGTCCGGCCCATGGACCACCCACAGGGATGGCAAGGCGAGGGCCGGGCGGGCCAGGAGCAGCAGCGCGAGGACGGCGAGGGCGAGGCGGCGCATAGCGGGCGATCAGCCTTGGCAGACAGGACAATAGAAGGTGGAACGCCCGCCCTGGACCTTGCGCGCGATCACACCCGCGCAGTCGGGCCCCAAGCACGGCTGGTCCTCGCGGCCGTAGCAGCGGAAACTGTGCTGAAAATAGCCCAGCGAGCCGTCGGCGGCCACATAGTCGCGCAGTGTCGATCCTCCGGCGGCGATGGCGGCCTCCAGCACCTGGCGCACCGCCCGCACAAGCTTTTCCAGCTGCGCCAGCCCGACCGCCCCGCCCGGCGCGAAGGGGGAAATGCCGGCGCGGTGCAGGGCCTCGCACACATAGATATTGCCCAGGCCGGCCACGATCTTCTGATCGAGCAGCAACAGCTTGATCGCCTGGGTGCGCCCGGCCATCGCTGTTTTCAGACCCGCGGCGGTGAAATCCGGACCGAGCGGCTCGGGACCCATGCCCTTGAACCAGGCATGCGCATCCAAGGCGTCGGTGGGGATCAGGTCCATGAAGCCGAAGCGGCGTGCGTCCGAATAGATCACCCGCCGGCCCCCATCGGTCTCGAACACCACATGGGCGTGTTTGCCCCCCACCGGCGCAGCAAAGTGGAATGGGCCCGCCGCCGAAACGGCCTGCCCCTGCTCGATCTCGAAACGGCCGGTCATGCCCAGGTGCATCACCAGGGTCTCGCCGCTGTCCAGTTCCGCGCGCAGATACTTGGCTCGTCGGCGCAGGGCGAGGATGACCGCGCCGGTCAGCCTATGCGCGAAATCCTGCGGCAGGGGAAAACGCAGGTCCGGCCGGCGCGCCAGCACATGCACGAGGCGCGCGCCCTCCAGGGTGGGCTGCAGACCTCGCCGAACGGTCTCGACCTCGGGCAACTCGGGCATGGCCTCCCATAGCCTGCGCCGGACGCCTAGCCAATCACCGCCCGCCAACGCTGGCCTAAACGCCGTTTTTGCGCCAAACCCCTCACGGCGTATTTGGAGAGGATCAGGCATGGACGGCCCCAAGGCCACATTCGGCTTTCAGGACGTGGAGGCTTCCGCCAAGGCGGGGCTGGTGCGCGGCGTGTTCGACAAGGTGGCCGCGCGCTACGACCTGATGAACGACCTGATGAGCGGCGGCGTGCACCGCCTGTGGAAGGACATGGCCGCCGCGCGCCTCAACCCCCAGCCCGGCGAAACCGTCGTCGACGTGGCCGGCGGCACCGGCGATATGGCCCGCCGCTATGCCCGCCTGGCCCGCCGCGCGCGCCAGCGCCGGGGCGGAGCGCCCGCCACGGTGCTGGTGATCGACTATAACGGCGAGATGATCGCCGCCGGGCGGCGCAAGGGATCGGAGCCCGAGATCGCCTGGGCCGTGGGCGACGCCCAGGCCCTACCCCTGCCCGACGCCAGCGCCGACGCCTATTCCATCTCCTTCGGCCTGCGCAATGTGACCGATATCCAGGCCGCCCTGAACGAGGCGCGGCGGGTGCTGCGGCCGGGCGGGCGCTTTCTGTGCCTGGAATTCTCGCGCCCGGTGACCGAGGCTCTGCAAAGCGCCTACGACGCCTACAGCTTCAAGGTCATTCCGGCCATCGGCGAGAAGGTGACGGGCGACCGGGCCGCCTACCAATATCTGGTGGAGAGCATCCGCCGCTTTCCGCCCCAAGCGGAGCTGGCCGCCATGATGACCAAGGCCGGCTTTGGCCGCGCGGGCTTCACCAATTTCACCGGCGGCGTGGCGGCGCTGCACCACGGCTGGGCGGTTTAGATTTTGGCCGGAGACATCGCCTCTTTCGGCCGCCTGACTGGCGCGCTCTGGGTGCTGATCCGGGCTGACGCCCTGCTGCCTGAGCCGCTCGACCCCTATCTGCCGCCCTCCGCCCGGGTCCTGGCCAAGGCCGTGCGCCTGCTGCGCGGCGGCAAGGCCCGACGGGGACGGCCCGGCGAGCGGTTGGCTGGCGCGCTGGAGACGCTGGGTCCGGCGGCGATCAAGCTGGGCCAACTGCTGTCGACGCGGGCGGACATTTTCGGCGAGCCCTTCGCCGAGGATCTGGCGCGGTTGAAGGACCAGCTGGCGCCCTTCCCCCTGGATCAAGCCAAGGCCCAGGTGGTCAAGGCGCTCGGCCAGCCGCTGGAGGCCCTGTTCAGCGCGTTCGGCCCGGCCATCGCCGCCGCCTCCCTGGCGCAGGCCCATCCGGCCACCCTGATCGACGGGCGCAAGGTAGCGGTGAAGGTGCTGCGGCCGGGCATCGAGGCGCAGGTGCGCGCCGACATCGCCGCCTTGATCCTGGCCGGACGCCTGGCCGAGCGGCTGGGCGCCACAGCCCGGCGGCTGGAGCCGCGCGCCCTGACCGCCGCCGTGGCCCGCTCGCTGGAGCTGGAGCTGGACCTGCGCCTGGAGGCGGCGGGCGCCAGCGAGCTGGGCGAGGTCATGGCCCGCGATCCCTATATGCGCGCGCCCCAGGTTGTGTGGGATGGGGTGGCCAAGCGGGTGCTGACCCTGGCGTGGGCCGAGGGCGAGCCCCTGTCCAGTCCCGCCGCCCTGGAGCAGGAAGGCCTGGACCGCCCGGCCCTGGCCGTGCAGCTCACCCGCGCCTTCCTCGCCCAGGCCCTGGACCACGGCGTGTTCCACGCCGATCTGCACGAGGGCAATCTGTTCGCCGCCGCGCCCGACAAGCTGATGGCGGTGGACTTCGGCATCCTCGGCCGCCTGGGTCACGCCGAGCGCCGCTACCTGGCCGAAATCCTGTGGGGCTTTATCGAGCGTGACTATCTGCGGGTGGCCAAGGTGCATTTCCGCGCCGGCTACGTGCCGGAGCGCCATTCGGTTGAGGCCTTCGCCCAGGCCATTCGGGCGGTAGGCGAGCCGATCTTCGGCCACCACGCCGGCGAGGTGTCCATGGGCCGGGTGCTGACCCAGCTGTTCGAGATCACCGCCCTGTTCGACATGCGTCTGCGCCCGGAACTGGTGCTGCTGCAGAAAACCATGGTCACGGTGGAAGGCGTGGCGCGCCGCATCGATCCGGCTCACGACATCTGGGCCGCCGCTGACCCCGTGGTGCGCCGCTGGATCATGCGCGAGCTGTCACCCGCCAGCCGCCTGAAGCGCCTGGCGGACGAAGGGCTGGATATCCTGGAGACCCTGGTCCACCGGCTGGAGACCCCGCCGGCGCCGCTGCCGCCCGCGGTGGAGCCGTCGAGGCGAGGCTCGCGCGCGGGTTGGTTCGCGCTGGGCATGGCCGTGGCGGGGCTGGCGGCGGCGATTGCAGCGGTGTGGGGGCGGACATGATCGGCCTGGCGACCGGTTTTCAGCCCTATGCGCCCACGGCCGCCTTCGCCCCGCGCCGAACGGTTCTTACCCGATAGAGGGCGGCTTAGCTGGGTCAGGCCCATCACCGCCCCCGGCGCCCCGGCTCCTACTGGCAGTCCTCCTCAGTCTGCCCCGGCAAGGCGATGGGCGATCTATGGCATTGGGTTTGCCGACCCTGCTCGTCTTCATAGGTGGTATTGCCAAAGGCGTCGGTGCGGCCACGCACCACCGAGCCATCCTCCTGTTGGATGGTCGTCCCGCCGATCGGATCGGTCTGGACGTGAGCGGTGCGGCCTTGACTGTCGCTGATCGTCGCGCCCACGGCGTCGCGCATGACCGTGTAGCTATTGCCGTCCGAATCCCGGCAGATTTGCATATTGCCCAAGGGTTCGTTGCAACTGTAGTGGACCTGGGCGTGCGCGATCCCGCCAATGGCCGCCGCCGCCAAAGACCCTGACAGTAATAACATCCATCCAGTCCTCAACATTGCGCCCGCCCTAACCATTGTCGTCCCCCCCGCCGGGGGCCTTGCGCGCCGCTGTGCGATAGCCGGTATAGGGCTTGTCCAGATCGGCCTTCTGTTGGGCCCAATAGCTGGCCCCATCGCGCGGCTTGAAGATGGTGCGCGGGGCGCCGTCCTTGGCCACCACCGCGAACAGATTGCTCTTGGCGTCATAGACCAGGGTGTCGCCGTTGGACCGCTTGAGCGTCTCAGCCCCTTGCGGCGGATGATCCACAAAGGCGTGCGCCTTGGCGATGAACGCATCCTCGCTGTCCGCGTCCAGGTCCGCCCCGTTTTTCTTGAACTGATAGTCGGCGTTGTCCTGGCTGGAGTGGTTGCGATTGGCCGCCCAGATCGGCTTGCCATGATAGCGCGGCGCATCGGCGTCCAGATCGGCCGTGGACGCGGACGCCCCGCCATAGGCCGCGCTCGTCTGCGGGCGGACGGTGGAGCTATAGGCGACCGGCTGGGCGCCGCCGTCCGCATAAAGCGGGCCTGAACCCTCGTTGGCCGTGTGCGTCCGCGCCGGACTGGCCGACGGCGCCGCATCGCATGCGCCCAAACTCAACGAAACAATCGCCAGAAGACTTACGCCAAGGCCCCAATCGCGGCCCGCCGAACGTCCGGCTCGCGCGCACCCGAACATCACACTCCAAGACATTGCCTAGCCCTCCACCTGCGGTCCCTTCCGACCGCTCACACACCTGGAACAAATAAAGAACAAAAGGCGGCATTTGTCCATACCCCTCGAAAAACGCTATGACGCGCCCTGTACGCTTGAGGGAAAGCCTGAGCGGTTGAGGAAAAAGCGTGTCCGGCCAAAGGGTGCTTCTGATCGTCGGCGGCGGCGTGGCGGCCTATAAGGCGCTGGAGCTCGTGCGCCTGCTGCGCAAGGCGGGCGTCGCCGTGCGCCCGATCCTCACCCGCGCGGGCGCCCAGTTCGTCACGCCCCTGTCGCTGGAGGCCCTGTGCGAGGACAAAGTCTATCAGGACCTGTTCGCCCTTACCGACGACTCCGGCATGGGCCATATCGAGCTGTCGCGCTCGGCCGATCTGGTGGTCGTCGCCCCGGCCACCGCCGACCTGATGGCCAAGGCCGCCGCCGGCCTGGCCGACGATCTGGCCTCCACCACCCTTCTGGCCACCGACAAGCCGGTGCTGATGGCGCCGGCCATGAACCTGCGCATGTGGCTGCATGCGGCCACCCAGGCCAATCTGGCGACCCTTAAGGCGCGCGGGGTGCTGTTCGTGGGGCCGGACGAGGGCGCCATGGCCTGCGGCGAGTTCGGGCCGGGACGCCTGGCCGAGCCGCCAGTCATCTTCGAGGCCTTCATGGCCGCCCTGGCCGGTCCCGCCGCCCGGCCCCTGCTGGGAAAGCGCGCCCTGGTCACCGCCGGCCCCACCGTGGAGCCGATCGATCCGGTGCGCCTGCTCACCAACCGCTCCAGCGGCAAGCAGGGCTACGCCATTGCCGAGGCCCTGGCCCGGCTGGGGGCGGATGTGACCCTGGTGTCCGGCCCCACCGGCCTTGCCGCGCCGCCGGCCGTCAAGCGCGTGCAGGTGGAGACGGCCGACCAGATGCTGGCCGCCTGCCAGGCCGCCCTGCCCGCGGATGTGGCGGTTCTCACCGCCGCCGTGGCCGACTGGAAGCCGGCGCAGACCGAGGGCCTGAAGCTGAAGAAAGGCCAGACCGGAGCGCCGACCCTGCAACTTGTCGAGACCCCGGACATCCTCGCGACCCTGTCCAAGGCCGGCGCGCAAAGACCGCGCCTGGTGGTGGGCTTCGCGGCGGAGACCAACGACCTTGAGGCCAACGCCCGCGCCAAGCTGGCGCGCAAGGGCTGCGACTGGATCATAGCCAACGACGTGAGCCAGGCCGGGGTGATGGGGGGAGACGAGAACACGGTCAACCTGATCACCCACGAGGGGGCTGAATCCTGGCCCATGGCCTCCAAGGCCGAGGTGGCGCGCAGGCTGGCCGAGAGAATCGTCCAAGCGCTGGTCTGAAATCGGCGCACGCTGCCTTAAGCCATGCCAGCCAGCATCGCTTTGGGCTTGGCCTTGCTCAAGGATCGCCTGTGGCGACCGCGCAGCGGCGGCGCGACGCGCCGTCCTTGACCAAGACCAAGTCCAAAGCTCCAATCTCGGCAAGGCCTCACAGCCGATTCAGCATCTGAAGATGCTGATCCACCCAAACCACGGAAACACATGACCCCTCAGATCGCCGTCCTCCGCCTGCCCCACGCCGAGGGCCTGCCCCTGCCGGCCTATGAAACTCATGGCTCGGCGGGCATGGACCTGCGCGCGGCGCCGCCGCAGCATGAGCCCATAATCTTGGCGCCCGGCGCGAGGGCCCTGGTTCCCACGGGCCTGTGCATGGCCATTCCTCAGGGGTTCGAGGTGCAGGTGCGGCCCCGCTCGGGCCTGGCGGTCAAGCACGGCGTCACCTGCCTCAATACGCCCGGCACCATCGACAGCGACTATCGCGGCGAGGTGAAAGTGATCCTGATCAACCTCGGCCAGGAGGACTTCGTCATCCAGCGCGGCGAACGCATCGCCCAGATGATCGTGGCGCCGCTGCTGCAGGCGAGCTGGCTGGAGACCGACAGCCTGGACGAGACGGCGCGCGGCGCGGGCGGGTTCGGGTCGACGGGACGGTAGAAAAATCCAACCACGAAGGACCCGCGGTTAATCCGCGCTATTTAAACCCCAGCACGTCCTGCATGTCGTAGAGCCCAGGTCCTCGCCCGGCGACCCACAGGGCGGCCTCGAGCGCGCCCCGGGCGAACAGACCGCGGTCGCGGGCCGAATGCGACAGGGTGAGGATCTCCTCCTCGCCGGCGAAGATCACGCTGTGTTCGCCCACGATCCCACCGCCGCGAACCACCGAAAAGCCGATGGTCCCTTCCTCGCGCGGCCCTGTAATGCCGTCGCGCGCGCGCACCTCCAGCGCCTTCAGGTCCGATCCGCGCGCCTGGGCCGCCGCCTGGCCCAGCATCAGCGCCGTACCCGAGGGCGCGTCGACCTTGCGCTTGTGGTGGGCCTCAAACACCTCGATGTCGAAGTCGCGCGCCTTCAGCGCCGCCGCCGCCTGGGCCACCAGGCCGAGCAGCACGTTCACGCCCAGGGAATAGTTGCCGGACTTGACGATGGCGGTCCGCTCGGCCGCCGCGCGCACCATCGCCTCATCCGCCTCGGAAAAGCCGGTGGACCCGATCACCAGGGCTGGGCCGCCGCGCTTAGCGCACAGGGCGGCCAGTTCGGCCGAGGCCGAGCCGCTGGTGAAATCCACGATCACGTCGCAGGTCTCCAGCGCATGGTCTCGGTCGGTCAGGATCCCGCCGGCCGACGCGCCGCCCGCCGCGTCGGGCCGGTCGAACAGGGCGGCGATCTCCAAACCCGGGCGCGCCGAGGCCAGGGCCGTCACCGCCTGGCCCATGCGCCCCGAGGCGCCGGCCACGCCGATTCTGATGTTGATTGACGCCACTTGGCCCGTCTTTCCTGCGTTCTGCTCCGGCTTGCCTGCCCTGAACGGGAAAATCAACCGGAGCGGCGCCATGCAATCGGACTGACGAGGTCGTTTTACACCGCAAGCCCGTTGTGGCGCCACGCCCCGCTGGCTAGGTTGGGGCCCAGTTTTACAAGGCCCGACGATCCCTCATGGACGAATCCGAAGAAAGACGCACCTTCACCGACGAAGAGGCGCTGGCGTTCCATAAATTCCCCACCCCCGGGAAAATCGCCATTGTGCCGACCAAGCCCATGGCCACCCAGAGGGACCTGTCCCTGGCCTATTCCCCGGGCGTGGCGGTGCCGGTGCGCGCCATCGCCGCAAACCCGGAGACCGCCTACGACTACACCGCCAAGGGCAACCTGGTGGCCGTGATCAGCAACGGCACGGCCATCCTGGGCCTGGGCAACCTGGGCGCCCTGGCCTCCAAGCCGGTGATGGAAGGCAAGTGCGTTCTGTTCAAACGCTTCGCCGACGTGGATTCCATCGACATCGAGGTGTCGACCACCGACCCGGACGAGATGATCACCGTGGTCAAGAACATCGGCATCAGCTTCGGCGGCATCAATCTGGAGGATATCAAGAGCCCCGAGTGCTTCCGCATCGAGACCGAGCTGCAGGAACTGCTCGACATCCCGGTGTTCCACGACGACCAGCACGGCACGGCCATCATCTCGGCCGCCGGCCTGATCAACGCCTGCGAGATCACCGGCCGCAAGCTGTCGGACATCAAGCTGGTGCTGTGCGGCGCGGGCGCGGCGGGGCAGGCGTCGCTTGAGCTGATCAAGGCCATGGGCGCCAAGTCCGAGAACTGCATCGCGGTGGACGCCTCGGGCGTGATCTATCGTGGCCGCACCCATGAGATGAACCAGTGGAAGTCGGCACTGGCGATCGATACCGACGCGCGCACCCTGGCCGACGCGGTCAAGGGCGCGGACGTGTTCCTCGGCCTGTCGGCGAAAGGCGCCCTGACCCAGGACATGGTGCGCACCATGGCCCCCAATCCGATCATCTTCGCCATGGCCAACCCCGATCCAGAGATCACCCCCGAAGAGGTGCGCGCGGTGCGCAGCGACGCCATCATGGCCACCGGGCGTTCGGACTATCCCAACCAGGTCAACAACGTCCTGGGCTTCCCCTACATCTTCCGCGGCGCGCTGGACGTGCGGGCGCGGCGGGTCAATTACGAGATGAAGATCGCCGCGGCCCGGGCCCTGGCCCAGCTCGCCCGCGAGGACGTGCCCGACGAGGTGGCCGCCGCCTATCAGGGCCGCCAGCTCAAGTTCGGCCCCGACTACATCATCCCTTCGCCATTCGATCCCCGGCTGATCTGGTATGTGCCCCCGTTCGTAGCTCAGGCGGCGATGGACACCGGCGTGGCGCGCAAGCCGATCGCGGACATGGACGCCTATCGCATCGCCCTGGCCCAGCGGCTCGATCCGACCGCCTCCTTCCAGCAGAAGCTGTCGGGCGTGGTGCTCAACCAGCCCAAGAAGCGCATCGTCTTCGCCGAGGGCGAGGAAACCTCCGTCATCCGCGCCGCCTACGCCTTCCAGAGCCAGGGCCTGGGCACAGCGGTGCTATGCGGCCGCGAGGACCTGGTGCTGGCCAATATGCGCGAGGCCGGCATCGAGCCGGACGAGGCCAAGCTTGAAATCGTCAACGCCCGCATGTGGGACCGCAACGCCGAATACGTGGACTTTCTGTACCAGCGACTGCAGCGGCAGGGCTATCTGCGCCGCGACGTGCAGCGGCTGATCTATCTGGACCGCAACGCCTTCGCCGCGGTGATGGTGGCGCTGGGCCATGCCGACGGCATGGTCACCGGCGTGACGCGCAACTTCGACCAGGTCCTGCGCGAAGTGCTGCGGGTGATCGATCCCGCCGATGGTGGGCGGGTGCTGGGCATGTCGGTGGTCATGGCCAAGGGCCGCACCCTGTTCATCGCCGACACCAATGTCACCGAACTGCCCGATGGGCCCGAGCTGGCCGAGATCGCGGTGGAAGCGGCCCGCGCCGTCCGCCGTCTGGGCCACGTCCCGCGCGTGGCCTTCCTCTCCTATTCCACCTTCGGCAACCCCGCCGGAGAGCGCTCGGCCCGGGTGCGCGAGGCGGTGGCCCTGCTGGATGCGCGCGGCGACGCCAACTTCGAGTATGAGGGCGAAATGCCGCCGGACCTGGCCTTGGAGCCTGCGCTGAGGGGCGCCTATCCCTTCATGCGCCTGTCCGGGCCGGCCAATGTGCTGGTCATGCCGGCGATCCATTCCGCCTCGATCTCCACCAAGCTGGTGCAGGCGATCGGCGAGGCCACGGTGCTGGGCCCGGTGCTGCTCGGCCTGTCCAAGCCGGTGCAGATCTGTCCCCTGTCCGCCTCGGTCAGCCAGATCCTGACCATGGCCACCTTCGCCGCGCACGATGTCCGCACAGATCCGCTGACGCCCATCGAGCGGGCCGCGGCGGCGGAATAGCGCCGATCAGGCCTGCGCGGCGACCTTGGCTGCGCGGGTCTGGGCGACGTGGGCCAGCACGAAGCACAGTGCCACGGCCGGCAGGCCCAGCGCGGCCACGCCCAGGTAGAACAGGGCGTAGGCGTGCATCAGGTCGCGGCCCTGCTGCAGGGCCTCGATGACGAAGCCGGAAAAGCCCTTCAGCGTCTTGCCGGTCCAGGCCAGCGCCGAGCTCATCACGGCATACTGGCTGGCCACATAGCCCAGGTTGGTCAAGCTCGACATGTAGGCCACGAGCGCGACGCCCGAAAAGCCGATGGCGAAGTCGTCCATGGCGTTGACGGCGGCGAACAGCGGCAGGTCCGGGGCGCCGCGCAGGGCCACCAGGGCGAAGGCGCCGATGCCGATGGGCTGCAGCACCGCCCCGATGATCAGGGTCTTGAAGAATCCGATGCGCAGGGAACAGAGGCCGCCCGCGGCCACACCGGCCACGCTGGCCCACAGGCCCACGCTGGTGCGCATCAGGCCCACCACGACCTTGGAATAGCCCACGTCATGGTAGAACGGGTTGACGATCGGCCCGCGCAGATAGTCGGACAGATGGTACAGGGTGATGGTCAAGAGCATCACCAAGCCGAACAGCCTGTGGGTCTTGAAGAATTCGACGAAGGGCCCGGCCACCGCATCGAAGAAGCCGCGCGGCGTCCACAAGGGCGCGGCGTCGGACTTGGCGTGCATCACGGCATCGGCCCGCGCCGGCTCCTGGGCCATCAGGATCGCGGCCACCCCCACCAGCATGCAGGCCGCCATCACCCCATAGGACAGATTCCACCCCGCGAACTGGGCCAGGATCAGAACCCATGACACCGTGGCCAGCAGAGCTATCCGATAGCCTAGCTGATAGGCGGCGGTGAGCAGGCCCAGCTCCTCGGCGGTTTCGGCCATCTCGATGCGCCAGGCGTCCAGCACGATGTCCTGGGTGGCCGAGGCGAAGGCCACGAGCAGGGCCAGGCCGGCGAAGGCCAGGATGTTCCTTTGCGGCCCGGTGAGGGCCATGGCCAAAAGGCCCGCGCCCACCAGCACCTGGGCGGCGACGATCCAGCCCCGCCGCCGGCCGAGCCGGCCCAGAAAGGGCAGATCCGCCCGGTCGACCACCGGCGCCCACAAAAACTTCAGCGAATAGGCCAGACCCACCCAGGACAGGGCGCTGATCGCGCCCAACTTTAGTCCCGCGTCGCGCAGCCAGAAGCCCAGGGTATTGGCCGTGAGCATGAAGGGGATGCCCGAGGAGAAGCCGAGCATCAGCATGATCAGCACCCGTGGCCGGCGCAGGGCTTTGATCACCGCGCCCATGTCGTGCAGCTTGGCGCGGGGCTTATTGGGTTCGGCTTGAACGGCAGTGGTCATCGGGCGTCCCGCGCGCGGGAGCCGCGCAAATCAGGAGGCGAGCTTGTCCTGCTGTCCCTCTGGCGTAAAGGCCGCAGGAGCCTGGGTCGCAGGAGCCTGGGGCCTGGCCCAGCGGCCCAGCACCCCGCGCAGGGCGCCCGCCTCCAACGGCTTGGCCAGGAAATCGTTCATGCCGGCGTTAAGGCACGCCTTGCGGTCGTCCTCGAAAGCGTCGGCGGTCAGGGCCACGATCGGCGTCTTGACGCCCGCGGCGCGCAAGGCCTTGGCCGCCTGCACCCCGTCCATGCCCGGCATCCGCTGGTCCATGAGGATCAGGTCGTGCGTCCCGTTCTTGCCGGCCTCCAGCGCATCCAGCCCGTTGACCACGCAGTCCACCGCGCAGCCCTCGCGCTCCAGCAGGGTGCGCGCCAGGAGGGCGTTGATGGGATTGTCCTCGGCCAACAGCACGCGCACGCCCGCCGCGCAGGCCGGCGCCAACCGATCGTCCTCCGCCGGACGCGCCGGTTCGGCCGCCTGCGCGCCGCGCCCGACCGCCGCCAGGATCCGCTCGGCCAGGGACGCCCGCCGCAGCGGCTTGATCAGATAGCCGGCAAAGCCGCGCGCTCTTAGGCTCTCCAGCTCGCCCCGTCGTTCGGGCTTGAGCAGCACCAGGGTCGGACGGGCGGGCGGCGGCGCCTGAGCCAAGGCGCGATCCAGCAAGACCAGATCGGCCTCAAGGTCTTCGGGCGCCCGCTCGCAGACCCTGGCCCGTCCGCCGCTGGCCTCGATCTGCGCCGCGGCGGCGGTGCGCACGATGACGCTGGGCGAGACCACCAGCACCGTCAGCCCCTCCAGGGGGCGGCGCGCGGGGGCGGCGACGGCAATGGGAAAGCGCGCCTGAAACCAGAATTCCGCGCCGCCCTCGGCGGGGCTGTCCAGGCCGATGGCGCCGTCGTGCGCGGTCGCCAGGCGGCGAACGATGGCCAGGCCCAGGCCGGTGCCCTCCAGGCGGGCGGTATGGCCAGGCGCGCGTACATACTCCTCGAAGATGCGCGCCTGCTCATGGGAGGGCACGCCAGGGCCGGTGTCGCGCACGCTGAAACGAAGCGTGGTCTCGCCGTCCTCCTCGCCCATCGCCTCGGCGAGGATCAGCACCCCGCCCTGTTCGGTGAACTTGACGGCGTTGCCGGCGAGGTTGAACAGAATCTGACGCAACCGGCCTTCGTCGGCCATGATGCGTGCGGGGCAGCCCGTGGCGGCCCAAGCGATTTCCAGACCCTTTTCGTGGGCGCGGGGGCTGAGCAGCTCGCACACGCCCTGCAGCAAAAGCTCGATGTCCAGCGGCGCTGGCTCCAGGTCTATCTGGCCGCTTTCCAGCTTGGCCAGGTCGAGCACGTCGTTGACCAGGCCCAAGAGGTGCGCGCCGGTCTGGCGCAGGGCCTGGACGTAGGTTCTCTGATCCGCGTTCAGGGGCGTGTCGGCCAGAAGGCCGGCCATGCCGATCACCCCGCTCAGGGGCGTGCGCAGCTCGTGACTGAGGGCCGCCAGGTAACGCTCGCGCCCATGCAGGCCCTGGACCACGGCGGGTTCGGCCAGCATCAGGCGTTCGCCCCCTGGCAGGGCGCGAACGGTCCACACCAGGCCGCCGTCCGCTTCCAGGCGCCCGCCGGAGCCAAGCCGGGCCAGCAGATGCGCGGGCGGCTCACTCTTGCGCCAGGCCTCGTTGGCGCAGACGAGCACGCCATCCGCGGCCATCACGGCGGCGGGGCGGTCCAAACCTTCCAGAACGTCGACTATCCCGGTCATGGCTGCACCCTAACCGAGCCTCGCTTAACTTTGAGTCAAACCAGAGCGGGCTTTAATCGCTGGAGCAGGGCCTTTGGATTAGGATAAACAGCGCGCCATGGGCGGGGCCGCGCCGGGAGACTTTCTGAACATGGCGAACGGGCGATCAGGCGGCGGGACCCCGGGCGGGGGCAATGGCGGCGGCTCCAAGGGCGGAGCCGGACGCACCCGGACCCAATCGATCCTGTATTGGGGCGTCGTCGCGGGCGTATGGGGCCTGATCTTCCTGGTCGGATTCCTGGCGGTGTTCGCCACCGGCCTGCCCGACACCTCCAAGCTTTATCAGGTCCAGCGCACCCCCTCGATCTCCTATCTCGATCGCTCGGGCGCCCTGGTGGCCGTGCGCGGCAGCCAATTCACGCCGCCGGTGAACCTGGACGAACTGCCGACCTATGTGCCGGACGCCTTCATCGCCATCGAGGACAAGCGTTTCTACCATCACTTCGGCTTCGACCCGATCGGCATGGTGCGCATGGTGTTCGTGGACGCGCGCGAACGCCGCTTCGCCCAGGGCGCCTCCACCATCACCCAGCAGCTGGCGCGCAACCTGTTCCTCAGCCCGCAGCAGACCATCCGCCGCAAGGTGCAGGAGCTGATCCTGGCGGTGTGGCTGGAGATGAAGTTCTCCAAGAAGGAGATCCTCAGCCTCTATCTGAACCGGGTCTATTTCGGCGCGGGCGCCTACGGCATCGAGGCCGCATCCCAGCGCTACTTCGACAAGCCCGCCTCCCAGCTCACCGTCGGCGAGGCGGCCCTGCTGGCCGGGCTGATGAAGGGTCCGGCGCGCTACAGCCCCATTTCCGACACCGCCCGCGCTGAGCGGCGCGCCACCGTGGTGCTGGACAATATGGTCGCCACCGGCGCCATCACGCCGGCCCAGCGCGACGCCGCCTTCGCCCAGCCGGTGCGGGTGTCGCGCACCTTGTCCAGCCAAAGGGCGCAATACTTCGTCGACTGGGTCGACGCGGAAGTCCGCTCCATCGTCGGCCAGACCAAGGACAATCCCCTGCAGCAGGACCTGGTGGTGGAGACCACCTTGGACCTGCCGATCCAGGCCGCCGCCGAGGCCGCCGAGCGCCAAGTGCAATCGCCCGAGGGCAAGGCCCACGGCATCCAGCAGACCGCCCTGGTGGCCCTGGACGGCGAGGGACGGGTGCGCGCCTACGTCGGCGGGGTCGACTACGCCGACAGCCAGTTCGACCGGGCCGCGGACGCCAAACGCCAGGCCGGCTCCTCCTTCAAGCCCTTCGTTTACTTGACGGCCATGGAGAATGGCCGGAGACCCGATACGCCGGTGGTGGACGAACCGATCACGATCGGCAACTGGCAGCCCAAGAACTTCGAGAAGGAGTTCATGGGGCCGATCACCCTGCAGATCGCCCTGGCCCACTCGATCAACACCGTGGCCGTGCGCCTGGCCAATGAAGTGGGCACCGGCAATGTGGCCCGCACCGCCCACCGCCTGGGCATCACCTCGCCGATCCAGACCGACCCGTCCATGGCCCTGGGCGCGGTGGAGGTCAGCCCCCTTGAAATGGCCCAGGCCTACGACGCCTTCGCCAATGGCGGAATGGGAGTGAAGGCCTATGGCATCGAGCGCATCCGCACCACCACCGGCCAGGTGCTGTACGACCGCAATGTGGAAAAGCAGGCCCGCACCCAGGTGATCGGCTCGCCCGCCCTGCAGTACATGAACCAGATGCTGCGCGAGGTGCTGATCTCGGGCACCGGCGCCGGCGCGCGCATTGCGGGCTACGACCTGGCCGGCAAGACCGGCACCACCAGCGATTACCGCGACGCCTGGTTCGTGGGCTACACCGGCGGTTTCGTGACCGCCGTCTGGACCGGGCGCGACGACAACACCCCCATGCGCGGCGTCACCGGCGGAACCATGCCCGCGCGTATCTGGAAGACTTTCATGAGCCAGGCCCTGCCGCGCCTGAAGGCCCAGGCCATCCCCGGCGGCGCCCCGCCCCCCGCCACGCCGGACGAAACCGCCGCCTCGGGCCAGGACGCCATCGGCGACCTCCTGCAAAACGGCGCGCCCCCGCAACCGGATCCCCAAACGCCCAAGCCGGACGCCGCGCCGGTGGACCCCGCGCAGAAAAAGCCGGCGCCTGAGTTTTTCTGAGGGGGCGCGCACCAAGGCGCGGCGCTTGATCAACGCCCCCTCAGTCCCTTCGGGACAGCTCCCCCGCAGGCAGGGGAGCTCGCGCCGACGTCAGGCGACTGAACCGGTCTCACCGCCCGAACCCATGCAGCCGGTTGCCATGGCGCTTGAGCCAGTCGCGCGGGCCCTTCTGCGAGCCGTAGATGGCCTCCACCACCGCCCAGAACTTCGGGCCGTGGTTGGCCTCGATCAGGTGGGCGCATTCGTGGGCGGCGACGTAGTCGGCCACCGCATAGGGCGCCAGCACCAGACGCCAGTTGTAGCGGATCGCTCCCGTGTCGGCCTTGAGCCCCGTGCGCGGCGGCCGGCAAGAACCCCAGCGGGCCTTGGCGTCGCCGATGCTCACCTGTGGGGTCGGCCGGCCCAGCGTCGCGGCGTAATGGGCCGTGCGCTCGCTCAGCACCTCCAGCGCCTGGCGCTTCAGCAGGCGCAGGGCCGCGCGGCCGAAGGCGTCGCCCGAGCCAAAGGCGGCCAGCACCGGGCCGAGCTGCGCGTCCTCGCGGAAGCCCGCCTCCAGCCGCGTGCGGGCCGCGACCAGCCGATGCGTCTCGCCCAGCACCTCCAGCACGTCGCCGGGGCTCACAGGCTCGGCTTGCGGCAAGGCGCGCAGTTGCTGGGCGATCCAGTCGGCGCGCTGGCCGGCGAAGGCGACGGCCTCGCCCAGGCGCCGCTGGCTGGGCGCCGTGGCCACCACCTCCCGCTTGCGCGGATCCACGCGCAGGCTGACCCTGCGCGCCCTGGCGTTGACCTTCAGACGCACAGGCGAGCCGGCCACCTCGATCAGGTCGCCGGGCGTGAGGCTGGGTGCGCGAAAGAGGCCCATGCCTTAGCTAAGAGACCAGTCCGGCGTTGCGATCAAGCCGCCACGGCGCGGCTGGCCGCCGCATCGTTGCGGGCGATGAAGTCCCTGGCCTGCGGATAGATGTCGTTGCGGAAGCGGCTGCCGTTGAACACCCCGTAGTGGCCCACTTCCGGATGGACATAGAGCGCCTTCATCGAGTCGGGGATGGAGGGACACAGGGCATGCGCGGCCTGGGTCTGGCCGACGCCGGAAATATCGTCATGGGCGCCTTCGATGGTCATCAGGGCGATGTCGGTGATGACGGCCGGCTTCACCGCCCGTCCCCGATGGACCAGCTCGCCCTTGGGCAGCAGATGTTTCTGGAACACGATGTCGACGGTCTGCAGGTAGAACTCCTCGGTCAGGTCCAGCACCGAGAGGTACTCGTCGTAGAACTCCCGGTGCTTGTCGGTGCTTTCGCCGTCGTCCTTCACCAAATCCTCGAAATAACGCCAGTGGGCGTTCACGTGCTGGGCCTCGTTCATCTTCATGAAGCTGTAGAGCTGTACAAAGCCCGGATAGACCCGGCGCATCATGCCCATGTAGGGCGGCGGCACGGTGTAGATCATCTGCTGCTGGAACCAGGTGAACGGCCGGTCCTCGGCGATCTTGTTGGTCACGGTGGGCGACAGGCGAGCGTCGATGGGCGAGCCCATGAAGATCATGGACGCCGGGCGCAGCGGGTCCTTGTCCTCGGCCATCAGCGCGGCGGCGGCCATCACCGGCGGTCCGGGCTGACACACCGCCAGCACATGGGTGTTGGGTCCAATGGCCGAGATCATGGCCCTGACGTGGTCGACAAAGTCGTGAAAGTCGAAACGGCCCTCCATCAGGGACACGTTGCGGGCGTTGGACCAGTCGGAGATGTACACGTCGTGGTCCTGCAGGAAGGCCCGCACCGTGCCGCGCAGCAGGGTGGCGTAGTGGCCCGACAGGGGCGCGACGATCAATACGGCGGGGCCAGGCCCCGAACGGCCGGCGGCGGCCAGGTCGGCGCCGCTCTTGACGAAGTGCTGCATCTTCACCCAGGGCGACTTCCAGGCGGTCTGCATCTGTACGCCGACGGTGCGGCCATCGACCTGCACATCGTCGATGCGCCAGTCCGGCTTGCCGTAACGGCGCGTCATGTTGCCCAGGACCGAGGCGGCGGCGTAGAGGGTTCGGCCGCCCTCGGTGGAGGCGGCGGGATTGAGCGGCGAACTCCAGAACCGGCTGGCCGCCCCGGCCATGCGGTTCAGCGGTTCTGCGGCGTAATAAGCGGCTTCGTGGAGAGCATACAGCATGGTTGTCCGGTCCGCGCGCGCCCGCGCCGCAGGGTCGCGACGCTGAACAAGGTTAGTACAAAAACGTGAACGAGGTTCCGAGGGCGAGGGGCAGGGGGCGCCGGAGCCTGACGGTTTCGTCTTGAAGGCTGAATCAGACTCCACATTGCTTGAATCAAGGGCGCGATTTAGTGCTCAGGCGATTGTGTCCAAACCATCGTGCTCTACGCGCCTTGGGCCATCGCCTCAGATATCTGGTGCGCGAACTCGTCCGGTTTAAGGTTCTCGGCAAGCCCGCGATTAAATTTTCCGTGGGGGTCCATCAAATAGATGGCCGCCGTGTGGTCGACCGAATAGCCGTCGCCGGAGCCCTCCTGCTGATAGAACACCTTGTAAGCCTTGGCGGCTTGGGCGACCTGGGCGGGCGAGCCGGTCAGGCCCACGGTCCCCTTGGGGAACACCGGGCTCGACAGATAAGCCTTCAATTGGCTGGGCGTGTCGCGGCCGGGGTCCACCGAGATGAACACCACCTGCAGCCGGCCGGCCTTCTCGCCCAGCAGCGACTGAGCTTGGCCCAGGGTGGTCAAGGTGGTGGGACACACATCCGGGCAGAAGGTGTAGCCGAAGAAAACGGCCGTCCACTTGCCGTCCAGCAAATGCTGGTCGACCGGCCGGTTGTTCTGGTCCACGAGCTGGAAGGGTCCCCCGACCAGGGGCTGGCCCGACGCCGCGCCCTGCCCGCCGGGCGGTCCGATGGGGCCACAGGCGCTGGCGGCCAGCAGCGCGACGCATACCGCGGCTAACAACAAAGGGGTGCGCGCAGGCTTCATGTGAGCTTAGCCTCGGTTTGGGAGCCGCCGCCGGGGCGGCGCGAACGAATGACGGCCTTATGCAACTTCCGATCCGCCAATCTCATCTTAAATTCAAGGATGCGCTGAGCCGTCGCGCCGGTTCGGGCTAGTGTGGCGATTGAGAAATTCGCCCCCGGCTTGTGGGGAGCGCGGAGCGAACTTCAGATCCAGCACACTAGACTCCAACAACCGTCGGGATTCATTTCTGATCGATGCCGCTCGAGGACATGGTCCGCTTGGATAAGGCTCTCGCCCCGTTACGGCAAGATGTGCAGCCGCGCGAGCGTCTGAGGCCGCGCACCCTGATCCTGCTGCGCTGGCTGGCTATCGGCGGCCAGCTCGCCGCCCTGGTCATCGTGCGCTTCGGCCTGGGCTTTGATTTTCCCCTCCTGGGGTGCCTGGGCCTGATCGGCCTGTCCACCGTGGCGAACCTGGCCCTAGTTCTGTGCGTGCCGCCGCAAAGGGTGTCGAGCCAATGGGAGGCGGTGCTGCAGCTCACCTTCGACATCGCCCAATTGGGCGGGATGCTCTATCTGACGGGCGGGATCGACAACCCCTTCGCGGTCCTGCTGATCGGGCCCGTCATCCTGGCGGCGGTGACCTTACAGGGTCGCTTCACGGTGATGCTGGCGGCCCTCGCCATCGGCGTGGCCCTAACCCTGAGCGTATTCCGCGAGCCCCTGCCCTGGCTGGCGGGCCAGATAATGGAAACACCGCGGCTGTACCGGATTGGAGAGGCGGCGGCCATCGCCGTGGGGGTCATCCTGACGTCGGCCTACGCCTGGGGTTCCGCGGCGGACGCGGCGCGCATGGAGCTGGCGCTGCATGAGGCCGAGACGGTGCTGCATCGCGAGCAACGCATCTCGGCGCTGGGCGCCCTGGC
>Ga0182016_10001022_pt1 | contig 34359 bp, 27 predicted proteins | sample 712S2MmetaG_FD_120491 | JGI IMG/M metagenome (GOLD analysis project Ga0182016, IMG submission 120491) | Permafrost microbial communities from Stordalen Mire, Sweden - 712S2M metaG | ecosystem: Environmental > Terrestrial > Soil > Wetlands > Permafrost | place: Sweden: Stordalen | collected...
CAGCTGGATGCCATTCATGTTGATCGCAGTGTTTGCGACGATCGGATGGCACATCGCTTCGATGTTCAGGGCAGGCCGCGGGTTCTAGGGCGACTAAAGCCGGGCGTCGCGCGACCATCGGGGTTTGGAACCAGGCTCAGGGAATCAGGCTGCAGGAATCAGAAGACCCAGAGACTGCAAAGCAGCAGCACCATTGCTGCTATGGTCACGCCCTGGTAAACGCGCGTTGCGGCTTGGTTTGGCCTGATTGCCGGCCCGGCAGTCGTGGTTGGAGCGATTGCAATTGCGGGGGAGGGTGTCATCACTTGGCCAGCCCTTCATTGCAGGTGATACGCAGGGTGCAGGACTCTGGTTCACGCGGCGTCCTTTGAAATTATTCGATGCAGCCAGGATCGAGCGGATGCACGAGAGAACCAAGACAAAAGGGAAGAGCGGTGCAAATCTGGCGCGGAAATTGGTGCACCTTCTGCCGGACGCGCGCCCATCCTTCCCAAATCGTGCACTACGCGGCAGCCGTTGGGAAGGGCGAGCTATTCGTAGCGAAGGCCGAGGTATTCATTCGGTAACGGGTGTAGAATTTCGCTGGTGAGCACTGGTCCACAATTGATTCGCCCGGCTGAAGCCGAGGAGCGTAACTGGGTTCCGATGGCGATTGCCGCCGGAGTGGTTCTTGCGGTCGTGGTGGGGCTGGTGGTCATCTTCGGCCATGGCAAGGGCGCACCTCAGGTGCTACCCACCTCAACGGCCATTGACCCCTATGCGCCGAGCCTTCCGATCTCCCGGCTGGCGATGAGCGAGTCAGCGAACCTGGCCGGCGGCAAAGTCACCTATCTCGACGGGCACATTGCCAACCAGGGCAACCGCATTGTTACAGGAATCACGGTCCAGATTCTTTTCCGCGCCTTTACCCACGAGGTGACGCAGAACGAAACCCAGTCGCTGAAGATCATCCGGATGCGCGACCCATATATAGATGTGGAGCCGGTCTCGGCTGCACCGCTGAAGCCCGGCGACGAGCAGGATTTCCGGCTGATCTTCGACGCGGTCTCTCCGGACTGGGACGGCGCCTATCCCGAGATTCGCATCATCCACGTCGACTCGAAGTAGATCTCGCACCCGGTGAAAAGCCGCACCTGATCAAAATCTGCCCTAAAAGTTGTATGCGCTTTGGGCGAGTTCTGCGTGTTTTTCCGGTGCTGACGGTCTCACAGCTTGAAGTTTCAGCCCTTGATTGCTGAAAAATCTGACCTTACCCGGTAGAAAATACCGACTCATGCAAAATTTACATGGCAAACTTGGTACCCCAGAGCGGATATGCGCTTAGCGGGGTCTTGGTTGCGGGATCAAAGCGTTGATTTTAAGCAAGATAGAGATTCTTCAAGGGGTCTGCCAGCTTTGGCATGGTCATTGCAATAGGTAAGGGCGAGCAGACAATAGCTCACCCGCAGGAAGACCGCGGCAAAACAAGTTCCGAGAGGAATTGAATCCGATGAGAGCTAACGCCATTGTTCGCAACATCTTCCCCGGCCAGATCGCAGTGCTTGTGCTGGCATCTGCAGTTGGAATCCCCGCGTGGGCTCAGAATTCGCAACAGTCAAGCCCTCCCCAGAGCGCTCCCCCCGCGGCGCAGGCTCAGCAGCAGACCTACCCCGAAGCGGCACCGTATGTGCCACCGGCGAAGGAAGGCTTTTGGGGTCATGTGAATCCTTTCGCACGGAAGTCGTGGGTAAGGAAGCAGACCGACCCGATCAACAACCGGCTTTCAGAACTCGACCAGGTGAACGCCAAGAACGCGCATGACATTCAGGATGTAGACCAGAGAGCGACTGCCGGCATCAACAAGGCTCAGCAGACAGCGGACGCAGCGAACCAAACGGCGACGGCCGCCGGCGCCCAGGCGCAGAACGCCAATGGCATTGCGCAAACAGCTTCAGGCCACGTCGATCAGCTGGATACGACGGTGAAGGGTCTGGATCAGTATCACCAAGTGACCGAAATCGACGTGGCGTTCCATGGTGGGACCACCGTTCTGAACGCAGACGCGAAGAAGCAGCTTGACGACCTGGCAGCAAGCGTTACGGGTCAGACTGGCTACATTCTCGAACTTGAAGCGCATTCACGCGCAGGCGGTAGCGTAGGCATACAGACCTCGCAGCGTGAAGCTGAGCAGGTTGAGCGCTACCTAGTAAGCGAACATCAGATTCCCGTCTACCGTATGCACTTTGTAGCACTCGGCAATGCCGAGGTGGCCTCAACCGGCGATGAAACATCGAGACCGGTGCGGACCAGTGACGTGCATGTACGGTTGATGGCAAACAGTTTGGCGGCCTCGGGAGCCACACCACCCCAGGGTATGGCTTCTTCGACTGGTGCGGATAGGCCCTAACAAGCCTTAGTCCTTCCTCCGAGGCATCCCAGCGCCAACGGCCACCCCGCCGTAAGGCCGCCAACCAAGCTCTCGCAAAGCGAGAGAACCAAGGCAACTTGGCCCCCGTGAACACGGGGGCCGTTTTTTTTGTGTTTCACTCTTGCGCAGAGTCACATCAGAGAATGAAGGAACCAGACTATAATTCCGACTGTCAACTTTGCGGGCTACCAAAGCCTGCGCGGTGAATTGCTTTCGAATGGCGGTCCTGAACGAGTTGGCCGGTGGGTCTGTGGGACGTCCTCCAGGTGATTTACCGGCTCGATGGAGGGATACTTTGATGCGCAGATTCGCACTGATTCTTCTTTTTGCAGCCACGGCGATTCCCACCCAGGCGTCAAAGCGCGTGACGGTGGACGAGCTGGAACAGGTTTTGAGTGCATCCAAGGGCCAGCCGGATGCGGAAGTGGCTCGGCATCTCTCCGATCTGGAACTGACGGAACGGTTGAGTTCCGCCCGGCTTTCGCACTGGAAAATGGATCTGCGCGGCGAGAAAGCTCAGCGGGCGCTGGTTGCGCTGGCAGATGTGTCGGCATTTCTCAATCCACCGGCTGCGGAGATTCCCGCTACTGCCACGCCCAGCCTCGCGGAGCAGCGCAGGATTATGGGTCTGGTAGTGGCCTATGTGCGCAAAACCAATTCGCAGTTTCCGAACGTTCTTGCTACCAGGGATACGACCCGCTTTGAGGGATCTGCTCTGGATTCTCCGGGGCAGGAGGTGGCTACGACGAATTACCGGCCGCTTCATGTTGTCAGCAGTTCCAGCGACCCCGTGAGCTACAGCAGCGGCCGAGATGTGGTGGATGAGGATGCGGCCAAGGGGAAGAAGTCTGGTGCTCAGGAAGAGGGATTGAGAACCTGGGGTGTGTTTGGACCGATATTGTCCACGGTGCTGCTGGACGCCGCACAAAACAAGCTGGTCTGGAGTCACTGGGAAGAGGGCGCCGGCGGGCAGTTGGCGGTGTTCAGTTACGCGGTGCCGAGCGAGAAGTCGCACTACGGGGTGGAAGTTTGTTGCGTCCCCAATTCCGAAGGCGCGGGAACTCATGTCTTTCAACGACTGGCCGGTTATCACGGAGAGATCACGGCGGATCCAGCGACTGGAACGATCGTTCGCATTATGGTGGAAGCTGAGTTGAACGCGACCGAACCAGTTACGCGGGCCTCGATCGCGGTGGAGTACGGCCCTGTGGAGATGGGCGGCAAGACGTATATCTGCCCGCAGAAGAGCATTGGCCTGTCGCTGGCCCAAACCTCAAGACCCTCGTATCAGTTGCCTCTCAACACCAGACCCGGGGGATTGGGAGGGACGTTCACGCCTTCGGTGCATTCTCAAATCCAAAACGCGTCTGCTTCGTCGGAATCACAGCAAACATTATTGAACGATGTTTCTTTTGGCCAATATCATCTGTCTGGCGCAGAAGCGAGCGCTATGACTGGGAATGATGGGAAACCTGCTTCCGGGTCGCGCGCCGTCAAGTGATGGACACACAGCCCGCGGACATGGAAAGCGCGATCTTGCGTTCTGAGGCCGCTGGATTGCCAGACACGCGCTTGAATGCCCCGAATCGTCGCAGGATGCCCCTCTGGTCGTAGGATGGGTGATTGACGGCGCGCAGGCATTCACTGCGTCTGCCCGCTTCCGACTTTTGGGGAGAGAGTCCGGTGTCGATCGATCGTCGCGAATTTATCAAGGCTGGAGCTGCGGCGGGAGCTGGGCTTGCGGCTGTCAACGTTCTTGCTACGCGAGCCGCATTTGCCGCCACTGCTGCATCGGCTACGCCGACCTCGCTTGGCCGCATGGCCTGGGCAGCAGGCACGTGGCGCCGGCCTTATGGCTCAAAGCCGGCGCATGAAGCTGCAACGCCTGCATGGGTTCAAATCGATCTTGGCGCCTCGTACCCGATTGACAGCTTGCGCATCTATCCCGCATTCACTCCAGGGGACGAGCACGCGCGGGGCTATGGTTTTCCTTCGCGCTTCAAGATTGAAGCGGCGGAGGATGCGGAGTTCACACGCCCGCAGCTTCTCGTTGACCAGACGCCGACCGACTTTGCGGAACCCTTCGATCAAATTCTGGACTTTGCCGCCACTGGCGGGCGTGGCCGCTATGTGCGCTTGACGGCGACACGCTTACGGCCTGCGGAGGACGGCGCAGGCTACAAGCTGGCTCTCTCAAAGATCGATGTGATCTCCGGCGGCAAAGATGTTGCGGAGCGCTGCGCCGTTACGGCGGACCCACAGCTTGGAAACAGCGCAGACACTGCACAGATCACGCGGCCTCCGCGCCCCATGGGCGAGGGGATCGTTACGGACAATCCCGGCAACGTGACTCCGGCATCGCAGTGGCGCACCGCCCAGTTCAAAGCAACCGCGCCTCTCGGTGGCGTCAGCGTGAAAGACGGGAAGGGAGTTTTCCGTCGCGCGATGGAAAACAACATCACTTATCTGCTGAGCTCGTTTTCAGTGGACGAGATGCTTCGTCCCTTCCGTGAGCGGGCAGGCAAGCCGGTTGGCGGGGCCACGCGCCAGCCCATCGCATTCTGGGAGACGACGCTGCCGGGTTCGAGCGCGGGACGATTCATGATGGGCGCTGGCAACACGCTGCGCTGGATGGACCACGCGGAGCTTCGCGCGTGGCTCGATGCGGTTGTGGACGGCATTGAAGAATGCCGGGCGCCGAACGGCTACATCATGGCCTACCCTGAAGAACTGATCCTGCACTCAGAGCGCGGCGGCTACACACGCGCGTGGGTGACGCACGGCCTGATCGAAGCAGGCTACGCGGGCAACAAGAAGGCTTTTGGTCTGCTGCGCGGATTCTATGACTGGTTCGATCAATGCGAGTACCTGCCAAAGATGATGCGCGGCGGAACGCAGGGCGTGCAGGGCATGATCGCCAACACGCGCATGTACTTTACTCCGGTTGGGAAGCCGGAAGACATCCAGGTGATTCAGCGCTACTACCAGGAGAACTATTGGCTGGAGGGCCTGGCAGCGCACAACACTGAAGTGGTGTGGCAATATCCTTACGACCGTCCGCACAACTATCTCATCACGGATTTTGAAGCCTATCTGGATGTGTACCGCGCGACCGGGGAGAAGCGTTACCTGGATGCGATGAAGGGCGCATGGGATCTTTATCACGATCACTGGGAGCATGCGGGCGGGTCGATCGCCATTACGGAGTTCGGCGAGTTTCCGCCGGGGTCGTACCGGCTGAATGCGCAGTTCCCGTTCTGCGAAACGGGCGAGACCTGCGGCAGCGTGTTCTGGACGCGCTTCAATCAGCGCTTTCAGCTGCTCGAGCCAGAGGAAGAGAAGTACGCCAACGAGATTGAGAAGTCGATCTACAACGTGGGGCTTGCGAACCAGGTTGGTTCGCGCGGCATCATCTATCACGCACGGCTGGTCGGCATGAAGGGCGACCTTCCTGTTCCGCTCTGTACCAACTCCTGCTGCGAAGGGCAGGGAACTCGTTTGCTGGGCTCGCTGCCTGAGTACATTTTCTCGGTTGCGTGCGATGGCCTCTACGTGAATCTCTTTGAGCCGGCCACGATCGAGTGGAAGCAAGCCGGTGCAGAGACGAGGGCGGAGCAGTCGGGCGATTTTCCCTTCAGCTCTGACGTTCAACTCAAGATATCGGCGTCGAAGCCAGTACAGGCAAAGATCAGGATTCGGATTCCATCGTGGGCCGCGCACCCGATGGAGATCATCGTGAACAACGATGCAGCCGTTGTGGGCAACCTGGGCAGCTACCTTATGCTCGACCGCACGTGGGCGACAGGAGATACGATTCGATTCTCATTGCCAATGGAACTCAAGCTGACCCGCTACACCGGCCTCGACAAAATTGAAGGGCATGAGCGGTTCGCGCTGGAGTATGGGCCCATCCTGATGGCGCTTGTTGGGTCAGACAGTGCTGCGCTGAAGGTTCGCGACGGAACGCGGCAGGAGGACATTGTGGCGCAGATCAAGCGTGACCCGTTTCGGCCGCTGCACTTCACGGTTGAAGGGCACCCGGAGTTGAGCTACATGCCTTATTGGCAGGTGCTCACAGAGCCGTTTACATGCTATCCGGTGATCGATCTGGCGTGAGTTGCGTCGCCGGCTTCAAGCCTACGGCAGAGCGGGCGTCGCGCTCTGCGGTGGTTCTTCCGATGCGCGAAACTTTCCGCGATAGTAGTGCAGGGTAAACAGAATCGCGATCAGAAACAACATGCCGAGGCCCATCGAGAAGATGACCATCTCCTGGTTGAACTGCGCCGACTGCTGATACTGCTGCGGCATCTTCATCGCGGTCTGGACTTGTGCGTTGTAGTTCGCGAAGACCGAAGGCCGCAGCAGGAACGCGGTGTATTGCACCAGGCCAACAACCTGCACCGCAATCGCCAGCCGGCGCCCCCACTCTTTCAGGTGCCAAAGGCCGTAAGCGGTGGCCGCCAACACGACTGCGTACGACAGCGCGAAGACGGCTTTCTGCCAGCCTTGAAGAATCCAGACGATGAACGCTCCGGGAAAGGGAAGAAGCAACCATACGATCATCGTCAACACGCCGACCATATCCAGGACGGCAATCATCGAAATGAGTAATGGCCTGGGGCCGGGCACATACTCGCCCGGCGTGTCGGCAAAGGCAGCGCGGACTTTCTTCAAATTGAAGTAGACCAGCCAGAAAACGCCTACGCCACCCACGATGCCGTAGATTGCGGCCACGACGCCGAAGATGATTTTGGTAAAGCCGTGCACGGTGTTCATCTGCGATGGGTCCACAGTCGTCGGCATGGGCAGTGGGATAAACATCATGACCAGCGAAAGGAGCATGGAGGGCAGGCAGATGACCGCCAGGCATCCGCCAATTACAAGGACGGAATATCGAGCCCAGCGGTACATGCGGAACAGGCCGATGGCGGTAATAATGCCCCACGCTGCGAGCACCGCAAAGAAACCGGCAAGCACATACATGAAGATGGGCATCCAGGGGGGAAGCGCGGCCGCCGGTGTGATAGCCGAGTGGGCAAGGGCCGCTCCCGTGGCCGGGTTTCCCGAGGCGAGAATCTGGCGCTTTTCGATGACGCCCGCCGTGCCCATCAGGACGCCCATGAGAAGTTGGAACAGCGACCCAAGCAAAAGAACGATGGAAGAAATAATGATTCCGGGTAGACGCTTCATAGTCTCCTCTGTAAGACCGAGCGTTGTGCTTGATTGGCGTGGCCAATGCAGCTGGGACGAGAATTCAAGACTGTTGCTCGGTTACGAAGCACTATACACCCGGCCGGTTCGAGCATTCGCTGCGGCTTGTTGCATGTCGTTGGGGTAAACAGTTAGTGTGCAAGACAGGTTGAAACCCGTCATGCGCTCATCTGATTCCCCGGAAGAGGCCGCAGCGGCTTCGCCTTTGCTACAACGGGGCGAGCTTGCTCACACCGCGCTGGAGAACCTTTTCGATGTTTCTCCTGACGCGATCTTCGTCACGGACGCCCAGGGCGTAATCCGGGGCGCCAACCCGCGCGCCGCAGAATTATTCGGTCACACCCAGGCGGAACTCTTCGGGCAGCCCATCGAAAACCTGGTCCCGGCGCGGTTTCGTGGCCGTCATCCCAGCCACCGCGAAAACTACAATGCGCATCCCCGGGCGCGGCAGATGGGCGCGGCCATGAATCTGTTTGGCCTGCGCAAGGACGGCACGGAATTTCCTGTCGACATCATGCTCAAGCCGATGATGACCGAATCGGGACCTGTGGTTTTGAGCTTTGTGCGCGATGTAACCGAGCAGCGCGAGGCGTTGGCGGCGCTGCGCCGCAACGACGAGCAGCTGCGGTCCATTGTGGAGAGCGTGCGCGACTACGCGATCTACCTGCTGGATGTGGACGGGCATGTGATGACGTGGAATCCCGGCGCGGAGCGCATCAAGCAATACAAGGGCGACGAAGTTCTCGGATTGCATTTTTCACGGTTCTTTACGCAGGAGGATGCGGATCGCGGTCATCCGGCCGAGCTTTTGCGCCTCGCAGCCGAGCGCGACCGCATTGAAGAAGAAGGCTGGCGCGTGCGCAAGGATGGTTCGCGCTTCTGGGCAGATACGATTCTGACCGCCATCCGCGACGAAAGCGGCCTGGTGACCGGCTACTCCAAGGTGACGCGCGACTTTACCGACCGCAAGCGCGCGGAAGAAGCCGTGATGCTGCAACTGAGCAGCGCCCTGCTGGCCAACGTGGATGTGACCAAGCTGCTGGGCGCTATTTCGGCCAGCATTAAGGAGGTGATTCCGCACGATGAGGCGACGCTGGCGCTCTACGATCCGACGATGGGCGATTTGCAAGTGCAGTTTTTAGGAACGACAGGAGACAGGGCGCCGCGTGGCGAGGTGCGCCTGCACCTCTCGTCCTCGCCGGCTGGCGCGGCGTTTCGCACTCGGGAGCCGGTGCTTGTTGAAAACCTCAAGGAAGCGGGATTCGCGCCTGAAGCCGTAGGCCACCTGACGGGACTCGGTATGCAATCAGGATGCTGGGTTCCACTGATTCATCGTGGAGACGTGGTGGGTACGCTTGCCGTGGCCAGCAGCCTGGAAGGCAATTTTAGCCGCAGCGATGCGGAGATGCTGGTGCAGATCGCCGACCAGGTGGCGATGGCGGTGAACAACGCGACGGCATTCCGCCAGATTGCCGAATTGCGCGACCGGCTTCGCCAGGAAAACCAATATCTCGAAGCGGAAATCAATTTAGAAAATCGCTACGAGGATATTGTTGGCGAGAGTAAAGGGCTGCGCGAGGTGCTGCGCGAGATTGAAACTGTCGCACCCACCGATGCCACGGTCCTGATCCAGGGCGAATCGGGAACCGGCAAGGAACTGCTGGCTCGCGCCATTCACCGGCTAAGCCGGCGCAGCGAACACACCTTCATCAAGTTGAACTGCGCCGCGATTCCGGCCGGCTTGCTGGAGAGTGAACTGTTCGGCCACGAGAAGGGAGCGTTTACCGGCGCGATCAATCGCAAGATTGGCCGCCTTGAGCTGGCCCACGAGGGGACGCTGTTCCTTGACGAGATTGGCGAATTGCCGCTGGACCTGCAGCCCAAGCTGTTGCGCGTGCTGCAGGAGCGGGAGATTGAGCGCCTGGGCAGCAACCGGCCCATCCCGGTGAACATGCGCTTGATCGCGGCCACCAATCGCGACCTGAGTGAGATGGTTGCAAACAAGGAATTCCGCGCCGACCTGTACTATCGGCTCAAAGTTTTCCCCGTCTTCTCTCCGCCGCTGCGCGACCGTTTGGGCGACATTCCGGTTCTCGTCCGGCACTTTGTGGCCACGCACAGCCGTCGCATGGGCAAGACCATCGAGTGCATACCGGATGAAACCATGCAGGCACTGGTGCGCTGGCCCTGGCCTGGCAACATTCGTGAACTTGAAAATTTTCTTGAGCGCGCCGTGATTCTTACACGGGGACCCGTGCTCTACGTTCCACTCGCTGAATTGCAGATGGCACAGGAGCGCGAACAAACGGAAGCCGACAGTCCCACGCTTCACGAGGCGGAGCGCGAACATATATTACGTGTGCTGCGCGAATGCAAGGGACAGATCGGCGGCGACGACGGCGCGGCTGAGCGGCTGGGGCTGAAACGCACCACATTAAATTCAAAATTGAAGAAGCTCGGCATCGAACGAAGTGACTATATGTAGTCTCGGTGACGAGATATCGTCATCGGCCCTTCGTCACTTCGCCTTTCGTCCCTTCGTCACCGGAATTTGTCACTCCTGTTAAATCCTTTCCTTTCAAATTGATGCTTTGGCGGCCTGGTGCGCGGCGCAGTTTGGCACGCGCCGTGCCTTAACAAGTGCGTACGCGGAAAGATCCAGACAGGGAAAAGCTCAAAAGCAAGACAACGAAACGATCAAAACGAAACAGCGGAAAGATCAAAACAAATGTTACGAATCTCAATAAACGAAGGTACGGAAGCAGTCGAGATGAAGTTGGAAGGCCGGGTCGCGGGGTTGTGGGCTGCGGAAGTTGGTCGAGTCTGGGTGGAAACAGCTCCGCGGCTGGCAGGAAGAACGCTCGTACTGGATTTGCGCAACGTGATCTATGCCGACTCAGGCGGCACCGCATTACTGAGCGAGATCTACTCACAAACGAAAGCCAAATTAGTTGCAGATACGGTATGGGCACAATCACTTGCCGACCAAATCATGCGCAGCGACGCGCAACAAGCCAACGAGGAGCTCTGATATGGGAACCATGCAGAACGCGGTAGCCGGATGTTCAACTCAGCCCAGACTGGCTGGCGAATTCTTCAGCAAGTTATCGCCGCTGGCGCTCAAGGACCTTGGGGCCATGGCTCTGCCTTTGAGCTATCCGGCAGGAAGGATTCTGTTTTCAGAGAAGGATCCGGTTCCCGGCATCTACATTGTCCTGGAGGGTGAAGTGAAGCTCTCAATGAACTCGAGCGACGGGCGCCGCCTGATTCTGCGCATCGCCAAGAAGGGGGAGATTCTTGGACTCGCGTCCGCACTTTCCGGCAAGCCATGCGAGATGACGGCAGAAACACTTTATCCCGCCAAGGTTGCTCCGGTGGAGCGCCGCGAGTTTCTCGGCTTTCTCGGCCGTCACCCCGAGGTGTATCAAACCGTGACCGAAGAGCTGAGCCGCGACTACACGATGGCCTGCGAGCAGTTGCGCACGGTTGGTCTGTCGGGCTCGGCGCCTGAGAAACTTGCGCGCCTTCTGCTCGACTGGAGCGAGAACGGCCAGACCACCGACGGTGGCACGCGCTTCCGCTGCCCTCTGACGCACGGCGAGATCGGTGAATTCATCGGCGCCTCCCGCGAAACAGTGACGCGCACGATGAGCGCCTTCAAGAGCCGGCGCCTGGTTGCCTTCAGCGGTTCCACGCTGACCATTCCAAGCAAGTCGGCCCTGGAGAGCTACGCGCATTGCTAAGACTTTCTCTTATTTGTTCGGTGATTTCATACCGCTCATACCTGCTCGGCACTCTCTCAACCCCGGCCGCATGATTTCAAAGGCGTGCTGCCGGGGTTCTTTTTTTGCGAGAGTGCTCGCGTTTGGAAGCGCAGAGGCTGTCGGGCCGGGGCTCTCTAGGTTGCGAAAGAAGTCGCGTTCTAGCATTCAGGTCAAAAAGCATCCCTCAGGGGCTAAACAGGCCGCTGAAAAAGTCCTGCTTTTGTGTTCAGACAGGGGAAAATATCTCTCAGGGGCTAAAGCCCACCTTCGTATTGCGCCGCTTATGGCGCGTCTAAAGCCGCGCCCTTTCAAAACGTCGCGGCCTCAAGAGTTTTCAGGCGGCCTGTTTGGCCGTTGAGGTGCGACCTCTTCACGCTACAATGGCAGCAACCAAAATGATGGAGGCTCTTATGCGCAAGGTCCTACTCGCTGTTCTCGCCATGGCTTTTACCCTGTCGCTTGCAGTCCCGCTCAGGGCGCAGGGCGCGCCACTGCAGGGAGGAGCCGGTCAGCCATATTCCGTTGAGTACTACTACAAGTGCCAATGGGGCCACCAGCAGGAGTTCCTCAGCCTGTTTCTCAAGAACCATTACCCGCTGTTGAAGAAGGTTCAATCTACCGGCCGAATCCTGTCTGTCAAGATCGAGACGCCTGCGTATCACACGACTGAAGACGGACGGTGGGACTACCGCGTGACGATTCGGTTCAAGGATTCAACCGCGGCGACCACGTCGAACCCCGACGAAGAAGCTTTCATGAAGGAGCTTTGGCCGGATCAGGCTACTTATCAAAAGGAAGAGCAGCGGCGGTTTGAGATTCTGCTGGGACACTGGGATCTGCCGGTGACGGATATTACGCCGAAGCCGTAGGCGTGGGGTGGGGTCTGGGCTGCTGTCAGCTCTTTGGGTGGGCTTCATTCATTCCCTGGTCCCCAAATGCGAGGGACCAGGGGCACCCGCTCTTCGGTCTCGGATGGGGTTTCTTCATTCCCTGGTCCCCAAATGCGAGGGATCACCATCCCAGGGACGAAGACCCGTCCCTGGGGACCCCGGACCAGGGGCACCCGCGCTGTTCTTTCCAGCTTGCTCAGGGCCTGTTTTTCCATTGGCGGACGAGATCGTCTGCGGCTTCCTGCCAGTTGCGGAAGTCGAAGTCGAATCCGGCCTGGAGCAGGCGGCCTGGGACGACGCGGCGGCTCTTGAGCACCAGCTCGGGTTCAGTGCGCATGAGGAAAGTGGCGATCTGGAGCAGGAGCCAGGGGGCGGGGATGCCGTTGGGCATCTCCCACGCGTCGCGCAGGGCCTGCATGAACTCTCGATTGGGCAGCGGGTTGGGGGCAGCTAGGTTGACGGGGCCGGCGATGTCATCGTGCTCGATAAGGAAGTCGATGGCGCGGGTAAAGTCAGCCTCGTGAATCCAGGAGACGAACTGGCGGCCATTGCCCTGGGTCCCGCCCAGGCCGATGCGGACGAGGTTGAGCAGGATGGCGAAGACGCCGCCGGGTGTGGGGCTGAAGACAACGGCGCTGCGCAGGGCAATCTTGCGTGTGCGTGGCGTGGGGATGGCGAAGAAGAGAGCTTCCCAATCTTTGGCGACGCCAACTGAAAAATCCCATGTCTCGGGCGCGTGCCTGTGTTGTGAGATGAGCTCACGGCCACCCAGTTCGCCGGTGACTTCATCCATCGGCTTGTCGAGCGCATGGCGGTAGATGGTGGCGGTGGACATATTCATCCAAATGCGGGGCGGAGCGGGGAGCGAGGTAATGACGCGGCTGAGCAGGCCGGTGGTTCCAATGCGCGAATCGTAGATTTCGCGGCGGTGTTTCTGGTTGTAGCGGCAGTTCACGCTGCGTCCGGCAAGGTTGATGCAGACGTCAGCGCCTTCAAGGGTTTCAACCCATGTGCCCGGATTCGCGCCATCCCAGTGCACGGTCTGCCAGGACGCGGAGTAGGGCGAGCGGGTGAGCACGGTGACGTGGTGGCCGGCGAGCTGAAAATGGCGCGCGAGCATTTGCCCCACGTGTCCACTGCCGCCGGGCAGAACGATGCGAAGGGGGCGTCCGGTCACGGTTCCACTTCTCCGTAAACCGCGTTGAGCAACTCGGCGGCGGATCGGACGAGCGGCTTTGGCATCCTCAGGGGCGGCCCGGCGAATTTGAAGACGATCATCATCATGCTCAGCGTCTTCGAGAAGAGTACTTCAGTCAAGGCCTGGAGTGGTGAAACAGGGAACAGGGAATAGGGACCAAAGGGCTTGAGGGCGGCCGGCGCAGCCCGCCCACTCATCGCGAAGAAACTGCGAGGGGCACAGCCATTTCGTAAGGGGGAATGAAGGAGTGAAAAGGCTCGAGGGGGAACTGGTTCTTTCCCACCCTAGCCACGAAAACAAAGACGTGGCGAGGATGGGGCACCCACATTTAGGCGGTTGCGGGCAGCCGCTAGGGGTGGGGCTGGGCCTGGTACCAGGCCTGGAGGAGTTGGCGGCGGCGGTGGGCACGGTGCTCGCGCACGATGAGGATGAGGATGAAGATGAGAACCAGGCCGGGCAGGGGCAGGTAGATGCCGGGCTGGATGACGTTTTCGCGGCCCACTCCCGCTGAGGGCGCAGCGTGATAGGAGCCCATGATGGTGACCATATCGCGTCCGATGGTGGCGTGTTCGCCGAGACGGACGGGGCCGAGGATGCTCACGGTGTCTCTGTCGATGGAGGCGTTGTCGCCGACGGTGATGCCGCCGAGGATGCTGACCGCATCGCGATCGGCGTGGCCGTTGACCTGAATGCTGCCCAGGATGGCGACGAGGTCGCCTTTCACTTCGCCATCAACGTGCACGCTGCACAGGATGCAGACGGCGTCATGGACGGAGTTTCCGGCGGTGACGTTGATGTCGTTGAAGAAATGGACGGCGTCCTGATCGGCACGGGCGGGCGTGGCGGCCAGTGCAAGGGCGGCTGCCAGGAAGGAGAAAAGGAAGGCTCGCTTCATCGGAGAGGGCTCCTCTCTGTATCCCTACGCTCGATGGCGCGGGAAAGTTCCGTGGAAAAGCATCCCCACCAAGATACACCCTGGCAGCTTTGCCGGCCTGCTTTCGATAGCAGGTCTCAGAGACGAGAGCCTGATTCAGCCTTCGGCTATCAGCTAGCCGCGCAGTCGGCTGAGTTCCGGGCTTGGCTAGCGGTCACAAGCGGTGATTGAACGGGAGCGCATTAGAACGGACCAGCATCGCGTCGGGGTGAGACAAGTTGCGCCGAATGAGCCTGTTCCAAATCGACATGAATGGAATTGTCCTGCTGGTTGAATGTGGCTCCGGTCCAGACGGAGCTCCAGGGATGGTTCCCCCACTTGACCGGCAGTTCAATTGTCACCTTGCGGCTCAGGTCCGCGTCATCGCTGAGTCCCTCTTCAAGATTGCCGAACATCAGGTGAGCCCGGCCGTCCGCAGTTCGCCAGGCCATGAGATTTACGGTTTGATTCGAATCAATGGCCGACGCATGCAAGCTGCCTGAGTTGGCCAGCAACGCGTTCGCGGCGGAGGCTGCCAGTACGTAGGGAGCCGTGCTTCCACGCCAGATATCGAGCAGCCTGGTGTCCCACTCAACGGCGAACTCGGGTGGGTCCCAGGTCATCAAATGCAGTTCGCGGCTTTGGTTGAGCACGAGCGTCGGGCTGTCTGCTACGAAATAGACGGGTTTCACATTGGGTGCCGCCGTGTTTTTGGTAAAGCCTTGACGCACCGGAAAATTCTCCGGCACTCCGAGTGCCAGGGAAGCTCCGAAGCTGGATACCCTGGCCTTGATGGTCGATGGCGGAGACGATCTGGCATCGTCGCTCTCTAATCCCAGCAGGTCGCGCAACGAGGGGTCGAATCCGCCTGCGGGGCTGCCGAGCAGGGCAATGGGTACGCCGCGTTGCGCCAGTGCGTGGATGTCACGGCTCTCCGCGGCTGTGAGGTGAGAGACTGCGCCCACAAGAAACATGTCAGAAGAGACGTGCGACAGCCACTCAATTCGCGTAACAGAGGAGACAGGAACCGGCCACTTGATGATCGACCCAACCTGTTCATCCAGCCACTCCTTTGCATCTTGATCGGGACGGGCGTGCTCGGCTTGCGACTGCGCCGCGCTGCGCGCGTAGACGAGCGTAGGACCGTAGACCTCAGTGATGTTGTGCGCATCGATCACAGCCTCACTTATGTTGGTGTTCAGGAAGGCGACATCGTCGCTGCTGAGTAGGCGCTTGCCCTGGTTAGCCCAGGAGATGTAGGACCCGTCGGGAACCTTGATGCCTTTCGGCGTCTTAACCGATGCATGGGAGTAGGCCCAGATGCCCCAGCGAAGGCGCTCGGGTACGGTGTGCAACACATCCCAGGACTCCCAGGCATCGAAGGTTTCAACCAATGGATAGTGCTTGACGCGCGTGCCCGCGAGGATGGCCGCATGCATGAGCGTGTAGGCAAGCTGGTAGGTCCAACCGAGGGCGGGGTTATTCCAGAATGAGTTGTGGCGGACGCCCACTTCGTTCCAGGCCCCGGCCCAGGTTTGATCCACCCACACGTCCAGAAATCCGTCCCTGGCAATCCGCTCCAGATCAAGACCGTTGCATCGCCAGTCTCCAAGCGCGCTGGCGGCGTTTGAGTACATCATGACGATGGCCTTCGGATTGGCGGTTTTGGTTTCGCGGATGAGCGCGGAGGTTGCCCTAGTGCGCCGCTCGATGGCCTCAGGAGACGGCTCCAGGAGGCCATCGGGGCCGGCCCTTTGATAGGGAACAGGCATGCCGAAAGAATCGCGAAACATCATGGCGTCAAGTCCCGCAGCTTTGGAGAGGCTTCCCCACTGCGCGGCAAATGCGTCGGGCACGGGCATGCCCTCGGCGATTCCGTTGGGCAGTCCTCCCAGCCGGGATGCATCTCGATGCAGCGTGACAGCGGGATCGAAGTACTTTCCGCTCTGCTTCAGTCCGTCCCTGGTAAATTGCCAGGTGCTGAATGCCTCAGGATGGCGTTTTGCCCAGGGCGCGATTTCGCCGTATGCATCGTCCCAAGCGTAAGCCAGGCTGCCCACCTTGAAGCCGGCAATTCCCCGCTTGGCGGCCTCGGAACGCAAGGCGTCGGTGAGATGGCGCAGATTCGCATAGGTCCATTTCCCGTAGCCCGACCGCGTGACGATGATGGGCGTGGCGAAACGCTGTTTCCAGGCGAGGTTGCGCTCATCGGTGCTTCCCGCCAGAGGGGCCGATTCCTTCACCCAGGGTTGCTGACCGGTTCCGGCGGGAAGGCTGATCTGCTGTTCCGGGTCGCCCGTCCATTCCATGATGTAGCCGACCGTCCAGCCGACGTTGAGGATCAGTCCGCGATCGCCTCGAATGTTTCTGTAGAGGGGTGCGAAGCGGTCCCAGAAGCAGGCTACCGAGCCGGCTATGTCGGACTGGTCAAACCAGTAAAGATCAATCTCCATCCAGCGGTCACCGGGAACTTTTGCGCCGGCGGGCTGTTTGCCCGCCGCTGGAGAGTCCGGGTTTGCGCAGGCAGCCAATGCGGATGCTCGCACATTTGCGCAGAGAAAAAGTTGCAGCCCCAGAATCAGCGAAACGAGACATGTGCGATCGACGCGGCCTTTCATGATTCTTCTCCTGCTTTGATGGATTGCGCACTGATTGTAGCGTGTTGGTCCGTGGAGATGGATCATGCGATGGTCTATGCGCGGTGGCAGGAAATCGCGCTACGGAATGAAGTAGTACGGGTTCGGATACTTGACGGAGAACTCGGCTTCGGGCTTGCCCTTCAAATCGCTCCACTGATCGCCGACATTGAGCACGATGGTGTAGCCCTCGGCCACAATCCCGGCGCGCACACTCGACTTGTAGACCTCGGCCGACTTTCCTTCCATTGCATGAGACCGAAGCGATAACTGCTGCCAGCCGTCGAATCCCTGCGCCTTGAGATTCTGTTCGGTGATGGAGCGCTCCCGCTCCGGGCGTCCGGTGATGAAAAAGACAGCCACCCCCAGCCGCTGCGCTTCCTTGTCGATGCGCACGCTCCCCGGAATAGCCGGCGCCTGGCCGGTCTCGCTCCATGCATCGAAGGCCGCTTTGTTGTACGCGAAGTCCGCTTGCAGAAGCTCCTGCCAGTTGGAGAGCGAGGTCTCGTCAATATCGAAGACCATGGCCAGCTTCTGCTGCGGCCGCGGATGGGCGGCGCGCCGCCGAAGGAAAGAGATGGCGCGATCCGCCTGGCGGTCAAGGTCGCGCGCGTAGCAGCCGCACGTGCAGGTGCACTCGTGGTACTGCTTCAGTTCCTTCTTAAGCGCGTCGAGATTGGGCAGGCTTTCGGCGGGCGCATTGACGCTGAACATCGGTCGCTCTGGCCTCGTCTGCTGCGCCGACGACGCCACCGACGCAGTGACCAATATCAGTACAGCCGGAAGGAGCTTGAGCTGCTTGTTCAACGGTCGAAGCCCTTTCATGCGAACGAGATCGCCAACCATATTTACAACGCTTTAACAATCATCGCACTCAGGCTGCCCGCCCCCCAAGGGGATTTGGCCCCCTTTTCTCATTCGATACACTGGAGTCATGGTTCATGTTTTTCGCCCTCTGCCCGTTGAGCGGTTGAAGTTGCTGGTCTTCGATCTGGACGGCACCCTCATCGATTCGGCGCAGGATTTATGCAACAGCGTCAACGCCGCCCTGGCGCAGTTTGGCCACGCGCCGCTCGCCGACCCGGCCATCGCCGGCTTTGTGGGCAACGGAGCTCCCATGCTGATGCGCCGCTCGCTCGCCATGGCCGACGGCATCCAGCCCGAGCAGGTGGACGAAACGTTGCTGGCTGGCGCTTACGAATTTTTTCTGCGCTACTACCGCGAGCACAAGCTCGAGTTCACCTACGCGTACGAGGGCGTGCTTGAGGCGCTTGCGGCACTGCGCGATCTGCACGATGCCCCCGGCGGCTCGCCTCGCGTGATGGCTGTGCTCACTAACAAGCCGGTTCGCCCGGCGCGCGGAATTTGCGAAGGCCTGGGAATGGCTGACTATTTTCTCCACATCTACGGGGGGGACAGCTTCCCGGTGAAGAAACCGGACCCGACCGGCCTGCGCACGCTGATGCAGGAGACCGGCGCCTCACCTGACCAGACGGTGATGATCGGCGACAGCCAGGTGGACGTGGAAACGGCCCGCAACGCCGGCGCGTGGTCCATTGGTTGCGCCTTCGGCTTTGGTCCGCAAAACCTCCTCGACACCAAGCCCGACATTCTCGTGGACCGGGCCTCCGACTGGACGACCGCGCTCAGTCCTGCGAAAATTGGTGTGCAATCGTAATCGTTAACGAAAAAGCAAAGATTGCCCGATTTACCAAGACTTTCCGGGCGCGTCAGGGGTTTCAAAAACGCGCAGACCTTTGATGAGTTCTAAAAGCGTGTCCGAATACCGTAAGTGACAAAGATGCACGGCCTCCGCGGTCGAAATGGGAATCTTCCCATGACAGTCGCGGTCGCATATCCAGCGAATGCACGATTTTTCGCGCTCGAAGCTTGACTGCAGTAACTTGCTTTACCTTGCTCTGCCTGGAGATGTTGGTCATGAGTTCGTTCGTACGCTTTTTTGCTCTCGTATGCGCACTTTTTCTTCTCTTGCCTCGAGCCTCAGCCGGCGCCTTTGCTCCCGACCCACCTGTTGCCGCCATCCATCCCTCTCCAGCCCTGCGCGGAGTCGTCTCTGATGCAACCGGAGCCATCATTCCCGGCGCTGAAGTTGATGTGATGGACGCCAAAGGCGCAACCATAGGCCAGGTCCACTCCGACGCAAACGGCAACTTCCAGTTCACTCCTCCGCAGCCGGGCGCCTACACACTCATCGTTTCCGAAGCCGGATTCAAAACCGTACAGATCGCTGTCACGGTTGGCGCGCCTTCTGGCCCCGCGGCCACAGTCAAGCCTTCGGCGCCCCTGCACGTCGTGCTTCCGATCGGCTCCGTGGCCACCAACGTTGAGGTGAATGCCGACGCCAACCAGGACCTCACCTCCACCGACGCCAACAGCGACTCCTCCACGCTGACCACGCAGGACCTGAAAGCTCTGCCCATCTTTGACAACGACTACGTGACTGCCATGAGCGCCTTCCTCGACAGCAACGTCAGCTCGACGGGCGGTAGCGGCCTCATCGTCGATGGAGTCGAGGCCAATCGCGCAACTGTTTCCCCCTCGGCCGTGCAGGAGGTGCAGATCAACCAGGATCCTTACTCCGCGCGCTACTATTACCCCGGCCGCGGACAGATGGAAATCATCACCAAGTCAGCGGCCGACCATTATCACGGTCAATTCAACTTCTACTTCCGCGACTCGGCCATGAATGCGCAGAATGCGCTTGCTCCGTCAAAGCCCTTCGAGCAGCGGCGCATCTACGAGGGCCATGCGACCGGGCCGATTCCTCATGCGAGCAAAAGCAGTTTCCTGGTTACGTTCAACCGCGCTGAAGAGGACAAGGACACCGTGGTGAGCGCAACCCTCGCGCCCACCGTCGCCCACCCGAGCGGCGCCTATAGCGCCAACGTTCCCGCGCCCACACGCGACACCGAATTCAGCACGCGCGCCGGTCATCAGTTTGGCGATCGCTACTCGAGTTACATCCAGTACAGCTACGAGGACTGGACCGGACAGAACCAGGGCGTTGGCGGGCAAACGCTGGCCTCCGCCGGATATAACAACGAATACCGTGAAGACGACCTCAACACGCACGTCGACGCCACCTACTCCGCCAATCTGCTCAACCAGGTCTCGGTGATCGGCGAGCATACGTCCAACCGCAACAGCAACACCGTGGAGGGCGCGCGTGTGAGCCTGCCCGGCGATTTTCTCTCCGGCTCCGCTCAGTCTGACTCCTTCGGCACCGAGTACAACTTCCGCTTCTCCGATGTGCTGAGCTGGACCCGCGGCCCTCACCTCGTGAAGGCCGGCATCGGCGTCCCGCACATGAGCCGCCGCGCGTACGACGACCAGACGAACGAGTTGGGAACCTATACCTACGGTCCAACGCTCGCAGCCGACGGCGTGACCGTGCTCCAGACCACTTTTCAGAACTACGCCGACCATCTGCCTTCGGAATTCTCGCAAAATACAGGCGACACGCACTTCATCTATCACCAGCAGGAGATGGGCGCTTTTGTGCAGGACCAGATGAAGCTCGGTACCCGCGTCTCGATTACTCCAGGCATTCGTTACGACTGGCAGAACTTTCTCGCCACTGACAGGCTGGGCTTTTCGCCGCGTTTCTCCTTCGCGTGGGTGCTCGACCCCAAATCAAAAACCATTGTGCGCGGAGGCGGCGGCATCTACTACGACCGCTTCGGTTCGAGCGCGTTGCTTGACCTGGTTCGCTACGAGACTGCGCGCCGCCGGTCGATCGTGATTTCGCTCGACCCCGCATCCCTGCCCGCTTCAGGCTGCGTACCCATCAGCCAGTGCGTCACGCTTGCCGCGCAATCGCCGAACCTGGTGCAGCTGATGCCCAATGCCAAGCTGCCTTATGAGATGGAGTACGGCCTCTCTGTGGAGCGGCAACTGGGCGAGCGCGGCACGGCCACCGTGAGCGGCTACAGCACGCGCGGCATTCACATGTTCCGATCGCTCGATGTGAATGCGCCAACCGGGCAGTCGGGCTACACGCTCCGGCCCAACGCTGCCTACGGGCGCATCCGGCAAATGCAGCCTGCGGGCTTCTTTGAGGGCAGCGGGCTCGACGTCGCCTATCGCGGGCGGCTCAACAAGTACTTCACCGGCTTTGGCCGCTACACCTGGTCCCATTACGGATCGAACACGGGCGGCATCTACTGGTTTCCGCAAAACCAGCTTGAGCCCGAGGAGTGGTCCAACTCCACCTATGACCGGCGCCAACAGTTCAACATGTACGCCATGATCCACCCCGATGGAGTGCTCAACCTGGCCGTCGGCATGTTTGCCAACACGGGAACTCCGTGGACCGTCCTCACCGGCACGGACGATTACGGAGACGGCCTGTTCAACACGCGCCCTGACGGCGTGGGGCGCAACACGGAGACGAATCCGTCTTACGTTGATTTTGATGTGCGCTGGGGCCATGACTTCGCCTTCACGCAGAACAAGGCCGATGAAGCGCCCCGCCTGGGTTTCTCCGCGGGGGCCTTCAACGTGCTCAACCATGTGAATGGCTCGGGCATCGACCAGGTGGACACTTCCCCGTCCTTCGGCGACATCACCGCAGCAGCCCCGCCGCGCCGCATCCAGCTCGGCATGCGCCTTCAGTTCTAGAACTAGTCGCATCAATGGAATTTTGGAATTGCAGTCCGCCTCGACTCAGTCCTCGCGCAGGGCGGCCATCGGTTCAATGGCCGTTGCACGCCTTGCCGGCAAATAGCATGATCCGAGCGCGGCGACCGCCAACACTGCGCCAACCAGCAGATAGGTCGCGGGATCCCAGACGCTGACGACGACCATGCTGCCGACTGCCCGCGCTGCGAGCAGAGCGAGGGCCAGGCCAACTCCGAGGCCGACGGCGACAACGAGGATGGATTGCCGGTAGATCATTCTGAAGACTGAGGCTCGGGTGGCGCCGAGCGCCATGCGCAAGCCGATCTCATGGACGCGGCGGCTCACCGAATAGGAAACGACACCGTAAAGGCCAATGACTGCCAGCGTCAAACCCAGGCAACCCATAATCGTGGCGAGCGAAGCTCCTATCTGAAATAGCAGAAGTCCGTTGAGGGTATAGAGCCCCTGACGCATGGTTTGCACCTGAAAGATGGGCAGCTGGGGCGCGAGGGCGTGGATGGTCTTGTCGACGATCGGCGTCAATAGCGCGGGGTCCATGGGCGTCCTGACCTGGAAGACCATGAGAGTGTTCCCTGGGGAGTGCTGGGCAAAGGGGATATAGAAATAGGGATGTTGCATGGCTCCGCCATAGAGGAAAAACTCCACGTCGCGGGCGACTCCAACAACCTCAAGCTTGCGATTCTTCTCGATCCCCATGCGGAAGGTGTGGCCAATCGCATCCTGCCCCGGCCAGAATTTTTTGGCAGTGCTCTCGCTGATGATGGCCACATCTCTGCCGTGCTCGTTGTCGGCGTCGGTAAAGTCGCGGCCGCGAAGAAGATTGATGCCCATCACGCTGAAATACTCGGGCGAAATAACGTTGAAGTTTGCGTCCAATTCCGATGGATTGGCGGGAACCGGCGCCCCATCCACGTACATCCGGTCGCCGCCATTGCCAAAGTAGCCCAAGGGAACCGAGCCTGCGTGGCTGACATACTGCACGCCCGCGATCTGATGCAGGCGGGCGCGGATGTCGCCGGCGAGCTGGCGTGTTTGCTCGTCGGTCATGCCGATCTCGTTGGCGTCGACGGAGAAATTCATGACGTGATCCGGCTTGAAACCGAAGTCCGAGGCTTGCATTGCCGAAAGGCTGCGCACGAACAGGCCGGCGATGACCAGCAACACGAGGGAGCTGGCGATCTGCAGGGCGACCAGGCCATCGCGGAGCCAATGGCGCCCACCCGCGACGCCGCGGCTGCCTTCGTGCAATACGGTGTTTACGTTCGCCTTGGCGATGCGGAATGCGGGGACCAGGCCAACGACAACGCCGGCGAGCAGTGCGACGGAAAACGAATAAAGGAAGACTCGCCAATCGAAGTCGAACGAAAGCAGGATTGGCAGATCGGCGTGCACATCGAGGTGACTGAGCGCGGAGTTGCTCCAAATGCCAAGAGCCACGCCCGCCATGCCGCCCATCAGCGCGAGGGTGACGCTCTCTGTAATCATCTGGCGAATGAGCCGGGATCGTTGGGCTCCGAGGGCGGTGCGGATGGCCATTTCGCGTTCACGGACCGTGGCGCGCACCAGAACCAGGTTGGCGACGTTGACGCATGCCAGCAGCAGAACCATGACGGCAAGGGACAAAAATAGGCCCGAGACGACGAACATTGTTTTGGGATCGCCGGAATTAACGCGGAAACTCGGCTCGGGAAAGACCTCGATGCCGACCTTCTTCTCAAACTCGGGTTGCTGGCGCATCAGGCCCTGGGCAACAACACTCAGCTCGGCGCCTGCCTGCTTCAGGCTGACATCGGGACGGATGCGCGCATTGAGGTTGAAGGCCCGATTCTGCCAGTTGGTGAGGATGTCCGCGTGTATGCCAGTGATGGTGATTTCAGAGATGGGCAGAAAGGCCGCTACGCCGACAAAACTCTGGACGCCGTGAAAGCCTTTGGGCGCGACGCCCACGATGGTGAGCGGATGTCCGTCCACCGTAGCCGGCCGCCCGATCACATTTGGATCGCCGTTGAACTTCGCTTGCCAGTAGTCATAGCTGAGAACGACGATGGGGTCCTGGCCAAGCACCTCGCCTTCGCCGCGCAGAAAGAGCCGTCCCGCAGCCGGCTTCAATCCGAGGCCTTCAAACAAGTCGCCGCTGACGTAAGCGGTCATGATGCGCTCCGGCTGCTGGCCTGGTGTCGCGAACCCATCAAGCGAAATGGTGTAAGCGAACACGTCGCTGAAGGAGTGCCAGCTCCGCGCGCGAATCTCCTTGAACTCGGGCCATGAAAAAGCCGATTGCAAGGGGCCGTTGTTGTCGCGGAGCGCCAGCGACATGATCTGTTTTGCGTTGGGAACCGGAAGCGGCTTGAGGAGTATGGAATCGACAAGGCTGAAGATGGCGGTGTTTGCGCCGATCCCCAGGGCAAGCGTGAGGACGGCTGTCACCGCAAAGCTTGGGGCCTTCCTGAGCTGACGAAAGGCAAAGCTGAGATCCTGAAGCAAAGTTCCCATGGGTTCCTCCAGGCACACTGCTGGATGCTCTGAAAATAGCACGTGCTCTGCCAATCGCCGGAACGGTAAGTACCTGATTTTGCGGGTAATGTGTCGAGGTGACTCTTTTGCCTGATGCGAGGTCTGTCCGAAACTGATTTTGACTGTCCGAATTCGAACGGCGCCACCCGGCCTGGTGAAGAAACTCCCTTTCCTGCGCGCCTTGTATCAAGGTCGAGTTTACTGGTGCCGCAATCGCATTCGCCGATGGGCTCTCCGCGACCTGCTAGCCCGCATTTCTCACCCACTGCGCAACAAATCAGAATTCCAGGTCTGGTGGGGCTTCTGAGGGCCGGAGGGCCCTCAGGACAGCCGATCCAGAGACGCTACGATTTTCTGCGACCTGTGAGAAATACAAACTAGTGGATGCGAATGCTGCCGGAGCCGGTTTCAATGCGTACGGTGGGGCCGCCGCCGCCGACCTTGCCCGAGATGTGATGGTGATCCTCGGTGCCCATGGTGGTCATTTCGCGATCGGAATGGACTCCTCCCGAGCCGGTTTCAGCATCGAGTGTGAATGGGGCGTTGCCGGTCCAGATCTCCACGCTGCCTGAGCCTGTCCCAATCTTCCACGTCTCTGACGGCGTTCCGCCAACCTTGATGCTGCCCGATCCGGTTTGCGCTTTGAGTGCGCCATGCAGATTGCGCAACTCGACAGAGCCGGAACCGGTCTCGGCCTTCACGTCGCCGTCACCAATCTGCTCAGCGTAGATGCTGCCCGAGCCGGTATCGATGCTGAAGCCGCCATGGAGCCCGGTGGCATGGATATTGCCGGAGCCGGTGCTGAGCTTGGCGTTTTCGCCGACGCCGTCGTCGCTGACATCGCCGGAGCCAGAGGCGGCGTTCAAGTAAGCGTCAGCGGGCGCCTGAATCTCATAATCGATGCTGATGTTGTGCAGGTTTTCATGGCGCGCGCCAATGCGCACGATGTTTCCGGTCTGCTCGATGGGCGGATTGTCGGCGATTTGCTTAACCTGACTCTCGTCGGCGCCCCAGCCGGACTTGACCCGTCCGAAGATGTGAATCTGGCGGTCGGCGCCGTGGGTGATATGGATGTAACCCGCGCCAGTGGCCACGGAAAGCTCGACTTTTCCGTTCAGGTTGAGGTTGCGCTCGAAGGTGGCTTCGGAGGCGTAGACGGGCGCGGCTGCGAGAGCTGCTGCACCTGCGAGCAATGCTGTTCCAACGAGAAGACGGTTCATGGTATTCCTCTCCAGAATCTTTAGCTGCACTCCTGAAGCCAAAGCCGGTTGAAGGTTAAGTTCAATGAATCCAGCCGGGACGCGGAGCGAGCAGGGTGGAGCGGCTCGCCCTTGGTGTCCACTTTCGAACAGGGCTGTGCGAACGCGGACACACCCAATATGTTACGCAGTGGCGCCGGGCCGGGTTCCAGCAAATTCTTCGCGAGCCGGACCCGCTGCCCGAACAAGAGTAAGCGGCGGGCTGACCGGGTTCAGCTGAAGTGCTATGCTCTGACGCAGATGCAAGGCCTTTCGCTGCTCCAGACCGTCGCCGTGGCCATGCTGATCCTGGCCAACGCCTTCTTTGTGGCTGCAGAGTTCGCACTGGTGTCGATCCGCGCGACGAGAGTTGAGCAGATGCTCTCGGCCAACTTGCCGGGAGCGCGCGCGGTACGCCGCCTGCAGCACGGACTCGACGAGCTTTTGCCCGCGGTCCAGCTGGGCGTAACGCTGTGTTCGCTGGCGCTTGGCTGGCTGGGCGAGCCGCTGGCTGCCGCCGTGGTTGCGGGCTGGCTCGGCCCGCTGCCGTACTCGGCTATTTATGGGCATATCGCGGCCGTCACGCTGGGTTTTGCCCTGATTACGTACTTCCATGTGGTGGTGGGCGAGCTGGTGCCCAAGGCCCTTGCGCTGCGCCGAGCTGAAGCGCTGGCGGTGGCTGTGGCACCACCAATGCTGGTGTTCATGGCGCTGGCCCGGCCCGCCGTACGCCTGCTGAAGGTATCGGCTGCAGGAGTGCTGCGCGCATTCGATGTGCCGATGACCGAGCGATCGAGCGTGCACTCCTCAGAGGAGTTGAAGCTGATTGCCACCGCGGCCCGGCGCATGGGCCTGTTGCCCAAATTCCAGGAGACGCTCATCCATCGCGCTCTTGAGCTGGACGATGTATCGATACGCGAGATCATGACGCCGCGCCAGAAGATTTTCTCGCTGCCCTCTGACATGCTGCTTGAGGAAGCCAGTGCCCTGGTGATCGCGCGTCACCGATCGCGCGTTCCGGTGTACGACGAGAGCCGCGGTCCGGAGCACATTGTGGGCGTGGTTTATGCGCGCGATCTGGCACGGCTCATTTTTTTCCGTTCGGCATCGGAGACGGCACCGGGAGCCAGTACTTCAAGGGCTCTTCATTCCCCGGTCCCCACGGGCGAGGGACCGGTGGCACCCTTTGATGTAAGCGGGGAGTTGTTTCCGGAGGAAAGTGTTTCTGCAAGCGCGCGGCCTGAAGCAACGGAGTTGGCGAGGTCCAGCATGATTACGCCGTTTGTTGAACTTCGCTTGCGCCAGGTGATGCGCGACGTGCTGGTGGTTCCTGAAACAAAATCGGTTCTCGACCTGATCACCGACTTCAAGCAGCGGCGCAGACACATGGCGGTTGTGGTGGACGAGTTTGGCTCCGTGGTGGGATTGGTAACGGCCGAGGATGCAATCGAGCAGCTGACCGGGGAGCTGGACGATGAGTTCGACTCGCCTTCGGTTCCGCTGCTGACGACCGCGTCGGGAGCGTTATTGATGGATGGCGGTGTGAACCTGCGCGATCTGGAGACGCAGATGCAGTGGAGCCTGCCGCGCGATGGTGGGGTTGAAACGCTGGCGGGCTTTCTGCTGGTGCGGCTTGGCCATCTGCCTCATCCGGGCGAATCGATTATCTATGATGGCCGCAAGCTGACTGTGGTGGAGATGGATCATCGGCGCATTGCGCGGATTCGCGTGGAGCAGGTGGAAGAAGGGGCCTCGGCGAAGGGTGATTCCTGATTTTCGATTCCCGACGGCGTGCGGGTGGGGCGGCGTGGCGGCGGCGACCGAGGAAACATGGATGGAGCCGAACCGGGAAGCGGCGGTGAAGAGCAGCACGGCGCGGGACAATTTATATCCGGGATGAGCGGGAAAAATCCCGCAAAAAATGACTGGAATTTTAGAGAAAATCAGGTATTCTTGTGCGACAAGCTTCAAATTCAGGGGTCCCAGCGACATGTCTGCGTTGCCAAGTTGAGAGAATGGCAACCCTGATTTGAACCCGAACAAGGCAAAATTTTGTTGGTGAAGCTGAAAGCTGTTGATTTCGGCGTAATTAAAATCTGAATCCTACCGATCAAGTTGATAGAGGGGCGCGGTTCTGCGTTTTCGCCCCGCTGAACGGATGTGCGCCTGCGCAAGGATGTTGCCGACCAAATTGGGGGAGACCGATGGGGAAGAAAGAAAAAGAGAAGAGCAAGGCGAACGGCTCGACGGGAGCGAACGGGAAGGCCGCCGGTAAGGTCGCGCTGGAGAACGGCAAGGGACTGACTAACGGCACGGGGCGGGCGAACGGCAAAGAGCAGGCATTCAAGCCCGCGCATCCTGGGGAAATTCCAACCATGCGGATCGGCAAGGACTGCGACTACGAGAAGGAATTGCGCCGGCTGCAGATTGAACTGGTGAAGCTGCAGGAGTGGATCAAGCACGAGCACCTGAAGGTGGTGGTGCTTTTTGAAGGGCGGGACGCGGCGGGGAAGGGCGGGGCGATCAAGCGGATTACGGAGTCGCTGAATCCGCGCATCTGCAAAGTGGTGGCGCTGGGCACGCCGACGGAGCGCGAGAAGACGCAGTGGTATTTTCAGCGGTACGTTCCGCATTTGCCGGGGGCGGGCGAGATGGTGCTGTTCGACCGGAGTTGGTATAACCGCGCGGGCGTGGAGCGGGTGATGAGCTTCTGCACGGATGCCCAGTACCAGGAGTTTTTGCTGACGTGCCCGGAGTATGAGCGGATGCTGGTGCGGTCGGGGATTGTGCTGATCAAGTACTGGTTCAGCGTGAGCGATGCGGAGCAGGAGCGGCGCTTTCAGGACAGGATGAACAGGCCCACGAAGCGGTGGAAGATCAGCCCGATGGATCTGGAGTCGCGCAAGCACTGGGCGGATTACTCGCGCGCGAAGGATGAAATGTTCAACCACACCGACCACAAGCAGGCGCCGTGGTTTGTGGTGAATGCCGAGGACAAGAAGGCCGCGAGGCTGAACGTAATTCGTCATCTGCTGTCGAAGATTCCATACAAAGATTTGACGCCGGAGCCGCTGGAACTGCCGCCGATCGTGAAAGCCGAGTATGTGCGGCCACCTTACCAGGAGCAGCATTTTATTCCGGTGGTTTACAGGTAGCGCCTGACGGCAGACGGGCGTGGGCTGTAATCTGACTTCAGCCTATGAAGCAGATCCTCACACGCCTTGTGCTTACCATTCCGGTCGTCTGGCTGGTGGTTTCGCTGGTGTTTCTGCTCATCCACCTGGTGCCGGGCGACCCGATCCAGATGATGCTGGGCGAGGGAGCGACCCCGGCGGACATTGGGGCGCTTCGCCACCAGCTCGGGCTCGACCTGCCACTGCATACGCAGTACATCGGCTACTGGAGCGGCGTGCTGCACGGCGACCTGGGCAACTCCATCCGTTTGCACGACTCTGTTTCGCACCTGATCGCCATGCGCTACCCCTATACGCTTGCACTCACGCTTGCAGCGCTGGTGCTGGCCCTGGTGCTGGCGGTTCCGGCTGGAATTCTGGCGGCGGTGGAGCGCGGTCGCTGGATTGACCAGGTGCTGTCGGTGGTGAGTCTTTTTGGTTTGTCGGTTCCGGTGATTGCTCTCGGGCCGGTGCTGATTCTTGTGTTTTCAATCGCGCTAGGGTGGCTGCCGGTGTCGGGCGCGAACGCGGGCGGGACCAATTCGATTGACTGGCGCTACCTGGTTTTGCCGTCGGTGGCGATGGGCGCTTCGCTTGCGGCGATTCTCACGCGCATGGTGCGAACGGCGATGCTTGAAGAACTGGGCCAGGATTACATTCGCACGGCTCGCGCCAAGGGGTTGAGCGAGACTGCCGTGGTGTACCGGCATGCGCTGCCCAACGCGCTGGTTCCGATTGTTACGCTGATCGGATTGCAGTTTGGCGTGTTGCTGGCGGGCGCCGTGGTGACGGAAAAGATCTTCAGTTGGCCGGGGCTGGGACGGCTGGTGGTGGACTCGATTGCGAACCGCGACTACGCGCTGGTGCAGGGATGTTTGCTGTCGATCGGGTTGACGTATGTGCTGGTTAACCTGATGACGGATGTAGTGTACCGGTGGATCAATCCGAGGATGCGGTAGGGCAGGGAACGAGGGAACAAGGGAACGAGGGAACTAGAAAAGCAGGGACCAGGGACTGGGAAATTGCGGAAAATGGTGAGTCAGTCTGGATCCAGCACCCTTAATTTTCGTTCGCGCACGCGGTAGACGATCAACGCGAGAATAAAAATGGCCGACCACATGCAAACCATCACAAGTTCAGATGCGCCGCGCCTCCAGAGATACAAGATCGCCGACATTGCATTCAGCAATATCGCAACTTTCATTACCCCTGCAGTCGCATCCAGCGCGTGACGAATCTTTGCTGGTTCGCTCATGTCTGTCATGCCGCCAGGTTACTCCTCTTCAGGTCGTCCCCTAGCAGATTTTTTCTTGCTGGATTTATGCTTTTGCTTAGCCGGCCTGTTCTCTCCATCGCTCAACGTTCACACCCATGATCAGGAGCCACAGGCAGAGCGTCAGTTCCGCGACGAAGCCGAGGACCATGATCGCGTGGGCGAGTTGGAGGGGAAGGGCTGGGATGAGATAGGCCAGCCAACCTGCACCGGCGGCGGCCATGAGCACGCCGAGAACGCGAGGCAGGAAGGTCGACTTAAGGATGAGATAGCCGATCAGCAGGCAGAACAGACCGAAGAACCACAGCGGGCTGATTGGGGAATTGACGTGAACGAGCCCAAGCGACATAAACACGCACCCGGCGAGGCTAAAGAGCGCGGCGATGAGCGAGAGACTGCGGCTGACCGGCTTGAACAGGGCGTAGAAGAGAAGCGTCACAGTCAAATACAACACGGTCGAGAGGATGTTGGTGACATAGCCGGAGACAGCGAGTCCGTGGCTCACCATCAACTGTCCGAAGATTGCTGTCAGGAAATAGAGCAGATAGACGACGCCGGTAAGTCTGGCCCTTGGCCACGGCGACGCATTTTGAACATGGTCGGTCATCTGTTTGTTTCAGGGTAGGCGCAACAAACGACCGAGTATGGACAATTTTGCACGCGACTGCAAGGCCTGTGACGGCGGTGCGCGAATTTACCAGCTCCAGGTGTAGCCGATGCCGGTGGTGGTGTACCAGGGAACGGTTGGAATCTTGTTGTAGCTCTCCTGAATCCAGATGCCATTGTGATCGTTGAAGTGGATAGCGGCGCCGAGGGCCTCGCCGTCGTAGAAGCGGTTCTCAACGTGCGCGTATCCAGTGAAGCTGGTAAGGCCTGCCTGAACCCAGGTGTAGCCTGTGACGACTTTTGTGTGTGGGAGCGCGAAGTTCTTCATCACGCCGAGCGCCTCAGTGTGCGAGCCGTAGCTGGTGTGGAAGAAGCCATGGGAGCCGGCGTTTTCGTAGGTGTAGGCGAAGGTGAGCTCGTCGCCGATGGGGTCTTTCTTGAGGAAGCCGAAGGTGTGGCCGATGCCGATGTTGAGGTTTGCACGGGGGACGAGGCCGGGCCGGTCGAAGTCGGAGCCGGGCATGAGGAAGAGATCGGTGGATGTTCCGGAGTCAGCCGGCGGCTGGGCGGGAGCGGTGGTTTGGTTTTGAGCGGTTAGGTAGATCGTGGAAAGCAAGAAGAACGTACACAGGTGCAATCCAAAGCGGGGGATTGCGTGGGAGGCCATTTTTTGGGGCTCCTGGATCGAGGCGGGCGATGCGCTTGAAGAGCGATCGACCGTCTGCGTAACGCGCGCCGAAGCGGCGTCCTGAGTGGATTCCACCATCGCGGGGATGACGAAAGCATGAAGGCCGGAGGCGAGAGGACCATGATGCGGAACGGAGGCTGGTGGGGTATCTACTGGCGGGACGGAGAGGCGAGATAGACGATTTGCGGAGTGAGTTCGCCGTCGCGGTTCAACGTAAGCACGGCTAAAGTGACTGGCAGTTCAAAGCGGCGGGGACCGCAGGAGCCGGGGTTGAGATAGAGTACACCTTTTTGGGTGAAGTAGTTGGGGACGTGGGTGTGACCGGAGAGGACGGCGGCGAATTTTGCGGCGGCGGGGTCGAGGTGGATGGTTTTTAGGTCGTGAAGCATGTAGAGGTAGAGGCTGGCGTGGGGAGGATTTTCGACAAGGACGACTTCAGTTTCAGGAAGTTTGGCGCAGGGGCCTTCGCGGTCGACGTTGCCGCGGACGGCGGTGACGGGGGCGATGGTCTCGAGCTCTTTGAGGATGGAGATTTTGCCCACGTCGCCGAGGTGAAGAATCTGATCGACGCCCTTGAGCGCGGGGAGGACTTCGGGGCGGAGCAGGCCGTGGGTGTCCGAGATGACGCCGATCTTCATGAAATCAGGATATGCGTAGTTAGGGGAACCGTGCTTCTAATCCCTGGTCCCCATATGCGAGGGACCAGGGGCACCCGTCGGCCTAACGGTGCGGTTTGATCTCCGCGGCAGGATCGCAGGTTTTCAACCCTTCCGCACTGATTCTGACTTCGAGTGGAAGGTGAAGGACTGTGGAAGAGTTGGTGTACTCACAATGGTATGGTCCTTCGATTACATAGGTGAATGTCGTCACAAACGAAATGGGTTTGTGCTGTAAAAACTCCCAGGTCGAAATATTCTCTTTCACGAATTTCACCAGCATCGGCGGTCCACTCCCCTCACCAAGGGCAGTGACCTTTTTGCCGTCGGTTGTTACCTTGACCGTTACGACGCCCTGGATTCGCGCGCAACGTGCCATGACCGGATAGATAGGCATCTTTCCGTCAATAACAACAGGAAGCGCTTGTTCTGATGTTTGAGCTGGAGAGGTAGCCGCGAAGCCACCAAGCATCATCATTCCGATGCCTATGACTTTTCGGAGAAGAAGACAGCTCGGATAAGAAATCATTGTGTTCCCCTTGGTGACTGTTACAGTCCCAGCTCGAGGCGCGTTCTTGGATCGAGCTGGTCGCGGAGCGCGTCGCCCAGGAAGTTAAAACCGAGGACCGCACCGGCGACGGCGGCGGCCGGGAAGAGCACGAGCTGCGGCGAATCGAAGAGATGCGAACGGGCGTCGTTGAGCATCGATCCCCAACTGGGGGCCGGGGGTGGAATGCCGAGCCCGAGAAACGACAAAGTAGCCTCAGCCAGGATGACGCCGGCCATGCCGATGGAGGCTTGCACCAGGACCGGCTGGATGATGTTGGGCAGGATGTGGCGGAAGAAGATGCGGAGGCCACTGGCACCGAGGGCTCGCGCCGCGTCAACGTATTCGCGATCGCGGACGGCCATGACCTGGGCGCGGACGAGGCGCGCGTAGCCGGCCCATCCGCCAATGGCGAGAGCGAGGACGAGATTGGAAAAGCCGGGGCCGAGAAAGGCGGCGAAGGCGATGGCCAGCAGGATGCCGGGGAGGGCCTGAAAGGTATTCATGGCGAAGGTATTGAGGACAGTGTCAACCCAGCCGCCGAGATAGCCGGCCACGCCGCCAACGGCGAGGCCGAGAGCGAGCGAAATCACGACAACAGAGACGGAGATGGTGAGCGAAAGGCGCGCGCCCCACATGAGGCGCGAGAGGGTGTCGCGGCCGAGTTCGTCGGTTCCGGCCCAGTGGTGGGCGGAGGGCATCTCAAGGCGGTGGACGAGGTCAATGGCGGCTGGATCGCGGGGCGCGAGCCAGGGCGCGGAGAGTCCACCGAGGACAAACCCGGCGAGCAGCAGCACGCCGGCGACGGCCAGAGGCTGGCGGCGAATCCTGGCAAGGAGGGCGCGGGACGCGAAGGCGGAAAAAAAAGACATCGGCACCAAAAGAATACGCGACTCGTGGCGAAAACTTGTGTCTAATCCGGTATGGGACTCCGGAAGAAGACTCTATTTTTGTCTTTGGCGCTGGTTGCGCCGTTGTTCTTTTTGCCAAAGGGATCGATTGCGGAGGACGGCGACTCGGTTGCGGTTCCGACCGCGGCCGAACAGTTGTTTGCGCTGGCCAACCAGACGCGGGCTCAGTCCGGCGCGGGACGGCTGTCGTGGGATCCGGCGCTGGCCGCGGCCGCACTGAACCACTGCAGGCGCATGGCGGCCGAGGGGCCGATTGCGCACCGCTATAACGGTGAGGCGGACCTGGCCAGCCGCGCAGGACAGGCCGGCGCTCACTTCGAGTTGATTGAGGAGAATGTAGCGGTTGGTCCGACGGCGAGCATGATTCACAACGAGTGGATGAACTCACCGGGGCATCGCGAGAACCTGCTGAATCCTGAAGTGGACCGGGTTGGCGTGGCCGTGGTTGCCAGCCGCGGAGTGCTGTATGCAGTGGCCGACTACGAGCATGGCGTGGAGTCGCTGAATGGGCGCGAGGTGGAATCGCGCGTGGCCGGATTGCTGCATGGCTCAGGAGTTTCGATTGTGCCTGACGCCTCGCTGGCGCGGGCCGCGTGCGCCATGGATAGCGGCGTGCCGCGGTCGTCAAACGGTGCGCAGCCGGGCTTTATCATGCGCTGGCAGGGTTCGGACATGTCGCAGTTGCCGCAGGCACTGGCGGAACGGCTGGGCTCAGGACGGTATCAACGCGCAGCTGTGGGCAGTTGTCCGGCGGCGGGGCAAGAGGGCACGTTTACCGCGTACCGCGTGGCTGTGCTGCTGTATTGAAAAGAAACTGAACCCCAATTAAGTGGTGAATTGGGTAATTCAGGTGGAGAGGATTAGACAATCTCAGCAAGTTAGCCTCCGCTACGCGGAGATGGCGAGTTGGCAGGTCAGCGGTGACGATTGCGCATGAGGTTTCATTCCTTCGCGGGTAGGCAATGCCGGTCGGAGACTAAAACGCCGTCAGGTTCCGAGCAGGTTGACCAGAAATTGCTCAACCGAAGTTCTGGTGGTTTTTCCAGATTTCTGACCAGGGCAGGCGTGGCGG
>Ga0182016_10001024_pt1 | contig 34339 bp, 35 predicted proteins | sample 712S2MmetaG_FD_120491 | JGI IMG/M metagenome (GOLD analysis project Ga0182016, IMG submission 120491) | Permafrost microbial communities from Stordalen Mire, Sweden - 712S2M metaG | ecosystem: Environmental > Terrestrial > Soil > Wetlands > Permafrost | place: Sweden: Stordalen | collected...
CCGCCTCGGCGATATCGGCGGTGCCGACGGAACCGAAAAGTTTTCCTTCCGAGCCAGCCTTGGCAATGATATTGAGCTTGAATTCCTTGATCGCGGCGGCGCGCTGCTGCGCGCGATGCAGCTCCTCGTTCGCGGCGCGCTCGAGTTCGGCGCGGCGCGCATCGAAGCGGGCAATGTTCTCGGCCGTCGCCAGCGTCGCCTTACCCTTGGGCAGCAGGAAGTTGCGGCCATAGCCAGACTTCACCTTCACCCGATCGCCGATGTTGCCGAGGTTGGCCACTTTCTGCAGCAGGATCAGTTCCATGCCAGAGCCCTCTAATGCTGATCGGTGTACGGCAGCAGCGCCAGGAAGCGCGCACGCTTGATCGCCGTCGCCAGCTGGCGCTGGAAAAAGCTCTTGGTGCCGGTGATGCGGCTTGGCACGATCTTGCCGGTCTCGGTCACGTAGTTCTTCAGCGTCGCCAGATCCTTGTAGTCGATCGAGGTGACCCCGTCGGCCGTGAAACGGCAGAACTTCTTGCGCCGTGTAAAGCGGGAAACTCTAGGTTCGGCCATCACGCACCCATCGCAGCAGGTTCATCTTCCATCTCATCGTCGCGCTCGCGCCGCAGCTCGCCCTCCTCTTCAGCCTTCGCCATCGGTGAGGGCTCGGTGAGCGCGGTCTCGACGTGGGTCACCAGGTGGCGCAGTACTGCGTCGCTGAAGCGGAAGGCTCCGATCAGCTCGGCCAGCGTCTTCTGGTCGCACTCGATATTGAGCAGCACGTAATGCGCCTTGTGGACTTTGGCGATCGGGTAGGCGAGTTGGCGCCGGCCCCAGTCTTCCAGCCGGTGCACCTTGCCGCCGCCCGCGGCAATCATGCCCTGGTAGCGATCGAGCATAGCCGGAACCTGCTCGCTCTGGTCCGGGTGGACCAGAAATACGATTTCATAATGCCTCATGTATCCTCCTCACGGGGGTAATGCCGCCCACTCGAGGCTTCACTTCGGAGTAGTGCGGCAAGGAGCGCCGGCAGACTAACAGCAATGTGGTCGCCGGGTAGTCGAAAAAGGCGCGCAAGGATACATAAAGACCCCCGGCAACACAACGGCAGCGGCTGGAAGCAGCATTATCGGGAGAATTCAATGACATTGACGCAGTGGCTGGCCTTCGCGGCGGCGTCGGGCATCCTGCTGGCGATCCCGGGCCCGACGGTTCTGCTGGTGATCTCCTACGCGCTGTGCCACGGCCGCCGGCCGGCCGCGGCGATCGTGGCAGGCGTCGCACTGGGCGATGCCACCGCGATGACCGCCTCGATGGTGGGCTTGGGTGCGCTGCTGGCTGCCTCGGCCACCCTGTTCACGCTGCTGCGCTGGATCGGCGGCGCCTACCTGATCTACCTGGGCGTGAAACTGTGGCGCGCGCCAGTCGGGGATACTGCAGCGTCCGCGGCGCCCTTGGTGACACCAGGACGCATGTTCTGGCACGCCTACGCGGTAACCGCGCTGAACCCCAAGAGCATCGTCTTCTTCGTCGCCTTCGTGCCCCAGTTCCTGCTGGCAAGCCAGCCGTTCTGGCCGCAGGTCGAGGTGCTTGAGGGTACGTTTGTGACCCTCGCCATCGTCAATTCGGCGCTGTATTCACTGTTGGCGGCGGCGGCACGCGAGAAGCTGCGCACGCCACGCGTGCAGCGGACCGTGAACCGCAGCGGCGGCTCGATCCTGGTCGGGGCCGGCCTGTTTGCCGCAGTGTGGCGGCGCGCCGGCACCTGACGATCAGCTGCCAGCGTCGCGCTCGCCGCGCTGACGCAGCGCTTCGTACAGCAGCATGCCGGTGGCGACCGACACGTTCAGGCTCTCCACCGCCCCGACGCTGGGCAACTGCACCAGCCAGTCGCAATGGCGGCGCGTGAGCTGGCGCAGGCCCGTCCCTTCGGCGCCCATGACGAGCACCCGTCCGCCGGTCAGGTCGACCTCCTGCGCTCGCTGCGGGCCGTCCGCGTCCGCCCCGACGATCCACAGCCCCGCGCCTTTGAGCACTCCGAGCGTGCGCGCCAGGTTGGTGACCGTCGCGATCGGAGTGGTCTCAGCGGCACCCGCGGCTACCTTGCGCGCAGTCGCGTTCAACGGTGCCGCTCGATCGCGCGGCACGATCAGCGCCACGACCCCGCAGGCGTCCGCGGTGCGCAGGCAGGCGCCCAGGTTGTGTGGGTCCTGCACCCCATCGAGCGCCAGCAGCAGTGGATGGTGGGTTTTCGTGACCGCCTCGAGCAGGTCGTCTTCGCTCCACGGCGCCAGCGGAGCGACCTCGGCCACAACGCCCTGGTGCACCGCCTCTCCGAGCCGCTTCTGCAACACTGCAGCCTCGATCCGTTCGACCGTGCGGCCGGCCGCGCGCGCCAGGCGCTCGATCTCATCCGCCCTGGCATCGTGACGGCCATGCTGCAGGTAGACGCGCGCCACGCGCTGCGGGTTGCGCCTCAGCAGCGAGCGCACCGCGTGCAGGCCGTAGACCACCTCAGTCCGTGGCGAGCTCAAGATCGATCATCCCTTCCACCGGCTTCACCGCCGCGACGATCACGCGCAGCCGCACGCCTGGCGCCAGGCGGCGCTGGCGAAGCTCGCCGATCCACTGGCCGCCGTCGCGCGCCATCTGGTAGTTGTCATCGCGCAGCGAGGCCAGCGGCAGCAAGCCGTCGACGCCGAGCGTTAGCAGCTGCACGAAGCAGCCGAACTCCATCACCGTGGTGATCAGGCCGTCGAAGGTCTGCCCGACCCGATCGCGCAAGTAGACGCACTTGAGGAACGTGCTGACGTAGCGATCGGCCTCGTCCGAGCGCCGCTCCAGTCGCGACAGGTCCACGCCCTGCGCCACCAGCTGCTGTGGATCCGGCACCGCAGTCGCATCGGCGAGACCCAGGCGGGCGCGCAGTGCGCGGTGAATCATCAAGTCCGGGTAGCGCCGTATCGGCGAAGTAAAATGCGCATAGTCCTTCAGCGCCAGTCCAAAATGACCGATCGGCTCGGGCTGGTACAGCGCCTGCGCCATCGAGCGCACGATCAGCGACTCGATGAACGGCCGGCTCTCCGGATCGCGCACCCGCGGCGCGATGGCGGCAAGATCACTTGGTTTCACCGGGTCGGGCAGCTGCAGCTCGATCCCCAGCACCCGCAGCGTGCTGCGCAGCGTGTCGAGCTTTTTTTCATCCGGCGGCGAGTGGACGCGAAACAGCGCCGGCTGGCGCTGGGTGCGCAGCTCCTGCGCCACCGCGACGTTTGCCAGCACCATGCATTCCTCGATCAGCTTGTGCGCATCATTGCGCGACTTGAATTCGATCGCGCGCACCCGCTCGCCGTTCTCGATCTCGAATTCCGCTTCCGGTGCGTCGAACTCGAGGGCGCCGCGCTTGCGGCGCGCAGCCTGCAGTGCGTGAAACACATCCACCAGCGGCCGCAGCGCGGGCAACCCGGCGCCGAGCGTGGCCTGGGCCGCCGCCACACCCAGGAACAGCGCATCGTGCGCCTGGTTATAGGTCAGGCGCGCCGCCGAGCGCATCACCGCCGGATAGAAGCTGCTGCCCTCGAGCACCCCGCGCTTGGATATGCGCATGTCGGCCACCATGCACAAGCGGTCAACATGCGGCTCGAGCGAACACAGGTGGTTCGACAGCGCGGTGGGCAACATCGGCAGCACCCGGGTCGGAAAATACACCGAGGTGCCGCGCGCACGTGCCTCGGTATCGAGCGCGCTGCCCGGGCGCACGTAATGGCTGACATCGGCGATAGCGACCAGCAGCCGGAAACCGCCGCCCTCGAGGCGCTCGGCATACACCGCATCATCGAAATCCTTGGCATCCGCCCCATCAATCGTCACCAGCGGCAGCGCGCGCAGGTCGGTGCGCTGCGCGGCCTCGCGCGGATCGACCGTCTTGCCCCACTGCGCCGCCTCGCGCAGCGCGGCGGCCGGAAAGTCTACCGGCAGGCCGAAGCGCGCGATCGCCGCCTCGGTGGCCATCTGCACCGGGCGCTCGGGGTCCAGGCGCTGCTCGACGCGCGCCTCACCCTGCTGCGACTCGCTTGGATACTTGAGCACGCGCGCGATCACCCAGTCGCCGGCGCGCGCCTCGAGCGGATTGTCTGTTACCGCGCACGACAGGCTCAGGCGCTGGTCAGCCGCACGCACCGTAAGGCCGCGATGCGCGGGCTCCAGCGTGCCAAGAAATGCCTGTACCCCGCGCTCGACCACCCCCAGCACCTGGCCGATGTAGCGTCCCTGTCCATCGCTTCGCACTTCGATGCGCACCCGATCGCCATGCATCAGCCCCTTCATCTCCGGGGGTGGCAGGAACACCGAGTCAGTGAGCGCGTCGGTGCGCACGAAACCGTAGCCGGCGCGATTGGCGCTCAGCAATCCTTCGGCCTGCATCAGTACCGCCTGGCTGGCGCTGCTGTCCTTGCCGCCGCGGCGTGTGCGCAGGTGTGCCGGCGCAGCCGGCTTGCGGCGGCCGGCTGAGTTCGATGGCCGTTGCTTGCCGCTACGCCTCAATTGACAGTCCCCGACCCCTTCCGTACATTGCGCCGCCCACCGAATGCCCAGGTGGCGGAATTGGTAGACGCACTAGTTTCAGGTACTAGCGGGGCAACCCGTGGAGGTTCGAGTCCTCTCCTGGGCACCAATGAAATCAAAGAGTTGCATACAGACATTATAGTATCGTTTGACCTAAATTGCGATGAAAAGCGCAGCCCGCCCGGCACATTAATCAGCCGCCGCGGCGACAGCGGAGCCCATTCTCCACCAGGCGCGCGAGCGCCAGCGCAAAAATAACGTGCTTCCAAGCACCATGATGTAGATCAGCACGGCGACCCAGCCGCCGATCGCTCCCCAGCCCAGCTGCGGCAGGAACTGCACCCAGCCCTGGCCGGGCGCGAACGTGAATACGTGCGCCAGCGGCACGAACAGCAGCCACGACATCATGATCACCAGCGCAGCGGGCACCACGGCGTCGCCAGCGCCGCGCAGGCACATCGCACTGCCCAGATTGACCCCGTCGAAGAAGTGATAACCGGCGGCAACCCATAGCAACTGCGTGCCCAGCGCGACCGCCGCCGCGGCGTCGGCATCGTGTGCCCCGGTAAACACCGGCAGGATCGCCGGCCCCGCGAGCGCCAGCAGCACGCCTATGCCGCCCATGTAGACCGCCGCCAGCAGGATTACGCGCGATCCGACCCGGCTCGCCCAGCGTGCATCGCCGGCGCCGATCGAATGCCCCACCAGCGTCGTGCCAGCCAGCGCGATGCCATAGCCCGGCGTGTAGGCCACCGACGTCAGCATCATGACCATCTGCGTGGCCGCACCGGCCACCGTACCCAGGCGCACCATCATCATCTGGAACACCGCGAAGCCGAACAGATCCGCCGCCGTCAGCAGCCCCATCGGCACACCGAGCCGCAACTGCTGGCACAGCAGGCTGGCGCACGGCCGCCACGTCAGGTGTGACTGATAGCGTCGCCGAAAGTCGCGACGCAGAAAAATGCCCACCGCCAGCAGCAGTCCAAGCGCCTGCGCCAGCGTGGTCGCCCAGCCGGACCCTGCGATGCCCCAGCCGAGCCGAAAGATCAGCAGTTGATTGAACAGTGCGTTCGCCGCCGCTGTGGTCAGCGTGACCAGCAGCGTCACGCGCGGGCGACCGATGCCGTTGAAGAAGCCGAACATGGCCCACATCGCGGCACCAAAAAACGCACCGCCGACGCGCGGGAACCAGAAATCCCCCGCCAGCTGCGTGATGTCGCGATCGAAGCCGAATGGCGCCAGGAACTCATGACGCGTGGCGCCGACGGCGACGAACAGCGGCGCCGCGCACAGCGTGCCCCAGAGTGCGGTCCATACTGCCTGCCCGGCCACGCGGTAATGGCCCGCCCCCTGCGCCTGCGCCACGACCGTCTGCACCGCCGAACCGATGCCCCCCAGCACATACACCACTACCAGCACCAGCCATTGCACCGCACCGATCGCCGCCAGCGCCGTGGTGGAGATCCTGCCGACGAACCACATGTCGGTGAGATTCAGGACGATCTGTACCGCACTGTTGGCCATCAGTGGCAGCGCCAGGCTCAGCACCGCGCGCTGGTCCACGTGTGCCCGGCCGTGCGCGTCCAGGCGCAGCGCCGGCAGGCCCGGCGCCCCGCCAGCCGCCGGTGGTATCAGGAGCTGCATAGGCGGATAATCGCGCCGAACAGGCCCGGGGGGGTCGGCGGAGCGCGACAACGCGCACCACATCGAGTGCGCTTCGGCTTGCGCGTATTACTCCTCGAGTCGCGCCGCTCTATAAGCGCGTGCGGAAAAGTGCCATTCAGGGCGCTCATGTAGCTACCAGCTGTTTGAGGAGAAACGATCATGACCATCGCACCGAGCACACACGGCAGTCTGAAGATTGCTTTCAAGACCCGCTACGGCAACTTCATCGGCGGCAAGTGGGTCGCGCCGGTGAAAGGCGAATACTTTGAAAATATCACGCCGGTGACCGGCCAGCCGATCTGCCAGATTCCGCGCTCGGGCGCCGAGGATATCGAATTGGCGCTGGATGCGGCGCACGCGGCCAAGGCGGCCTGGGGCAAGACCTCCGGCACCGAGCGCGCGCTCATCCTCAACAAGATCGCCGACCGCATGGAGACCAACCTGAGCATGCTGGCGCATGCAGAGACCTGGGACAACGGCAAGCCGATCCGCGAGACCATGGCGGCCGACCTGCCGCTGGCCATCGATCACTTCCGCTACTTCGCCGGCGCCATTCGTGCCCAGGAAGGCGCACTGTCGCAGCTCGATGACGACACCGTCGCCTATCACTACCACGAGCCGCTTGGCGTGGTCGGCCAGATCATTCCATGGAATTTCCCGATCCTGATGGCGGTGTGGAAGCTGGCGCCGGCGCTGGCCGCCGGCAACTGCGTGGTCATCAAGCCGGCCGAACAGACCCCGGCCTCGATCCTGGTGCTGATGGAGCTGATCGGTGACCTGCTGCCCCCAGGGGTGGTCAACGTGGTCAACGGCTTCGGCGTCGAAGCCGGCAAGCCGCTGGCCTCGAGCAAGCGCATCGCCAAGATTGCCTTCACCGGCGAGACCACCACCGGCCGGCTGATCATGCAGTACGCGTCGCAGAACCTGATCCCGGTGACGCTGGAGCTGGGCGGCAAGTCGCCCAATATATTTTTCGCCGATGTCTGCGACAAGGACGACACGTTCTTCGACAAGGCGCTCGAGGGCTTTGCAATGTTCGCGCTCAACCAGGGCGAGGTCTGCACCTGCCCGTCGCGCGCACTGATCCAGGAATCGATCTACGAGCGCTTCATCGAGCGCGCCCTCAATCGCGTCGGTGACATCAAGCAGGGCGACCCGCTCAGCCCGAGCACCATGATCGGCGCGCAGGCCTCGAGCGAGCAGCTGCAGAAGATCCTGTCGTACCTCGACATCGCGCGCCAGGAAGGCGCCGAGGTGCTGGCCGGCGGTGCACAGGCCAAGCTCGCAGGCGAACTGGGTGCCGGCTTCTACGTGCAGCCGACCGTGCTCAAGGGCAACAACAAGATGCGCGTGTTCCAGGAGGAGATCTTTGGCCCGGTGGTGTCGGTGGCGACGTTCAAGGATCAGGACGAGGCGCTGTCGATCGCCAACGATACCCTGTACGGCCTGGGCGCCGGCGTCTGGTCGCGCGACATCAACACCTGCTATCGCATGGGACGCGGCATCCAGGCCGGGCGCGTATGGACCAACTGCTATCACGCCTATCCGGCGCATGCGGCGTTTGGCGGCTACAAGCAGTCCGGCGTCGGGCGCGAGAACCACAAGATGATGCTGGATCATTATCAACAGACCAAGAACCTGCTGGTGAGCTACTCGCCCAAAGCGCTCGGGTTCTTCTAGGGCGGCGCATGGCCCAAGTAGCACGCGTCAGCGCCACCGAGGCGGCACTGGCGCTGATCAGCCGCCTGCAGCAGAAGCACGGGCCGGTGATGTTCCACCAGTCCGGCGGCTGCTGCGACGGCAGCGCGCCGATGTGCTTCCCGCGCGGCGAATTCCTGATCGGTGATCAGGACGTGCTGTTGGGGAACATCGGCGGCCAGCCGTTCTACATCGGCGGCGCGCAATTCGAATACTGGCGCCATACCCACCTAATCATCGATGTGGTACCGGGGCGCGGCGGCATGTTCTCGCTGGAAGGCCCGGAAGGCGTGCGATTCCTGACGCGCTCGCGCCTGTACACCGATGCCGAATCGTGCCAACTTGAATCGCAGCCGCTGCACATCGGGCCGGCAGCAACGGCGACGGCGCTATAGCGGCACGAACTGCGCCCGTCGCGCTGCCGGTTTGGTCAGCAGCATCTGCACATCGCCGGTCGCACGCTCGATGAATCCGCCCTCGCAGTAAGCCAGGTAGAAATCCCACATGCGCACGAAGCGCTCCGGATAACCCAGCGTCCGCACCTGCTCGCGGCGCTCGAGCAAGCGCGCTCGCCAGGCCCGCAGCGTCAACGCATAGCTCGGGCCGATGTCCTCCAGATTGAACAGCTTCAGGTCGCTCACGCGTGCCACGGCGGCCAGCATCGAGCTGATTGACGGGATGAAGCTGCCGGGAAAGATATAGCGCTTGATAAAGTCCACCGAGCGCAGCGCCTGGGCGTAGCGGTGATCCTCGATGGTGATCGCCTGAACCAGGGCCATGCCGTCGTCGGTCAACAGTTCACCGAGCTTGCGAAAATAGGTGTCCAGGTACTGATGCCCAATAGCCTCGATCATCTCGATGGATACTAGCCGGTCGTAGCGGCCGGTCAGGGTGCGGTAGTCTGCCAGCAGCACCTCGACGCGGTCGGCGAGCCCCGCCGCCGCGACGCGCGCGCGCGTCAGCTGGTACTGCTCTTGCGAGATCGTGGTCGTGGTCACGTGGCAGCCGTGGTGGCGCGCCGCGTGCAATGCGAAGCCGCCCCAGCCGCTGCCGATCTCGATCACGCGCGTGGCCGCCGACAACTGCAGCTTGTCGCAGATACGCTCGAGCTTGCGGGTCGAGGCACGCTCGAGCGACTCCTCGCCGCAGGCGTACAGCGCCGAGGAGTACATCAGGTTGTCATCGAGAAACAGCCGGAAGAATTCGTTGCCCAGGTCATAGTGCGCGGCGATGTTGCGCCGGCTGCCAGCCAGGGTATTGCGCCGCAGGGCCGCCCAGCCGCGCATGATCGCACCGCCGATGCGCGCCAGCCCGCGCTCCATCGCATCCAGCCGGTCGCGATTGCGCACCAGCATGCGTACCAGGGCCACCAGCTCATCGCAATCCCACAAGCCGTCCATGTATGCTTCCGCCGCGCCGACGCTGCCGTTGAGCGCCACGCGACGATAGAATTCCGGATCATGGATGCGCACGCAGGCGCGCAGCGTCGCAGCCGAGTGCATCGCCGGCGCAGCAACGCTCATGGATTCACCGCCCTCGCGCAGCAGTAGCGCGCAATCCGGCAGTCCGCGCAGCAGCTCGAGCACGCGCGCTCGCAATACGCGCTCGAGCCAGCCCGCGCGCCGCGGTGCGCGTGCCAGCTGCACGACGCCCGCGTCGCTCACGGCTGCCCGCCGCCGGCGTCGCCGTGCGGGCCAATGCGCAGGCTGGAAGGAAAGGGCCGTAGGCCATGCACCACGCCAAGCCATGACAGCAAGCTCAATCCGTAGTAAGTCATGTCGAACTCCCACCAGTGCAGCCCCTGGCGCGCGGCGCCCGGATAGCGGTGGTGATTGTTGTGCCAGCCCTCGCCGAAGGTGATCAGCGCCAGCAGCCAGTTGTTGCGGCTGGCATCGCGGGTGCCGAAGCGGCGCGAACCAAAGCGGTGCGCCAGTGAGTTGATCATGAAGGTGGCATGAAACAGCACCACCGTGGAGATGCAGAATCCCCACACCACCAGCTGCAGGCCGCTGGTGCCCAGCTGCGGCCGGGCCGCACCCAGATAGTGCCCGAGCATGAACAATGTCACCGCCAACACCACCGGCATCAGGATGTCGAAGCGATCGAGCAGCCGCAGTTCCGGGAAGCGCGCCAGGTCGCGGATCATGCTCCAGTCGGTGCGAAACCCGCGCGGCGTCAGGAACCAGCCGACGTGGCTCCACAGGAAGCCGCGCCGCACCGGCGAATGCGGGTCGAGTTCACCCTCGGCATAGCGGTGGTGGTTGCGGTGATGCGCCGCCCACCACAGCGGGCCCCGCTGCACGCTGCTGGCGCCGATCGCTGCGAACACGAACTGCACCGGTCGCGATGCGTGGAATGCGCGATGGGAAAAGTAGCGGTGATAAAATCCGGTGATGGCGAACATGCGGATCGCATATAGCGCTACCGCGGTGGCCACTGCAAAGCCGCTGACTCCGACCCAGATCACCGCGGCACAGGCCAGGTGCAGCGCGATGAATGGCAGTGTGCGCAGCCAGTCGATGTGCTGGACGTCGTCATCGGGCACATTGCCGGCGCTGCAGTCCAACCAGCGCGCCAGCGCCGTGCCGACTCGCCGCGGCAGCGCAGGTGGGGTCTGCATGCTCGCTTCCCTGCACGTTATTGTCACTGCCGGTGCACTGCCGGTCGTGCACCGATCCGCATTCGCCTCCCTGGCGGTCTTTGCCGCCGGCCGCCTCATTGCAGCACGCAGCGGCCAGCCAGCGGCTGGCCGGCCGCGTGCTCGATCTCGGCCGGCGCCGCATCGTCGCGCCGTTCGGAGCGCGGGAACCATATCGTCTCGCTCAAGTTGCGGCCTTCGGCATCGCAAATATTGCTCACCCCGCTGTAATCGCGCAACTCATGCGTCGCGCAGCTATAGACCCCCAGGCGATGCACGACGCCGTCCCCGGTATACAGCCAATGGCTCTCGCGGTACAGCAGGCGGTGGCCGGCGGGCGCATAGGCATAGCCCTGGTAGAAATCGCCGGCCTGGCACCGTGCACCGAACTCGATCGGGGCCATGCAGGCGAGATAACTGCAAGCGTGCTGCATATATACATTAGAACGTCGGGCACCGGGCGGCGGATGCACCACCGCGCGCTTAAGCGTCGAATGGATGGCGCAGTACGATGGTCTCGTCGCGGTCCGGCCCGGTTGAGATCAGGTCCAGTGGCACCCCGACCAGCGTCTCGATGCGCTCAAGGTAGCGGCGGGCATTGTCCGGCAGCGCGCTGTGCGCGGTGAGCCCGACGGTACTGACCTTCCAGCCTGGCAGTTCCTCGTATACCGGCTCGATATCGTTGTAGGCGTCGGCAAACAGCGGCGACTCGGACGTGGTCTCGCCACGCACGCGGTAACCGACGCATATCCGGATCGTATCCAGTCCGTCCAGCACATCGAGCTTGGTCATGCACAGTCCCGAGACGCTCGAATGCACGATCGAACGTCGCAGCGCGATGGCATCGAACCAGCCGCAGCGCCGCCGTCGACCGGTGACCGAACCGAACTCGTGCCCGACGCGCGACAGGTGCTCGCCGTATTCATCGAACAGTTCGGTCGGGAACGGCCCGGCGCCGACCCGAGTGGTGTAGGCCTTCACGATGCCGAGCACGTAATCAAACATGCACGGTCCGACACCGGTGCCGGTGGCTGCCCCGCCGGCGGTGGTGTTCGAGGAGGTGACGAACGGATAAGTGCCGACGTCGACATCGAGCATCGCGCCCTGCGCGCCTTCAAACATGACATTGGCGCCCGCCGCGCGCAGCCGCGCCAGCGCCTCGGTGACATCCGTCAGCAGCGGTCGCAGCCGCTCCGCATATTCGAGCTGCTCATCGAGGGTACGCTGGAAATCCACCGGCGGCTGCGCGAAATAACGCTGCAGCACGAAATTATGGAAGTCGAGCACCTCGCCGAGCTTGGCTGCGAAGCGATCGCGCTGGAACAGGTCGGCGACGCGCACTGCACGGCGCGCCACCTTGTCCTCGTACGCCGGGCCGATTCCGCGACCGGTGGTGCCGATCGCATTGACACCGCGCGCCGACTCACGTGCCCGGTCGAGCGCCACGTGCGAGGGCAGGATCAGCGGGCAGGCCGGGGAGATGCGCAGCCGGTCGAATACCGGCACGCCCTGCTCGATCAGCATCTGCGATTCTTCGAACAGCGCCGGCAGCGACAGCACCACGCCATTGCCGATGAGGCAGCGCACACCGGCACGCAAAATGCCCGACGGGATCAACGACAGTACGGTCTTGCGGCCGCCGATCACCAGTGTGTGGCCGGCATTGTGACCGCCCTGGAAGCGCGCCACCGCCGCGGCGCGTTCGGTCAGCAGATCGACGATCTTGCCCTTGCCCTCATCACCCCACTGGGTGCCGATCACGATCACGAAGCGCCCCATCAGGACCGCACCATGTAGAGGATGGCGAGACCCAGCAGCATGCTTGCCAGACCGAAGATACGCATCTCACGCTCTTCCATGGATGCCATCCTGGCCAGCAGCCGCTTCATCGCCGGCGGATTGATGAATGGCATGACGCCTTCAATGATGCACACAATCGCGAGCGCAGCCAACAAGTCGGTCCAGTCCAACCCCACGAGTCACCCTAAAGACAGATCAGCGCCCGGTAGCGCTGTGCAGGTATTTGAAGAATTCGCCTTCCGGTGCGATGACCAGGATATCGCCGTCGCGACCGAGCGTATTGCGGTACGCCTGCATGCTGCGGTAGAAGGCGGCGAATTCTGGATTGCGGGCATAGGCCCTGGCATAGGCGGCGCCGGCACGCGCATCCGCCTCGCCGCGGATGTGCTGCGCTTCGCGCGTGGCATCGGCCAGGATCTCGGCCCGCTTGCGCTCGGCATCGGCGCGGATCTTCTCCGCGTCGGCGATGCCGCTGGCGCGCTGCTGCTGCGCCTGCGCGACCTGGCTCTGCTGCATACGCTGGTACACCGCCGCCGCGACGTCATCGGTCAGATCGATGCGCTGCAGCTGCACATCGATCAGCTGCACGCCGAATTCCCGGGCCGCCGCGCCGATGGCGTCGAAACCGGCGGCGCTCAGCGCGCCGCGTGGATCGGCGATCACGCGCACCAGCGGCTGGGCGGCTACGGCGCTCTTGAGGCGGTCGCGAATCACGTCGGCGAGCCGCAGCCCGACCATGTCCTCATCACCGCCGGTGGCCTGGAAGAAGCGCGCAGCGTCGAGCAGCTGCCACTTGAGATAAAAATCCACGCTGAGCGACTTCTGGTCACCGGTCAGGAAGCTCTCGCCCGGATAGGCACGTGTGAGAATGCGACGGTCCAGGATGTGGACCTCATCCAGCGGTGATTTCAAGTGCAGTCCGGCTTGATACTGGGTGCCCTCGATCTGGCCGAAGCGCGTGCGCAGCGCGACTTCGCCATCGCTGAGGATGTAACAGGAGCGCCACAGCAGCAGCGCGAGAAGCCCGACGCCGAGCCACAGCAGCAGGCGCGCGGACATCAGCGGTCCACCCGGTCGCGCCCGCGCTCGCCCGGTTCCGGACGATCGCTGCTCACGCCGCCGCTGGCCGGCGCGGCGGCGGCGGGGCTGGCGGCGGCACCGGTGGCACCGGTGGCAGCGGGACCTGCAGGGCCGGCAGCGCCGGCAGCGCCGCTACTGGCGGCTCCGGACATCGGCGCCCCCAATATTGCGGCCCCTGGCAACGGTCCGGGCGTCACGGCGCGTAGCGCCTCGACGAGCTTGTCGAGTGGCAGGTAGATCATGCTGCCGTTGCCGTTCTTGGCGTCGATCACGATCTTGCGCGAGCGCGTCAGGATAGCCTCCATGGTGTCGATATAAAGCCGGCTGCGCGTCACTTCCGGCGACTGCGCGTACGCTGCGGCAAGCTGCGTGAAACGCTCGGCCTCGCCGTCCGCATTGGCAACCGTCTGTGCCGCATACACCTGGGCATCGGCCAGCTGGCGCTGCGCCGCCGCCTGCGCCTTGGGCACTATGTCATTGGCAAACGCCTGCGCATCGGCGATCTCGCGCTGCCGATCCTCGCCCGCCTTTTCGGCATCGCGCTGCGTCGACAGGATCGCATCGGGCAACTGCACATCGGTCATATTGACTGCGGTGACAGTGATGCCGGCCCGATAGCCGTCGAGCATCTGCTGGATTCGCGCCCGGGCATCGGCAGTCACTTGGCCGCGCGCACCACCGCTGAGCAGCGATGCCATGTCGTGCTGCGCCACCAGCGCGCGCACCACGCTCTCCCCGCCCTGCCCCAGCGTCAGCTGCGGATCGCGCAGCGAAAATAGGTACCGGACTGGATCTGCAATCCGGTACTGCACCGACCAGGCGATCTCGAGCAGGCTCTGGTCGGCGGTCAGCATCAGCGCTCTGGCGTCCAGTCCCTGGATGCTGGTGACGTTGAGCTTCTGCATGGTCTCGATCGGCCACGGCCAGTGCCAGCCATGTCCGGGCTGCTCGATCCCATCGTAGGCACCGAAGCGCTGCACCACGCCACGTTCGGAAGACTCGATCTGGTAGTAGCCGCTCGCCAGCCACACCGCGACCACCAGCAGCAGCAGTACCGAGGCAGCGGCAGCGCGGCCGCTTCCCGGCCGCCACAACCGACGCATGCGCTGCTGCCAGCGCCGCAGCATTTCATCGAGCGACGAATCAGGCGGCGCGCCGCGTGGCGGCGGCCTGGGTTTATCTTCGCCGGGCTGGTTCCATGCCATGGCGGGCGCTCAGCAGGGTAGTGTCGCGACCAGCGGCACTGCATCCGATTCAGGTTTCGGGTCAGGCGTTGCAAACGCCGGCAGGCCAGGCAGCGGCTGAGGTTCCAGCAGCTGCACGCCAGGCAGCGCGGCCCACTGCGCCAGCTCCGTTGCCGGCAGTTCGACCAGCAGTTCGATCGCACCGTCCGGCAGCGCGCGCTCGTCACGCACCACATCGGCCGCATACAGCCGCGCCCGCAGGCCGCCTGCGGCCGGCGGCAGGTGCATCCACAGGCGCTGCACGCTCAGGCCGAGGCGCTCGCCGATGGCCTCGCGCAGCATCGCAAGCCCATCACCCGCCGCCGCACTGATCCATACCGCGCTGGCGTTGCCGTCACCGCCACGCTCGAGCCTGGCGTCGAGCTGCAGCCGGTCAATCTTGTTATAGACGCGCAGCTGCGGGATCTCGCCGGCATCGATCTCCTTCAGCACAGTGTCAACCTGATGAATGCGTTCATCGCGATGCGGATCGCTGGCGTCGACCACATGCAGCAGCAGATGCGCTGAACGTGCTTCCTGCAGCGTTGACTGGAAGGCAGCCACCAGCTCGTGCGGCAGTTCGCGAATGAATCCCACCGTGTCGGCCATGACCACCGGCGCACCGCCGGGCAGGCGCAGCCGCCGCACCGTCGGATCAAGCGTGGCGAACAACTGGTCGGCGATGTAGACATCGCTGCCGGTGAGCGCATTGAACAGCGTCGACTTGCCGGCATTGGTGTAGCCCACCAGCGCCACCGAGGGCACCGGGATCTCGGCGCGCGCATTGCGGCCGGTGGCGCGCTGCTGCTGCAGGCGCTCGAGGCGGTGCGACACCGAGCGCATGCGCGCATTCAGCAGCCGTCGGTCGGTCTCGAGCTGCGTCTCGCCGGGACCGCCGCGCATGCCGATACCGCCTTTCTGCCGCTCGAGGTGGGTCCAGCCGCGCACCAGTCGGCTCGCCTGGTGCTTCAGTTGCGCCAGCTCGACTTCAAGCTTGCCCTCGAAGCTGCGTGCACGGCGCGCGAAAATGTCGAGTATCAGGCCGCTGCGATCGAGCACGCTGACGCCAGACAGCAGTTCCAGATTGCGCTGCTGGCTCGGCGACAGCGGATGGTCGAATAGGATCAGCCCGGCATTCTCGGCGCGCGCCACCGCGGCGATCTCCTCCGCCTTGCCGCTGCCGACGAAAAAGCGCGGATCAGGGCGCGAGCGACGTCCGTTGACCCAAGCTACCGCAATGGCGCCGGCCGAGCGGGCCAGTTGTTCAAATTCCTCAAGGTCCTCGCGCTTGACCGGTCCGCCAAGCCCGAGGCGCACGAGTACGGCGCGCTCACCGGCGCGCGGGCGTTCGAACATACCTCTGTCTGCTTCGGCGCATCATTCTGCGGCGGGTTCGGCGACGCTGCCCTCTTCGACCGCGAGACGCACGGCGCGTGCCGGCACTACGGTGGAAATTGCATGCTTGTAGACCATCTGGCTCACGGTGTTTTTGAGCAGCACCACAAACTGGTCGAACGAGTCGATCTGGCCTTGAAGCTTGATGCCGTTGACGAGGTAGATCGACACCGGTACGTGTTCTTTTCGTAGTGCGTTCAGAAACGGGTCTTGTAATGATTGGCCCTTGGCCATAGGATTCTCCTTATTTTTCAATTATCTTTGCTTTTCAATGGGTCGGTCTGCGAGGCGCTCATCGCATCGGATCGCATGATCCGAGCGATCCTGCGCGAGGAAGCACGTCAGCAGTTATTCTAGCACTGCGCTCACAGTCGGTCATGCGCCCAGAGCGCTGTGTATGCTGCGTGCGACAATTGCCGCAAGTCCTACAGAGTGCGCCGGCAGCGTCATGAACCCCTGCTCGCGCCGCAACCAGGTCAACTGGCGCTTGCCGAGTTGCCGCGTTGCAATGATTGCGTGGCGCACCGCCTCATCGAAGCTGCACTCGCCACTGCAATAGCGCCACAGCTGCCGGTATCCAACCGCGCGCACCGATGAGTGCTGCTCGCTCAGATCCCCGCGCGCATGCAGCGCACGCACTTCGTCCAGCAATCCGGAGCGCAGCATCGCATCGAAGCGCACGGCCAGCCGCCCGCGCCAGTCGCTGTCTGCCGGCGGCAGCAGCGCATAGCGCAGCCAGCGAAATTCCTCCCCTGAGCCGCGGGTATGCGCCTGCCAGCGCGAGATCGGCACACCGGTAAGCCGATGCACCTCGAGCGCGCGCTGGATGCGCTGCGCGTCATTGCGCGCGATACGCGCCGCGGCCGCGGCATCGACCTGCTCCAGTTGCGCGTGCAGCGCCGGCCAGCCGCAGGCTTGCGCCTGCGCATCGAGTTCACGCCGCAGTGCCTCCGAGGCTGGCGGTAACGCCGCCAGGCCCTGATACAGCGCCCGCAGGTACAGCATGGTGCCGCCGACCAGCAGCGGGTAGCGACCGCGCTGCAGGATGTCGGCGATCGCGGCGCGTGCGTCGCGCACGAACTCGCCGGCCGAATAGCTCTGCGCCGGATCGAGGATATCGATCAGGTGATGCGCCACCTGCGCGCGCGCCGCGGCTGCCGGCTTGGCACTGCCGATATTCATGCCACGATAGATCTGCACCGAATCGACGCTGATGATTTCCACCAGCCGTTGCGGCAGCAGCGCCGCGGCCAGCTGCAGCGCCAGCTCGCTCTTGCCGCTGCCGGTGGGCCCGGTCAGCACCAGCAGTGTCGGCGGTAGCGCGCCCGCAGGCACGCTCAGCGTCCGCGCAGGAACAGCTGGTCGATATCGCGCAGTGACAGGCGCATCCAGGTCGGCCGTCCGTGATTGCACTGACTGGCGCGCTCGGTCTGCTCCATCTGTCGCAGCAGCGCATCCATCTCGCCCAGGCTGAGCGCGCGCTGGCCGCGGATCGCCGCGCGGCACGCCATGGCGCCGAGGATGCGATTGGCGGCGCCGTCCAGGTGGTGCGAGCCCGCCTCCCCGGTCAGCTCGCGCCCGAGCTGCGCGAACAGTGCGCCGATATCGGTGCGTGCCAGCAGCGCCGGCACGCGCCGCACCGCCAGCCGCTCCGGACCATGGCGCTCGATCTCGAAGCCGACGCGATCGAATTGGGCGCTCTCGGCCAGCAACGCATCGATTTCATGTTCGCCGGCGGCGACGCTCAACGGCTCGAGCAGCAGCTGCGAGGCTGGGGAGGCGCCCTGGTACTGCAATTTCAGCTGCTCATAGATGACACGCTCGTGTGCCGCATGGGTATCGACCAGGATCAGGCCCTCGCTGTTCTGCGCCAGGATATAAAGACCGTGCAGTTGCGCGATCGCTATGCCGAGCGGCTGCTGCGCAGCTTCAGGTTCGGAGGCCGCCAGGGCCCGTGCGGCGCCAAAGCTGCTGCGCGCATAAGCGTCGCTGGCAGCTGCGGCGTGCAACAACCTGCCGTCGGGCGCGTCGCGCTGCGCGCCATCGATGCGCGCGTCATCAAACCCACGCGCTCCGAAATCACTCGCCCCGGAGCCACCCGCACCGAAGGCAGCCGCATCGAAGCGACCGGGCCCGGTAGAGTCTGCGCTGAACGGCAATGCCGCGCTGGCGCTCACCGTGCCTTGATCGTGCGGTGCACCGGCCGCACCCGCCGCGCTCGCCGCCGGGCGCGTGTGTGCGAGCGCGCGCTCGACGCTGCGGAATACACCATCGTGCACCGCGCGGCTGTCGCGAAACCGCAGTTCAAGCTTGGTCGGGTGGGCGTTGACGTCGATCTGGCGCGGGTCGAGCGTCAGGTACAGCAGGTAGGCCGGATGACGGCCGTGGTAGAGCACGTCGCGATAGCCCAGGCGCACCGCATTGGCCAGCACACGATCGCGTACCGCGCGCGCATTGACGAACCAGAATTGCAGGTCCGCCTGGGCGCGCGCGGCGACCGGCAGCCCAAGCCAACCGGTCAGTTTCAATGCCCCGGCCGAATCATCGATGGCGAGCGCGTGGCTGCGGAATTCGGCGCCGAGAATGCGGTCGATGCGCTGCTCGAGGCCGCTGCAATCGTCTGCGGCCGGCAGATCGAGGATCTCGCGGCCGTTGTGCCGCAGCCGGAACGCCACCGCCGGCTCTGATAGCGCCAGGCGCTCGACCTGGCGCAGGACATGACCAAACTCCGTGCTGTCACTGCGTACGAACCGGCGGCGGGCAGGCACGTTATAGAACAGGTCGCGCACCTCGACGCTGGTGCCCACCGGGTGCGCCGCCGGCGCCACCGCCGAACGGACCCCGCCTTCGACTGCAAGTTCGCTGCCGTGCTCGCTGGCGCAGTCGCGCGACACGATGCGCAGGCGCGCGACGGAGCCGATCGACGGCAGCGCCTCGCCGCGAAAGCCAAAACTCGCGATCCCCTCGAGATCATCCAGGGTCGCGATCTTGCTGGTGGCGTGGCGTTCGATGGCGAGGGCTAGATCGGCGGCATCCAGGCCGCAACCGTCATCGCGCACGCGGATCAGCGCCAGCCCGGCGCGCTCGATTTCGACATCGATACGCCGCGCGCCGGCGTCAAAGGCATTCTCGATCAGTTCCTTGACCACCGAGGCCGGCCGCTCGATCACCTCGCCGGCCGCGATCTGATCGATCAGATTGGCTGATAAAACGCGTATCGGCATGCGCTGACAGTCCGGCGGGTCATCCACGGCCGCGAAGGGCCGCAGTGTACACACTGGAGCTATCGCGGGCGCACGCGTCCCACACCCATGCGCGCCAGCTGGGCGTGCTTGTCGATCCACTGCTGCCTGAGCGCGCCGGCGACGTGCAGCAGCGGCAGGCCGAGCATGATCCAGCCGCCGGTTTCATGCAGCGCGACAAAGCGGTCGTGCATGAGCTTCTGGAACGGATCCTGCCAGGGCGAGATGCATCCGAATGGCGCCAGCTCCAGCGGCTCGACCAGCGGGATGCCATGCCCCGGGCGCGGCGCATGGACCGAGAGAATCGCCCAGCCGACCAATGGCATCACCAGCATCATTAGATACAAAAAAACGTAGTGCACCGCATGCCCCAAGGTTCGGCGCTCGAGCCTAGAAGCCGCTGCGGGCAAGCTCGATGCCGTTGTCCGGGGCGTCGCCGTGGCTGCGTGCGTACTGGCTGCCGTCGGGTGGGAACTTGCGGAAGTAGCTGTCGATGCCGCTGAAGATCGCATCCGCCAGGCGCTGCTGCTCCGCCGGCGCGCGCAGCTTGCGCTCCTCGGCGGCATTGGAAATATAGGCGGTTTCGACCAGCAGTGACGGAATATCGGGCGACTTGAGCACCACGAACGCCGCCTGCTGGACTTCTCGCTTGCGCACCGCGCCGACGCGGTCGAGCGCACCGAGCACGCGATCCGCCGCCTCGACGCTCTGGCCGATGTTCGCCGTCTGCGCCAGATCGAGCACCACCGAGCGCACGTCCGGCCGCTGCTGCGAGAGCGAGATGCCGCCCTTGAGATCGGCCGCGTTCTGCTGCTCGGCCAGCGTTCGCGCCGCCTCGCTCGAGGCGCCGCGATCCGACAGGATGTAGACCGATGCGCCGGACACCCCCCGGTCGAGCACCGCGTCGGCGTGGATCGAGACGAACATATCAGCGTGCGCGGCGCGCGCGCGGCGCATGCGCTCGCGCAACTCGACGAAATAGTCGCCATCACGCGTCAGCACCGCGCGCATGCCGGGTTCGCGGTCGATGCGTGCCGCCAGGGCGCGCGCAATCGCCAGGGTCACCAGCTTCTCGTGCGTACCCGACGCGCCGGTGGCCCCCGGATCATCGCCGCCATGGCCGGCATCCACCGCGACCACGATGCTGTGTTCGCCCTGGGGGGCATGCGCCGCGCGCACGCTGCGCGTGCCTCGCGACGCGGCAGCCGGCACTTGCGCCGGTGGTACAGTACCCTCGGCCGCGCTCGGTGCGCTCGGTGCGTCCGGAACCGGCATGTCCGGCGTGTCTACGGCGGCCTGCATGGCGCCTGCCGCGGGCACCGGCGCCGCGTGTGCTGGGACATGCTCTGGCGCAGGCGCTGCGCCCAGCGCGATGCGCAACTGATAGCCATTGGCGCGCATGATCGGTTGCAGCTGTGGCTGCACCGCGGCGCGCAGTTCCAGTACCAGACGCAGCGAGTGTCCATCGCGCACGCCGGAGCGCACGGTCGCAACCACACTGTCCGCCGGCGGCTGCGGCAGGCTGGCGTGGCGGCGGGTGGCGGGCAGGTCGATGACCAGCCGGTCGGGGTTGTGCAGCTGGAATACGTGCGGGGCGACCGGGGCGGACAGCGACAGCGTCAGCACTGCCGCCAGCCGATCGGCCTGCAAGCCGATGTGATCCAGCTGCGCACCGCCGGCCCGGGTTGGCGCACCAATGGCTGGGGCCGCCAGCAGCGCTAGCAGCATTCCGATGACACCCGTCCTGGCTTGCAGACCGTAATCGTGGTTCAAAACTGTCGTTCCCCGCGCTCCTGCGCCAAGGGACTGTATGCCGACTGCGAGGACATTTCAATATTAATTAGCGAGATACGTGCTTAAGCTCAACTCAGATCTGCTGCGGCAGCGCCGCCAGGGTGTGCGTCAGCCAGCGCTCACCGGCCGCCGACAACGCTTCCAGGCAGGCACTTCGACCCGCTGCCGGATCAGCACTGATGCACTGGAGCCGTACCGTAAGATCCGCGCCGGGCAGTGCGGCGGCGGCGCGCTCCGGCCATTCGACCAGCAGCAGGGTGTGCGGGTTGAGATAGTCGCGCACACCAAGTTGCGCAAGGTCATCCGCGCCTTGCAGCCGGTACAGGTCGATATGCACCGCCTCCCCCGCGAGCGCCGCATAGGTCTCGATCAGCGCATACGTCGGACTGCGCACGACTTCCCCTACTCCCAGCGCCTGCAGCAGCGCGGCGGCCAGCGTGGTCTTGCCGGCACCCAGCTCACCGGACAGGAACACCAGCCGCGCCGTGTGCTCGTCCCATGGACAATGGCGCGCCAGCGCGGCACCAAGCGCTTCAGTCGCACGCACGTCGGGCAGGCGCCATGTGGCCTTCATCGGCGCAGGTTCACCCACCGATTCAACGCGTCGGCAAGTTCCAGCGCCAGGATGCCGCGCTCGCGATCGCGCGCCAGGTCATCGCCGGCGAGCGCATGCGCCATGACGCCGGCGCGCGCAGCGAGCCACGGGTCGCCGCACTGACCCAGAATGCCGGCAATGGCGCCGGTCAGCACATCGCCCATACCGGCCGCCGCCATGCCTGGATTGCCGCGTTCACAGATGGCGGGCATCGGGCCCGGCGTGTCGCGCTGGCTTATACCGATCAGCGTGCCTGCGCCCTTGAGCACGATCACCGCACCCGGATGCCGCAGCGTCAGGGCGCGCAACGCTGCCACGCGATCCGCCTGCACCGCCTCGGTGCTGATCTGCAGCAGTCTTGCGGCTTCGCCCGGATGCGGCGTCAGCACCGACCCGGGCGGGGCGACCAGGCGGTGCTCGGCCAGAAGATTCAGGGCGTCGGCATCGATCACCAGGCGCTTGCCGCAGGCCAGCGCGTGCTCGAGCAGCGCCTGTGCCCAGTCGGAGCGGCCCAGTCCGGGGCCTATGGCGACCACGTCGGCCGGCCGCAGCAGTGCACCGAGTTCATCCGCCCGGTCCACGGCATGCACGATCAGCTCCGGTCGTCCGACTGCAATCGTGGCCTGGTTTTCGCGCGCTGTGGCCACCGTGACCAACCCGGCGCCGACCCGCAGGCATGACTCACCTGCCAGCCGCACCGCTCCGGGCATGCCAGGACCACCGCCCACGATCAGTACCCGGCCGAAATCGCCCTTGTTGGCCTGCCGGCGGCGCGACGGCAGCGCGCGGGCAATCTCGCCCTCCCCGAGCCGTTCCAGCACCGCGGTGAAGCGTGCTTCCGCGGGCACCATGACCTCCAGATCGTCAAACAGCAGCCGCCCCGCATATTCCGGTCCGTCGCCCAGGAACAGCCCGGTCTTCAGTGCCACGAAGCTGATGGTGCAGTCGGCCCGTACCGCCGCCCCCATGGCTGCGCCGCTGTCGGCGTTCAGTCCCGAGGGCAGGTCGAGCGACAGCACCGGGCGAGCGCAGGCATTGATGGCGGCAATGGCCTCCGCCACCGGCGGCCGCACGTTGCTCGTCAGTCCGGTGCCCAGCAATGCATCGACGATCACATCGGCCCCGGCCAGCAGTGCGGGGGAATACGCCAGCACCTGGCCGCCGCTGGCGCGAAAATCCTGCCAGGCGCTGCGTGCATCGCCGCCGAGCTTCTCGGGTGGCGTGACCGCCAGCACCGTGGCCGAGAGTCCGGCGGCCTGGGCAAAGCGCGCCAGCACGTAGCCGTCGCCGCCGTTGTTGCCGCCGCCGGCGACCACCGTGACCTGCAGCGCCTTGGGCCAGCGGCTGCGCAGTGCCCGCAGCGCCGCCTCGCCGGCGCGCTTCATCAATGTGTAGCCGCCGGTGCCGTGCGCTATCGCATGGGCGTCGAGCGCGCGCACTTGCGCCGAGGAATACAGCAGGCTGGCAGCGGACATGGTGCGATTATACTGGGCGCATTATCGCCACCATGCACCAGCCTTCTGCAGCCGCGAGCGCGGCACTGCCCAGCGCGCACGCGCTGCGCGCGGCGATCGCCCGCTCGGCGAGAGAACTCGGGCTGGACGCGATCGGTGTCAGCGAACTTACGTTGCGCGAGGATGAGCGGCACCTGCAGCGCTGGATCGAGCGCGGCTGGCACGGTGAGATGGGCTACATGGCCCGGCACGGCAGCAAGCGCAGCCGCCCGGCCGAGCTCGTGCCCGGCAGCCTGCGCGTGATCTCGGCGCGCATGAACTATCGGGCGCGCGAGGCGCGCGACGCCGATGCGGTGCTGCGCGATCCTGCCACCGGCTATATTTCGCGCTACGCACTCGGCCGTGATTATCACAAGGTGCTGCGCCGGATTCTCAGGCAGCTGGCCGAAGCGGTGGCCGGGCTTGCCGGCCCGCACGGCTTTCGGGTGTTCGTGGACAGCGCGCCGGTGCTGGAGAAGGCGCTGGCGCGCAACGCCGGACTCGGCTGGATCGGCAAGCACACCAACCTGATCGCGCGCGATGCGGGCTCCTGGTTCTTCCTCGGCGAGGTGTTTACCGATCTGCCGCTGCTGCCGGACACTCCCGCCGGCGCTCATTGCGGCAGCTGCTGGGCCTGCATTCCTGCCTGTCCGACCGGAGCGATCGTGGCGCCCTACCAGCTCGATGCGCGGCGCTGCATTTCATATCTCACCATCGAACTGCAAGGCTCGATTCCACCGGAACTGCGCCCGGCGATGGGCAATCGCATCTACGGCTGCGACGACTGCCAGCTGGTGTGTCCGTGGAACAAGTTCGCGCGCGACGCCTCGCATCCCGATTTTCGCGTGCGCCACGCTCTCGATGCGCCACAGTTGAGCGAGCTGTTCGGCTGGAGCGAGCAGGAGTTCGAACAGCGCATGCGCGGCTCGGCGATCTATCGCATCGGCTACGAGCGCTGGTTGCGCAACATCGCGGTCGCGCTGGGCAACGCCGCCACCAGCCCCGCGGTGCTGGCAGCGCTGGAAGCGCGCCGCGGGCATTGTTCCGCACTGGTGCGCGAACACGTCGACTGGGCGCTGCTGCAGCATCGGGCTACGGGCGGTGAGCGCGCAGATTGTCGATCAGGCGCGCCCGGCCGAGCCGCACTGCCGTGAGCACCACCAGGTCGCTGGATGCGGCGTTTGGCTCGCTCAGATCCGCGGCATTCCTGATGACGAAATATTCCACGCTCATGCCCGCGTGCCCGAGCAGCGCGGCGCCGTCGCGCTCGAGCGCGGCAAGATCGCGCTCGCCGCCGTAAATTGCGCTCACCGCCTGGGACAGCGCGTGGTGAATCGCCGCCGCACGCACGCGCTCCTCGACGTTCAGGTAGCGATTGCGTGAGCTGAGCGCCAGCCCGTCCGGCGCGCGCACCGTCGGTGCACCGGCAATTTCCACCGGCAATGCCAGGTCGAGCGTCATGTGACGCACCACCAGCAGCTGCTGGTAGTCTTTCTCGCCGAACACCGCGACATCCGGCGCCACGATGCCAAACAGTTTCGCCACCACGGTGGCGACGCCGTCGAAGTGACCGGGCCGGAAGCGCCCATCCAGGATGTCCGACAGGCCGCGCACCACAATCAGCGTTCGCTGGTCGCCGCCGTTCGGATACATGTCGGCGACGCTCGGCGCGAACAGCAGGTCGCAGTGCGCCTCCGCCAGCAGTTGCTGGTCCTCGTCCAGCGTGCGCGGATAGGCGCCGTAGTCCTCGCTCGGACCGAACTGCAGCGGATTGACGAAGATACTCGCGACCACCCGGTCGCCGCGATAGCGCGCCGCGGCGAGCAGGCTCATGTGGCCGGCGTGCAGATTGCCCATGGTCGGCACGAACGCGATGCGCAGGCCGGCGGCGCGCCACTGTTGCACGCGCTCGCGCACGGCCTCGACCGTGCTCAGGGTCTGCATCGGCTCGGGCGCATCAAAAGCAATGTTCCGCCGCCGGGTACTCGCCGGATTTCACCGCCTGCACGTAGCCGGCCACGGCTGCCAGCGGTGAGTCGCTGCCGGACGTGAAGTTGCGCACGAAGCGCGGCTTGCGCCCCGCAGTGATGTCCAGGATGTCGTACAGCACCAGTATCTGGCCATCGGTGTCGGGTCCGGCGCCGATGCCGATCACCGGCACCGTCAGCTGCCGCGAGATTTCGCGGCCGAGCGCGGCCGGAATGCACTCCAGCAGTACCAGGTCCGCTCCCGCCGCCTGCAGCGCCAGCGCATCCTCGAGCATGCGCCGTGCCGCCTCATCCTCGCGACCCTGCACGCGAAAGCCGCCGGTCTTGTGCACCGACTGCGGCCGCAGGCCGAGGTGCGCGCACACTGCGATGTCGTGGCTGGCGAGGAATTCGACGATCTCGGTCTGCGCCTTGCCGCTCTCCAGCTTCACCATGCGCGCCCCGCCCTCCTGCATCAGCCGCACCGAATTCGCCAATGCCAGCTCGCGCGACGGGTAGCTCATGAACGGCAGGTCGACGATCAGGAACGGCCGATGCAGGCCGCGCGCGACTGCGGCACTGTGATACACCATGTGATCCATCGTCACCGGCACCGTGGTGTCGTGACCCTGGATCACCATGCCGAGCGTGTCTCCCACCAGCACCACGTCCACGCCCGCGGCATCGAGCAGCGCGGCGAAGCTGGCGTCGTAGGCAGTCAGGCAGGCGATCTTCTCGCCGCGCTGTTTCATCTGCCCGAGCGTATTGAGCGTCACTGGCGGCCGCTCGGAGTCGCGCTGTTGCAGGTGGGTGTACATCGACAGCTCCTATAGCGCCGCGTGCCGCATTGGATTGTAGTAGAGGCGCCCGCGGCGCTGGCGCCGGATGGCGCTCAACAGTTCCTCGTAGTCCTCTTCAGTATTGACCGGATCGATCGTGGCCGCATTGACGATCAGCAGCGGTGCCGCATCGTACTCGTGAAAGAAGCGCGCATAGGCATCATTGAGCCGCTCCAGGTAACCGCGGTCGATGAACTGCTCGTGCTGGATGCCGCGGCGCGAGATCCGGGCCAGCAGCACATCCACCGGCGCCTGCAGGTAGATCACCAGGTCGGGCTGTGGCCCCTCGATCGCAAGCTGCGTGTGAATCCGGTCGTAGAGGCGGTATTCCTCCTCATCCAGCGTGGTGCGTGCGAACAGCCGGTCCTTGTCGATCAGGTAGTCGGCCACCCGCAGCGGCGCGAACAGATCGTGCTGCCTGAGCGCCGCCAGTTGCTGCGCGCGCTGGAACAGGAAATATAGCTGCGCCGGCAGCGCGCCGGCGCGCGGGGTGCGGTAGAAGCGCTCGAGGAATGGATTCTCGTCGGCGCGCTCCAGGATCAGCTCGGCAGACAGCGTCGCGGCTAGCCTGGTCGCAAGCGTGGTCTTGCCGACGCCGATCGGCCCCTCGATGACGATGAAACGGTGCGGCAGGATTTCAGGCGCCATGCATGATCGACTTATTGTCCAGACGCCAGATGCCCGCAGGATCGGCGCGCGCCGCAAGCTCGGCGACCCGCCCAGAGCCCGGCACATCCAGCCCGGGGGCCACTTCCGAGAGAGGATACAGAACGAAGTTGCGCTGCACTATCCCGGGATGCGGCAACGTCAGTTCTGGGCTGTCGACACGCAGTGCGCCGAACAGCAGCAGGTCGAGGTCGATGCGGCGCGGCCCCCAGCGCACGCGCGGCGGCTTGCGGCCGAGTGCGCTCTCGAGCGCGCGCAGCGCGCTGAAGAATGCTCCGGCCGGCAGCTGCGTGAGTAACCCGGCCACGGCATTGACGAAGTCGGGCTGCTCGGCCGGACCGAGCGGCCGTGACCCGAACAGCGAAGACTCGCGCACCAGGCGCGTCTGCGCCACGCCCGCCAGTGCCACCAGCGCGCCGCGCACCTGGACTGCGGGCTCATCCAGGTTGCTGCCAATGCCCACATAGGCCGGATTCCACAGCATTCAAGCCGGGCCGGAAAAGCCGCGCCGGCGGCGCCGGCGGCGGCGTGTTCGGGGCCTGCTCGTGCCATCCGCAGCGCCATCACCGGCCGTCGCAGGCGCATCAGCGGGCAGCTGCGGGTCATCCGCGCCTGGCGGCACGACCGTCGCCGGCGGCGGCGTTGCCGGCTCATCCAGGCCATGAATCGCGCGCGGCGCGGCGCGGCCGGCCGTGCTGCCGCTCTTGGCTGGCGGGCGCGGCCGCGGCAGTGCATCGAGCATACGCAGGCGCTCGTCCGGGGAAACCTCCTGCAATCGCGTCCACCAAGCGGCTATTTCTGCCGGCGCCAGTCCCAGTTGTGCGCGCAGCGCCAGCAGATCGAAGGCGGCACGAAAGCGCGGCTGCTCCAGCAGCCGCAGCGCGCGCTTGCCGCGCGGTTGTTCCAGTCGGGGCTGAAAGGCGTACATTTCTCGCAGTCCGAGCGCCACGCGCCTGGGAATCGTCACCCGGGCCGAGGCCTCGCGCAGCGCGCGATCACAGGCCTCGACGATGGCGCTTATCTCGTGCCAGCGTTGCCGCGGCAGCGATTCGATGGCCTCTGCGATCGGCCCATAGAGCAACAGCGCGAACAGGAACGTCGGGGTCACGGGCTTGTCGGCCGCGACCCGTACATCGGTGTTGCGCAGGCCCTGCTGCAGCAGTTGCTCGACCAGACCGCCCGGATGCTTCGCCAGGTAACGCTCGATCGCCGGGAACAACACTTGCAGCAGTGCGCGCCGCCGCAGCACCGTAAAGCTTGCCTCGCCGTGGCCGGTCAGGAACAGTTTCAGGGTTTCGTCAAACAGTCGAGCCGCCGGCACGCCAGCCAGCAGCCCGCGCAGCCGCGGAATCGGCGCCGCGGTGCCGGGTTCGAGCGCAAATCCAAGCTTGGCCTCGAAGCGCGCTGCACGCAGCATGCGCACCGGATCCTCACGGTAGCGCGTCTCCGGATCGCCGATCATCCGCAACCGGCGCGCGCTCAGGTCCTCGGCACCGCCGACGTAGTCCCACAACGAGAAGTCCGCGACATTGTAGTAGAGCGCGTTGACGGTAAAGTCGCGCCGCCACACGTCCTCCTCGATGCTGCCGTAGACGTTATCACGCAGCAGCCGGCCGTGCGTGTCGTGCACGCGTTCATTGTCGATCGATTCGAGTTCCGACTCCTCATCGAGTTCCGGCGCTTCGCCCTCCTCTGGATCGGCCTCCGGCACCGGCTCCTCGCTCGGCGACGGCGCGCTGGCGGCGCGAAATGTCGCCACCTCGATTACCTCGCGGCCGAACACGATATGCGCCAGGCGAAAGCGGCGACCGACCAGGCGTGAATTTCGGAACAGCGAGCGCACTTCCTCCGGCAGCGCATTGGTGGCGACATCGAAATCCTTCGGATAGCGCCCGAGCATGACATCGCGCACGCAGCCGCCGACCAGGAACGCCTGATAGCCGGCATCCTTCAGTCGGTAGAGCACACGCAGTGCGTTGCCGGAGATATTTGAGCGCGAGACGTTGTGGTCGGCGCGGGGAATGATGCGCGGGGCCGCGCCTACGGGGAGTACTGGGGGGGTATCGTTCAAATCGTCCAATCCGCTTGAGCAATCGAAAGGGGCGCCTATAATACCGCGCCTCTTCACCGCCCCCCCGGTCTCGCTGCTCCCGTCGTCTAGAGGCCTAGGACACGGCCCTCTCAAGGCTGGAACACGAGTTCGAATCTCGTCGGGAGCGCCATCCGGGCCGCAACATTCAAACCGCCCGGGGCGGCTCAGGCCGGCTTATAGCCGCTCCAGCGCGCCCGTGGATGGCGCCTGCTGGCCAGGAAGGTCGAAATCAGCCCCGGCAGCATCAGAATGAGCCGGGGTGCGGCCAGCAGCAATGCCAGCGGCAGCGGCCAGTGCCACACCATCAGCGCGCCGAAAAAGACAGCGACCTGAAGCCCTGGCAGCCAGCCGACCAGCAGCAGGCCCAGCGCCAGTGCGATCGCCCACACGAGCCCGACGAGCTGCGCCAGCCCCAGCACGCCTACCCACAGCCGCAGCGCCGTCAGCGCCGTGAGTGCGGCCAGCAATCCAATGCGTATCAGGATCTTCAAGAGCGCCGCACCGTGCAGCTGCGTCCGATGCGCGCCGCCATCGAACGCGGCTTTCTCGCGTACAGGCGTTTGCCTGCAGCCAGAGCCTTGGTCTGCAGCATGGCGCGGCGCTGCTCGATCGCCGCCAGCAACGGCCCGTTGGCCGCCGTACGAAGCGGCGCTGACCCCACTACAGCGGCCCGCAGCAGTGCCAGATCGTGATCGTCGCCCAGATGCTCAGCCAGCCGGCGCGCCAACTCGAGGATCTGCGGCCGCCTGCCCGACTGCAACGGCTCGAGGGTCTGCAGCGCATGCGATAGGTACTGTACCTTCTTGCGCCACTGATGCAGCGTCAACATGTCGGGGCTGCGCCTGGCTGCACGCCCGGCCCGGCGACCGGCCCGGTAGATGCGCGTGAATCCGGGGGCGAGTCGCACCCAGCCGTGCCCTCCGACAGGCCAGCAGCGTGCACGCACCTGCAACCGCAGTAACACGGCACGCTCGCCTGCCAGCAGTTCAGGACGCAGCCGCAGCTGGCGCTGCGCACGCGCCTGGCGCTGCCCCAGCACGCGCGCCAGAGCGGCGGCCGCCTGGTCCTTGCGGAGCGCCGCACGTCGGCGGCGCAGCGCGTCCAGCGTGCGAAGCAGCACGCGCGCGTCGCGCGCCGTGTTCAGGGCGCGTGCCGCCCGGCGCAGCGCCGCATCTTCGCGACGATAGGTCGCCTTTATCAGCGCGCCGCGCAGCAGCCGCAGCGCCGCGCGCGCACGCTTGATCTGCTTGCGTGCCAGGTGCACGTTGACAGCACTGGGTGTTGGCGATCCAAGCGCGCGCGCGGCCGCCCCCGCGTGCTCCAGAAGCGCCGCGCGTACGGTTGCGGTGGCGGATCGATCGGAAGGCGCGCCTTGGGCGGACATCTGCAGGATGCTACGGCAGCAAGCAGGCGCAGCGCATCTGCAACGCAAAGGCGGCGGGAGCATCTCCCGGCGCCGTAGCGACCCGCATGCGCCATCCTCAGTGACTTGGCGAGTCGCCCGCCTTGGCCGACGCGGTACCACCCGCCGCTGCAGGGCCCGACAGGCCACCGGTCTGCTGCCGATATTGCGCCGGTTCGCGCACCGTCTGGCCCGGAACCCGCACGATGCCCCGGCACGCCTGGATCGATGAGCTGCGATCGCGCGCACGGCGTGAGAGCAGCGCCGATGATGCCGGCTCGAGCGGGGCGGTCGCGGACCCCGGCGGCGATGCCAGCGGCACGCTGTCGGTTGAGCAGGCCATGGCGTGCCTGCCCGAGGACCAGCGCCTGGCGGTGGCACTGGCGCTCATCGAGGGCTTGCCCTATAAAGAAGCCGCGCAGATCATCGGAGTTCCGATGGGGACGCTGACCAGCAGACTCGCACGCGGACGCCAGGCGCTGCAGCAGTTGCTGGGGCCGGGAGGTGGCGCATGAGTATTCCGGATGAAATCTTGGCCGCCTATATCGACGGTGAACTCGAGGGCGCCGAGCGCGCCCGCATCGAGGAGGCCCTGGCTCAGGATGCGCAACTGGCGCAGCGCGTGGCGCAGCAGCGCGCACTGCGCGCCCGGTTGCGCGGTGCCTACGACGGCGTGCTGCAGGCTGCGAAGTTCGGCGCGCCGTCGGGTCCGGCACAGGTTATCGATCTGGCGCGCGTGCGCGCCGAGCGTAGCCGTCGCAGCAACGCCCAGCGGCAGATTACAAGGATGCGCCGCTACAGCATTGCGGCCACGCTGGCAGTCGGACTGATGGCCGGATTGCTAATCGAGCGGCTGGCATCGCCGGGCGCGCTGACCGAGTTGCATGACGGCGCGCTGCTGGCACGCGGCAGCCTGGCTCGTGCGCTCGACCAACAGCTCGCCGGCGGCTCCGCGGCCGGCGCACAGGTGCGCGTCGGACTGACCTTCAGGTCACGCAGCGGCAACTACTGTCGCAGCTTCGCGCTCGGCGGCAGCCGCCCGCTGGCGGGACTTGCCTGCCGCGAGCAGGAGCGATGGCAGCTGGTGAACATGGTCGCAGCCGAAGGCCCGGCAGCGGCCGGCAACGGCCAGAATATGCGCATGGCAACCTCGAGCCTGCCACCGGCGCTGCTGCAGGCAGTCAACGACCATATCAGCGGTGAGCCGCTGAATGCGGCGGCGGAAGCCAGGGCACGCAGCAACGGCTGGCACTGAAGCCGGCGAGGCGCTCTGCACCCGAGCCGCATCGGCCGGTCGGCCCCGATGCATTTATATCTGCTGCCTGCGTAGCAGTTCATAGCGTCGGCCGGCATAGCGCGCCACCGCGCCCCAGGCGGCGCAGGCGCCGATGCCCAGCGCCACCGCACCGCCGAGGCCAAAGCCGGCAGCGCGCAGTGCGGTCTGCATCCACGCCGAACTGACGTCGCCAAAGCGGTAGACCACGGTATCGATGACGTTCTTGGCTTTGTAGCGACTGCTCTGCTCCACCACCGTGAAGCAGATCTCCCGGCTCGGCCGCGCGATAGAATACTGACCCACGCGCCGCACCACCTGCAGGCCCTGGATGACGACCAGCGTCGGTGAAATCGCGACCGCGCAGAATGCAAGCAGCAGCAGCAGCGGATTGAGCAGCAGCCCGGTGGTGACGCCGAAGCGCTGCACCAGGCGCCCAAGGCCGAAAGTGAGGATCAACGCGCTGGCAATATTGACCACCAGATCAATATCAGCAAGCGCCTGGGCGCGCCCTTCTACGGCCGTGAATGTGCGCGCGATGACGTCGGTCTGCAGAAAGTAGCCGACCGTTCCGGCCCAGGTCATCAGCAGCATGAACGCCGCCTGGCTGGTGATGTAGCGCGAGCTGAACAGCTTGCCGAAGCCTTCGAACGGGTTGCCCGGCAGGCCGTGATCGAGCGTGGTCGGCTGCACCTCGGCGTGGCTGGCGCGCAGCCGCTCCTTCTCGCGCATCAGCTGGTACACCAGCGCAATCACGATCAGGAAACCCGCGGCCGCGACCAGCAGCATGCCGCTGAGGCGCAGCCGGCTCACCAGCAGCCGTGTCAGCAATGGTCCGCCGATGGCCCCGATGCTGCCGCCGGCGGCGATCAGCGCGAACAGGCGTGTCGCCTGGGCGGCGGTGAATAGATCCACCATCAGGCTCCAGAACAGCGAGATCATGAACAGGTTGGCGACGCTGAACCAGACGTAATAGGCCGCGGCCACCCAGAAGTTATCCGGGGCGAGCACGAACAGCAGCTGGAATGCCAGCACATTGAATAGCCAGAACCAGAACACGCCGGGCAACAGCCGCGCAAGCTTGAACCGCGAGGCCAGCATCGCGTATAGCGGTGAGGCCGCCAGGGTACCGACGAAGGTGGCGGTAAACAGCAATTGCAACCGGCCGACACCGACCACGGTGGCCACCGTATCGCGCACCGGGCGCAGGATGTAGTAGCTGCCCAGAAGAACGAAATTGCAAATGAATGCCAGCGTCACAGCCCGACGCTCCTGCGGTGCGACCCGTGCGGCCATCGCGAGCAGTCGCGCCAGCCACCAGTCCATGCGCCCGAGGTATCGGCGCATTGGCGCTAACGCACGCGCCACATCAAGGTCGCCGTCACCAGTGCCAGCAGCCCGGTTGGCACCCAGGCCAGCACCAGCGGGTCAAGGTCGAATACCTGCGTGCCGCTCTCGACCAGGCGCTGCAGAAACACGTACACGATCCCCAGCGCCACGCCGAAGGTAATGCGGGCGCTGAGCGATGCGCTGCGCAGCGCACCGAATCCGAACGGCAACGCGAACAGCAGCGCCACCGCGATGCCGACCGTGCGCGCCACGCGTGACCAGAACGCGATCTCGTACTGCTCGGTACCGAGGTTGTTGGAGCGCAGATAGTGTATCGCCCGGTACAACGTGCGCAGCGACAGCTCCGAGGTATCGGTATTGACCAGCCGAAGGAAGTCCGCGCCGGCTGCAGTATGCAGCGGCCGCTGCGGCTGCCGCAGGCTGGTGACCGAGTCATTGACGAAGCGCGATTCCACGTAGTTGCGCAGCTGCCAGGACTGCGCTCCGGCCGCGCTCGCGTGTTCGGCGTGCGCAATGGCGGCGATGCGATTGTCGGCGGTGAGCTCGAAGATCAGCATGCCGCCGAACTCCGCGGCACTGGAGCGATCCTGCACGTTCAGGATGAGATCGCCATCGCGGATCCAGGCGCCGGCGCCGGCGAAACTCATGTTTGAGTACTTGGCATAGGCCTTCTGCTCATCGGCCAGCTGGCCGAGCGGCTGCGCCAGAAACTCGCCCACCAGCAGCGCGATCGCCACCAGCAGCGCGGCACTGATAAGCACCGCGGCGCCCAGGCGCAGCTTCGACATGCCCGAGACGCGCATGACGGTAAGTTCGTGGCTGCGCGCCAGCATGCCGATGCCGAGCAGCGCGCCGATGAGCGCGCCGGCGGGAAACGCTTCGAGCGCGAACTGCGGCAGCGTCAGCGCTGAATACTGCAGCGCATCGAGCATGGTGTAGTGCCCGACGCCGACATTGCCCTGCTCGCCGATGAATACGAACAGCATGCCGAGCATCAGCAGCGCCGCCATCACCAGCCCGATAGCAGATAGCAGCGTGCGCACGACATAGCGATCCAACAGAGTCATCGGGGCCCCCGCCGCGCTCGATGCAGGCGCAGCATGCCGGGCCCGAGCACCGCCGCCAGGCTCACCGCCAGGAACAGTGCATGCACCCACCACAAACCGAGCGCCGCCGGAATGATGCCGCGCTCCAGCCAGGTGCGCGCCGCCAGCGCCAGGTTGGCATACAGCGCGAATACCAGCACCGCCACCCAAACGTGGGCATAGCGTCCCTGGCGCGGGCGCAGCCGCCCGAGCGGCACCGCCAGCACCGTCAGCACCAGCGTCATCACCGGCAGGCCAAGCCGCCATTGCAGTTCGGCCAGCTGCTTCGGGTCGCGGCTGCCGAGCAACGTTGCAGTACTTAGCTCGCCCACGCGCGGCGCGCGCGCTGCGGCCTCGGGCTTCTGCACCGGAATCAGCTGCTGCTCGAATCGCATGATGCGGAAGCGGTTACTGCCCGGAGTACCTTCGATGCGCTCGCCGTCGTACAGCGTAATGGTCTCCGCCTCGCCCTCGGCCGAGCCGCTGTAGCGGGC
>Ga0182016_10001026_pt1 | contig 34293 bp, 37 predicted proteins | sample 712S2MmetaG_FD_120491 | JGI IMG/M metagenome (GOLD analysis project Ga0182016, IMG submission 120491) | Permafrost microbial communities from Stordalen Mire, Sweden - 712S2M metaG | ecosystem: Environmental > Terrestrial > Soil > Wetlands > Permafrost | place: Sweden: Stordalen | collected...
ATGCGGGTGGTATCGACGGAGACTTGCCGGCCGTTTTCCAAGGATCGCAAGGGCATGATTCTCGGCGAAGGCGGCGGTATGCTGGTGCTCGAACCGCTGGAGGCGGCGCAGGCTCGCGGAGCGCGCATTCATGCGGAAATTGTGGGCTTCGGCATGTCGGCCGACGCCGGCCACATTACCCAGCCTTCCGCCGAAGGCGCCGCCCGCGCTATACGGGCAGCCCTGCGTGACGCCCACCTTGCACCGGAAGCGATCGGCTATATCAACGCACATGGCACCGGCACACCGGCCAACGATTCCACGGAAACGGCTGCCATCCGCGCGGTATTCGGAGCGCATGCCGGCCGCCTGGCGGTCAGTTCCACGAAGTCGATGCACGGCCACGCGCTGGGAGCTTCGGCCGCGCTGGAATGCCTGGCGACTGCGCTAGCGTTGCGCGACGGCCTGCTGCCCCCCACCGCGAACTATCGCGAGCCCGATCCGGAATGCGATCTCGACGTGATTCCCAATGTGGCGCGTCGCGCGCAAGTGGAGTACGCGCTCTCCAATTCCTTCGCCTTCGGCGGTCTGAACGCGGTCCTCGCGCTGCGGGCGGGATAGACCGCTGTTCTTTATGGGGCCCCCCCGGGGCAAGGCCGGGCTGTCGCCCGGCTGGGCAAGCTAAAGCTTACCCCACATCAGAAAGCCCGGCGATTTTGTGGGATAAGCTTCATCAGCTTGTCCAAGCGAGCGTAGCTCGCTTCTGGCGATTCTGCCTAATCTCCCGCAGCGCGTTCCACCTTCGGCGCGGCCCACCAGCCCGACGCCGCCAGGAACGCGCGTACTTCCGTCCACCGCGTCTTGATTACCGAGATCGCCAGCATCAGCAGAATCACGCCTACCGCCGCTACCAGCGTCTGCGCTTCATTCAGGCGCCCCTTCAGGAAAAACAGCTCGCGGCCGTAAACCAGTTCGATGTGCACCCAGTAGACTAAGAGCGACGTCGTGCCGAATTGCCGCACCCAGCTCCAGCCCGAACCCGCCGCATAGCGGGTCCATACGAAAGCCACCGAGAGGATCGCCAGCACCACACCCTGCTTGGTCAAAACCTGTAGCGGACTGTTCAGCCAGTATTCCGACTGCGCATAAATCTTATACGGCAGCCGATCGAGGTAGTGGCACACCAGAATCGCGCCTATTCCGAGCATTCCCGCCCATCGGATGGCGCGGTCCGTGGCGTCGGGCGGGATGGCGCGGATGACGCTGCCGGCGCTCACTCCGAATGCCAGGTATGCGCCCCAGGGGAAGAATCCGAAGCTGTGATAGTCGGGAATCAGGTAATTCCGCACCAGCCATGGCGCCGGCGCCCAATTTATGGCCGAGATCGATGGCGACACGCAGGCGATACCCAGGCCGGCCACGGCTGCCGCTTTGGCCCGGGTCTTCGTCGAAAAGATCGCCATTACCGACAGCAGCGCGATGGCGAATCCCATGCAATTCAGAATGTCGACGCGCAACAAATCGCGCCACGGCGCCGGGAAGCCGAAAATCCAAAGCTGTATACGGAAGGCGAAGGCTAGAAAAAACAGGTATCCCGAGCGCCGGAAGGCCGTCTTGACGCGCTCCGCGGGAGCCATGCCTTTGCGCTCCGAGCTGTCCATGAGAAACGACAGCGTCACGCCAGTCAGGAACAGAAATATGGCCGGAGGCATACCCCCGATAAATTGCGAGAAGATATACGGCCCGCGATTGCGCAGATCGTCCCGCAGGAACGAATCCCACACGTGGCCGTGCAGCATAATGGCCGCCCCGATGCCGCGCAACCAATCGAGATACTCCAGCCGGTGCGTGCCGCTCTTCGACTTCATGGCCGCTCAGACCTACTTCTTCTTGTTCAGTGGCTCTTTCTTGGCGCCCTTGGGTAGCGTGAACTCCGAATCGGGAATATCGGATTTCGGCTGCACGTTGGTATAGCTGATTTGCGTGTAGTCGTTGCCCTTCTCGAAGAACTTCTGTTGCACCGCGTAACCGGTGTCATCGGAGATCCACAGTTCGATCTTTTTCCACTGCTCTTTCATGTCGGACGAGGTGGGATCCAGTTCCAGACGGGTGGCGTTTTTTCCCGCCACCGTGTCCGATCCTCCCAATGTCACTTTATAGTCGGCCAGCAACTCCTTCGAACTACCGCCGAAGCCGAGCGTCAGAATCATTTCCACGAACGATTTTCTGTGGCCGAGAGCCACTTCCTGAATCTCCTGGCTACTCGGGTAATAGACGTCGACCTTGTTGCCGTCGGCGTAGGCGACTTTCTTTTCCGGTTGCTCGATCGCGATCTTGACGTGCAGACTGTTGCGATTGGGATGCTTTACCAGGATCGTTCCGGTCTGCGCATCGTCCTCATGGATAGCTTCCATGTGCTGTACCGTTTGTATGTTTGCCGACAGACCTTTGAAGTGCGCGGCCACCAGATCCATTTTCGCGAGCGCCTGGGCTAGCGTCAGGCCCGCCGCCGAGGCCGGAAGCGCGGCGGCCATGGCCACCGCGGTGACGAACAACGATTTACACGTTTTCATGCAGGTCATGGCCGGGTGAAGGCAATATAAAACCGCAGCTCACCGTCGGAATCGGTGAACGGCTCCACATTGGTCACCGTGAGGTGAGAATTGCCCGCGCGGGTGCGAACCTCCTGCGTCAGTTTCACCATCCTTTGGTCTTCCGGAGTGGCGCTCCAAAACTCCGGATCGACCATGAATTCGCCATGCGCGATGGAGATTACGCTGACGCGCGGAATGCGGGGCTGATCGCGAAACCAGCCACGCGGCGTGAGGAAAATAAAGGCCAGAATCAGCCCCACAATCACGTCGTACTGCCAGCTCCCGCGTTGATACTCCCACAGAATAAAGCGCTTCAGCATTCGCACCCGTATTTTACCAGGGAGCGATCCGTTTTTCGCGATCCGCCAGGACGCCGGGAAGTTGAGGCTTCCACCGCCGCAGTGCAAATCGGCCTTACCGCTTCGGTTAGCACCGCAGCCGCTAACCTTTAGGGAGTATCAAAGTCCTAGGGGAAACTCTTAACATAGACAGGAAAGTAGACACAGCTATGGAATTGATCGTCACTCTTCTGGCGTCCATCAGCGGGGCCCTCATCGGCACTTCCGTTGGTATCTATCTCCTCTATCGCAAACTTCGCCCCATCACCGGCGCGGAGTTGGATCTGACCCGAGGCAAGCTCAGGTCCACCGAGTTCTCTCTCACGGCCGCCACCGCCAATATGGAGAACCTCAAGAAGCAGTTGGCCGAGCGCGAGCAGCAAACTGCCGGCGTGGAAGAGAAGACACACGCGCTGGAAGCCGAGATCGCGGCGCTTCGGCAGCAGCTCTCGGACCAGGAAGCCAAGGTGCAAGAAGCGACCAAGGCCGTGGCAGACACTGCCGGCCGGCAGCTGGCTTCTTACGAATCGCAGATCGACGCCGACGGCCGGCAGATCAAGGAACTCACCGGACAGGTGGGCCGTCTGGCCACCGAGTTGAATCAGTTCAAGCTCGATCTCGACCAGGAGACGCATGGCCGGACATCGCTGGAAGCCCAGCTCAGCGCCGAGCACGAGCACTCCCGCCGGTTGGCTTGCCGCATCGCCGAACTGGAATCCGAGCGCTCCCACTTCGATCTCACCCTTCAGGAAGAGCGACAATCCGCCGCCAAGGGCATCGAGTTGCTATTCATGGCACAGGAAAATCTGAAGCGCGTTTTCCGGCATATGCAACCCGAAAAGCCGGCTGAAAATGGCGAGAGCAACGGCCACGTGCTGGTTGGCGCCGCTGTCTCGGATTCGCCCACGGAATAGTGGGTTACGGAGCTGTGAAACGTGCGGGGGCGCAAGCGTCGGGATAGTCTCCGCGCTGCCGGCACGAATGCCCAATGCCACTTAGTTTTCCCAAGGGTGGAATTCCTGCGGAGATCAAGTGGGGCAGGCCCCCTGGCCTGCGCGGGACGCCCTCCCCTCGTCCCGCTCTTTCTATTGATTCAGGCGCATGGCATCGCGGACGTGGGCGTCCGCCGCACTATTTAGGCAGATGCCCGGAAGTGGGAAAATTAAGCGGCATTGGCAGGAATGCCTGCGCTCCAGGTCCATAATGGGAGCGCTGATTGTCGATCCCGCCGCGGCTGACTTCCTCCGGAATGCGGACCGCGCGGTGCTCCTCCGGCGAATGCACGTAGGTAAGCGGCCTTCCCGGCTGGAAGGCTCGCGAACCGATCGGGCCGCGCGGCTCTCAGGCATCTCTTTATTGTGACGGAGGATGCCGGAAAAAAGTCCGATGTTTCGTGTGGAAGAGGTTGCGCTCCCACGGCGCGCGCCGCCAGTAGTACAGAGCCAGAAAGGCGCGCAAGCTGAGCACCAGCGGATGGTACTGCGATACCTCCTCCAGATCGTCGTTGATGCACAGGAAGCAGGGCCGTTGCCACAGAATCTTGACGTAGTGGTGCAACGTCCTGAGATACCGGTGCCCGAGCATAAACAGGCGGTACTGCCGGGACCGGTCCGGCAGGACACGGATTTCATGCCGTCCTCGTTCTGTCGGCGACTCCAAAAGGGCGTATCCGAACAGAACGTTCAGCGCCAAATCGTTGCCGGAGCGGAAACGGTGACCCCGCGTCTGTCGAAACTCATCCTGGAACAGACTTTCCAAGCGAAACAGAAGATCGCGATCGTAAGCCTGCGGGGTGTGGGAAGGCATGAGCCGCGGCGCTGCCGGCGCCCCCCAACAGCGGGTGAGAATATCTTGGGTGTAGGCGCAGGCCCGTTCGCGGGTCGATCCCTGGCGCGGGTCATCCGGCAACGGGAAATCCTCCAGAAAGACTATCTCGCCACTTTTGGGAGTGAAAAAATCCGGAGGCCGAACATCACGGCCCAGGAAGAAATCATCGTTGAAATAAAGGAAACGCCGGCTGAGCCCGGGAATACGGTGCAAGCACATTTCGATGGCGTGGGAGTTGAAAGTGGGCAAGCACTGCGGTTCGGGGAAGACTTCGGCGTGTGTCACCAAATGAATGCGCGGATGCGAACAGTCCAGCCATGCAGGCCCTTGCCCATTGGTCAGGATATGGACGCGCCTCACCCACGGCGCGTACCGCTGCAGCGAACGAAGCGAGAAGCGCAGTTCTTGATTATTACGGTAACGATTCGCCTGGTCATCCGCGGCCGAACAGGCATATTTGCGCCGCACCGCATGGAACGCTGGGTCGCTGCCGTCTACCCAGGTATAAACTGCGTCCACGTCCTCGGTCATGGTGTGTGTCACATAGTAGCGCCCCGATGCGCCATGCGTTACCTTAAGATTTCATGACTCCAACCCGAATCGCCATTGCGACGATCGATGGCATCTCCGTTTGCGACCATCTGGCGCGCAGCACGGCCTTCCTGATTCTTGAAATTCAGGATGGCGCTATCGTCTCCGGTACGTTTCGCAGCCGGCTCACCGATACCTGCGGAAATCACGCCGGGTTTGTCGAAATGCTGGCTGGGACCAATGCCGTGATGTGCGGCGGCATCGGCCAAGACGCCGCCGACATGCTCGCCGCCCACGGAATTGAACCGCTGGTGCTGGATGGAGCGCACTCCATCGACGATGCCGTCAACGGATTTCTCGCCGGAAGCCTCACGCTCACCGCGGACCGCGTCTGCCTCTGCCACTGAAACTAAGATTCCAGACCCATCTGCGTCAGGCGATACCGCAGCGCGTTGCGCGTGAGCCCTAGCAAACGGGCGGCCTGGCTCTTGTTGCCGTCGGCCCTGCGGAGGGCCTCGCGAATGATATCCTGCTCGTAAGTGTCGAGTGTCATTCCTTCGGGGATAAAATGCGTCTCGTCGCGCGGTTTGACCCGCGGAGCGCTCTCCAGTTTGATGTCGGAGGCGTCCAGCGACGTGCCTTTGGCCATCACCAGGCTGCGCTCGATCACGTTCTCCAGTTCGCGGACATTGCCCGGCCAATGGTAGGACACGAGTTTTTCCATGGCGGCATCGGTGATCGATTCCACGTGGCAGCCGGCGTCGGGCGCCAGCTTTTTCAAAAAATGACTGGCCAGGAACGGAATGTCCTGCTTGCGCTCGCGCAGCGCCGGGATGTTCAGCGGCACCACGTTCAGCCGGTAATACAGATCTTCCCGAAACGTCCCCTGCTCCAGCGCGGCGCGCAAATCCTGATTGGTCGCCGCGATCACCCGCACGTCGATGTGCCGCGTCACGTTGCTGCCCAGCCGTTCGAATTCGCGCTCCTGCAGCACGCGCAGCAGTTTCACCTGGATGGGGCCGGGAACATCGCCGATTTCGTCCAGGAAAACCGTGCCAGTGTCCGCCAGTTCAAACTTGCCCGGCTTGCTGGTGTTGGCGCCTGTAAATGCGCCCTTTTCATAGCCGAACAGTTCGCTCTCCATCAGGTTTTCCGGGATGGCGGTGCAGTTGATTTTCACCAGCGGCTTATCGCGCCGCGGTGAGTGGAAGTGGATCGCCCGCGCCACCAGATCCTTGCCCACCCCACTCTCACCCGCCAGCAGCACCGTGGCTCGTGTTGGCGCCACGCGTTCCACCGTGTCGAAGATCTCCTGCATGGCCCCGCTGCGGCCGATGATGTTGTCGAACTCGTAGCGCCGCCCCAGTTCCGCCTTCAGCTGGCGATTCTCATCGCGCAGCGCGCGCATCTCCAGCCCTTTGTGGACCACCTGCATCAGGTGATCGAGCGAGAACGGCTTGAGAAGAAAATCGGTGGCGCCCGCTTTCATGGCTTCCACCGCGGTTTCCACCGTGCCGTAAGCCGTCATCATGACCACCGGCACGAGCGAATTCTGCCGGCGTATCAGGCCGAGAAACTCCAGCCCGTCCATGTTCGGCAGCTTGAGATCGGTGAGCACCAGATCGGCGCGATCCACGATCTTGAGCGCTTCTTCGGCGGTGCCTGCCTTGTCCACGTCGAAGCCCGCCGATATCAGTTGCAGCTCGATTACGCGGCGAAGTTTTTCTTCGTCTTCAACTACCAGAATGCGCTTTTTCATTCGGACCCAGACGGAGCGGAGGAAGCCGCAGGTTCGTTCGGCAGCACCACGTGAAATATGCTGCCCTTACCAGGCTCGCTCTCCACTGTTATCTTACCGCCGTGTTCGTCGACGATCTTGGAAACAATCGCCAAACCCAATCCCACGCCTTCCGGTTTGGTGGTGAAGAAGGGATTGAAGATGGAGTCGCGCTGCGCCGGTTCGATTCCCACGCCGCGGTCGATCACCGCGATCTCCACGCAGTCCGCGCCAGCGCGCGTCTTCACGCTCACCGCCCCGCCGGGAGGCGACGCCTGTACGGCGTTGAGAATCAGGTTGTAAAACACGCGTTCCATCAATTCGGCGTCGAAGGGAAAGGGCGCGATCTCGGGCTGGTAGTTCTTATAGATGGCCGCGCCCTTGGCTTCGCGTTCCACTTGCGCAATGGCGCGGTCGAGTGTCTGACTCAGATCGGCCTTGTCGCGGCGTAATTTGAGCGGCCGGGCGAATTGCAGGAAGCGAGTGACGAGGGAGTTGGTGCGGTCCACCTCACTGGCGATAAATCCCGCCATCTCGCGTGCCACATCGTTTTCGGAGGCGACGTTGCGCTGCAATAATTCCGCCGATGCCTTAATGGTCCCGAGCGGATTGCGCAGTTCGTGCGCCAGTCCGGCCGAAAGCTGGCCCAGGGCTGCCAGCCGGTCGGATCGGCGCGCGGCCTGCTCCGCCAGCTGGATGCGCTCATTGGCCTCTGCCAATTGTTCAGCCGTGCGGAGATTCTTGTCCGATTGCACTCGCAGCTCGCGCGCCAAAGTGTTGGCGATGTTTCCAGCCACGATGAGACATACTACACGCAACTCCACGTCAACCGTAACCGGCTTGGCCGCGGTAACGAAGGTTAGAAAAACCAGGTATGCCGCGCAGGTCAGCAGCGTGAAAATCATCGTCCCGAGGAAATCGAATGTGGTGGCTGCCGATACTACGGGCAGAAGCAGTGCCGGCCAATATCGGCTGTTGATGCCATTGCTGTAGCCGATTAATACGAAACTCAGGACCAGCTTTAGCACAATCCAGAAGATCCGGCTTCGGGTCGACGCGATCGCCGGAACCTTTGGCTCCAGAACTTGTGCCACCCCCAAAGCCACGAGGGGCGCAATTTCGAACGCGTCACCGTACTCGCTCTTTGCAAGAGGCACGGCAAAAACGGCCAGCCACACCAAATCGTGTGGCCGGATCAGCTTCGCCCATGAACGCCAAGAGTTGACCGACACTCGTCAATATCCCAGTCGGGATTATGCCACAATAAAGAATACTGTCTCATGGCCAACCCAAGCATTCTGGATCAGGACCCGGCTGCGCGCTCCGGTTCCCCATCCTCCAACGACTCCGCCGAGTCATTCGGCGACATCCTTTCACAGTACGAACAGTCCCATTCCCACAAGCCTGAAGAAGGCGGGCGGGGACTGGAAGGCACTGTCATTCAAGTTTCAGGAGACCAAGTTTTCCTGGACATCGGATACAAGACCGAAGGCATCATCCCGGTTGCCGATTTCGGCGGTGAGCCCATCAAGGCCGGCGACAAGATGCCCGTATCGATCAAAGGCCGCGACCCGGAGGGCTATTATGAGCTTTCGCGGCTCAAGGTGGAACGGCCCAAGGATTGGTCGTCGTTGGAAAAGGCTTTCGCGGATAAGGCCGCCATCGCCGGTGTGGTCAGTGCCGTCGTAAAGGGCGGCGTCTCGGTAGACGTTGGGGTCCGCGCTTTCATGCCGGCTTCCCGCAGCGGCGCCAAAGACGCGGCCGAGATGGAAAAACTCATCGGCCAGGAGATCCGCTGCCGCATCATCAAACTCGACGTCGCCGATGAAGACGTGGTGGTTGACCGCCGCGCCGTCCTCGAAGAAGAGGAGCGCGCCGCCAAAGAGCGCCGCTACACCGAAATCAAGGAAGGCGAGATCGTGGAAGGCACGGTTCGCAGTCTCACCGATTTCGGCGCTTTCGTCGATATCGGTGGCGTAGACGCGCTGCTGCACGTAGCCGATATCTCGTGGTCGCGCGTCAATAAGCCCGCCGACGCCCTGACTGCCGGGCAGCAGGTGCGCGTCAAAGTTCTCAAAGTCGATCCCGCCAAGCGCCGCATTTCGGTGGGAATGAAGCAATTGCAGGCCCACCCATGGGAACTGGTCAACGAGAAGTTCAAGGTCGGCGATCGCGTCACCGGCACTGTCACGCGGGTGGCCGAATTCGGCGCTTTCGTCGAGCTCGATAAGGGCGTGGAAGGCTTGATCCACGTGTCCGAAATGTCCTGGTCGAAGAAGATGAAGAAAGCGTCCGAGATCGTCAAGCCGGGCGAGCAGGTGGAAGTGGTCATCCTGGGCATCAACCAGGGCGACCGGCGGATTTCCCTCGGGCTCAAGCAGGTGGGTGGCGACCCGTGGGCCGAAGTGAAGCAGAAATTCCCGGCCGGATCGGTAGTGGAAGGGCCGGTCGTCAGCATGACCGCTTTCGGCGCGTTCGTGCAGTTGGCGGAAGGTGTCGAAGGCATGATCCACGTGGGCGACATCAGCGCCGAAAAGCGTCTCAACCATCCGCAGGACGCCCTCAAACAGGGCCAGATCGTGAAGGCGCAGGTTTTGGAGATCGATTCCGAGAAGCGGCGGCTGCGGCTGGGTATGAAGCAACTGGTGCCCACCAGTCTCGACGAATACATCGCCGAGCACAAAGAAGGCGATGTTGTCACCGGCCGCATGATCGACATTTCCGGCGGCCGCGCCCGCGTGGAGCTCGGGGAAGGCATTTCCGGAACGTGCAAGCTCGCGGCCGAAGCGCCGGAAAAAGCGGAAAAGGCAGCCGATCCGAAAGTGGATCTCTCGTCGCTCAGTTCCATGCTGCAATCCAAGTGGAAGGGCGGACAGAGCAGCGGCGGATCCAAACGCGCCGAGGCTCCTCGCTCCGGCCAGATTCGCAGCTTCCGCATCGTGAAACTGGAAGCTGCATCGAAAAAGATCGAACTGGAATTGACGTAATTTAGGAAACCGCTTGCTGACGCGCGCGACTCGGAAACGCAATCCGGCGATACCAGTCCCGTTGAGCGAACGAAGCTCGTCCCTAGACCATGATGGTCCGAAAAATCAGGCTACCGTCATTGAAAGCAAGAAACTTACTCGAAATTCCACGGACCAAATGTTCCGCTGGCTGATCGAACACCGTTCCTAAGATTGCGGCGCCTGCTCCTCGGGCGTCTGCTCGACCGCTACCCCTGGCGCCTCCGCCACTGGCGGCGCGGTGTTCATCAGACGATGCACATAAGCCGGATACCGGCCCAGCATCGTCCCATACAGTAGATGGCCGATCAACGTGGCATGCTCCACGTGCAGCAGCGCTACCAGCGGCAGCACCAGCCTGAAGACCCCGCGGAACGAGACGTAATACCACACGATCGCGAAGATCACGGCCATCAGCATTACGCGTCGACTGGGCACGCGATCGCGCAAGAAGGACGAAAATGCCGCGCCGAGCGCGCTGTAGATGAGCACATACAGCGCGAGCCCCGCACACGTCGCCCAGGTGAAAATCGGCGCCAGATTGGAGTTGCGGTCGAACGCCGTGGCCATAAGGTTTTCCGGCGCCCAGAAGCTGCGCTGCTGCCATACGGAGCTCACTCCCAACCAGGCCAGCATCCACAAAACCCCCACGGTGCCGCCTTCCAGACCGGCCAGAAATGTGGCCAACCGGAGTCTGGCGGTTTCGCTCTGCGTGGCGGCGTCCATAAATTCAGCCTATACTGACGTAGGGTTAAAGGCAAAAACCCGAAAATCAAAATCATGCTTAGGGTAGCGGTAACGGGTATCGGTGCGGTCAGTCCCAACGGTATCGGACGCGAGAGTTTTTGGAAAGCTTCTATCGGTGGCGAGAGCGGCGTCAGAAAGATCACCCGCTTCGATCCATCCGGCTACGCCGTTCGGGTAGCCGGCCAGGTGCCGGATGAGTTCGACGACAAGCAGTACGTTGAGATCAAGGACCGGCCGCACGTCTCGCGGGCCGTGCCTTTAGCCGCCGCCAGTGTGGCCGAGGCCGTGGCCGACGCGGGCATCGATCCGTCGTCCCTCTCACGCGACGAGCTCCGGGGCATTGGCGTCATCGTCGGCTCCGGTGGAGGCTCGCAGGATTTCACCGAGGAGCAGTATCGTCTCTTCTATAGCGGCCACCTCAAACAGTGCAGCGTATACACCATCCCCACTTCCACTATCGGAACGCTGGCCAGCGAAGTCTCCATGCGCTTCGGCTTCCGCGGACTCAGCCACATCATCTCGACGGGCTGCACGTCTTCCACCGACGCTCTTGGATACGCGTTCCGCACCATCCGCTCCGGCCATCTGACCACCATGATTGCCGGCGGCGTGGACGCTCCCATCGCTCCCCTGATCCTGCGCGGATTTCAGCTCATGCGCATCATGAGCACCCGCTGGAACGACGAACCGCAGCGCGCGTCGCGCCCGTTTTCCCGCGACCGCGACGGCTTCGTGATTGCCGAGGGTGCATGGTTTTTCGTGCTGGAAGAAATGGAGCAGGCCAAAACGCGCGGCGCTCACATCTATGGCGAAGTCGCCGGCTACGGCTCAACTTGTGAAGCTTATCACCGCGTGCGGTTGGAAGAATGCGGCGAAGAGCCTGCGCGAGCCATGGAAATGGCCATGCACGAGGCCGCGATTCCGCCCACGGAAGTGCAGTACATCAACTATCACGGCACTTCCACCGAATTGAATGACCGCGTGGAAACGCGGGCCGTGAAGCTGGCGTTCAATGGCCACGCGCAGAAGCTGGCCGGTTCGTCCCTGAAAAGCCTCATAGGCCATCCGCAAGGAGCTTGCGGCGCCGCCGGAGTAGCGGTGATACTGCTGGCGATGCGCGATGGCGTGGCACCCCCCACCATCAATCTCGAAGAGGCCGACCCGAATTGCGATCTGGATTACATCCCGGAACACGCCAGGCGAATATCCATCGAAAACGCGGTGGCCAACTGCATCGCCTTTGGCAGCAAGAACTCGGCTCTGGTTTTGAAGCGTGTGGTTTAGTACGGAAATTGAAAAACCGGCGAGTGCTCGGAGGTTTCACCCGCCGGCCGTTCCGCGGAAATCCAAAAGACGCCCGCGGAACAAAGTCGAATAATCTCGACAATTAATAAGACGTTACAACCCGGACAAAGGTTGCTACGTAATCGGGGATTCACCTAAGACGCACCCATCGCCAACCGGATCGCGTCGGCAATCCGGGCACTGAAATTCTCCACTTGTTGCGCATCCGGACCTTCTACCATCACGCGAGCCAGCGGTTCCGTGCCGGAAAAACGAACCAAAACGCGTCCACTGCCGGCAAAAGCGCTCTCTACGTACTGAATCTCGCGGGCCACCGATGGAACGTCGGTCAGCGATTTCTTTTCGCGCACCCGCACATTCACCAGCTTCTGCGGATAGACGCGAAGATCGGCGGTGAGTTGGTCGAGCCCGGTACCTGCCGCGCGCGCCGTCTCGATGGTCCGCAGGGCGGTCAAAATCCCGTCGCCGGTGGTAGCGAACTCGCGAAGAATCACGTGGCCGGACTGTTCGCCGCCCAGCGACGCCCCGAGCCTCACCATTTCCTCCAGCACGTATTTGTCGCCCACCGGCATCCGCACCATACGGATACCCGCGCGCTCCAGGGCCTTTTCGAGCCCCAGATTGGACATCACCGTGGCTACCACGGTGTCCTCTTTCAAATGGCCCGAACTTTTCATGGCCCGCGCCAGCACCAGCAAGACGGAATCGCCGTCGACTACCTTGCCGCTCTTCGCCACCAGAATGGCGCGGTCCGCGTCGCCATCGAAAGCCACTCCGAAATCCGCGCCGGCACGCAGCACCGCCGCTTGCAAACCTTCGATGTGGAGAGCGCCACAATGCAGGTTGATGTTGCGGCCGTTGGGTTCGACGCAGAGAGCGGTGACCTCCGCGCCCAGCCGTCCGAACAATTCGGGAGCGAGCTGGTAAGCGGCGCCGTTGCCGCAATCGATCGCCAGTTTGACGCCATCCAGACGCATGGTCGAGAGCGACAGCAGGAAATCGAGGTATTTCCTCGCCCACTTGCCATCGGGTTCCAGAGCCGAGGGTTGCGGCGTAATCCCCGATTCGCGCAACCGCAAGATCTCATGTTCGATGGTCGCTTCTTCTTCGTCCGGCAGCTTGAACCCGTTATGGCCAAAAACCTTGAGGCCGTTGTCCTGGTACGGATTGTGGGACGCGGAGATCATCACGCCGGCGAGGAACGGCCCTGTGCGCGTGAGGTAAGCCACTCCTGGCGTGGTGACCACGCCCGCGAAGCGAACTCCCGCGCCGGCCTCCCGCAAACCTCCAGCCACCATTTCCGCGATCCAGCCGCCCGATTCACGGGTATCTGTGCCGATCAAAATCTCCGGATCGGCCTGGGCGCGGACGGCATCGTGTCCCAGCGCCAGCCCGAAAGCAAAGACCGTCGCCGGGTCGAGCGGGTATTCTCCCGCCACACCGCGAATGCCGTCGGTACCGAACAGTTGTTTTCCCACTCTTTGATTTTTCCTTATCTCTTTCTGACCGTCACGGTAACAGTCACGCGTGAAACATCGGGGAAGCGGACATACGGATCGTCCACGAAAGTGTTCACCGGGTATTCGAAGCTGCCAACCCTGCCCGGCACATTCACCGTATCCGTCACCACTGTCTCGACCTGCGCGATGTGGCTGGCCGGACCGGCGATGGCAACTGAATCCGGGTTGACGGTGTAGTCCGCCACCTCATACCCGTCCCTGTCGTGTAACCGGGGTGTCACCTTCACGGTGCGCTGCGCGTGCCGCTCGAAGCGAATCCGCACCAGGGAGGGAATGGCCCTCACCAACTGCACCCCTGGCACCAGTCTTACATTTCCGTCTCCGATGGGGAAGGTTCGCTCGCCTACCCGCACGTCGGACATATCCAGAATTACTTCCGGGCTCGCCCCATCGCTAACGCCGCGCAGTTGGCCGGAGGGTCCGCGCAATTCCAACTTGACGGCGCTCACCGGTTCGGAGCTGATCTCCAGGCCTTCGGGGAGGTTCTTATATTCGATTCCCGCCGTGGTGAACGTGGAAAGTTCGGGTTCGTTGGCTACCACGCCCCACACCACTACCGCGATGGCAAGCGAGAGCAGCTTCCAGCCGGGATTTCCGGTAACCAACCCGAGCAAAAACTTGCCCCACTTCATGGTTGATTCACCCGCTCGGTTGGCCGATTCTCCGCCGTTCGCGGCGCGCCATCGGTCGCCAGGGGAATATCGGCCGAGCTCTCCTCAATGCGAATCGACCCCGGATGCAGGACCTCGAAGTGGCGATTGATGCGCTCACGCACTTCGGCAAGCGACAACCCCTGCACCAGTTCTCCGAACGAACATACCGATATGCGGCCGGTCTCTTCGGAAACCACCAACGAAAGACAATCGGTCTCTTCCGTGATGCCAATGGCCGCGCGATGGCGCGTTCCCAGCTCGCGCGCCAGCGCGGGCGTGGTGGTCAACGGCAGAGAGCAGGCCGCCGCCGCGATGCGATCCTTCTGGATGATCACCGCGCCATCGTGCAGCGGCAGACCGGGAGCGAAGATGGACACCAGCAGGTCGCGGGTAATGCGCGCGTCCAGAGTTACGCCGCTCTCGATGAAGGTGCGCAGTCCGATGTCGCGTTCCAGCACGATCAGGGCGCCCACGCGCTGCGGCGCCATGGTCTCCACCGCCATGAGGATTTCGTTGATGGCCTCCGGAGCGCGGAAACCCGCGCCGAATCCCAACCAGCGTTTTCGTCCCAAGCGGGCCAGCGTGCGCCGGATCTCCGATTGAAATAGCACCACAATCGCCAGCCCGACCAGCGGGACGGCGAAAGAAAGCACCGCTCGCAGCGCCTCCAGCCCGGCCCAAACCGACAGACCGTAGAGCGCCACCATGATGAAGATGCCGAGCAGAATGTGGCCGGCTCGCGTACCGCGCACTACCATGAGCGCCTGGTAAACCAGGAACGCCACCACGAGGATATCCACCACTCCGCGGAGCGTTAAATTCGGCACTAAAGGCAAGAGGCGATGGTATGGGGCCATTGATAGCTTTCGCCGGGGGGTAAGCCCTGCCCAAGCCTTATCTTATCTTAGCGTTGGTTGCCGAAAACTAGCCCTTTGCAGCCGGGAGGAACCGTTTGATGAAGTTTGTGTCCAGCCGTCCCGCCTGAAAGTCCTCGTCGGCCATGATCTTCAGGTGCAGCGGAATCGAGGTATAAATTCCTTCCACGATGAACATCTCGAGCGCCCGCCGCATGCGATCGATAGCCTCGCCGCGATTGCTGCCATAAGCGATCAACTTCGCCACCAGGGAGTCGTAATAGGGCGGAATCACACAATCGGTGTACGCCCAGGTGTCCACCCGCACGCCGATTCCGCCCGGCAGATGGAATCCCGTAATCCGGCCTGGCGATGGCACGAATGTCTGCGGATTCTCGGCGTTGATGCGGCATTCGATGGCGTGGCCGCGAAGCTCCACCGGTCCCGGCAAGATATCGGCGAGGCGTTCCCCTTGGGCGATGCGGATCTGGCTTTTGACGATGTCGATGCCGGTGACGAATTCCGTCACCGGATGCTCCACCTGCACGCGCGCGTTGACCTCGATGAAGTAGAGCTTGCCGGTCTCGTCCATGAGGAATTCCACCGTGCCCGCATTGCTGTACCCCGCCCCGGACAGCGCTTTTCTCAAGGCCGATGAAATCTCGCCGCGGAGGGCATCGGTCATGGCCGGCGACGGCGACTCCTCCACCAACTTCTGGTGGCGCCGCTGGATACTGCACTCGCGCTCGCCTAGAATCTCCACGCTGCCGTGCTCGTCGGCCAGAAGCTGAAACTCGATGTGCCGGGGCGCGCCGATATACTTCTCCAGATACACGTCGGCCGAACTGAAAGCTGCGCCGGCCTCGCTCTGCGCCTGCGCAAATAGCGGGGCCAATTCCTCGGGCCGGTTGACCACTCGCATGCCGCGGCCGCCGCCGCCGGCCGATGCTTTCAGAATGACCGGGTATCCGATCTCCTCTGCCAGTTCGAGCGCTTCCTCGGGCGATTTCAACACGCCCGGCGAACCCGGCAGCACGGGAACGCCCATTTCCCGCATGTAGGCGCGTGCCCGCTCCTTGATTCCCATCATGCGAATGACGTCGGGCTTGGGTCCGATGAACTTAATGCCGGAGGCCTCGCACACTTCCGCAAAGGCGGCATTCTCGCTGAGGAATCCGTAGCCGGGATGGATGGCATCGACGTCGGTGATCTCGGCGGCGCTGATGATGGAGGCGATATCCAGATAACTGCGCGCGCTCTTGGCCGGTCCGATGCAGATTGCCTGGTCGGCGAAACGGACGTGGGCGCTGTACCGGTCCGGCTCGGAATATACCGCGACGGTCTGAATTCCTAATTCCTTACAGGCGCTGATGACGCGGACGGCAATCTCGCCCCGATTGGCGATGAGGATCTTCTTAAACCGTACGGACGGCAAACAGAGCCTCCCCGTACTCCACCGGCTGCCCGTTCATCACTAATTTGCTCTCAATGACGCCTGACGTTTCGGCCTCAATCTCGTTCATGAGCTTCATGGATTCGATGATGCACAGCACCTTGCCCGGCTGTACGCGCTCGCCCACCCGCACGAACGGAGGAGCCTCCGGTGAGGCCGATTCATAAAATGTGCCTACGATGGGCGACTTGACAAGCACCAGACCAGGGTCGGCCGGCTTCTCTTTAGGGGCCTCGTGGGTAGTTGCGGGTAGCGCGGCGGCAGCCGCCGGAAGGGGTGCGGCCGGCGCGGGGGTGTATGTGGGGGCAGCCACTACGATCTCCTGGGGCGCCGCGAACGAGGCTCGCCGGATACGCACACGGTTTTCGCCGCGCTGCACTTCCAATTCGGCGATTCCGGTTTCCGCCGCCAGGTTGATCAATTCACGTATTTCTTCTACTGTCACAATGGAATAGCTTAGCAGACGTTACGAGCGAAATTGAGTACGGTGGGGAGGGAGATCCCTGAGGCGGCAATCACTTCTTGATCAACCCCATGTCTTTCCTGAGGCGGCTTACAATAGCGGAGGCGATGCGATCCAACTCCTTCGATGAGGCATCCTTCGGTAGGTCGTATATCGACCAGAGGACCTGGCGCGACTTCGTCCCGACCAGGAACACCATGCCTTTGCTTCTGCCCATGTTGGAATTGTCGGCGGGATTGTCGAGCTTGTTCGCCGGCTCCATGATCGAGCCCTTGGGTGTTTCGATTTTGTTTTTATCGGCCTCTTTGACGTCCGGCTTCTCCGCGGGTGGCGCCAGCAGGGTGTCCAACTTTTGCTGCAGCGGCGCCCCGACGTGGTCGGTAAGCACCGCATCGGCCATCTTCGGGTCGGTTACGATTACGAAGACGTGTTCGCCGGTCAACGCATTGGCCAGGTACTGTTCGAGCCCGTGGCCCATGGGCAGCACGTACACGGTGTGCACATTTTCCAGATCGGCGGCGGTCAATGCCGCGGCGCAACTCGCCAGGAGGAGCAATAGCAGTTTGATCGATTTCATTGCCTGTTCCATTATGACGCTGCCGGCTGGCAAAAAGTCTGCCGGGCAAATGCATGTATAAAGGCCAATCGATCACCGTCATCATCCCCTGTCTGAACGAAGAAGCGGGGATCGAAAAGGTGCTGCGGGACATGCCGGAGTATGTAGACGAGATTATCGTGGTGGATAACGGCTCTACCGACCGGACGGCCGAGGTGGCCGCGGGCTTCGGCGCCAAGGTGATCCGCGAGGAACTGCGCGGCTACGGACGGGCTTACCGGCGCGGGTTTTCGTGCGCCACCAGCGACGTGATCATCACTCTCGATGGCGACCACAGCTATCCCGTTGACGGCATTTCCTACCTGCTGGAGGCCTTTCTGCACCTGCACGTCGACTTCCTGAATGCTTCGCGATTTCCGGTGCACGACAGCAGCGCCATGAGCTTCAAACACAAATTCGGCAATCTGGTGCTGTCGCTGGCGATGTCGATTCTGTTCCTTCGCTGGGTGCGGGACTCGCAATCCGGGATGTGGGTGTTGCGCCGTTCCATTCTGAAAGACATGAAGCTGGAAGCGGATGGCATGGCATTCTCGGAAGAGATTAAGATCGAAGCGTTGCGCCATCCGCGGATTCGGTTTGGCGAAATTTCCATCCTGTATTCCACCCGTTTGGGCGAGAAGAAGCTGAATCCGTGGCGCGATGGGGTCCAGAATCTGGCCTTTCTCGCGCGGAAGCGGTTTTTCCGGTGAGCACCAACTCCTACCGAGCCGCGCGCGTAAGCAAGCGGTTGCGGGCATGCCGGGTGGGACCGCTCCCTCACGGTCGCGGCTCGGTAAGAACATACTGCGGGGAGATGTGGCGCAGACTTCAGTCTGCTGGGTCGAGACTCTTCTCGACCCGTCCCGCCGAGATGAGTCTCGGCGCTGCAGGCAAGAGTGCCTGCGCCACGGAGCCACGTGATTAGCGCCATTGTGCCGGTGTGGAATGGCCGCGAGCTGCTCTTGCGCCTGCTCGATTCTCTCGCTGCGCAGACACAGCCGATAGATGAGCTGCTGGTGGTGGATAACGGCTCGCAGGATGGCGCTCCGGCGGCCGCGCGGGATCGCGGCGCACGAGTGTTCTCCATGGGCCGCAATGCGGGGTTTGCCGCCGCTGTGAATCGCGGCATCGAGGAGAGCCGTGGCGACTGGCTGGCGGTGCTCAATTCCGACGTCGTAATGGCGCCCGACTACCTGGCCAAGCTGCTGGCTGCCGCTCAGGCCGGCGGCGCCTGGTTCGCCACCGGCAAGATTTTCGAGTCCGGCTCGAACGATCGTATCGATGGCACCTTCGACGTGATGTGCCGCGGGGGAACCTCGTGGCGTGTGGGCAGCGGCCGGACAGACGCCTCCGCGTTCTCCGCCAGCCGGCAGATCTGGTCGCCGCCCTTCACCGCTGTACTGCTTCGTACAGAGGTTTTCCGCCGCGCGGGAATGCTGGAGAACCGTTTCGAATCGTACCTCGAGGATGTCGATTTCGGATTGCGATGCGCCGCCCGCGAACTGGCCGGTGTATACGTTCCCGCGGCGATCGCCTGGCACCAGGGAAGCGCCACGCTGGGCCGCTGGCATTCGGAGACCGTGCGGCGCATGGCCCGCAATCAACTGTTCCTGCTGGCGCGGCATTATCCCGCTCCCTTGCTGAGACGCTGGTTCTGGGCGATGGCGGCGGCGCAAATTCTCTGGGGCGGGCTGGCGCTGCGCCACGGGGCCGCGGTGGGCTGGCTCCGCGGCGTTTTCCAGGGGCTTCGCGGGTTCTCCGCCGCGCGGGCATCTTTCACGCAGTTCGACGCCGCGGTATTGGACAATTTGCTGCGGTCCAACGAGCGTCTCATCCGAGACATCCAGACATCCACCGGTTTCGATTCGTACTGGAAGCTGTATTTTCTTCTCACCGGTGGTGGGGCAAAGTGACACATGCCGGACATCGGAATCGTCATCGTCACCTATAACTCGCGTGCTGAGATCGGAGCTTGCCTGGAGGCGGCGATTGCCAGCGGCGCCGATGTGGTGGTGGTGGACAACGCCTCGTCTGACGGCACTATTGAGGAAGTCCGCAGGCATGGCGTAAGGCTCCTGTCGAACGCCGGCAATCGAGGCTTCGCGGCCGCCGTCAATCAGGGGTTTGCCGCGCTGACCACGCCCTTCGTGCTGTTGTTAAATCCCGATGCCCAACTCAGGGGAGGATTGGATGCGATGGCTGCGGCCTGCCGCCTGCCGCGGGCGGGGGGCGCCGGAGGAAAACTGATGGACTCGGAGGGCCATCCACAGGTCGGGTTCATGGTCCGGCAATTGCCCGGTCCGATGGTTCTGATTTTGGAGATCCTCTTGCTTAACAGGATCTGGCCGAATAATCCGGTGAACCGGCGCTATCGAGGTCTGCAAGTGAATTACAATATGCGAATTCCGGTGGAACAGCCGGCGGGAGCATTCTTGATGGTGCCGAAAGCAGTGTGGCAGGAATTAGGCGGCTTCGATGAGAGCTTTTTCCCTCTCTGGTTCGAAGACGTGGACTTCTGCCGTCGCGCCATCGATCGGGGCTATCAATTTTTTTATGTCCCAGAGGCCGTCGCAGAACACCGGGGAGGGCACTCGATATCACAGCTATCGGTAGAGAAACGCCGCGTTTATTGGTATGGTAGTTTACTGAGATACTCAGCCAAACACTTTCGCCCTCTTGCCTTCCGGTCGGTGTGTTTGGCCACAGTAGCGGGCTCTCTACTTCGGATTCTAGGGGAAACAGTTCTACAAGGGAGTTTCCAGCCCTTGGCAGCATATTGGAAAGTCGTGCGGCACGCCAGCCGTTGTTTTTTGTTCGGCTGGGGAGACGGGCCGGTAACACCCGTCCCCGAATGATTCAGGGTAAGAAGATGCAGTACAGATACATCGACCTATCGGATTCTTGTTCATGGCGCAAAACGACTTCGTCTCCGTCACGGTAGTCACTTACAATAGCGGCCGCTTCATTAAGCGTTGCCTCGAATCGGTGCTGCAGCAGAAGTACCGGCTGAAGGAGGTGATTGTCGTCGACAATGCATCCACCGACGGCACCATCGACATCCTGGAACAGTTCGAAGACCGCTGCAGCGTCTACTATAACGAGGAGAATATCGGCTTCGCCGCCGCGCAGAATCAGGCCATCAAGCTTTCCAACGGCGATTGGGTCCTGACCCTGAACCCTGATGTTCTGCTGCTGCCCAACTTTATCCAGGCGCTGGTGGACGCCGGCCAGTTCGATTCGCGCATCGGCACGGTATGCGGCAAATTGCTCACCATGACGTCGCATTTCGAAATCCCCGAAAAGCCCGTGGTGGATTCCACCGGCATCTACTTCAACCCCATGCTGCGCCACCTGGATCGCGGCAGCCAGGAAGTCGACAACGGCCACTACCTGCAATACGAATACGTCTTCGGCGCTACTGCGGCGGCGGCGCTCTATCGACGCTCGATGATCGAAGACATCTCGCTTGACGGCGAATTTTTCGATTCCGACTTCTTCGTGTACCGCGAGGACGCGGATGTGGCCTGGCGCGCGCAGTTGATGGGATGGAAATGTCTGTACGCGCCTTATGCCCGCGGCTATCATGTGCGAAAAGTCCTGCCGGGCAACCGCCGCGCATTGCCGCCCGAAATTAATATGCACTCGGTGAAGAACCGGTTCCTGATGCGCATCAAGAACATTTCGCCCAACCTGTATTGGCGCAACTGCCTGTCGATTACCACGCGCGATCTCATCGTGGTGATGTGCTGCCTGATGTGGGAACACACTTCTCTGAAGGCGTTCTGGTTCCTGGCGTGTAATCTCAAGAGCGCCCTAGCCAAGCGCCGCCGGATTCAGGCCAGCCAGCGGGTGGACGATCGATACATGGCGAGCTGGTTCCAGTACGCGCCGGTCAGCAAACAGGCGCCCAAGAAAATGGCCCGTCTGCTTTCGCGCTCCGAAATCGCGAAGACGTAGTCCGTGCGCATCGCCCTGCTCGGCACGCGTGGCATTCCCGCCAATTACGGCGGCTTCGAGACGTTCGCCGAGGAAATCTCCACCCGCCTCGCAGCTCGCGGGCATCAGGTAACGGTCTACTGCCGCGAGCGATTTCGTGAGCCGTCTTATCGCGGCGTTCGCCTGCGGTATCTACCCACCATCCGCCACAAATATTTCGACACCGTGGCGCACACCTGCGTCTCTACGCTTTACCTGCTGGGCCATCGCGTCGACGTGGCGCTATATTGCAACGGCGCTAACGCCATCTTCACTTTGTGGCCGCGCATGGTGGGCATACCGGTAGCGCTGAATGTGGATGGCATCGAGCGCAAGCGCAAGAAGTGGAATCGCGTCGCAAAGGCTTGGTACCTGATGTCGGAATGGCTGGCGACTTTTTGTCCGACCGTGGTGATCACCGATGCGCTTACGATTCAGGACTACTATCGGCAGCGGTACGGCAAGGCCAGCGTCTTTATTCCCTATGGCGCGGAGATTGGGAAAACGGAAGGCAGTGAAACGCTGCGGGCGCTGGGTCTCGAGCCCGGCCGCTATTTTTTGTACGTGAGCCGGATGGAACCGGAAAATCACCCGCTGGAAGTGCGGCAGGCGTTTGAGACCGTGGACACGACGTTGAAGCTGGCGCTGATTGGCGACGCGCCCTATGCGCACGACTACATCCGCCGCATCCGCGACACCGCCGACCGGCGCGTGGCGATCCCGGGCGCGATTTATGGCGAAGGATATCGCGAGCTCGGCTCCCATTGTTTCGCGTACATCCACGCCACGGAAGTGGGCGGCACCCATCCGGCGCTGATTGAAGCGATGGGGCGGGGCGCGCTGGTTCTGTATCGCGATACTTCGGAAAATGCCGAGGTCGCCGGCGATGCCGGCATTCCGTTCGAACCCGCGGAATTGGCGGACAAGATTCGCGCCGTGCTGGAGATGTCCGAGGAACAGCGGGAAGTGTTTCGCCGCCGCGCCACGGAGCGCGTCCGCCAGCGCTATTCGTGGGATGCGGTGACGGACGCGTACGAGAGTCTGCTGCGAAAACTGGCGGGTTGATTGAGCTGTGAGAGCTCCGGCCCGCTCAAGATGAGCGGGATTTTTGAGGTCGACATTGAAGGCAAGGGGGTTGGCAGCAATCGGCCGCTCAACTTGAGCTGGAGGCGCAGCGTTAGTTCCAGTAATTCCGATCCAAGCTTCGATACTGGACCGCCTCAGCCAGATGTTTGGCGGACACCTGCTCCACTCGACCCAAGTCTGCGAGAGTCCCATCCGCCGCACGGCCATCTTCAGTGTCCGCTCGCCCAGCGGCTGGGTAATCCCCAGTCTCACCGAGCAGGCGAAAGGCGGCGTCGAGCCGCTGTTTGGCATCGCTCTCGCGATGGATCGCGCGCGCGGCGCAGGAAGATCCGGCGAGCAAAAGGGCTGAATCATGTCCCGGTGGGGCGTACATTACCCAATTCCATTGGCTGGAGTTTTTGAGAAAATCCAGGGGCCGCGCGCAGATGGGGAAAGGCGTCCCCTGGAGCGCGCGGGACACCCCGTCCCGTCGTGGCTATGAACGCAGATTGTCGCGTGAACCGTCCAAAGGAGGGCAAAGCCCGCAAGTGTCCGGTGGAGCGTCGCGTCACGCTACAGTCGCTTTGATCTCTTTAAACTTCAGTTTCCCCCCTTCGAGCTCCCACTCTACTTCCTGCTCGAAGCCTTCCTTATATTCCGATTCCTTAGCGACTTCCCCGTCGATTGTGAGAACCTTAATCTCTATGCCCGCGGATAGCTTGGTTTTGAGTTTCTTCGAAGCCTCCTCGAGAGTTTTCGCCTTGATTTTCGCCGTGGTGCTGTCCTGGGTGAACCTGAATTGCAAAGCGGACTTTCCCGCGATCAGATCCTTCCAAGTGCCGGTGCCCTCTATGGAGAGATCGCTCCCATGATAGATCGACAAGTCCACCGAGCCGGTAGGCTTCAGGTAAACATCCTTAATATTCAAGGCTGTGCCCGCAATACTTAGGGCCTTTTGGATTGCATTGCCTCCCACCGGGGATAATACGACCTTGGCAACGCAACCGTACATTGATTTGCCGTTCCAGGCCTCGAGGATGATCTGCACGTCCGCTCGGCACCCGGCTTTTGCCGCCTCGGCCTTCCGGCTCTCCAATTCCTTCCGGGATTTAGCGCCTGCTTCAATCAGCTTGGACATGCGTTTGATTACATCGGGACCGGCTGCTTTTGCCTCTTTGGAGTTCTTCAGATCCATTTCGAGTTTCTGAATGGATGTCAGTTTTGCCAGGGCCCCGTCGTACTCTTCCTTCGTCTTGAGTACGCTGTACTCCTTAATCGCCTTGAGCAGCCCGTTATCCTTCAATTTGTAGGTCTCCACGAGCTCGCCCCAAATCATGTTTTCAACTCGATTAGGCATTTAAAAGACTCTCCTTTCTGTTGGCCTTCCGCGCCTTTTTAACGCGATTTTAGGGATACAGCAGTTGCACAGCACAGCATGCTTCGCCCCGACTCAGTTGGGGGACGGCCTCGCTGGGATACCGTTGAAACCAGGTACGGCTCTGATCTTCAAGGTAGCCTCCTGATGATGCCCTAGCCTTTCGCGGAGAATCGCAGGATCAAGGCAGGTGATCAAGGAACGGACGGTGAAAAAAAGATGTAGTTTAGGTGAAGGTCTAACTCATTCATTTCACGCACCCGGGCCTCAGCCGCACTTTAGAAATTGCGCTGCCAGAGCTTTTGAAGGTAGAATTACTCAGCCACTCAGGGTGTATGCCTGCGCTAGCTTGCAAGTACCGGTTCGGCCCTTACGAAGTTCGAGTCCGTACGCGAGAGCTCTTCAAACACGGAATCAGACTGAAACTGCGGCGGCAACCGTTCCAAGTCCTCCAGTTGCTCGTGGAACGTGCGGGCGACGTGGTGACGCGGGAGGAATTGCGGCAGCGGCTCTGGCCGGCGGAAACATTTGTCGATTTCGAGCACGGGCTGAACACCTCGGTCAAGGAACTGCGGAGAGTCCTCAGCGACTCCGCCAGCGAGCCGCGATATATCCAGACGATTCCCAAACTGGGTTACCGTATAACGGCTGCTGTGGAGGCGGAGGAGGCGCCCTCGATTGCTTCGGTGGATGGCCTCCAGCCGCTGGAAGGTACGGCACGGGATTCGAGCCCGCCGCTCCCGCAACCGAACCGGCGATCGCGGCGGATATGGCCTTATGGCGCGTTGACCGGCATGCTGGCAGCTCTCCTGGCCGGGGCAATCCGGATCGACCGCCAATCCGAGCCGGAGAATTCGTTACCCGTGCCGTTCACCAGCTCTGCCGGCCTGGAACAGGCTGCCACCTGGTCACCGGACGGCCGCCAGGTAGCCTTCGCCTGGACCGGCGAGACGCAGGATCACTTCGACCTTTATGTGCTGCAACCAGGTTCTAGCCAGACCCTTCGCCTCACCGCCAGCAGCGGCAACAGCGTAAACCCTGCCTGGTCCCCCGACGGGCGATGGATCGCCTATGTCAACCGCGCCTCCGGCGGAAACCGATCTTCCGTGAACCTGGTCTCGCCGCTTGGCGGGGCCGTCCACACGGTGCTCGCCAGCGAAAACGCGATGGGCCGGGTTTCCTGGTTGCCCGATGGACGCGCCGTGGTGCTGGAAGTCATACCGGCACCCCGGCAGCCCGCGGAACTCTGGGCGGTCTGGGTGGAGACTGGCCGGCATCGGCCGCTGACCGCGCCGCCGGCCGGTATTCCGGGCGACATTAGCCCCTCCGTTTCCCCTGACGGCAGGTCCGTGGCCTTCTGCCGTGCGACTTTCTGGCGCACGTCGGAACTCTACCTTCTGGACCTGAAGCCGGACCTGTCCCCCGCGGGCCAGGCGCGTCGCGTCACCGACCTGGGGTTCGTAGACTGGCCCGCATGGACTGCGGACGGCGCCCGCATTCTGTTCGCTGCAGATCGCGACGGCGCGGGGATATGGCAGGTGGAACTTAGCGGCCGGCACGTGCGCCCGATTTTGGGGGTGCCGGCGACCGGATGGCAACCGGCGATTGCGAGGCGGCCCGGCGGCTACAGTTCGCTAGTATTCACCAACGGCACCGGCGAGACCAATATCTGGCGATTCAACCTGGCCCGCCCGAGCGAGGCCCCGTCGGAGCTCGCGCCCTCTAACCGCAGCCAGGGTTGTCCGCGTTATTCCGCCGATGGCCAGAGGGTGGCGTTTGCCACCAATCGCACCGGCTATCAAGAAATTTGGGTCGCTAATGCTGACGGGTCGCAACCTCTGCAGTTGACCAGTTTACGCCACCCGGTTACTGAGGAGCCCGATTGGTCGCCCTCGGGCGAACAGATCGCATTTGTGTCGCAGGATCGCGCCAATCGTCAGATATATGTGGTGAACGCATCGGGAGGGCCGGCCGCGGCGATCACCGACGAGCAGGGGATCCAGTCGGGAGGCGGATGGTCCCGCGACGGCAGCGCGTATTACTACACGTCCGCACGTTCGGGCCGGCCAGAAGTGTGGAGGGCGCCGCGGGGCGGCGGACAGCCGGAGCAAACCACCTTGAATGGAGGAGTGTGCGGCTTCGAATCCAGCCGGGGAATCTTTTACTATTGGAAGGGCGAGGTCGGCAAACGAGGAACCTTAATGCGGAGAACGCCGGATGGCGATCAGCCATTGCCCCTGGTGTCCGAGGGGATTACCTGCCGAACGGCCTCATCGCGGACGGGATTCTATTTTGTGTCGGCGGACACCGGTGGTGTTTACCTTTATGATGAGGCACTGCAACGTTCCGAGAGCGTCTTCCCCCACGCCGGAGAGCCGGTTACCTGGTTCACCGTCTCACCTGACGGACGTTGGCTGGCGATGAATTCCGAGGAAAAACAGGATAGCGATTTGATGATCATGGAACATTTTCGCTAGCCGAGAGCGGATCTCAAAACGAGCGGGTTCTGAAGGCACGGCATCGAAATGTCGCCGAGCGGATGGGCTTTGTCGAGTCTCCGCGCTATCCGGAACTCTCGCCCCACAGCTACCAATGCGGCAATCAAAGGAAGACTACCAGTGTGATATCGGGTCCGAGCACCTGCAGCGAACTCATAGATATTCGGTAAGCGTCACAGCGGCACTCCATCATCGATGTGCGCTACGCCAAGGGTCACCACCTGCAACGCCGGAAAACGCCGAAGTCACCGGCGATGCCGTCATTCCGTTCCAACCCCCGGGAGTTGGCGGACAAGATTCGCGCCGTGCTGGAGATGTCTGAGGAACAGCGCGAAGAGTTTCGCCGCCGCGCCATGGAGGCGCGTTCGCCAGAGCTATTCGTGGGATGCGGTGACGGACGCGTATGAAAGCTTGCTACGAAAGCTGTCGAGCTAAGTGGCAGCGTTAGTTCCAGTAATTCCTATCCAGATTCCGATACTGCACTGCCTCGGCCAGATGTTTGGCGGACACCTGCTCCACTCTACCCAAGTCCGCGATGGTGCGCGCCACCTTCAGGATCCGATCGTGCGCCCGCGCCGAAAGCCCCATCCGCCGCACGGCCATCTCCAGTGTCCGCTCGCCTGCTTCGTCGAGCGCGCACAGCTTTCGCAATGCGCTCGGGGGAATATGCGCATTGTAGTAGCCGCGCTGTTGTTGGATGGAGCGAGCCAGCTGGATGCGCTCCCGCATCTCGGCTGACGATGTGCCGCCGTCGTTGGCTCGCATGTCTTTGTAAGCCACCGCGGGAACCTCGATGTGCATGTCGATACGGTCGAGGAGCGGCCCGCTGATCTTGCCCAGGTATCGCTGAATCTCCGCTCCCGTGCAGCGGCATTCGCGGGTGGCGTCGCCGAGAAAGCCGCACCGGCACGCGTGCATGTAACGAACGCGACCTGAGTGCAAAGCGAGAGTGTCGAGGCAGACACGGCTATCGTTGTGCACTTGAGAAGAGGCGGTCCGCAGGGGATGAAATGGACGCGCCAGTCCTCCAGTACGGCCTAGTTTCTACGGTCTTGATAGGGCTCGACGAACTTATTTCTTGGAGCTACTGGTGCTCTTCTTTGATGCCGCCGGTTCCTGCGCGGCCCGATAGCCGGCCTTCTGGGCATCTGCTTCTGTCATGAACTTGCCATGCTTTGTGGTTCCGTAGAACTGGCCGTCCTTGTGGTAGACCTTCGTACTGGTATTGACCCAGACGAGCCCTTTGGCCTTTGCATCGGCGATTTCCTGAGCGGTAGGCGCTGTGGTCGCCGTGCTCGCCGCCTTCGTTGATTTCGCACCCTGGGGTTCAAAAGCCCATGCGCTTCCTGAAAACAACAGCGTCGTCGCAACGGCGAAGCTCGCCAAATGTAACCTGAGTAGTTTTTTCATTTTGATGTCTCCGTATGGTTTGACCTTGAATCTCGATCTGGACTCGTGGCCTCAGCGATTATAACCCCATGAGACTAGAGGTCAAACTTCCCGGTCGCAAGTGCGGCTCGGATTGTGTCCACGTATTGCGCTGATTCTTCTGCTCGTTTGGCGCAAGCCGTGCAGCCCAACAGGTGTTCTTCCAAGGGTGCGAGTTCAGATTCCTGCTTCACCATTCCGAGGTGATAGCGTTCGAGATCATGATCGGAAATGTGATTCATGACAGACTAGTTGCCGAGTTTCCTGATCTTCTCAAGGATTTTCTGCCCTGTCTCCCGTCCAGGCCCCTTTCGATGTTGAGTGGCGGGACCGATTAGCGTCTGCACTCGCTCTACCAGTTCGGAGGCCGTAAATGGCTTCGTGAGGAAAGCGAGTGGATTCTTGAGGGAAATGCTTTGGACCGCAACGCAATCAATCAGCCCCGAGATGTATAGGACTGGCATCGCAGGCAATGCAGTTTCAAGGTCCACCGCGAGGTCGAGCCCATTTCCACCAGGCATCCGAATATCAGCAATTAACAGAGCGACCAGCGACGTCTGAGTTTGGATTAGTTCTTTCGCAACGATTCCATTGCTGGCCTCAATGGTCCGATAACCAGCTCGCACAAGGACATGGACAATAAAGCGGCGAATCGAAGCATCGTCGTCTACAACGGCGACCGTACGCTCAGTTTCCATTTGACCAAACCTTTTCGCGTTCCTCATACCCGGAAATCATGAACTCGATGCCTTTTGAAAGGACCGCCCGCCAAGCCACGGCCACCTCATCATTGAATTTCGGGTCGAATCGACTTACGGTCTCGATCAAGCACTCCAACCAGACTCCGTAAAGCCTTGGCGGTATATCAGCACCCCGCTTGCTGTGGCGTTCTGACAACTTTCGTAGGTAGTCGTCCTGGACGCCCTTCCCATAAAAGGCCACCAGGATGGTGACTGAAGCGTGCAGCATCTGTACCTGTTTCGCCATGTCGGTGTGGCGAAACTTGCTTGCCGCCTCAGGGCTTTGGGCGATGAGGTGGGCGTAGAATTCCTTGAAGAAGGGCCCGCTGTTGCCGAACGCCTTCAAGACGCGTTCGTAGCTGTCGTTGAAGATCATCGCGATTTCGTTCTGGTCCATAAAAACGACTCCGCTCTTGCGACTACGCCGGTGACGGGGGTGGTTCTCAGTGCTAAATGGTTCCCTAACACGTATCTGCGATGTTAATGAGGGTTGCTGATGTCCGGGCTTTGCGATCGACTCATCGACTCCTTAGCCCAATAGCTCTTCATTCGTCTGGACACTTCCGTCCGCTCTTCCTGCCCCATCGATTTTCGCCCGCGCCTATGCTTCGGAGTCGGATTCTCTGGAATGCTCTCAAGCGCGGCGATGGCGCGATTGACTCGATCCAACTCCCAGCGCAAGGCACGGAGGGTATCGTTCAGGTTTAGCATTCTACGCCTCCCGGCATCCGTGGTCATGGACGTGATTCCAATACAATTCTCGGCACGCAGGGAGCATCTCCGGCGCGATCTCGATGTCAGCGCCGGCCCGTGGATCGAGGGTTGATGACCTCAAGGCCCCCCGCCGAGAGGCAGCTTCCAGATACGCCGCCAGGAGCATTCGGCCTTCATCGCAGTATTCGTGAATCACTTCGGAGGATATATTACTCCAATTGTTTGTAAAAAGAAATAGAAAAGAATTTTCTTCCCGCGTTTGCCACGCATCACGAGGTCCGGAAATCTGTAAAAAGGCGTTCCCGATAGGCCTGAGGCCGACATTGGAGCGTCGCCTGTGCGGGGCGGAGAAACAGCTACCGCACGAAACACAAGGGCGGTTTCATGTTTTTTCCTCTCGTCTGTTGACGAATGAAAATCGCAACTGATATTCAGTAGACGACGGCTGAAACACGCCGAACGGAGATCGTCAAATGGTCACGCAATCGCGAATGGAGATTCAGAGTTGGCCCATCGAGCGGTTCATTCCATATGAACGAAACCCGAGAAGGAACGACGCCGCTGTGGATCGCATGTGCGCGTCGATCCGGGAGTTCGGCTTCAAAATCCCGGTGCTCGCGCGCAGCAGCGGGGAGGTGGTCGACGGGCATCTCAGATTAAAATCCGCCCGCAAGCTGGGCTCTTGGCCAGGCGGCGACACTACCTGCATCCCCGTTTTACTCTGTGACGAATGGAGCGATGAGCAAGTGCGAGCATTCAGGTTGCTTGTCAATCGCTCCGCAACGTGGGCCGAGTTTGACGAAGAGCTGCTCGCCCTGGAGTTGCAGGAGCTCAACGCTGCGGACTTTGACCTCGAGTTGACCGGCTTCGACCCCAAAGAGATTGACGATCTGTTGGCGCTGCCAGAGGAGGAGAAGGCAAACCAAGCTCCGCCGCTTCCAGAAATCCCCGTGTCTCGGTCCGGCGATCTGTGGCAATGCGGGAAGCACCGCGTGTTGTGCGGCGACGCCACCAATGCGGACGATGTGGCGCGACTCTTGGGCGACCGCAAGCCGCTGCTGTTGGTAACCGACCCGCCCTATGGCATCGAGCTCGATTCCGAGTGGCGCGACCGCGCCGGCCTCAACAGCCACGGACCCGCGGAAGCCAGCTACATGAAGCACCGGACCGAGGGGCACAACGAGACGACCATCTCTGGCGACACCCGGGCGGATTGGTCGGCTGCGTTTGAACTCGTGCCGAGCCTCCAGATCGCGTACGTCTGGCACGCATCGAGGTTCACGCGCGAAGTTCTCGACGGCCTGCTGCGCATCGGCTTCGAGCACCACCAGCAGATTATCTGGGACAAAGGCCGGACCGTCCTCACCAGGACTTTGTACTGGTTTCAGCATGAGCCATGCTGGTTTGTTCGGAAGCCGCGCGCACCTTGGTATGGAAAGGCCGGCGAGAACTCCACGATCTGGGCCTCCCCATCTCCGAAGTTCATAATGGGCGGCAGCGACGAGGATAAGTATGACCATCCAACCCAGAAGCCTGTCGATCTGATGCGGCGCCCGATCCTCAACCACCTCAAGCGCGGCGGGCTGGTCTACGACCCTTTCCTGGGCAGCGGGACGACCTTGGCGGCCGCGGAACTCACTGAGCGCGTCTGCCTCGGCATCGAGCTCGATCCGAAGTACGTCGACGTCATAATCCAGCGCTATCAAACGCTCTCCGGCAAGAAGGCCACTCTGGATGGCGACGGCCGCAGCTTCGACGAGATCGCCGAGGAGCGGCGGAAGGAGCCTGCGTGACTCGTGCGCTGCCGCCGGGAAATTGCGGCGATCAAAGGGCAGCTGCTAGCCGGCCACCCGGACATCGAGGGATTGTGCAGGGCGTTGGCGGACTGGTCCGGGGAGTTGCGGCTGATCGAGAAGGAGCGGCAACGCCAGCCGCCGCCTTTACAGTAATCAAGCAGGGGGGCTTCGCGCGTTTTTGGCGCGAAACACCATGCGCCTCGACCGGCTCCCGAAAAGGAGACGAGCGCTCATGTTTCTGATCGACAGCCGCGGAATTCGGCCGGTCTGTATCGCCTGCCGTAAGCTTGGGCCCTACCAGGAAGAACAGCCTGGTGTGTTCATCTGCGAGGCCTGCGTGCAGGCTGCGGATGCGCATCTTCAGAAGTTGGCTGAAACGGTCCCGGAGTTACGGGACCATCGGCTGAAACGGTGGCGTACTGGATGCGACTGCGAACGATGCAGACGGCGCGGGAATCGGGCTGTATAGGAGAGTCTATACGTGACCGGAAATTCCGATCACATAGCGAACGGAAATTCCGTTCACTGCGAGCACTGGAACCGGCTTCCGGACTCCGTGCTGTTCGACAGGAGTTTGTCTTTGGCGTGCCGATGCGTTTACGCGGTTTTAGCCGGCGCTGTGTTCCAAGGGACGGTCGCAAAGATGGGGCAACGGCGGATCTCGAAGTTACTGGGGATACATCAGGAAACCGTGGCGCTGGCCTTGCGTGAATTGGCTGAACGGGGGCACATCACTGTCAGCGGAAATGGGAACTACCGGCGGACCTATCACCTGCACTCGGATGTGTTCGGCCAGAAGCAACGGGCCGGGGTCGAGGAGGTCATCGGGAGCCCCAGCGGAGGGCGCCGATTCGCCAGCGTGAGGAGGGCCTGATGGGAAGCCAGCCGAGAGTCCTAAGGGTTGGCCACCATTTCGCCATAGGCGGCCCATGTTCGCGACGGTGGCGACGGCTGGACGTGTTGCGCCAGCGCGACCGTTGCGCCGCCGTGAGGGCAGGAATTGGGGACAGAAGGAGAAAAGCCCGCCGCGGCCGGAGCCGGGCGGGCCGAAGAGGGCTGAGGGCGTTCCTACTTGGCGATGCTGTAGACGCGGGTGCCGTCCTCGCGCTTCTCGGACTTTACGGTCAGTCCCATCTTCTTCCCCACGGTCCCGCTGATGAATCCCCTGCAACTGTGCGGCTGCCAGGACGTGGCGTCCATAAGTTCGCCCAGTGTGGCGCCCTTGGCACGGCGCAGAAGGCCCAGGATGATTTCTGTCTTGCTCCCTTCGCGCCCGCCCGCCGCCTTCGCCTCCTCGGACTTAGGCGACTTGGTCGACTTCTTGGCCGCCTTCTGGGGCTTGGTGTTCGCCCCACCTTTGGCCTTGGCAGCACTCCCGCTCTTCTGGCTCTTGGGCGCGCTCTTCTTCCGGCTGGCAGCTTTCTTCGATGGGGCTTTCTCGGGCGCGACGGCGGCGCTCTGTGCGCCAACGTTGGCGTCTTTGGTGGCGTTTTCGGTGTTTTCGGTGATCATTTTCGTTTTTCTCCTTCCGCGGTACCATCCGCGTCATGGACATGAATTGATCAGGCGGTGGAATAAAGCAAGCAGATTCTTTGACTTAGGCCCTGATTCGACGCTGACAGCCGAATCGGGCCAGATGATGGCAGGTGGTGGCAGATGGTAGGTCACGGCGCGAAATTCGGGCGAAAGAAAGAAGCGGCGATTGCCGCTCTGTTGACGTCGCGGAATGTGGAGGAAGCCGCCAAGACAATTGGCGTCGGAACCAACACCCTGTTGCGATGGCTGGAAATCCCTGAGTTCAAGAAGGCTTACCTCGGTGCCCGCCGCAAGGCTGTCAGCCAGGCTATAGCGCGCGTGCAGCAGACGACCGGACCAGCAGTGAGCACGTTGCAAAAGTTAATGGTAGACCCCAAGACGTCGGATGCGGTCAAAGCACGGATTGCTGTGGCTATCCTGGCTCTATCCATCAAGGGCGTCGAAACTGAGGATTTCGAGGTACGGCTGTTGGACCTGGAGATAGACACAGACCCATCGAAGAAGAAGCGGTGAAAACCTTGGAACTGATGGCGAGCCTTTCCCGGTGCGCAACCGACGACGCGAAGTGGGCAGACGTATAGGCGATGAGGAATCTCGAACGCCGACTCCGAAAACTCGAAGGGAACCGCGACTTGGATCCCAGCGGCTTCTCACCCCACTCTCCCGAATGGTTGGCCTTCTGGCAACAGCAAGTCCGACGTTATGAAGTAGGCGACGAACACGTCCGGCTCACTCTGGAAGGCTTGCGCGCTGTTATGCAGGCGACGCCAGATGACGGCGATGCGGAGGCGCCGGCACTGTGACGAATCTTCAAAGGCGCCTCAAGAAACTCGAAGCGCGCGGTGATCCGCTTGGGCCTCTGCGCCTCGTGGTGCGATACGAAACCGGCGATCCGCTGGATATTGATGAGACGGAATCCGACGTTGACGAAAACGACCCGAATACGGTGCTCGTGGTTGTGCAGTACTTCGATATGCCGGCCAAAAGCACCGCAGGGGCCGGCGCGAGGCAGCCGGACCTGCCCCTCGAATAGCTAGCGATAATGACAAATAACGCGTTTGGCGACGCCGGCCCCACTCGCGGGCGCCAGGCGGATACGCTTTGGAAAAGTCACTTACCGATAACCCCGTTTCACAGCCGCTATCAGAAAGACCCACACGAGGTCGATCCACACCGCCTTCGAAACCACAGTGTGCTGCAAGCTGTTTCCGAGCGCTGCGATACAAGGGGAGCGGTCGTAACCGGTTCGAGTTGTCCGTAGGCGCTGGGCGAGCGAGGAGGATAATCTTCTTCACGGTAGGTTTGAAACCGCCTTGTGGCGATCTCCTTCTTTGCCCCTAGCCAAGCTTTCGCTTCATAGAGTCACACTGCGAAGCCTGTGTGGTTCCCTGTCCGAGCCCATGGATTTTTCAGCATCCTGCTAGAATGACTAGGTCCCTGCAAGGAGAAACTAATGAAGCCGATCATCGCGATTGCCGCCATCGCCGTCGTCCTTCTCGGCGCCGGCGTCTTTATGTTCCTGCAC
>Ga0182016_10001029_pt1 | contig 34278 bp, 35 predicted proteins | sample 712S2MmetaG_FD_120491 | JGI IMG/M metagenome (GOLD analysis project Ga0182016, IMG submission 120491) | Permafrost microbial communities from Stordalen Mire, Sweden - 712S2M metaG | ecosystem: Environmental > Terrestrial > Soil > Wetlands > Permafrost | place: Sweden: Stordalen | collected...
CAATGCAGCCACCAGCAAACTCGAGGAGCGGGTCAAGGCCGGCGTCATCGACCCCGCCAAGCTGACGCGTTCCGCGCGGCAGAACGCCGCCTCCATCGCCGGACTGCTCCTCACCACCGAGGCGCTCGTGGCCGACAAGCCCGAGAAGGCCGACCCGGCCGCCGCCGCGGCCGCAGCCGCCGCCATGGGTGGCGGCATGGGTGGCATGGGTGGCATGGGCGGCATGATGTAGCCGTCCGCCGACCGGAGGTCTCGGTCGGCCCGCCGCACCCGCGGCACCACGCCAATGACCGGAGGCCGGGCCGCAGGCCCGGCCTCCGGCACGTCCACGGTGCCGTCCGGACGGGGACGGGCGCCGCGGGCCCCACGGGCAGGCGCGCATCGGGGACGCGTCACCCTCCCTATGCTGACCCTGCGCAGCCGCACCTCCCTCGTGTGACCGGGCACCGTCGCCACAGTCCCCAGCCCTCAGGAAGGACCCATGCCCGCTCCCCGTGATCTCGCACTCCTCACCGGCCGGCTGGTCCTCGGTGGCTATCTGGCGGCCCATGGCGCCCAGAAGCTGTTCGGATCCTTCGACGGCTACGGCATCGAGGCGACATCGGCGGGCTTCGACCGTCTCGGACTGCAGCCCGGCGGATTCTTCGCCCGGGTGGCCGGCGTGTCGGAGCTCGGCGGCGGCGTCCTGGTGGCGCTGGGCGCCGCCCAGCCGGTGGGTCCGGCGGTCCTGGCCGGCACCATGGCCGTGGCGAGTTCGACCCACCTCGACAACGGTCCCTTCTCGACGAAGTCCGGCTACGAGCTCCCCCTCACCAACCTGGCGACCGCCCTGGCCCTGGGCGTCGCCGGACCGGGGTCGCTCTCCTTCGACCGGCTCACCGGGTTCCGGCTCCCCCGGCCCCTCCGCCGTGTCATCGTCGGAGGGGCCGTCGCCACCTCGGCGCTCAGCTTGGCGATGGTCCTGCGGGCCCGTCGGGACGCGGCCGATGCGGCCCCGGCGGCCCCGGAGGACGAGTCCGTCGGATCATCCGAGGGAGCGGGCGAGGGCGCGGCAGCCGACGGTTAGCCCCGCCGGGGCGCCATCCCCCACGCCCCGGGCCGCGACCATGCAGAGGACGCCGGCTGTCACGGGCGGCGACCACGGCCCGCGGGCACGACGGCCCGTAGGCCGCCGGCTCAGGACCAGCCCAGGTCCCGGAGCCGATCCTCGCCGATGCCGAAATGATGACCGACCTCGTGGAGCAACGTGACGCGAATTCTGCGTACGAGGTCATCCGCCGTACCCGCGGACTGGCAGATGGTGGCGAGGAAGAGGGTGATCCGATCCGGGCTCGCCCCCGTGTAGCTGCCGCGACCGGTCAGAGGGATGCCTTCGTAGAGGCCGTAGAGCGGGCCGGGTGGACTCTGGTCGTCGATGATGATCGCCACGTTGTCCATCTCCGTCCGCAGCCGGTCGGGGATGGTCGCGAGGGCATCGTCCACCAGCGCCTCGAACGCATCGACGCTGATCGGCTCCATTCCGACCACACTGCCAGCGATCGACCCGTTGCGCCGATCGCGCCAGACCGTCCCACCCACCCGGCGGTGGGGGACGGACGCCGCACCGAGTGACGCGTGCGACGGCTGACGGTCGGGACCCCGTCGATCGATCGACGGGCCCGGGTCCGGCTGGGCGTCCGATGCGTCCGTACGTCGACGGCCGCGAGGGTGCGGCCGGACCTCAGCCCTGCTGCTCGGGCACGTAGTGGCGCTCCCCGGCCCGGTCGAGCCACACCCGCATGGTCCGGTCGGTGCCCGGGTCCCGGAACAGCTCGTCGGTCGGCGTCCATCCGGCCTGCGGCTGGTCGGACTCGCCGTGGCGCCGCACGAAGAGGCTGATGACCACGGCGACGATGACGGCCACCCCGACCAGCGAGAGGACGATCACCACGACCGGCACCGTCCGGCTCCCGCCCTCGCCGCCCGGACCCCGCTCACGGGCGGGCGCCGACGACGACCGCCGTGCCGTAGGCCACGATCTCGGTGAGGGACTGGCCGATCTCCGAGGAGTCGAACCGGAACTGGATCACGGCGTTCGCCCCCATCACGCGGGCGTTCTCGATCATCCGGTCGAGGGCGTGGCGGCGGGTGTCCTCCAGGAGCTTGGTGTACTGGGTCACCTCGCCTCCGGCCAGCGCCTTGAACCCGGCGGTGAAGCCCTTGGCCGCCCCCATCGAGCGGACCACGAGGCCGAACACCAGGCCGAGGTTGCGCTCCACCCGCCACTCCGGGAACTCGAGGGCGGTGGTGATCGGGAACTGCGGTGCGGCACCGGCGTCGGTCATGACGGCCTCCTCCTGCCCACCCGTCGTCGGGTGCGGCGTCGATCCGGTCCGATGGTACCGAGGACCGACGAAGTCCGGCCGGATGGGACCCGGTCCGACCGACGTGCGACCCACCACCGTCCCCGCCCGGCCCCTAGTGTCGACCCCGATGCGCACCCCCGAGCCCCCGCACCGCGCCGGCCCCCAGGTCATCCCCCGGCCGCCGTCGCACCGGCCGGGCGGGCCGGCCCCGTGGGCGCACCTGCCGGCATCGGCCCGGTCGTCACTGCCGCTCGAGACCGTCGTCGACGCCGTCCGCTCCCGCGACCGGTCCGCGGATGCGGCCACGACGGCCGAGGCGGTGTCCGAGTTCACGCGCTCGTTCGCCGACGTGTACCCCGACGCCAACCCGGCCGCCGTGCTGGTGGCCCTCTTCGAGGAGGCCGGCCAGGCGAGGGTGCTCCTGACCGTCCGGTCGTCGGACCTCCGGTCCCACCAGGGCGAGGTCGCCTTCCCCGGGGGCAAGCTGGACCCGGGCGAGGCGACCGACGAGGGCGCCCTCCGTGAGGCCGAGGAGGAGGTCGGCCTCGACCCGGGCTCGGTCACGGTGGTGGGCCACCTGACGGCCATGCCCACCGTCTCCTCCAACACCCTGATGACGCCGGTGGTGGCCACGCTGGACGGTCGGCCCGCCACGGACCCGGCCCCCGACGAGGTGGCCCGGGTCTTCGACGTGGCCCTGGTCGACCTGGTGGGCGACGGGGTGTGGGCGGAGGAGCTGTGGGCCGTGCCGGGCCGGCAGGGGGCGGACGGGGAGCCGGGCGGCGAGTTCCCGGTCTGGTTCTTCAGCGCGGCCGGCGAGACCATCTGGGGCGCCACCGCCCGGGTCCTGACCGAGCTGCTCGGCCTGGTCCTCGGGGTGGACGGTCCCACCCGGCCCCGGCGGCGCTGAGCCCGGCCGCGACCACCGTCGGAGGGGCCGGAGGCGGCTACGGCCCCCGGGCCCAGGCGGTATCGTGGGGGATGGTCGGTGCGGGCATGTCGGAGCTGCCACCGCCTGTGGAGGTACGTCCAACTGCAACCATGGTCCGGAGGGCAATTCAGTGGCTGAGCTAGAGATCGGCATCTTCAAGTCGGGGCGGAGGGCCTACGGGTTCGACGACATCGCCATCGTCCCCAGCCGCCGCACCCGCGACCCCGAGGATGTCGACATCTCCTGGCAGATCGACGCCTACCAGTTCGAGCTCCCCCTGATGGCCTCGGCCATGGACGGGGTCGTCAGTCCGGCCACCGCCATCGAGATCGGTCGCCTCGGCGGTCTCGGGGTCCTCCACCTCGAGGGCCTGTGGACCCGCTACGAGGACCCCTCCAAGCTCTTCGACGAGATCCGCGAGCTGCCCACCGAGAAGGCGACCGCCCGGATGCAGCAGATGTACGCCGAGCCGGTCCAGATGGAGCTCGTCACCCAGCGGATCAAGGAGATGAAGGCCGCGGGCATCACCACCGCCGCCTCCGTCACCCCGCAGAAGACCCAGGAGTTCGCCGCGGCCCTGCTCGCCGCCGAGCTCGACATCCTGGTCATCCAGGGCACCGTGGTGTCGGCCGAGCACGTGTCGAAGACGGTCGAGCCGCTCAACCTGAAGCGGTTCATCCGCGAGTTCGAGGTCCCCGTGATCGTGGGTGGGTGCGCCTCGTACCAGGCCGGACTCCACCTCATGCGGACCGGCGCCGTCGGCGTGCTCGTCGGCGTGGGCCCGGGCAACGCCTGCACGACCCGTGGCGTGCTCGGGATCGGTGTGCCCCAGGCCACCGCCATCGCCGACGTGGCCGGCGCCCGCATGCGCCACCTCGACGAGACGGGCGTCTACTGCCACGTCATCGCCGACGGCGGCATGTCCAAGGGCGGTGACATCGCCAAGGCCGTCGCCTGCGGCGCCGACGCCGTGATGCTGGGCTCGCCCCTCTCCTCCGCCGTCGAGGCCCCGGCCCGCGGCTTCCACTGGGGCATGGCCACCTTCCACCCGACGCTGCCCCGGGGGGCCCGGGTGAAGACCACGACCCGCGGCACGCTCCAGGAGATCCTGCTCGGCCCCGCCCACGAGAACGACGGCCGGATGAACCTGTTCGGTGCCCTGCGCACCGCCATGGCGACGTGCGGGTACCAGACCGTCAAGGAGTTCCAGAAGGCCGAGGTCATGGTGGCCCCGGCGCTCCAGACCGAGGGCAAGGACCTGCAGCGCTCGCAGGGCGTCGGCATGGGCCATTGAGCCCGGCCGACCCCACCGACGACCCCCGCGAGGGGCCGGTCCTGGTCGTCGACTTCGGCGCCCAGTACGCCCAGCTGATCGCCCGTCGGGTCCGCGAGGCCCACGTCTACTCGGAGATCGTGCCGCACACCGCCACGGCGGCCGAACTGGCCGCCCGCCGGCCGGCCGGGATCATCCTCTCCGGAGGGCCCAAGTCGGTCAACGAGACACCCGCGCCCTCCATCGACCCCGCCGTCTACGAGCTCGGGGTCCCGATCCTGGGCATCTGCTACGGCGCCCAGCTCCTCACCCAGCAGCTGGGCGGCGTCGTCGACCGGACGGGACGCGGCGAGTACGGCCGCACCCCGCTGACCGTCACCGGTTCGTCCCCGCTCTTCTCCGACTGGCCGGAGTCGTGTGAGGTGTGGATGAGCCACGGCGACGCCATCACCGGGGTCCCCGCCGGCTTCGTGGCCACCGCCACCAGCCCCGACGCCCCGGTGGCCGCACTCCACGATCCCGACCGCGGCATCTTCGGCGTCCAGTTCCACCCCGAGGTCGTCCACACCGAGCACGGCCGCGACCTGCTCGAGCGCTTCCTCTACGACATCTGCCACTGCCCACCGTCGTGGACCCACACCTCGATCATCGAGAGCCAGGTGGCCGCCGTCCGGGCGCAGGTCGGCACCTCGCCGGTCCTCTGCGCCCTGTCCGGGGGGGTCGACTCGGCCGTGGCCGCGGCACTGGTGCACAAGGCCATCGGCGAGCAGCTCACCTGCGTGTACGTGGACACCGGCCTCATGCGCGCCAACGAGAGCGAGCAGGTCGAGGAGACCTTCCGCCGCCAGTTCCACATCGACCTCGTGCACGTGAAGGCGGCCGACCGCTTCTTCGAGGCCCTGGCCGGGGTCACCGACCCCGAGACGAAGCGCAAGATCATCGGCGAGCTGTTCATCCGCATCTTCGAAGAGGTCGCCCGCGACCTGGTGGTCGAGAAGGGCCACCTGGCCGACGACGGCGAGGCGCCCGACGACGAGCCGGCCGGCTACCTCGTGCAGGGCACCCTCTACCCCGACGTCATCGAGTCCGGTTCGGGCACCGCGGCCACCATCAAGTCCCACCACAACGTGGGCGGCCTGCCCGAGGACCTCGCCTTCGACCTGGTCGAGCCGCTGCGCCTGCTGTTCAAGGACGAGGTCCGCGCCGTCGGCGAGGAGCTGGGCCTGCCCCACGAGATCGTGTGGCGCCAGCCGTTCCCCGGTCCCGGCCTGGCCGTGCGCATCGTCGGTGAGGTGACCGCCGAACGGGCCGAGATCCTGCGGGCGGCCGACGCCATCGTCGTCGAGGAGGTCCGCCGGGCGGGCCTGTACCGCGACCTGTGGCAGAGCTTCGCCGTCCTGCCCGCCGTGCGCACCGTCGGCGTGATGGGCGACGGCCGCACCTACGCCTACCCCGTGGTCATCCGGGCCGTCACCTCCGACGACGCCATGACCGCCGACTGGGCCCGTCTGCCCTACGACCTCCTCGAGCGCCTCAGCTCGCGGATCATCAACGAGGTCGAGGGCGTCAACCGGGTGGCCCTGGACATCACGTCCAAGCCGCCCGGCACCATCGAGTGGGAATGACCGCGTCGGGCGGGGGCCCGGGCGAGCACCCCGATGACGGACAGCTGCGCTTCGGGGGACCGGCGCGGCCGCCGACACCGACCACCGCCGAACTGGTCGAGGGCCTCACCGCGCCCCAGGAGTCGTCGGTGGTCCACCGGGGCGGCCCACTGCTGATCGTGGCCGGCGCCGGCTCGGGCAAGACCCGGGTGCTGACCCGCCGGATCGCCCACCTGATCGCCACGGGGGATGCCGCCCCCTGGCAGATCCTCGCCATCACCTTCACCAACAAGGCGGCCGACGAGATGCGCCGCCGCGTGGCCGACCTGGTGGGCCCGCGGGCCGAGCGGATGTGGGTCTCGACCTTCCATTCGGCGTGCGTGCGCATCCTGCGCGCCCACGGCGACCGCCTCGGCTACAAGGGTTCGTTCACCATCTACGACGACGCCGACTCCCGCCGGCTGGTCGAGATCATCGCCCGCGAGCTCGACATCGACACCAAGAAGATGTCGCCCCGGTCGATACTCGGCCAGATCAGCCAGGCCAAGTCGAAGCGGCAGGGCCCGGCCGCCTTCCGGGCCGCCGCCATCTCGATATTCGACCGGCGCATCGCCGACGTCTACGACCTGTACCAGCAGCGGATGCTGGCGGCCAACGCCATGGACTTCGACGATCTGCTGCTCAACGCCGTGCGGCTGTTCGACGAGCACCCCGACGTGCTCGAGCACTACCGGAACCGCTTCACCCACATCCTCATCGACGAGTACCAGGACACCAACGCCGTCCAGAACGCGCTGGCCGTGCAGCTGGCCGGCGGCCACCGCAACATCGTGGTGGTGGGGGACAGCGACCAGTCGGTCTACCGGTTCCGCGGCGCCGACATCTCCAACATCCTCGACTTCGAGCTGGCGTTTCCGGACGCCACGGCCATCACCCTCGACCAGAATTTCCGCTCGACCCAGACGATCCTCGACGCCGCCAACGCCGTCATCACCAACAACGTCTCCCGCAAGCCGAAGTCGCTCTGGACCGACCAGGGCATGGGCGAGCAGATCGTCCGCTACCGGGCCGAGGACGAGCACGACGAGGCCGAGTGGGTGGCCCACGAGATCGTCCGCCTGCGCGGTGACCAGGGGCTCCGATGGGGCGACGTGGCGATCTTCTACCGGACGAACGCCCAGTCACGCGCCCTCGAGGAGGCCATGGTCCGGGCCGAGGTGCCCTACCGGGTCGTCGGCGGGACCAAGTTCTACGACCGCAAGGAGGTCAAGGACGTCCTGGCCTACCTGCGGGTACTGGTGAACCCGGACGACGAGGTGAGTTGGCGTCGCATCGTCAACGTGCCGAAGCGGGGCGTGGGGGACCAGTCGGTGGCGAAGCTGGCGGGCTTCGCCGGCCTGCGGGGGCTGTCGTTCGGCGAGGCGGTGGCCGAGGCGGGCGAGGCCGGGGTCGGCGGCAAGGCGGGCAAGGCGCTCGAGGACCTGGCCGACCTGCTCGCCGAGCTGCGCAGCCAGATGGCCGTCCCCGACCTCGTCGACGAGAACGGGGACGCGGTCACCCCCGGGCTCGCCCCGCTGCCGGTCGGACCGGTCGACGACGGACCGGGCCGCCCCGACCTGCTGGGTCCCGGCGAGTTGGTGACCGCGGTGGTCGAGCGCACCGGCTATCGCAGCGAACTCCTCGGCGAGGGGACCATCGAGGCGCTGGGCCGGGTCGAGAACGTGGACGAGCTGGTCGGCGTGGCCGACGAGTACCGGACGCTGGCCGAGTTCCTGGAGGCCGCCTCGCTGGTGGCCGACTCCGACCAGCTCGACGGCGACGGCACCGCCGTCTCGCTCATGACCATGCACATCGCCAAGGGGCTCGAATTCCCGGCGGTCTTCCTGGTCGGGATGGAGGACGGGATCTTCCCCCACATGCGGTCGCTCGGCGACCCGGTGGAGCTCGAGGAGGAGCGCCGCCTCTGCTACGTGGGGATCACGCGGGCCGAGCGCCACCTCTACGTCTCCCACGCCTGGAGCCGCATGCTGTGGGGCAACACCAGCTCGAACATCCCGAGCCGCTTCCTCAACGAGATCCCCGCCGAGCTCGTACGCGACGTGGTGGTGGACCGCGGCTGGGGCTCGTCGGCCTCCGGCTCGGGCGGCGTCGGCGACTTCGGTCGCCGCCCCTCGACCGAGGGACGCTCCGGCACACCGGGCCGCTCGGTCTTCGGCAGCGGCGTGTCTCCGTCGGACGGCGAGTTCGACGCCAACGGCAGGCGCCGGCGCGCACCGGCCTCGACCGGGGCCGAGCAGCTCGGGCTCGAGGTGGGTGATGTGGTCGTCCACGGTCAGTGGGGCGAGGGACGGGTGGTGTCGACCGGAGGCGAGGGTGACGACGCGGAGGCCGAGGTCATCTTCACCTCGGTCGGACGCAAGAAGCTGCTGCTGCGGATGGCGCCGATCAAGCGCGCCTGAGCATCCGGAGACGACCGGCGCCGTCATGCCGTCGTCAGGATCTGGCCGTAGGCTCGGGGTCGCACCCCTGGTTGTCGCGGGCAACGGCCCAGGTGGGAGCGGGTTGACCCCCTCTCCTCCTCCGTTGGTGGGAAACTAGAGGGGATTGCGCTCCTGCCCACCGGCGCATGACGACCGCGCCGCGCGCCACCCACGACGAGGAACGAGGACCCCGAACCACCGTGCCAGGCCCCACTGTCTACGACCAGGACGATCCGATCGTCGGCGCCTCCGGCCTCCCGGTGGTCGAGTCCATGCCCCGACGGATTCCGGCCGACGCCCCCCGCCGCGCCCACGCGGTGTCCAAGCCGACCCGGCGCGAGCGCCGGGCCCTGCGCAAGCAGCGCATCCGCGAGCGACCCACGCCGGTCGGTCGCCATCCGAAGACGACGATCTTCGTCGTGTTGATGATCCTGCTGTCGCCGGTCTGGGCGTCGATGGGCCAGGCGGCCACCAATCCCGCCCTCGGGCCGACGCCCGGAAGCCGGCTGACCGAGTGGGTCCGCGACCACGGCGGCGGCGGCATCGTGACCTGGGCCGAGAACACCTGGTACACCTGGCACGCGCCGCCCAAGGGCGGCAAACCCGCGGCCGGCGCCATCCCGAAGCCGACGTCGTCGTCCCCGGACTCGACCGTGCCCGTGGCCACCGCCCCGGCCCACCTGCCCGCCCCGGCGGCCATCGTGCCGTTCGTCTCGACCCCCACCCCCGGTGAGGGCCAGTGGCATCCCATCGGGCGCACCGTCGACGGCGTGCCGACCATGTACGCCGCCTTCATCCGTCCGAACGCCGTCTACACCAGCCTGGTGACCGGGGTCGCATGGATGGACACCAAGCTGCTGAGCGCCCAGCTCAACGCCGGCACGTCGATCCCCGGCACCGGCCAGACGTTCGCCAACATGGCCCCGATCGCCGACGCCGCCCGCTCGACGCTCGACGCCGCCTTCAACTCGGGCTTCCGCATGCAGGACTCCCAGGGTGGCTTCTACCTCGACGGCATCACCGCGGCACCGCTGAAGACCGGTGCCGCCTCGGCCGTCATCGACTCGTCGGGCAACATCGACATCGGCGCCTGGGGCACCGACGTGACGATGACGCCGTCCACCGTCGCCGTGCGCCAGAACCTCGACCTGATCGTGGACAACGGGGCGCCGGTCCCGGGCCTCAACCAGAACGACAACTACCGCTGGGGCGCCACCCTCGGCGGCAAGGTCCAGGTGTGGCGGTCCGGCATGGGCGTGACGGCCACCGGCGCCCTGGTCTACGCGGCGGGCAACGACCTCTCCATCGTCGACCTGGCCAACGTCCTCGCCCGGGCCGGTGCGGTGCGGGCCATGGAGCTCGACATCAACACGGCGTGGGTGAACTTCACCCACTTCGACCTCAACCCCGGGGTCCCGGCCACGGCCGACAACGGGGTGCGCCTCACCTATGACGAGGAGGCCCTGCCGAGCCGGTACTTCTACACGCTGTCGCGCGACTTCTTCACCATGTCGGTGCGCCCGTACACCGTGCCGGAGGCGACGTCACACTTCCGGGCCAGCTAGTTTCGGCCCGGGCGCCGTCCGGCAGCCCACGGCGCCCCCCGTACCCCAGCCCGACAGGAGTGGACCGTGGCCCGCACCCACACCATCGCCAAGACCCGCTACGAGCACGAGCTCCTGCGCCTGCAGGCCGAGCTCACCACCATGACCGAGTGGGTCAAGGAGGCGGGCGCCCGCGTGGTGGTGGTCTTCGAGGGGCGGGACGCCGCCGGCAAGGGCGGAGTGATCAAACGGATCAGCGAGTACCTGCCGCCCCGCATCTGCAGCACGGTGGCGCTGCCGGCCCCGACGGAGCGCGAGCGGTCGCAGTGGTACTTCCAGCGCTACGTGGCCGAGCTGCCGGCGGCCGGCGAGATCACCCTGTTCGACCGCAGCTGGTACAACCGGGCCGGGGTCGAACACGTCATGGGGTTCTGCACCTCCGAGGAGTACCACCGGTTCCTCCGCCAGTGCCCGGTGTTCGAGCACCAGCTCATCGAGGACGGCGTCATCATGGTCAAGTACTGGTTCTCGGTCAGCGACGAGGAACAGGAGCGGCGGTTCCAGTCCCGGGTCGACGATCCCCTGCGGCGGTGGAAGCTCAGTGCGATCGACCTGGAGGCCCGCCAACGCTGGTCGGACTACTCGCGGGCGAAGGACGCCATGTTCCTCCACACCGACACGCCCGAGTCGCCCTGGTACGTGGTCGACGCCGAGGACAAGCGGCGTGCCCGCCTCAACTGCATCGCCCACCTGCTGTCCCGCATCCCCTACAGCCACGTCGACGAGACGCGCCTCCGGCTGCCCAAGCGGATGAAGGACGACGGCTACCGCCGACCGCCCCGCGACCTGTACACCTACGTGCCGGACTTCGCCGCGACCCTGGTGGACTGAGCCCGGATCAGCCGGGCATGCGGCGCCAGACGGCGCGGGGCAGCTGGCGCATCACGGCGAACACCCAGCGCAGTACCGGCGGGGCGTAGACGACGTCCGCGCCGGACTCGATGCCCTTGACCACGACGGCGGCCACCGCCTCCGGGGTGGTGGAGAACGGGGCCGGGTCCATCCCCTCGGTCATCCGGCCGACCACGAAGCCCGGCCGCACGATGGTGACCCCGACCCCGGTCCCCACCAGCGCGTCGCCCAGCCCCTGGGAGAAGGCGTCGAGGCCGGACTTGGTGGAGCCGTAGACGAAGTTGGCCTTGCGGGCCCGCTCGCCGGCCACCGACGAGATCACGACGATGCGGCCGTAGCCCTGGGCGCGCATCTTGGCCGCCACGGCCAGGAGCGCGGCGGCCAGCCCGGTGAAGTTGGTGGTGATGAGGTCGGCGGCGGCCAGCGGGTCGGCCTCCAGCTCGGCCTGGTCGCCCAGGGCCCCGGCGGCGGCCAGGACGAGGTCGATGTCGCCGAAGCGCTCGAACACACCGTCGACGGCGGCCGTCGCCCCGGCCGGGTCGGTGGTGTCGAAGGCCACCGTCTCCACCACGTCGGCCCCGGCCTCCTTGGCCGCGCCGGCGGCGTCGTCGAGGCGCCCGCTGGGCCGTCCGGCCAGGACGACCGTCCGGCACCGCCCCGGCACCAGGCCGGCCACGATGGCCTGGGCGATCTCGGAGGCACCTCCGAGCACGAGTACGGACTGGGGGCGCCCGGTGGCGTCGATCATGGTGGTGGGTCCTCCGTGGGGGTGGTTCGTTCGGATGGGGGCAGCGTGGGGCTCAGCTGCGCACGTGCGGGTCGGCGTCGGCGCACAGGCCGAGCCGGCGGCCGAGGTCCGAGCGCAGCACGCCCTCGGGGTCGACCTTGCGCTTGACCTCCAGGAAGTCGTCGACGCGGGGGTACATGGCCCGGAAGGTGTCCGGGGCCAGTCGGGAGTCCTTGGCCAGGTAGAGGCGCCCGCCGGCCGCCAGGACGAGCTCGTCGAACCCGTCGAGGAGCGGGCCCAGCTCCTCGCTCCCGACCAGCAGGTCCAGGGCGAGGGTCCAACCGGGCATGGGGAACGACAGCGGGCCGGGGTCGCCCGGACCGAACCGCTTGAGGACGTTGACGAAGGCGGCGAGCTTGACCTTGGTCAGGCGCTCGATGACGTGGCGCACGACCTCCCCCCCGGCGTCGGGCACCACGAACTGGTACTGGAGGAACCCGCGTCGGCCGTAGAAGCGGTTCCACTCGCCGATCCCGTCGAGCGGGTGGAAGAAACCGGTCATGTGGTGGGGCTTGGCCAGCTGGGGCTCCCTCGGGGCCTTGCGGTACCAGAACTCGTTGATGGCGCCGACGCTCAGCGGGTTCAGCAGGCCGCTCGGCGGAGTCAACGGGATGCGGGCCAGTTGGCGGGGCACGAACTTCCGCACCTTGTCGGGGCGGGCCAGGCCGGGCGGGAGGTCGGCCGCCCGGGCGTGGTCACCCCGGGTGAGGACCGAGCGGCCGAGTCGGCTGCCGGTCGACTGGCAGTCGATCCAGGCCACCGAGTAGCGGTAGTCGTCGTCGCCCGACTGCATCTTCGCCATGATGTCGTCGAGGTCCACGGCCCGTTCGGTGTCGACCAGCAGGTAGCTGCTCTCGACCGGGATCATCCGGAGCGTGGCCTCGGTGACGATGCCCGTGAGACCCATCCCACCGGCCGTGGCCCAGAAGAGGTCGGGGTCCGAGTCCGGGGTGACGATGTGGGTGCCGGTCGGCGTGACGAGGGTCATCGACGTGACGTGCGAGCAGAAGCTGCCGTCCACGTGGTGGTTCTTGCCGTGGATGTCGGCGGCGATCGCCCCGCCCACCGTCACCAGGCGGGTGCCCGGGGTGACGGGGACGAACCAGCCGAGGGGGACGAAGCGCTCCATGAGGGTCTGCAGGCTCACGCCGGCCCCCACGGTGACCAGGCCGGCCTCCAGGTCGACCGAGTGGACGGCATCGAGCCAGGTGGCGTCCAGCACGGTCCCGCCGGCGTTCTGGGCGGCGTCGCCGTAGCTGCGGCCCAGGCCCCGGGCGACCAGGCCCCGGCCGGAGGAGCCCGCGGTCGAGGCCTCCACCGAGGCGGCCATGGCCTCGTCGACGATGCCCGGATGGACGGCGTGGACGACGTCGGCCGACGTCGCCGCGGTGCGCCCCCATCCGGACAGGAGCTCACGGGTGGCGCGGGGTGGGCGTGGGGTGCTCATCCGGCGTACGCCCCGATGGCGAACAGGACGACCCAGCAGACCCCGTAGATCTGGAGGCGGTGGTCGCGCAGCGCCAGCTCCTCGGGCGCGGCACCGGCCCCCGAGTCGAGGAGCCGCAGCACGTGGAGGAGGGCGATGACGAACGGGATGATCGTGAGCTGGAACCAGATCGGGTCGTGGCCCGGGTGCACCTCGCTGGCCCGTTCGAAGGCCCACAGGCAGTAGGCGCTGACGGTCACCGCGGCCGACAGCGTGCGGACCGACCGCAGGAACGACGGTGTGTAGAGACCGAGGGTCTGGCGCACGGCCGTGTGGTCGGTGTCCCCCTCGGCCAGCAGCTGCTTCTCGCTCGAGCGCTTGCCGGTCACGACGAGCAGCGAGCCGAAGGACACCACGATGAGGAACCAGTTGGACAGCGGCACCGAGGTCGCCACGCCGCCGGCCACCGCCCGGAGGATGAACCCGGCGCTGACGCAGGCGAGGTCGAGGATCGGCTCGTTCTTGAGGCCCGACGAGTAGGCGAGCTGGACGACCACGTAGGCGCCCATGACGGCGCTGAGGTGCCATCCGGCCAGCCAGGCACCGAGTCCCACCGAGGCGACCAGCATGACCACGGCCAGGGTCAGGGCGAGGGGGACCGGGACGACGCCGGCGGCCACCGGTCGGTTCCGCTTGGTGGGATGGATGCGGTCGGCCTCGGCGTCGCGGGCGTCGTTCAGGTAGTAGGTGCCCGACGCGGCGAGGCAGAAGATCCCGAAGGAGGCGGCCGCGTGCCACAGCACCGTGCCGTGGAGGAGGACGCCGGCGGCTCCCGGCGCGACGAAGACGAGGAGGTTCTTGATCCACTGGCGCGGCCGGGCGAGGCGGACGAGCCCGTGCACCAGCGACTCCGGCTTGCCGGCGGGCGTGGCGGGGTGATTGTCGGAACTGTCCACAGCCTCGGCCGGAGTCGTCAACGGGTCCTCATGGGTGGTCGGTGTCGGGCCCACGACCACGGTGACCGGGAGATCCGGACCGGCGGTGGGGCGCCCACCAGGGTAGGCCAGCGGGGCCCCGCCGGTGGACGATCCGTGCCCACCCGAGGTGCGGCCCGGTCCCGGATGGGCCTGACGGTCCGTCAGCGCCTAGTATCTGCCGCCGTGAAGCGCCCCTATCGAGTGGTAGTCGCCAAGCCCGGCCTGGACGGGCACGACCGAGGAGCCAAGGTCATCGCCCGGGCCCTCCGTGACGCCGGGTTCGAGGTCATCTACACGGGCCTCCACCAGACGGCGGACCAGGTCGTCCAGGCGGTCATCCAGGAGGACGCCGACGCCGTCGGCCTGTCGCTCCTGTCGGGCGCCCACCTGACCCTCGTGCCCCGGGTGATCGACGGGCTCAAGGAGCACGGCCGGGACGACGTCCTGGTCATCGTCGGGGGCATCATCCCCGAGACGGACATCCCCGTGCTGAAGGAGATGGGCGTGGCCGAGGTCTTCACCCCGGGCGCACCCCTCCCCGCCATCGGCGCATGGCTGGGCGAGGCCCTCGACGAACGGGAGCGGGGCGAGGGCGCCTGAGCCCGGAGCCGTCCGGGCGGCGCGCCGGACGACCCGACCCGGACCACCACCCGCCCGGAGGGGCCGCCCGACCCCCGGAAGGACGGGCGACGGCCCGGACGCCAGCCCACGAAGTCGCAGTCAGCAACAGTCGCAGTCGGAACACGAACCAGCCAAACAGGCAGAGAGGAACGGATCCGGTGGATCTCTTCGAATACCAGGGGAAGCAGTACTTCGCCCGGTTCGGCATCCCCATCTCCAAGGGAGGGGTGGCCGACACCGTGGACGAGGCCGTGGCCCAGGCCGAGGCGTCGGGCTATCCCGTCGTCGTCAAGGCCCAGGTGAAGGTCGGTGGCCGCGGCAAGGCCGGCGGCGTCAAGCTGGCCAACGACGCCGACGAGGTGCGGCTGCACGCCGGCAACATCCTCGGGCTCGACATCAAGGGCCACGTGGTCAAGCGGCTGTGGGTCGAGCACGCCTCGGACATCGCCAAGGAGTACTACGCCAGCTTCACCCTGGACCGCAGTGCCAAGCAGCACCTCGGCATGCTGTCGGCCGAGGGCGGCGTGGAGATCGAGGAGGTGGCCGTCACCAACCCCGACGCCATCGCCATCATCCACGTGGACCCGGTCGACGGGCTCAGCCCCGAGGCGGCCGCCGAGTGGGTGGCCCGGGCCGACCTCGACGAGGAGGCCCGCGGGCAGGCGGCCGAGCTGCTGGTCAAGCTCTACACCTGCTACACCGAGGGCGACTGCGACCTGGCCGAGATCAATCCGTTGATCCTCACGCCCGAGGGCCGCGTGCACGCCCTCGACGCCAAGGTGACCCTGGACGACAATGCCGCCTACCGCCATCCCGAGTGGGACGACTTCGCCGGCAGCGACGTCGAGGACGAGCGCGAGACGCGGGCCAAGGAGCGCGGCCTCAACTACATCGGCCTGTCGGGCTCGGTGGGCATCATCGCCAACGGCGCCGGCCTGGCCATGAGCACGCTCGACGTGGTCAACCAGTGCGGCGGCAGCGCGGCCAACTTCCTCGACATCGGCGGCGGCGCCAATGCCGACGTCATGGCGGCGGCCCTGGAGGTCATCAACTCCGACCCGGCCGTCAAGTCGATCTTCGTCAACATCTTCGGCGGCATCACCCGCGTCGACGAGGTGGCCAAGGGGGTGCTGGAGGCCCTCGACCGGGTCGAGATCAGCTCGCCCATCGTGCTCCGCCTCGACGGCACCAACGCCGAGGCCGGTCGGGAGATCCTGGCCGCCCATCTGTCCGATCGCCTGGTCGCCGAGCCGACCATGCTCGATGCCGCCCGCCGGGCGGTCGCACTGGCTGGAGGAAAGTCGTGAGCATCTTCGTCGACGAGAACACCAAGGTCGTGGTGCAGGGCATCAGCCCCACCAGCCAGGGCCTGTACCACGGCCTGCGCAACCGGGCCTACGGCACCAAGGTGGTGGCCGGCACCAACCCGAACCGGGGCGGTGAGGAGATCGAGGGCATCCCGGTGTACGCCACCGTGGCCGAGGCCGTCGAGGCGACGGGCGCCAACGCCTCGTTCATCTCGGTGCCGCCCAAGTTCGCCGCCGACGCCATCGTGGAGGCCGCCGCCGCCGGCGTGCCGTTCGTGGTGTGCATCACCGAGGGCATCCCGGCCCAGGACGAGGCCCTCGCCTACAACCGCCTGGTGCGGGAGTTCCCGGGCACCCGCCTGCTCGGCCCCAACTGCCCGGGCATCATCTCGCCCGGCAAGTGCAACATCGGCATCACCTCGGGCGACATCGCCATGCCCGGTGGCCCGGTGGGGATCGTCAGCCGGTCGGGCACCCTGACCTACCAGGCGCTCCACGAGCTCAGCCAGCAGGGCGTCGGCCAGACCACGTGCGTCGGCATCGGCGGCGACCCCGTCCCCGGCACCAGCTTCATCGACTGCCTGGCCGCCTTCGAGGCCGACCCCGACACCCGGGCCATCATGATGATCGGTGAGATCGGCGGTTCCGCCGAGGAGGAGGCGGCGGAGTTCATCGCCTCGTCCGTCTCCAAGCCCGTCGTGTCCTACGTGGCCGGCGTCACCGCTCCCCCCGGGCGCAAGATGGGCCACGCCGGCGCCATCATCTCCGGGTCCAAGGGCACGGCCCAGGCCAAGATGGACGCGCTGTCCGCCGCCGGGGTCACCGTGGCGCTCAACCCGACCGAGGCCGGCGAGGCCATGGTCGACGTCGTCCGGGGCCTGGGCTGACCATCACGCCGGACCCGCAGACGGGCCTGCCGTCGGCCGACGCCCAGCACGGGCGCCCGGTGGGTGCGGTGGTGTTCGACCTCGACGGTCTGCTGATCGACTCGGAGCCGTTCTGGCGCCAGGCCGAGATCGAGTGCTTCGCCACGGTGGGCCTCCACCTGACCGAGGACCAGACCCGGCAGACCATGGGCCTGCGCATCGACGACGCCGTGCGCCACTGGTGGGAGCGGTCCCCGTGGGAGGGGATGTCCCCGGTCGAGATGGAGCGGGCGGTCACCGCCCGGGTGGCCGAGCTCATCGAGTCACGGGGGGAGCCGATGCCGGGTGCCCGGCACGTCATCGCGCTGTGCCACGGCCGCGGCATCCCGATGGCCGTCTGCTCCGGCTCCTACGCGGTGGTGATCGAGGCCGCGCTCGACCGCCTCGGGATCACGGATGCCATGTCCGCCTGGCACTCCGCGGAGTGGGAGCCGCTGGGCAAGCCCCACCCGGGTGCCTACCTGTCGACCGCCGCCAAGCTGGGCGTCGACCCGACGGCCTGCCTGGCCTTCGAGGACTCGTTCAACGGCGCGATCTCGGCCAAGGCCGCCCGCATGCGGGTCGTGGCCGTGCCCGAGCCGGCGGCCCGGAACTCGCCCCGCTGGGGCTTCTGCGATCTCGTGCTCGATTCCCTGGCGGAGTTCGACGCCGGCGCCCTGCGGGTGCTCGAGGCCGGCGCCGGCTGAGGCCGGAGCCGGCCGAGGGACCGACCCGACGGGGCCGGTGGGCCGGAATTGTTGCAGTCGGTTGCAAAACGGCGATCCGGCTTCGGTTGACCCGGGGCCCCGCCGATGAACCCAACACGAGGGGCATTCCCCAGGGCAGGGGGGGTCAGTGACGCCGGTCCCGCTCCGGTGGGCAGGCCGGACGGGCCGCGTCACTGCCGCTCCTCGGTGAGCGCCAAGCCGTGGAGGGCCCGCACCAGCGGGCCCTCCGGCTTGGACCGCCCCCCCGGGGGCACTGGTAGCGTGCGCCCGTGGACAGCGGAACGACACGTGGCGCTGCTCCACCACCGGTCCGGATCGGTGTCCTCGCCTCCGGTAGCGGCACGATCCTCGAGGCCCTCCTGGCCGACGGCCTGCCGATCCGCCTCGTGGCCGCCGACCGCCCCTGCCGGGCCCTCGACGTGGCCGCCGCGGCCTCGGTGCCCACCGCACTGGTCGACCGGGCCGCCCACGGCGGATTCGCCCGCGGCTTCGACCGGGTCGGGTACACGCGGACACTGGCCGACACCCTCGTGGCCGCCGACATCGACGTGGTGGTCATGGCCGGCTTCGGCACCGTGCTCGAGCAGCCGATCCACGACGCCTTCCCGGACCGGATCCTGAACACGCACCCCGCGCTGCTGCCGGAGTTCCCGGGGTGGCACGCCGTGCACGACGCCCTGGCCGCCGGGGTCCCCGAGACGGGCACCACCGTCCACGTGGCCCACCTCGAGATGGACACCGGACCGATCCTGGCCCAGGCCACGGTGGCGATCCTCCCCGACGACACCGAGGCGAGCCTGCACGAACGCATCAAGGCCGTGGAGCGCACGCTCTACCCGGCCACCATCCGAACCTTCATCGACGACCTGGCGGCCCAGGCCGTGGGTGGGGGACCGTCACCTGAGGAGGTCACCGAATGAAGGCCCTGCTGTCCGTCTACGACAAGACCGGGATCGAGGAGTTCGCCCGGGGCCTGTCCGCCCTGGGCTGGGAGCTGATCTCGAGCGGGGGGACCTCGGCCGCCCTGACCGCCGCCGGCATCGACCACGTGGAGGTGGCCGACCTGACCGGTGCCCCCGAGATGCTGGGCGGCCGGGTCAAGACGCTGCACCCGGTGATCCACGGCGGCATCCTGGCCGACCGGTCCAAGCCCGACCACCTGGACGCCCTCGACAAGCTGGGCATCGGCCTCATCGACCTGGTGGTCTGCAACCTCTACCCGTTCACCTCGGACCCGTCGATCGAGCTCATCGACGTCGGCGGCCCGACGATGGTCCGGGCGGCCGCCAAGAACCACGACCACGTCGCCGTGGTCGTGGACCCGTCCGACTACGGCTCGGTGCTGGACGAGCTGCGTGCCGCGGGTTCGCTGTCGCTCGACACACGTCGCCGACTGGCCCGGCAGGCCTTCGCCCACACGGCCGGGTACGACGCGGCCATCGTGGCCTGGCTCGACGAGCGGGAGCAGGAGGCCCTGGCCGGGGGGGAGGACGTCGACGCCACCGCGTTCGCCACCGCGATCCTGCTGCCCGAGTCGATCCACCTCACCCTGGAGCGGGCCGGCTCCCTCCGCTACGGCGAGAACCCCCACCAGCACGGCGCCCGCTACCGGGTCGTCGGCGAGCGCTCGTGGTGGGACGACGTGGTCCAGTACGGGGGCAAGGAGCTGTCCTACCTCAACATGTTCGACGCCGACGCCGCCTGGCGCCTGGTGCACGAGCTGCCGTCCGACCCCGCCGAGCTGGCGGTGGCCATCATCAAGCACGCCAACCCGTGCGGTGCCGCCCTGGACGCCGACCTCGTCCGGGCCTACGAACTCGCGCTCGAGTGCGACCCCCAGTCCGCCTTCGGCGGCATCGTGGCCATCGGCGGCCCCGTCACCGTGGCCGTGGCCGAGGCCATCGCCGCCGGCCCGCAGGCCGACGTGGTCATCGCCCCCGCCTACGACGAGGAGGCCCTGGCCCAGCTGTCGTCCAAACGCAAGGCCACCCGGCTGCTGTCGGCCCCGGCGCCCGAGGCGCTGGTCCGCCAGTACCGGTTCCTCGGCAACTCCGTGCTCGTCCAGGACACCGACCGGTTCCTGGTGGACCCGTCGACCTGGGAGGTGGCGACGGAGCGGCGTCCCACCGAGGCCGAGTGGCGGGACCTCCGCATCGCCTGGAAGGTGTGCGCCCGCACGACGTCCAACGCCATCGCCGTGGTCACGGCCGGACAGGCCGTCGGCATCGGCGCCGGCCAGCAGTCGCGGGTCGTGGCGGCCCAGATCGCCGTGCAGAAGGCGGGTGAGCGGGCCACGGGCGGCGCGGCCGCCTCGGACGCCTTCTTCCCCTTCCCGGACGGCATGCAGGTGCTGGCCGACGCCGGGGTGGCCGCCGTGGTCCAGCCGGGTGGGTCGATCCGGGACGACGAGGTGATTGCCGCTGCCGACGCCGCGGGGATCGCTATGGTCATGGCGGGCGGCGAGCGCCACTTCCGGCACTGAGCCGCCCGGCGCCGGGACCGGCCGAGCGCCGCCGGGGACCGGTGGCGCCCCGTCCGGACGGCGGTGACCCGGTGGAATCGAGTGAGGGAACCACAGTTGTGACACGACGGGAGGCATGCCGATGACCGCGACCCTGCTGGACGGCGAGCTGCTCGCCGCCCGCGTGCGGGCCGAGGTCGCCGACCGGGTCGCCCGGCTGCGGGCGGCGGGCGTGACCGTGGGCCTCGGCACCGTCCTGGTGGGCGACGACGGTCCGAGCGCCCGGTATGTGGCCATGAAGCACGCCGACTGCGAGGAGGTGGGCATCACCTCGGCGCACGCCCACCTGCCGGCCGACGTGTCCCAGGAGGAGCTCGACGCCACCATCGCCCGGTTCAACGCCGACCCGGCCGTCCACGCCTATCTGGTCCAGCTCCCCCTGCCCGCCGGCCTCGACGAGGAGCGCACCCTGCTGGCCGTCGACCCCGAGAAGGACGTCGACGGGCTGCACCCGGTCAACCTCGGGCGGCTGGTGATGGGGGCGAACGGCCCGCTGCCGTGCACGCCCGCGGGCATCGTGGAGCTCCTCCACGCCAACGACGTGCCGGTCGAGGGGAAGCACGTGGTGGTGATCGGGCGCGGCCTCACCATCGGCCGACCGCTGGCCCTGTTGCTGGCCATGAAGCGCCCGGGCTGCAACGCCGCGGTGACCGTCGTCCACACCGGGGTCGACGACCTGGCCGGCCTCGTCCGCCAGGGCGACGTCGTGGTGGCCGCCGCCGGCCGGGCCGGCCTGGTGACCGCCGACATGATCCGGCCCGGGGCCGCCGTGGTCGGGGCCGGCACCTCCTGGGAGGGGAAGAAGCTCCTGTCCGACGTCGACGAGGGCGTGGCCGAGGTCGCCGGGTGGATCACCCCCCGGATCGGCGGGGTGGGACCGATGACGCGGGCCATGCTCCTGCGCAACGCCGTGCGCGCCGCGGAGCGGGCGGCATGAGCCCGTCCGTGGGACCGAACGGCCTGGAGACCGACGAGCGTCCCTGGGGCGCCTACCACGTGCTCGACGACGAGTCGAACTTCAAGGTCAAGCGCATCGAGGTGCTGCCGGGCAAGCGGCTCAGCTACCAGCGCCACGCCCGGCGCTCGGAGCACTGGTTCCTGGTGGAGGGGACCGCCGTGGTCACCATCGACGGGCAGCGGCGCGACGTGTCGGCGGGCGACGCGGTCGACATCCCGGTCGGTACCGACCACCGGATCGAGAACGCCTCGGACGCCCGGGTGGTGTTCGTCGAGGTGCAGCACGGCGACTACTTCGGCGAGGACGACATCGTCCGCCTCGAGGACGACTACGGGAGGACCGGATCATGAACGAACACCCGACTGCCCGACGGCTCCGGCGGATCGCTCCGGCGGCCGCCGGGCTCGTGGCCGTGCTGACCCTGGCCGGGCCCGGGCTGGTGGCCGGCGCCGTCCCGGTCGATGCGGTGCCGGCCCACGCCGTGCTGGTGGACACCACCACGACGACGGTGCCGGACACCACCACGACCACGGAGCCGCCGACCACGACGACCACGTCGTCGACCACGACCACGACCACCACCCGCCCGACGACCACGACGACGCACCCGACGACCACGACGACGCACCCGTCCACCACGACCACGACCACGCCGGCCAAGGCGGCGAAGAGCTCGGTGTCCTGGGTCCTGATCGGTGTGATCGTGGTGGTGCTGCTGCTGATCGCCCTGGTGGTCGCGCTCCTGGTGTCACGCAACCGGAAGAGCGCCCTCGACGCCTGGCGGCGGCGGGCGTTGCCCGCTCTGAGCGACGCCCGGCTGGCCCGCGACGCCCTGCTGTCGCCGTCGGCGCTGTCCGACGACGCCGAGCTGCGCGGGGCGGTGTCGGTGCAGGCCGAGCGGGCGGCGGTGGCCCTGGAGCAGGCGGCCTCGACGGCACCGGAACCGGCGGCCGGAGGATCGGCCAGCACGGCGGCCGGCGCCCTGCGGGGGCTGGCCTTCGCCATCGAGGCGGACCGGCTCCTGCGCAACGGCGCCGCCGCGCCGACCGGGGTGCAGCTGGCCCAGGCCGACGGGGCCCGCCGCGACCGGGACGCGGAGCTCCAGGGCGCCCTGGCCCGGCTCCAGACCCACGTGACACCGCCCACCGACGGGCGCTGAGTCGGGCCGCCGGGGGCCTGACCCTGGTCGACGGCGGGGGCCCGGAAGTAGGCTGGTCCGACCATGACCCGCATCGCCGACCTGCTCGACAAGGGCAAGACGTACTCGTTCGAGTTCTTCCCCCCGAAGAACGACGCCGAGCAGGCCACGCTGGTCACCACGCTGCGCGAGCTCGAGCCGCTCGGCCCCTCGTTCGTGTCCGTCACCTACCGCGGCGGTGCAGAATCGCGGCGTCGGACCGTCGACCTGGTGACCGGCATGCTGCGGACCACCAACCTGGTCCCCATGGCCCACCTCATCTGCGTGGCCCACACCCGCCTGGAGCTGGCCGAGATCCTGGTCGAGCTGCGCCGGTCCGGCGTCGAGAACCTCATGGCGCTGGGCGGCGACCCGCCGACCGACCCCGCGGCCGGGACGGGCGAGCTGACCCACGCCTGCGATCTGGTCGAGTTGGCCCGGGCCATCGGCGGCTTCTCGGTCGGGGTGGCCGCCCAGCCCGCCGGGCACCCGCTCTCGACCGACCGGGCGACGGACCGCGACCACCTGGCCGCCAAGCTCGCCCTGGCCGACTTCGCCGTCACCCAGTTCTTCTTCGAGGCCCACGAGTACACCACCCTGGTGGCCGACCTGGCCGAGCGCGGCGTCACCAAGCCGGTGCTGCCCGGGATCATGCCCGTCGAGCGGCTCAGCTCGGTGCCCGGGATGGCCCGGATGGGCGCCGCCGTGCCGGCGTGGATGGTGGCCCGCCTGGAGGCGGCGGACGCCGCGGGCGGGGCCGAGGCCGTCCGTCACGAGGGCGTGGCGTGTGCCACCGAACTGTGCCGCGAGCTGCTGGACGCCGGGGTGCCGGGCCTGCACTTCTACACGCTCAACCGGTCCAGCGCGACCCGCGAGATCTACGCCGCGCTCGGTCTCGGCCGCAACTGACGGGCGTCAGCCGACCAGCAGGTCGGCCAGCGCGTCACGGGTCGCCCCGACGACCTGCGGGTCGGCCGAGCCGATGCCCAACCGGAGCTCGGTGACGCCGGCGTCGACATAGGCGCCGATCCCGTCCACGATCCGTTCCGGCGAGCCGGCGAGCAGGAGGTCGGCCCCGCTGGCGACGCCCTCGAGGTCGAGGACGCGCCGGTAGGCGGGCAGCTGGGCGTAGAGCACGTCGGCGGCCACCGCCTCGGCGTGGAGCGCCGCGGGGTCGTCGGTGACGGCCACGGACACCATGGCCTGGATGCGGGGCGCCGGACGCCCCGCCCCGTCGGCCGCGGCCTCGATGGCCGGTGCGATGTGCGTGGCGATGGTGCGCGGGCCGCAGGAGCTGAGGGTGGTGCCGTCGGCGACGCGTCCGGCCAGGTCGAGCATCCGGGGCCCGAGGGCGGCCAGCAGCAGGGGGCAGGGGTCGGACTCGATCGTCAGCCACCCGTGCGTCTCGACGATGTCCCCGGCCACGTCGACCGTCCCGCCCCGGAGGAGCGGGGCGAGGGCGGCCAGGAATTCGGCCGTCCGGGTGAAGGGACGGTCATAGGGCTCGCCGAAGAAGCCCTCCGTGACCATGGCGTGGGAGGGTCCCACCCCGAGGGTGAAGCGGCCGTCCAGCGCGCCCTGGGCCGTCCGGGCCTGGGCGGCCAGGGCCAGCGGGTGACGGCCGGCCAGGGGCACCACCGACGTTCCGAGGGCGGACAGGCCGGGCACGTCGGCCCCCACCGCGACCAGGGCCACCACCGGGTCGACGCCGAAGATCTGCGACACCCAGAAGGAGTCGAAGCCGGCCCGCTCGGCCCAGCGGGCCTCGGTGCGGACCTGGGTGACACTGGTCATCCCGGTGCCCACGCCGTAGCCGACGGGCACGTTCCACGGGTTCGCCATGGGGCGACACTACCGAGGCCCGTCGGCACCGTCGCCGGTTCGACCGCCTCAGGTGGTGCGGATTAGCCTGCCCCCATGGCAGCCAAGAACCCCATCCACGTCACCGTCACGGGCGCCGCCGGCCAGATCGGCTACGCCCTCCTGCCCCGGATCGCCTCGGGCGCACTGTTCGGCCCCGACCAGCCCGTGGTGCTGCGCCTCCTCGAGATCGAGCCCGGGATGCAGGCGCTCGAGGGTGTGGTCATGGAGCTCGACGACTGCGCGTTCCCCCTGGTCAGCGACATCGTGACCACCACCGACCTCAACACGGCCTTCGACGGCACCTCCTGGGCGCTCCTGGTCGGCTCGATCCCCCGCAAGGCCGGCATGGAGCGGGGCGACCTGCTGACGGTGAACGGCGGGATCTTCGGTCCCCAGGGCCAGGCCATCGCCGCCAACGCCGCCTCCGACGTGCGCGTCCTGGTGGTGGGCAACCCGTGCAACACGAACTGCCTCATCGCCCGCTCGAACGCCCCGGAGGTCCCGGCCGACCGCTGGTTCGCCATGACCCGCCTCGACGAGAACCGGGCGAAGAGCCAGCTGGCGCAGAAGGCCGGCGTGCCGGTCGCCGCGGTCAGCAACCTGGCCATCTGGGGCAACCACTCGGCGACGCAGTTTCCCGACGTGGCCAACGCCCGGATCGACGGCAAGCCGGCCGCCGAGGTCATCGACGACCCGGGGTGGCTGCAGGGCGACTTCCTCACCACCGTCCAGAAGCGCGGCGCGGCCATCATCGAGGCCCGGGGGCTGTCGTCGGCCGCCTCGGCCGCCAACGCCGCCATCGACTCCGTGGCGGCCGTCCACAACGGAACCGCCGGGGACGACTGGACCTCGCTGGCCGTCGTCTCGAACGGTGAGTACGGGGTGCCGCAGGGCCTCCAGTTCGGCTTCCCGGTACGTGCCACCGGCCACGAGGGCGGGTGGACCGTGGTCGAGGGCCTGACCCACGACGAGTTCGCCACCGAGCGGATCCGGGTGACCACCGAGGAGCTGCTGGCCGAGCGGGCCGATGTGGAGGCGCTGCTCCCCTGACCGGCGCGCCGGGTGGCCGGTCGCCGACCACCCGGCCGTAGGGTGGGGGGATGCACGACTCCGTCACCGTCCACATGAACGCCCCGCCCGAGGAGGTGTGGGCCCTAGTCAGCGACGTCACGCGGATCGGCAGCTACAGCCCCGAGACCTTCGAGGCCGAGTGGCTGGACGGGGCGACCGGTCCCGCGGTCGGGGCCAAGTTCCGGGGTCACGTCAAGCGCAACGGCAAGGGACCCGTCTACTGGACGGAGTGCGTCGTCACCGACTGCGTGCCGGGCTCGGTGTTCGGGTTCGACGTCCTGACCGGCGGCAAGGCGCTCAACCACTGGGCCTACGCCATCGAGCCGGCGGGCGACGGGTCCGACGTGACCGAGTCGTTCCGGCTGGCGCCGACCTTGCTCCTGAAGGCCTACTGGGCCGTGCTCGGCTGGGCCCGGGGCAAGACCAACCGGCGGGGGATGCAGGCCACCCTCGAGGCCATCCGGGCCGAGGTCGAGACGCCCGCGTAGGGCGAGGACGCACCCGTCAGGGGGTCTGGCGCCCCGAGTCGTCGTCGCGCCGACCGGCGCCGCCCAGGTGCCCGTCCACGACCTCGACGGCCACCCGTCCGGCCGACGCGTTGGCGGTGACCGTCTCCAGGAAGACGTCACCGTCGAGGCCGTAGAGGAGGCAGTCGGTGGCCGCGGTGACCGTGGCGGTGCGGGGCACGTCGCGGACCAGCGCCACCTCGCCGAATCCGTCGCCGCGTCCGATCCGGCGGAGCTGTTCCGCACCGCGGGTGATGTCGAGCTCGCCGTCGGCCACCGCGTAGTACCGGTCGCCGCGGTCGCCCTCGGTGATCACTTGCGTGCCGGCGCTCACCGCCACGGGCTCGAGCTCGCGGGCGACGAGTTCGATGGTCGGGGCCGGGAGCGGCGCGAAGATCCGGATGGACCGGAGCAGCCGGATCTCCACCTGCGGCACCGTGGCCGATGCGTCGACGTCCCGGATGCTCCGCCCGAGGACCGCCAGCAGCCCGACGGCGGCCACGGCCGGGACGACGAGGGCGGCGCGCGGACCCAGCAGCTGCACGCCGGCCCAGGCCAGCAGACCGCCGAGCCCGAGGCCGAGGTCCATGAGGGACTCGAGCACGGCGAAGGTCCCGGCGATGGCATCGGAGGGAGCGGCCCGCTGCATCAGCGTCTTGCCCGTGGCGTTGAACACCGCCGTCCCCGCACCCACCCCGGCGAACAGCACCACGGCCAGCGTGGTGGTGGGGTGCACGGCGACCAGCGCCAGTGTCCCGACGGACACCAGCAGCGAGATGACCAACGTGGGTGACAGGGGTTGCCGTCCGACCAGGAACGCCGTCAGGGAGGCGGCGGCCAGACCGCCGGCCCCGACGGCGGCGGTCAGGAAGCCGGGCCCGCCGGGCCCGGTGTGGAGGACCTGCAGGGCCACGACGACGGCCAGGAAGTCGAGGGCGCCCATCAGCACCCAGAAGAACGTCGTGATGACGAGGAGGACCCGGATCCCGGGGTCGCGGAAGGTGCGCGACAGGCTGGACCGCAGCAGCGCGGTCACGCCGGAGCCCTCCTGCTCCGGAGCGGACGCGGTCAGGCCCCGGCGGGTGAGCCGCCGCACGACGCGGACCGACAGCAGCAGCGACCCCACGGGCAGCACCGCCACGATGACCAGCGCCGCCACGATGCCGCCCAGCCCGAGGGCGACGCCCACCAGGAAGGGCCCGACCAGGGCCGCCGCGCTCTCGGTCCAGCCGGTCATGACATTGGCGGCCGTCAGCTCCTCGGCGGTGCAGACGGCGGCGGGCAGCACGGCGGACTGGGCCGGCCGGGTGACGGTCAGCGACAGCGTGATGAGCGGTGTGAGCGACACGACCACCGGGTAGGGGGCGTGGAGGACCACCGCGACGGCGACGCCGCCCATGGCCACGACCTGGAGGCCGTAGCCGGCCACCAGCGACCGGGCCGGGGTCCACCGTTCCACCAGGGCCCCGAGCACCGGCCCGAGGGCCATGCACGGGACGAGTTGGACCAGCGTGATGACGAGCACGGCGGACGGCCCGCCCCGGTCGAAGGCGAACACCAGCAGGGCGATCCAGGAGCCGAACTCGGCCGCGCTGAACAGCGCATAGGCGAACCCCACGTCGCGCAGGTCCGGATTGTGGAAGGCGGAGGCAAAGACGCCGGACACGAGGTGGAGGCGTTCGCGCATGTCGGGTCGGCCCGGTCCGGATGCCTCAGGCCGGGACGAGTTCGATGCGGTTGCCGAACGGATCCGCCACATACCACTGCGGCATGCCGGGCACGTCCTCGGTGCGTGTCACCGGGTACCCCGACGCCTCGAGGACGGAACAGAGGTCGTCGAGTCCGGTCACGGCGAAGGCCGGGTGGGCCTTCTTCGCCGGGCGGAAGTCCGGCTCGACGCCCAGGTGGACGCGCAGGGCCCCACGCTCGAACCAGCACCCGCCGCGCACCTCGAGCTCGGGTGGCTTGGGCACCCGGGGGATGCCGAGGAGCCCCTCGTAGAACTCGGTGGCGCGTTCCTCGGCGCCGGCCGGCATCGCCAGCTGGACGTGATCGACTCGCTCGATGAGGTGTCCGGACGCCACGGGACGACGCTACCTGAACGCGTGGTCAGCGGCTCGTGGTGCACGCGCGGTGTTCAGCGGGCGAAGGCGTGCCAGCCGAGCCACATCCACCCCAGCACGCACACGGTGCGCCGGACGGGACCGTCCGTGGCCACCCGGGCCAGCGTGCCGTAGCCGGGCAGGCGGCCACCCGACCGGCCGGCCACCACCGCCCCGGCCACCACCAGGAGGGCGATCGCCACCCAGACGACCAGGACGCCGTCCCGCGTGCTCACCGGGTCACCAGGGCCCAGCCCAGGCCCAGCCACGCCGCACAGGCGGCACCCCGGCCGATCGGCCACGCGTCGACGTCGTCGAGGAGTGAGCTGAGGGTGGGCCAGGCGGACCGGTCGCCGTGGACCACGCAGAGCAGCTCCCAGCAGACCGCGGCCACCGGCGGCACCACGACCACCGCCCAGCGCCACCCCCGTCGGGGTCCCGCGTCCGTCGTGACGATGGTGACCCCGGCGCCAGCCGCGGTCTCCGGGACGGGGGCCGCGCCGGCCCCGGTCATCCGGTGGAGGGGGAGCGCCATCAGGACGACGAGGTAGCCGGCCACCACCGTGGCCACGGCACCGGGGGTGAAGGGGGTGGTGGCGGCCGCGGCGCAGCAGAGGCCGAGGCCGGCGACCCCGGCCACCACCGTCGGCCATGGGCCGCTCAGGCGGCGGGCCACAGGTCCTCCGGCTCGCGGCCCCGCGTCTCGGGCACGGCGAGGAACAGCAGCGAGGCGGCGATCACGGGCAGGAACGTCGTGGCGGCCGCCAATGAGAAGCGGTTGTCGGACTGGGCCACGGCACCGAAGACGACGAGGCCGAGGACGGCGCCGATGACGCCGGCCACCAGGAACCACCCGGCCGCCGACGCCCGCACCGACGTCGGGAACAGCTCGTTGACGAGGCACCCTATGGCCGGGGCGAAGAGCGACCCGGCGAACACGCCGAGCAGGTACCCGACGACGAGGGCCCCCGGGGACCCCACATAGGTGAGCGTCCCGAAGACCGTGATGCCGACGAGCCCGAGCGCCCCGGTCGGCCGTCGTCCCCAGTGGTCGCTCAACCAGCGTCCGGCGAGGAGCCCGGCCAGTCCGGTCACGCCGGCCCCGACGACCATGGCGGCCACGACCGTGCCGGCCAGGTGGACGACGTTCTGGGCGAACAGGAACACGAACGTGTTGGCCGGCCCCGTCACGAAGGAGATGGCGAGTGCCATGGCGCACACGACGGCGAGTCGGGCCCGGAAGGCGCTCCCGACGGGGCCCAGCACCGGGACCGGGTGCTCGGTGGAGGCGGCGATGGTGAACCGGTCGGTCTCGGTCGTCCACCGGGCGATCATGGGCACCATCGCCAGCGGCACCACGGCCAGGGCGAAGATGCCACGGAACCCGAAGACCGACGAGCCGAGGCTGTGGATGATCGCCGTGAGGCCGGCACCCACGCCGTAGCCGGCGGCGACGAGAGCCACCGCCTTGGCCCGGTCGGCCGACGAGGTCTGCTCGGCCGCGCTGACCTGGGAGAGCGCGTTGGTCGAGCTGAGGAAGGGCCGGCCGAGGGCGAAGATGGCCACGAACCACCAGTAGCCGGGACTGGCGGCGGCCGCCACCGTCGCCACCAGTCCGATGGACACGGTGGCCAGGAGCAGCCGGCGACGCCCGAAGCGGTCGGCCAGGCCGGTCAGCGGCAGGGCGCCGAGCGAGGCGAGGCGGATCGCCGCCAGTCCCACGCCGAGGAGGGTGGCCGACAGGCCGACCTGGGCCGAGAGCGTCCCGGTCCGGGCCACGTGCCCGAACGTGCGGGCGACATTGCCCAGTGCCGACACTTCGCCGAACTGGCCGAACCCGGAGGCGAAGGCGGCCAGCACCACGCCGAGTACCACCTTGTCCCGCCAACCGACGAGTCGGGGTCCGGGGCCGGGGACGGTCTCAGCCGACGACATGGGCACCCCGCGGCGGATGGTGCTCGGACCGGGCCCGGCGGCGGGCCAGCCGGAACGGGAGGTCGAGCACGGTGAAGAGCACGAACGCCAGTGCGGTGGCGCCCACCAGGTACCAGGGCCACGGACCGAGGACCGACAGCAGCGTCCACTCACCGGGCCGCCGGCGGAGGAACATGTAGTTCCCACCGGTCAGCGCGTCGACGCCGCCGACCACCGCGGTCCAGGCCACGCTGACGAGCAGGACCCGCCCCACGGCACCGGGTCGCGGCCACCGGTGCATGCCGACCACGAGGAAGAGCGCCGCCACGACGACCCCGGCGTGGCCGGTGACGTACTCGACGAAGACGAGGTGGGGGAAGCCCACGTCGAGGTCGGGCGTCAGCAGCCCCTGCAGGGTGCCCGCCAGCCCCCAGAACCAGGTGAGTTCCACCAGCAGCGGCACGGGCCACCAGCAGGCCACGGCGGCCACGAGCACGGCGACGTTGCACAGCGCCACGGGCAGCGAGGTGGTCGCCGACCACGTCCCCCGACGGAGCTCGGCGACGGTGTAGCTCGCCGCGTCGGCCGCCAGGCAGAGGCCGACGACCCGGACGACGACCTCGGTCCACGGTCCCGGTCGCCGGAGGGCGAGGAGGCAGAGGCCCGTGCAGAGCCCGAGGACGACGACGACCGAGGTCCAGTAGGCGGCCGCCGACACGACCGCGTCGGGCATCGTCGTCACGGCCCCACCGTACTCACGGCCACCGGCCCGGAGGTCCCCCGCCGGGTGGTCGCCGGGCTACATCGGGTCCGGGCGGACGTCGCGACGCAGGGGGTGGTCGACCGGCACCTCGACCAGGTGGATGCGGACCCCGTCCGGGTCGTCGACCCAGGCCTCGACGAGGCCCCAGGGCTCGAGCACCGGCGGACGGGCCAGGGCGAGCCCCCGTGCGTCGAGCTCCGCGACCGTGGCGTCCATCGACCGGACCTGGAGCCAGAGCTCGATGCCGGGTCGGCCGGGTCCCGGCCCGGTGCCGACGACCTCGAGGAAGCCTCCCCCGGCGAAGAAGACGACGCCCCGGTGGTCGCCGCTGCCGAACTCGCGGGCGACCGCCAGGCCGAGGCCGTCGCGGTAGAAGGTGAGTGTCCGGTCGAAGTCGGCCGGATGGAGCAGCGTGCGGGAGGCCAGGATGTCCATGACCGTCCCGGCCGCCGACCTAGTAGGTGGTCCCGGCGTCGAGCGCCCGGGTGTGCTCGCGGGCCGCCGACAGCAGCTCCTGGCCGGCGGTCAGCACGGAGAGGTCACCCCGTACCCGGATGCGGCCGCCCGTCAGGGCCTCGGCCGGCGACAACGTGCCGGCGGAGAGCGCCGCGGCGTCCCGGTAGTCGAGCGCGATGGTCACGTCGGCCGCGGCCCCCGTGTCCGCCGTCAGTGGCCCGACCTCCAGCGACAGGGCGCCGTCCGCGGTGCGGAGGACGAGGCGCACGTCGCCGTCGGGTGTGCCCCGCACCTCTTCGGCCACGACGAACCGGCCGTCGGACGCGGCCAGGCCGGCGTCGGGGCCCGGCGCCGGCAGGACCACGCCCTCAAGGGCGGAGTTGAACCCGGCGACCCACTCGGCGGTCAGGAAGCGGGGCACGGACGGCTCCCCGCTCGGGCGGTCACTCCGGGGCGTCCTCGGTGCTCGGGGGCGCCGGAGCCGGGGGTGCCGTCGGTGCCGACGCCATCGGCGCCGTCGCGGCGAGCACCGGTGCACCGGGCCCGTGGGGCTGGGGGATGCCGTGCACGCCACCGGGGGGCAGCACGGCGGCCGGACCCTGGGACGGCGCCAGGGCCGCGGCGTCGACGGCGCTCCGCTTGGAGCGGTTCCGGATCTTGCGGCCGAGCCACGCCACCGGGTCGTACTTGGCGTCGACGACCCGCTCCTTCAACGGGATGATGGCGTTGTCCGTGATCTTGATGTGCTCCGGGCAGACCTCGGTGCAGCACTTGGTGATGTTGCACTTGCCGAGGCCCTGCTCTTCCTGGAGCAGCTGGCGACGGTCGTTGGTGTCGAGCGGGTGCATCTCGAGCTCGGCCGACCGGATGAAGAAGCGGGGACCGGCGTAGGCGGTCTTGTTCTCCTCGTGGTCGCGCACGACGTGGCAGACGTCCTGGCACAGGAAGCACTCGATGCACTTGCGGAACTCCTGGCTCCGCTCGACGTCGATCTGGGCCATGCGGTAGCCGCCGGCCTCGACCTCGTCCGGTGTCTTCTCCCGGGCGCTGAGCGGCGGTATCCGCTTGGCCACCTCGTAGTTGTAGGAGACGTCGGTGACCAGGTCGCGGATGACCGGGAAGGCCCGCATCGGGGCGACGGTCACCGTCTCGCCCGGGGGCAGCGTGTCCATGCGCGTCATGCACATGAGCGACGGCCTCCCGTTGATCTCGGCGGAGCAGGAGCCACACTTGCCGGCCTTGCAGTTCCAGCGGCAGGCCAGGTCGGGGGCCTCGGAGGCCTGGACACGGTGGATGACGTCGAGGACGACCTCGCCCTCCTGGGCGGGCATGACGTACTCGGTGAACTCGCCACCCTCCTCGTCCCCGCGCCAGATGCGCATCGTGACCTCGCCGCTCTGGTTGCTGCGGATGATCTCCTCGGCCATCAGAGCGCCTCCTCGAGTAGTGCGCGCAGGTCGTCCGGCAGGACCGGGACCGGTTCGGGCTGACTGGTGATCGACCGCACCGACGGGGTACCGCCGGCGCCCGTGGGGGCAGTCGACGGGTCGGTGATGCGCTCGACGAAGTTGACCTTGCCCATTTCGGGATCGGCCGTCGGGAAGTCGTCGCGGGTCTGGCCGCCACGGCTCTCCTTGCGGTTGAGCGCGCCCATGGTGGTGCAGCGCGACACGGTGAGCATGGAGGGGAGGTCGGTGGCCAGGTTCCACCCGGGGTTGTAGGTCGTGCTGCCCTTGACGGACAGGTTCGACGCGCGCTCCTCGAGGACCTCGATCTTGCCCAGGGCCTCCTCGAGCTCGGTGCCGGTGCGGATGATGCCGACCAGGCTCTGCATGGTCTCCTGCAGGTCCTTCTGGACGTCGTAGGGGTTCTCGCCGGACTCCCGCTGGAATGGGGCGACGGCGGCGTCGATGGCCTGCTGGATCTGTCCCTCGTCGAGGGTCACGTCACCGGACCGGTCCCGGGCGAACTCGGCGGCACCGATGCCGGCGCGGCGGCCGAAGACCAGCAGGTCGGACAGCGAGTTGCCGCCCAGCCGGTTGGCCCCGTGCATGCCACCCGCCACCTCGCCGGCCGCGAAGAGCCCGGGTACGGTGGCGGCCGTGGTGTCGGCGTCGACCCGGACGCCACCCATGATGTAGTGGCAGGTCGGCCCGACCTCCATGGCCTCGGCGGTGATGTCGACGCCGGCCAGCTCCTTGAACTGGTGGTACATCGACGGCAGGCGGCGACGGATGTCCTCGGGTGTGCGCCGCGTGGCGATGTCGAGGAACACCCCGCCGTGCGGGCTGCCGCGACCGGCCTTCACCTCGGAGTTGATCGACCGGGCGACCTCGTCGCGGGGGAGCAGCTCCGGCGGCCGGCGGCCGGCGGTGTGGTCGTCATACCACTTGTCGGCCTCGTCCTCCGAGTCCGCCGTCTCGGCCCGGAACATGTCGGGCACGTAGTCGAACATGAAGCGGGTGCCCTCGGAGTTGCGCAGCACGCCGCCGTCGCCCCGGACGCCCTCGGTCACGAGGATGCCGCGCACCGACAGGGGCCAGACCATGCCGGTCGGGTGGAACTGGACGCACTCCATGTCGATGAGGTCGGCCCCGGCCCACAGCGCCATGGCGTGGCCGTCACCGGTCGACTCCCAGGAGTTGGAGGTGTACATCCAGCTCTTGCCGACGCCCCCGGTGGCCAGCACGACGGCCTTGGCCCGGATGACGACGAACTTGCCGCTCGGCCGCCAGTAGCCGACCAGGCCGGACACGGTGCCGTCGGCGTCGTGCAGGAGGCGGAGCACCTTCAGCTCCATGAAGACCTCCATGCCGTCGGCCACGGCCTTCTGCTGCATGGTGCGGATGAGCTCCAGTCCGGTGCGGTCGCCGACGTGGGCCAGCCGGGCGAAGCGGTGGCCGCCGAAGTCGCGCTGGAGGATCAGGCCGTCGGCCGTGCGGTCGAACAGTGCGCCCCAGGCCTCGAGCTCGCGGACGCGGTCCGGCGCCTCCTTGGCGTGGAGCTCGGCCATCCGGTAGTTGTTGAGGAGCTTGCCGCCGCGCATGGTGTCGCGGAAGTGCACCTTCCAGTTGTCCTCGGGGTAGACGTTGCCCATGGCCGCGGCC
>Ga0182016_10001031_pt1 | contig 34238 bp, 28 predicted proteins | sample 712S2MmetaG_FD_120491 | JGI IMG/M metagenome (GOLD analysis project Ga0182016, IMG submission 120491) | Permafrost microbial communities from Stordalen Mire, Sweden - 712S2M metaG | ecosystem: Environmental > Terrestrial > Soil > Wetlands > Permafrost | place: Sweden: Stordalen | collected...
CATGATTGCGGAGTTGGCACCACCGGCAGACTCGCCTTTGTCGCTGGTCGAATAGCGCTTGCCGCCCGCGTAGTCGGTCAGTTCCTTGACCACGTACTGCGCATGCTGCGAGCGCAGTGCGGGGTACCCTGCGGCCGGGTTGCCGCGACCGGAAGGGCCGTGGCAGGCCATGCAGGCAGGAATGCCACGCGCGGCATCGCCGCCGCGATATAGCTTCTCTCCCGCCTGCCAGTACGAGGGATCGGCCTCGAGGCCGGTCAACGTCTGTATCGAGAAGTAGGCGGCGACATCCAGCATTCCCTGATCGTCCAGGGTCTGGGCCATGCCCATCATGACGCCCTGGCTGTTGATGCGCGTGTTGGCCTTGAACTGCTTGAGCTGGCCGACGATGTAGGCCGCATTCTGGCCGGCGAGGTTGGGCCAAAGCGGGTTGGCGCTGTTGCCGGCCGGTCCGTGACAGGCGGTGCAGGTGGCGGCCTTGGCCGCGCCGGCATCGGCGGATGCAGTGGCTGCAGTGGCTGCAGGGGCTGCAGGGGCTGCCTGATCGGCTGCCTGAGCAAATGGTGCGGCGCCAATTGCCAGCAGCAGCCATACCCCGCGCATCGTCGCCCCGCGCATCATCGAGATCATGGGCAATCAACTCCAATTGATTGACGAATTTTCTTTGCAGAGCAAAGGGATCTGAGAATTGTACACTAGGACCCGATTCGAGAATTTCCCGCGTGAGCCTCTACCCCAACGCCCATTTTATGATCAGTGCGGCGGCCCCGGCCCAGTTCCCCGCCGACACCGGCGCCGAAGTGGCCATCGCCGGCCGTTCGAACGCCGGCAAGTCGAGCGCCATCAATGCGATGCTGGAGCGTAATAGCCTGGCGCGCACCAGCAAGACCCCGGGACGTACGCGGCTACTGAATTTCTTCGAGGTGCTCCCCCAGGCACGACTGATCGATCTGCCGGGTTACGGCTACGCCAGCGGCGCCCGGGAGGAGCGGGCGGGCTGGAAGCCCCTGATCGAAGCGCTCGCGCCGCGGCAATCGCTGCGCGGATTGCTGGTGGTGGTCGACGCGCGTCGCGGCATCCTCGAAGGCGATCAGCAGCTTCTGAACTGGGCCCAGGCTATTGATCGCCCCGTGCACGTGTTGTTCTCCAAATCCGATCAGCTGTCGCGATCAGCGGGCGCGAAACTGCTGAAAGATTCTGCGCCGGCACTCGCGGGCCGGGGCACGGCGCAGCTGTTCTCGGCGCACAAGAAAGTCGGATTGGATGAGGCCCGGGCGCGGCTGGATGGCTGGCTGGCGTCTCGAGACGCTACGGAAGCGGCCCGAGCGACTGCAGATAGGTAGCAACGGCCTCCATGTCGGCCAAATGTAGCCCGACCGCCACGCCGTGCATGATCGCAACGTTACGCATGTTGCTCTGAAATGAGTTCAATTGCTTGATCAGATACTGTCGATGCTGGCCTGCGAGTCTCGGAAATGCATCGGTTCCTGCGGCCCCTGGGCCGTGGCAGGGGGCACAGGGCGGCACACCCTGGCCACTGTCCCCGTTCTGATAGATATCTTTTCCGCGCGCGAGCAGCCCCGGTTCCCCTGTGGGTCCGGCTCGCGGGGTCTGCTTACCGTAGTAGTCCGCGAGTGCGGCCATCATGGCATCGTCAAGCGGCGCGGACATACCCCACATGTACCCCACAGCATCCGCGTCGCCGCGCGTCTGCGCCCGGAACGCCTGCAACTGCGTGACCAGATAGCTCGCGTGCTGGCCGGCCAGCACCGGAAACTTTGGCGAATAGCTATGTCCCTGTGGGCCGTGGCAACTGGCACACGTGCCGACGGCGACGCGCGCAGCTGCAGCTCGGGTGGCGTTATCGGCTTCATCGGCACTTGCCGAGGACACTACAAGCAGGAGCAGACAGCCCAGACTGATCGCGAGAGGACGCTTCATGTTCGTGTCCGCGGGCTTCAAAATGCAAGCCACAACAGGAGATAGGTAGAGCCGTTACCCGAAGCATTGCGGCCGAATCCGTCGTAGTTGCCGCTGCCCCCATTGAATTGGTCATACGTGATGTATTGCAGCGAGAGCTTGGTATTGAGCCATGGCAGATAGTTGGCTTCGACAATCCAACCTCTCGTGTCTGGGCTGGCGTTGGCGCTCGTGATGACGCCCGGCGCGGGGCCGGCCGGGTACAAGCCTGCGTCTGCACTGCCGGTGGTGGCGAAGTGACCGATCGTTCCGCCCCATTTGCGCCGGTAATAATAAGTCGCGGTCACGCGCGTAGTCGTCAGAGTATCGGTCGGATTGGTGACCGCTCCTGTCGCAAAGCTCGCGTCCAGGCGCATGGACTCGTGGATGTGCGTGGCAGCAACCGTAAACAGATGCGCATCCCCGATGAACTGGTACTGAAGGTCTTCGGCAAAGTCCCGGAATTCATTCGCCGGGCCACTCAGCAGGGCCGGCGCACCGGTGGTGCCGCCGCCCGGATAGAGCTTGAAGGTGGCGCCATAGACGCCAAGCTCGAGATCGTGGCGGCGCCACTGGTACTCATACGCCACGCGCCCGTAAGGGGCCGCACCGCTGATCACATTTGACACCGTGCCATCGAGCGGGCCGGCCGCTCCAGTGATCGGGTTGGTGACGCCCTGTTTCGCCGAGCGATAGGCTCCAAACTCCCCATACAAGGCCTCGTTCCACATGACATAGGCACTGATGCCGGCCACATCCTGAGCCAGCGCGCCATCAATTTGAGTTCCGGCCAGGGGCGAGACGGCTGCATTGGTGCCGGCGTACGGAAAGCCCCATGCCGGGGTGCTGTTCCAAAGGTCCTGGACCGTTGGATTGTTATTGACGCTGATGCCGTAGATCAGGCTGGTTTCCTGCGGCAGCACGATCTGATTGGCAAAGCGCAAATCGGTGTTGTCGATGCCGATCGTGCCCGAATCGTTCGCGTAAGTGAGCTGGATCATCGCACCCAGGTGCGGTGCGACCTTGCCCGCATAAAAAAGACTGAACTGCTGTGGAAACCCGACGGTGCTGGTCTGCGAGTGGCCCGGCCCACCCGTCCCATCCGGCAATGGCGACTTGAGCCAGGTATCCGAAATCTGAATCATCACCGACAGTGGCGGCAAATTCGCCAACGACAACATCTCCTGCTTGGTGGCATCGATGTCACGTACCTGTTTGAGGTTGTCGAGCGTGAAGGCGTTGGCCTTGAACATGCGGCCGAAATGGGTGAGTTCTGGAAATACGGTATGGCAGGCCTCGCATGCCATGCCGGTCTGCCGTGCAAAACTAGGGACTGCCTGAGCTGTCTGCGGCGCCGCGGCGACAGTCAGCAGGAGCTGAAGGATCCACGCTCGGCTTATTCGATTCGTCTGCTGCATACGCCTTCGCCAGTAAACTGCGAAAACATTGAAGCATTATGTGGCGCACCCACTCTGTACGCTACCGCACAGCGCGAAGCCGCGGAAAAAGAAAGCCCCGGCAGTACTGGGGAGTAGCTACCGGGGCCAGGACAAGCACGATGCGGGTCTCTACGCACCGGGCTCTTACCCGCCTAGGGAGGGAAGCGGGGAGTGCATTGCACTCATTGGGTAAGAGCGCGCTACGGCCGCTTTAGTTCACAATCTCTTTGTGAATTATCGTTAATTTTGCCCAGGTGATTCAAAGGCTTGGAAGCCTGACGGTGGATCTTGCCTGTCGCCCCGGCGCTACAGAAACGCCCAGACCACGCCGACGGAGGCCATCCCCATGTCGTTGGAGTGCGAAACCTCGTACCGCTCGTATTCCACGCGGGCACCTATATTGCCCCAGCTGGTTCCGACGCCGGCGCCGTAGGCCAAATTGGCCCCGGTGCGGTGGAACCCGAAGCCCGGGGATTGCGCGTCGGTACGCCATTCGGCCAGTCCGACCTTGCCGTAGACGTCGACCAGCGGGATTGGCAGAAATGCCAGCGCGAAGGCACCCACCGCGTTGGTGTCGGCGTAGCTGATGCCATTGAATGCACGGCCGAAATCGATATAGCTGACCTCGGCCGCCAGCAGATCGATCGGGCGGAACCCGAGTGCGAATTTGTAGCCGGTCTGGCTGCCGTGCGCGTCGAAGATCGCGGGGTCGTAATTCTGCTGCGCAGCGCCGAGCGCGCCGCTCAGGTACAGGCCATCGTCCGCCGCCAGGAGCGGCTGGGCTGCGGCGCTGGCGAACAGCGCGGCTGCAACAACGACGGCGCTACGGGATGCGCAACGGGATGAATGCATGTGACCTTCTTAGGAGTGAGTGCCAGCTGGCCGACCTGGCGATGCATTAATGACCCGCGTGGGTGGCTTAGGGTTCCCGCCACTTAGGTTGGCTCAGTGCGCCTGGTCCCAGTTAAGCCCGCTGCCGACCTGGACTTTGAGCGGCACGGCAAGCTGGGCGGCCTCACTCATATGGGAGCGCAGCGCGGCGCTTGCCTGCTCGACGCCGTCTTCGCGTACCTCGAGAACGAGTTCGTCGTGCACCTGCATGATCAGGCGTGCCGGCACCGGTGAACTCTGGCACCACGCATCGACGCTGATCATGGCGCGCTTGATGATGTCGGCCGCGGTGCCCTGCATCGGCGCATTGATCGCGCTGCGTTCCGCATACTGCTGCATGGCGCGATTGCGCGAACGGATCTCGGGCAGGTAGAGGCGGCGGCCGAACACGGTCTCGACGTAGCCCTCGCGGCGTGCCTGCTCGCGCGTCGCATCCATGTAGCGGCGCACGCCCGGATAACGCGCAAAGTAGAGCTCGACGTAGCTTTGTGCCGCGCCGCGCGCGATGCCGAGCTGGCGCGCCAGGCCGAAGGCCGACATGCCATAGATGAGCCCAAAGTTGATGGCCTTGGCGGAGCGGCGCTGATCGCTGGAGACCGCATCGAGCGCCACACCGAAGACTTCCGCCGCGGTGGCCTGGTGGATGTCGCGATCCTCCGCGAACGCCCGCAGCAAACCTTCATCGCCCGACAGGTGCGCCATGATGCGCAATTCGATCTGCGAGTAGTCGGCCGCCAGCAGCATGAAACCCGGATCGGCGATGAAGGCCTGGCGGATGCGCCGGCCCTCGGGACTGCGGATCGGAATGTTCTGCAGATTCGGATCGTTCGAGGACAGGCGGCCGGTGGCGGCGACGGCCTGGTGATAGCTCGTATGCACGCGGCCGGTCTGCGCATCGATGCTTTCGGGCAGCTTCTCGGTGTAGGTCGAGCGCAGCTTCGCGAGCCCGCGGTATTGGAGGATCAGACGCGGCAGCGGATGATTCTCCGCCAGCTCTTCGAGCACATCCTCCGCGGTCGAGGGCGCTCCTCCGGGGCTCTTGCGCAGCACCGGCAATTGCAGCTTCTCGAACAGGATCTGCTGCAGCTGCTTGGGCGATTCGAGATTGAACACGGTGCCGGCCTCGGCGTGCGTCAGTGCCCTGATCTCTTCCATGCGGCTGGCGAGCTCGCCGCTCTGAATGCGCAGCATCTCGCGATCGATGCGGACGCCGCGGCGTTCCATGCGCTGCAGGATGGGAACGAGCGGCTGTTCGATGTCGGTGTAGAGCGCGGCGAGTTTAGGTGTGCGCTCGAGTCGCGGCCACAGCGTGCGATGCAGCCGCAGCGTGACATCGGCGTCCTCGGCCGAATATTCGGCCGCGCGCTCGATGCTGACCTGGTTGAAACCGATCTGCTTGGCGCCCTTGCCGGCCACATCCTCGAAATGAATCGTGTCCAGCCCTAAATAGTGCTTCGCCATCGAGTCCATGTCATGGCGCGTGGCGGTGCTGTTGAGCACATAGGACTCGAGCATGGTGTCGTAGCGCTGACCGCGCAGCGCGATGCCATGGTTCTCGAGCACATGGATATCGAATTTCAGATGCTGACCGAGTTTGGCGCGGTCAGGATCTTCGAGCAGCGGCCTGAGCTGTTCGAGTGCGCGCGCGCGATCGAGCTGCGGCGGCGCGCCCGTGTAGTCGTGACCCAGCGGCACGTAGGCCGCCAACCCCGGCTCGATGCAGAAGGACAGGCCGACGATCTCGGTGTTCATGTAGTCGAGACTGGTGGTCTCGGTGTCGAAGGCGAAAACTTCAGCATTGCTCAGTGCCCGGCACCAGCGGTCGAGGCTTTCCTGGTCCAGCACGGTCTCGTATTGCCGCGCAATGGCCGCCAGTGCGGCCGCCTCCGGATCGGCCGGGACTGCCAGCGTCACTTCCACGGCGACGGTCGCAGCGGCCGCATCGGTCGTGATGCTGGTGGCGGACGCCGCGCCTTCGAGCTGCGCCAGCAGCGTTCGCAGCTCGAGCGCTGCATAGATGGCGCGCAGCTGCTCGGTATCGGCTGCGCGGCGCGTGAGGCCCGCGGTGTCGACCGGCAGTTCCAGATCGGTGCGGATGGTTGCGAGCTGGCGCGACAGCGACAGCATCGTCAGCCCCGCGCGCAGATTCTCGCCCACCTTGCCCGTGATCTCGGCGGCATGCTCGAGCAGTCCGTCGATGGTGCCGTAGGCATTGAGCCACTTGGCGGCGGTCTTCGGGCCGACTTTGTCGATGCCCGGGATGTTGTCGGAGCTGTCGCCCACGAGCGCCAGGTAATCGATGATCTGCTCGGGGAAGACATCGAATTTCGCTTTGACACCCGCGCGGTCGAGCACGGTGCCGCTCATGGTGTTGATGAGCGTGATGTGCTCGTTGACCAGCTGCGCCATGTCCTTGTCGCCGGTCGAGATCAGAACGGTCTGGCCGGCCGCGGCCGCGCGACGGGCCAGCGTGCCGATCACATCGTCGGCTTCGACGCCATCCACGCGCAGCACCGGCAGCCCCAATGCCTCGACTGCCGACAGCAGCGGCTGGGTCTGCGAGCGCAGATCGTCGGGCATGGGCGGCCGATGCGCCTTGTACTCGGCAAAGAGCTCATCGCGGAAAGTCTTGCCGGGCGCGTCGAACACCACGCCGATGTGCGGCGGGGAAAATTCACGCAGGAACTTCGACAGCATGTTCAGTACGCCGAGCACGGCACCGGTGGGCGCGCCGCTGGAGTTCGTCAGCGGCGGCAACGCAAAGAAGGCCCGATAAAGATAGGACGAGCCATCGATCAGCACGAGGTCTGGACGTTCGGGCAGGGGCATGGCGCGGCCGCGACGCTTACGCGGGCGGTGTCGAATCGCTGGTCGGTGAGGACGTGTCGCTCGGCGGCGTATCGGTGGGATCCGGTGCCGGGTTCGATGGCGTCGCGGGCACGCGCGTCTTGTTCTGCTTCGGCAGAAAGAGCGTTCCCTTCTGGCCGCAGCCGCTTAAGGCGCCGCCGAGTGCGATCGCGCCGCCGAGCGCGATCACGCCGCTGAGCGCGAGCGCAGTCCTGCCCCGCGGCATGTGGCGCTCGGTCATACCGGCGGCAGGGGCATCGGACGCCCCTCGCGCAGCGCCAGCCAGCCGCGCACGATGCGGTAAATGACCCACAGACCGGTCAACCCTAAGCCGATCAGGAGGAACACGAATCCAATGAGGACCAGCATCATGGGTATCGACACTAACGAGGTCAGGATGACCCAGAGCCACGCATACCAGAAGGTGCGAATCTGCCAGCGGAAGTGACTCTCCAGCCAGGTGCCGTGCGTCTCGGAACGTCGTGCGTAGTTCATGATCACGGCGATGATCGACGGCGGACTGCAGAGGAACAGGCCGACGACGGTGTGTGCGGAGACCAGGCCGATCAGCACCGACAGGGCGTGCAGGCCGTAGATCCAGTGCGTGTACTCGACCAGACCCCGGTTGATCGCTCCGGCCGCGGCGACAGGTTCAGAGTCCATGTCCCTAATCCTTGCGCGTATAGCGCGCCGCTACCCGCCCGTAGGCCTCGCGAAATGGTATGCCCTGCTCGACCACGAGTGCATAGGCCTCTTCGGCGGCATGAACGGCCGGATCGAGGCGGATGCGCTCGGGGCGGAATTTTAGCGCATCGAGCGCCGGGGCCACGATATCGAGCGTCTGCTGGGCCGTATCGATGCCGCGGAACAGCGGGAACTTGAGCAACTGCAGGTCGCGCTGGTAGCCGGAGGGCAGCTTGGCGCAGATCGACAGCGCTTCGGTCAACGAGGCCAGCGCCGTGGCGCTGCGGCCGCGCACCAGCTCGAACACATCGGGGTTGCGCTTCTGCGGCATGATCGAGGAGCCGGTGGTGAAGGCATCGGGCAGCTCGATGAAGGCGAACTCCTGCGTGTAGAACAGCAGCAGGTCCGCCGCCATGCGGCTCAAGTCCCCCATGAGGAGGGTCAGCTCGAAGAGCAGGTGGGATTCGGCCTTGCCGCGTGAGAGCTGCACGGCGGTTACCGGTTCCTGGATGGTGCCGAAGTCCAGCGCCCGCGCGGTGGCTGCCCGGTCCAGCGGCAGCCCCGGCGTGCCGTAGCCGGCAGCCGAGCCCAGCGGGCTCTTCTCGATGCGACGGCGCACGGCCTCGAGTCCTTCGATGTCGTCGGCCAGTTCCGATGCATAGCCGCCGGCCCACAGCACCACCGAACTCGGCATGGCCTGCTGCATGTGGGTGTAGCCGGGCAAGGGGGTTTGCGACTCGCGCTGCGCCAGACGTTCGAGCGCGCCTACAGATAAGCGCGCGGCCTGCTGGAGCTGACCGACGGCGTCGCGAAGATAAAGTCGCAGCGCGGTCAGCACCTGGTCGTTGCGCGAGCGCCCAAGATGAATGCGGCCGCCGGCCGCGCCGATGCGCTCGGTCAAGCGGCGCTCGAGTGCGCTCTGTCCATCCTCTTCCGATAACTCGATGCGCCAGAGGCCGCGCTCGTGTTCATCGTCAAGCGCCGTGAGGCCCGAACGTATCTGTTCCAGATCGTCAGCCGACAGCAGTCCCTGCTTCTCAAGCATCTGCGCGTGCGCGATCGAGGCACGCACGTCGTAGCGCACCAGGCGCTCATCGAGGGCGTAGTCCTCACCGGCCGTGTAGCGCAGCACGCGTTCATCGAGCGGTGCGCCCTTGTCCCAAAGGCGTGTCATGCCGGATTTTTCGCGCGCCGCAGATTTTTCATGCGCCGACCAGCTGCTCCGCGGGGGTCAGGGCCTTGATGTCCTGCACGATCAGCGTGCCGGTGCCCTCATTGGTGAAAACTTCAGCGAGAATGCTGTCCTGTGCGCTGTAGGAGATCACGTGCACGCGCCGCACGCCGCCGCGCAGCGCAGCTTCGATGGCCGCAGCCTTAGGCAGCATGCCGTCCGTGATCGCGCCGGAGTCGCGCAATCGCGCCAGACCCGCCAGATCGGTGTACGAAATTACCGAGCTTGGGTCCGAGACGCGCTCGAGGATGCCGGGAGCACCGGTACAAAGAATGAGCTTCTCGGCTGACAGCGCGGCGCCGATCGCGGCCGCCACGGTGTCGGCATTGATGTTGAGCAGCGTGCCGCGATTGTCGGCCGACAGTGGGCTGATCACGGGCATGAATCCATTGTCGAGATGCTTGGAGATGACACCGGCGTCTATGGTGTCGATGTCACCGACGAAACCGAAATCCACCGGTGCGGACTCGCCCGGGACATTCACCGGGGGACGACGATGCGCCTGCACCAGGCCGGCGGCTACACCCGAGAGCCCCACCGCGGCGATCTCCAGATCGCGGCAGATCGCCAGGATGCGCGTGTTGATGAGGCCGTTGAGCACCATGGAGGTGGCATCGATCGATTTCTCATCGGTTACGCGCCGGCCCTGCACCATGCGCGTGCTGACGCCAAGCGCAGTGGTGAGTTCGGTGAGCTGCGGGCCGCCGCCGTGAACCATGACGACGCGCACGCCCAGATAATGCAGGATCGCGATCTGCTCGATGAGCGCACGCATGAGCGCAGGATCGCCGAACACGGCGCCGCCCGCCTTCACCACGAACACCTTGCCCTTGTAGAGGCGGATGTAGGGCGAGGCGTTGCGCAACGCGTGAATCGTCGCGGTGTGTTCGGAGCGATGCAGAATCATGTCGGCGGGTGACTCCTCAGGCGAGCAGTTGGTGAAGCACGGCCATCTGGGCCGGCATGCGGTTGTAGGCCTGCCGCCTGACGATGGCGCGCGGACCGTCGAGCAGCGCATCGGCGAGCGCGACATTACGCCGCACCGGCAGGCAATGCATCAGCCGGCATTCCCCGGTAGCAGCGGCGAACCAATCCTCGGTGAGACACCAATCGCGCAGTGAGGCCCGGGCGCGTGCATCCTGTGCCTCATCACCATAAGCGGCGGTGTATCCCCACTCCTTGGCATAGACCACGTGTGCGCCGGCCAGGGCATCGCCCCGATCGGCGCTCTCGCGCACCGAGCCGCCGCTGCTGGCCGCGGCCGCTCGTGCCTTATCCATGACCGCCGCCGGCAGCGCGAATCCTTCCGGCCGCAGCACCACGACTTCCATGCCGCGCATGGCGGCCATGTGCACCGTGGCAGCCGGTACCGCCAGCGGCAATGCGCGCGGGTGCCATGCCCAGCTGAGCACGAACTTGGCGTGCTGCGGCACATTGAACTCATCGAGCGTCTTCCAGTCGGCGAGCGACTGACAGGGATGATTGATGGCCGATTCCATGTTGATCAGCGGCTGCTCGATGAGTGCCGCCATGGCGGCGAACTTGGTGTCGGCGACTTCGCCGGCGAGATCCTTGCCATCGGCGAAGGCGCGGATGCCCAGCACATCGCAGTAGGAAGCGAGCACCGGCAGACCCTCGCGGATGTGCTCGGCGGCCACGCCGTCCATGACCGCACCGAGACGCGTCTCGAGCTGCCAGGTGCCGCTGCCCGGTGTGATCACAAAGCTTGCGCCGCCCAGCCGCGCCATGCCGGCCTGGAAGGAGGCCAGCGTGCGCAGCGAAGGGTTCATGAAAAGCAGTCCCAGCACCTTGCCCCGCAGGGCGTCCGGTTCAGGCACGCGTTCGAGCCGCCGCGCTATCACCAGCAGCTCTTCAATTTGTTCGCGCGAAAAATCCGCCAGGTCGAGAAAACGACGCATGATTCACCTAAGAGCCTGACTCGTTGCCGCCGATGTCGAGCAGCGCGCTGCGCAGCAGTTCCACGTGCTCGTCATCGAGGATGAAGGGGGGCAACAGCCGCAGTATCGCGGGGTCGGCGCTGGTGCCCGCCAGGATGTTGCGTTCGAGCAGCGCCGCGTGAATTTCCCTGGCTGGCCGCGCGGTGCGCAGGCCAAGCAGAAACCCGGCGCCCTGCACGCCGGTCACCGGGCCGACCACGCAGCGCGCGCGGATCAGTCCCGAGACACGGCGCACGCGCTCCAGCAGCGCCTCGGATTCGATGGCTTCTATGACCGCTTCGACGGCCGCGCAGGCCATGGGACCGCCGCCGAAGGTCGTTCCCAGCGCATCGAGCTTCACGGCGGACGCGACGCGCGGCGTCATCAGCAGCGCCGCCACGGGGAAGCCGTTGCCCAGCGCCTTGGCAGTCGTGAGCATGTCGGGCTGAAGGCCATAGAAATTCGCCGCAAAGGGCTCGCCGACGCGGCCCATGCCGCACTGGACCTCATCGAAGATCAGCAGGGCGCCGGTTTCCTGGCAGCGCGCACGCAGTGTGCCCAGGAAACCGGGGCTCAGATCGTAAGCGCCGCCGACACCCTGGACGGGTTCGACGATGACAGCGGCCGTGTCCCGGGTGACCTGGCGCGCGATGTCATCAAGATCGTCGCGCGCGATGAAACTCACATCAAACGGGGCGCGCGGGTAACCGAACCACTTGTCCGCGGCGCCCCAGGTCAACGCGCCGGTCGCGGCCGTGCGGCCGTGGAAGGAGTGCTGCACGGCGGCCACGTGGCCGCGACGCGTGATGGCGAAGGCCATCTTGAGGGCATTCTCGTTGGCCTCGGCGCCGCTGTTGACGAAGAAGACGCTGTTGAAATCCAGATTCGAAAACCCGATCAGCCGCCGCGCGGCGCGCGCGCGAATCTCCAGCGGCACGGCGTTGCTCTGGAAGTTGAGCCGCTGCGCCTGCGCGGCCAGTGCCTGCGTCCAGCCCGGATGAGCGTAGCCGAGCGCGGCCACGGCGTGGCCACCGTAGAAATCCAGCACGCGGCGGCCATCGCTGGTATGCAGCCACACGCCCTGCGCGGATTCGACCGGCAGCGCGTACTGCGCAAACACGGGCGCCAGGAAATCGGGCGGCGGCGCGGGAGACGCCGCGTTCGGCGGAACGTTCGGCGCCGCCGGCATCGCGACCTGAGGTTCGGCGTTCATCGGTGCATTGCCTTTCAGGTCCACCCCGCCGCCGGGGCCGTCAGCCCCGCGGTTTCGGGCAGGTTGTAGAGTCGATTCATCCATTGCACGGCGCCGCCCGCGGCGCCCTTGTCGAGATTGTCGAGCACGCTGAAGACGGCGAGGGTCTGGCCGTCGCTGACGGCCCCGAGCGCCGCGTAGTTACTGGCCGCGACATCCTTGAGGCGCGGCGCGGCATCGTTGACCCGCACGAACGGCGCGCCGGCGTAGAACTCGCGCATTGCTGCCACGACGTCCGCGCTGTCGACCGGACCGCGAAGGCTGGCCTGCACAGTGACGTGAATGCCGCGAGCGAACGGACCGGAGTGCGGCGCGAACGCAATCTGTGCCTCGATACCGGTGGCCGCGGCCACGCCGGCGCGGATCTCGGGCGCGTGCCGGTGCGAAAGCGTGCCGTAAGCATACAGGTCGCTGTGACGCGTCGGATGATGCGTGCCCTCGACGGGCTTGCGTCCGGAGCCGGTGCTGCCGGTGACTCCCGAAATGAACAGCGGCCCCTGCGTGAGCCTGAGTTTGATCAGCGGCACCGAAGCCAGCAGTGCCGCGGTGGCAAAGCAGCCCGGATGCGCCACGTGCGGCGTCGGTGAGCGTGCAAGATGCTCCGGCACGGCACAGGTGAATTGCGCAATACGCGCGGGCGCGCCGTGCGCATGACCGTAGACCGCGGCATAGCCTGAGGCGCTGCCGTAGCGGTAGTCGGCCGAAATATCGACCACGTGCGGCGCGCGGCCGGCCGACTCGGCCGCGCTCAGCAGCCGATCGATCAGTGCCGCGGCGGCGCCGTGCGGTGCCGCGGAGAAAATGGCCGTAGCCGGCTCCCTGGCGACGATTTCTTCCAGGTCGGCCTGCGATTTGAAGCGCTCATGCGGATACGCCGGCGCCAGGTGACGGAACGCCGCCGCCACGGACTCGCCGGGCTGACTGTCGGACATGACACCCGCGAGGGCGAAGTTCGGATGTCCGGCGATCAGCCGCAGCAGTTCGCCGGCCACGTAGCCGGTACCGCCGAGCACGACCGTCGGAATGCGCTGTGTCACTCGGCGGCTCCCGCGGCGCGCAGCACGCGATCGGGCAATCCGATCGCCGCGATGACGGCATCGCCGAGTCCCGCCGCGTCGGTCATCGCATTGACGGCCGTCACGCCCATCTGCTGCTGGATGATTTCGATCCCGACCTGGTTGTCGGTCGATGGCCCCGTGACCACACAGGGCTCGATCGAGAAGCGCTCGCGCAGCAGCTTGACGCCACCCCAGGCCGCGACCGGATCGTTGGCCGACAGCACTACGCCGGTGAGCGCGCGGCGGATATCGGGGCAGTCGAGAATGGCATCGACGCCATAGGTGCCGAGCAGGCCATCGCCGAGTTCGAACACGATTGCATCGGGCTTGCCCGCCGACAGCTCGGTCAGCATCGTGCGCGTGAGCGCCGGGCCCGTACGACCCGTGGTGGTCACGACACCCAGGTCGGTGAAGATCATCGTGCGCCGTGCGCCGGCGTCTTCGAATGCCAGGATATCCCGGCGCAGCGACACGCCCGTGGCCTTGAACGCATCGACCACCAGTCCGCGGTGCCGCATGCGCGCGACAATCGCCGCGGCTGCCGCGGTCTTGCCCGCTTCCATGCAGGTGCCGGCCAGCGCGACCACGGGCACACCATGTGTGTCGAGCGGTGCGTTGAAATCGAGCGCGCGGTAGCCGACGCGCGCCGGGATGCCGATCCGTTCCCCCAGATACGGAAACTGCAGCACCACGCCCAGCACGCGGCAGTCGAAGGGCTGGCCCTTGTCGGCGGTCGCCGAATCGCAGATGCCCATGACACCACCGATGTTGAGCAGCTGGATCACATCGCCGGGCTTGAGCGAGCCCGGTACGTGCCCCGAGTAGCCGAACAGCGCGCGCCGCGGCCCGAGCGCGCCGACCACGATGTCTCCCTTGACGATCTTGGCCATGCGACCGCTCGCGAGCTCCAGCGTGTTGTAGGTGGACTTGTTGTTGAGCACCTCGGCGACGATGACCACGCCTTCCTCGGCCGGGATGTCGTTCGAGAGCCGCAGTTCCTGGCCGAGTGCGCAGGCCTGCGTGACCGAGGCGACCTTATCGACCACCACGCTCTTCATGGTTTCGCACCCCCTGCGGAAGTTTCGCCGGCACGCCGGTGAAACACGCCCGGCAGCGCAACGATTTTCGAGAAGCCGAGCGCATCCGTCGGTGTCCACTCCCCGACGGCCTCGCCGTACACGCCCTTGGATGCGGCCATCAGCGAATAGGGCGACTCGACGCCCTCGATGAACAGCGAGCCCGGGCGGAACAGCACATGCACGTCACCCGTGACGCGCTGCTGACTGGAAATGAGCAACGCTTCGATGTCGCGGCAGACCGGATCGAGCAGCTGGCCTTCGTGCACCAGATCGCCGTAAGGGGCGGCCACGGTTTCTTTGATGCGCTGCTGGCGCGCGGTCAGCACCAGTTTTTCCAGCTCGCGGTGCGCGGTCAGCAGCGTCTCGGCCGCGGGTGCCTCGAAGGCCACGCGACCCTTGGTGCCGATGATGGTGTCGCCCAGGTGAATCCCGCGGCCGATGCCGAACGGCGCCGACAAGGCCTCGAGCCGCTCGATGAGCGCGACGGCTTCGAGGCGCACGCCGTCGAGCGCGACCGGGCGACCGCCATCGAACGACAGGGTGTGTCGCTCGGGATTGCGGGGATTGGAAAAGGCATCGCGTGTAAGCACCCAGGCGCTGTCGGGAATGCTGGCAGCGGAGGTCAGCGTCTCGGTACCGCCGATCGTGACGCCCCAGAGTCCGCGGTTGATGGAGTAGGCGGCGCCGAACGGCGGAATCGGCAGATTGCGCTGCTGCAGATACTCGAGTTCGTCGGCCCGGCGGAGGGCGCCGTCGCGCACCGGCGCGAGCACCGTCAGGTCGGGCGCCAGCGTGCGCAGCGCCACTTCGAAGCGCACCTGGTCGTTGCCCGCCGCCGTACAGCCGTGCGCGATGGTGCTGGTCTTGAGCTGCCGCGCCATGCGGGCGATGGTCTGCGCCTGCATCACGCGTTCGGCGCCGACGCAGAGCGGGTAGAGCTGGCCGCGCCGCACGTTGCCCATGATCAGGAATCTTAAGACCTGCTCGAAGTAGTCCGCGCGCGCATCGACCTGGTGGTGCTCGATGGCGCCGAGCGCTTTGGAGCGTTCGCGCAGCGTGTGCGCGGTGGCCGCATCGATGCCGCCGGTGTCGACCGTGACGGTGATGATCGGGCGCCGATTATTTTCCCTAAGCCACGGCACCAGGAAGGAGGTGTCGAGGCCGCCGGAATAGGCGAGCAGAATGGGTGTCGCGTCGCGCGCGGCGTCGGATGTTGGCTGCATGGAAAACTCTCAGCTACGGAACAGGGCGTTCAATCGATCGATGAGCCGGTGCTGTGCGCGGCTGTCCGCCGTCGCCAGGAAGATGGTGTCATCGCCGGAGATTGTGCCGACGACTTCCGGCCACTCGGCCTTGTCGAGCGCCACGGCCACGCTGGCCGCGGCCCCGATGGTGGTGCGGATCACGGTGATGGAATTGCCGGCCGCGCGCACAGTGCGTACGAACTGCGAGAGCGCACCGAAGTCGCCGTTGGCGCGCGAGATCTCATCCGGCGGCACCAGGTAGCGGCCGCTGGCCTTGAGCACGCCTAGCTCTCGCAGATCGCGGCTTACCGATGATTGCGTGACTTCGAAACCGTCGCGCTTGAGCAGCTGCGCCAGGTCGCTCTGCCGGCGCACGACGCCGCCGCGCAGGATGCGCAGGATGGCATTGCGGCGATCGATCTGCAGCCGGTCGGTCAGCATGGTGGCGTATGCATAAAGTCCCACGAGTATGCATAAAAATGCATGGGCATGCAAGCGGGCGTCGCGCGCCGCGCGCGATGTAACACCTCGGCATCGAAAACACGTCGTACTACCGACCCACGATGGCTTCGGTTATCTTCAGTGGCACCGCTTCCTTCCCGTTAAGACGCAACCAAAAAACCTAAGGGGAATCTCATGGCACAACCCAGCGTTCAAGGACGTTTCATCTGGGAGGGACTCACGGCCGACAACGCGGCGAGCTCCGCTGCGTTCTATTCCAAGCTGCTGGGCTGGCGCACCGAACCCTGGGGGGTCGATTCCTCGTACACCATTTTCAGTGCGGCCCGGGGCCCGGTAGCGGGCGTGTCCCAGGGGACGCCCGGTCACTGGACGAGCTTCATCGGCGCCGACGACGTCGATGCATCCGTGGCCGCTGCCGAGAAACTCGGCGGCAAAATCCAACGGCCCGCCGCCGATATCCCGCAGACAGGGCGCTTTAGCATCCTCACCGACCCGCAGGGCGCCAGTTTTGCCGTCTTCAAGCCGCTGCCGACTGACGCCCCCGCCCGACCCGGCGAGCCGCAGCCCGGGGAAATCGTCTGGCACGAACTCATGACCAGCGATCCCGAGGCGGCGTTGAAGTTCTACCAGGACCTCTTCGGCTGGCAGCTGATCACCAAGATGGACATGGGAGCCATTGGTGCCTATTGGGTTTTTGGCAGTAACGGCGTGCAGATGGGCGGCATTTTCAAGCCCACCCACCCGATGCCGGGCGCCGCCTGGCTGGCCTACACCTCGGTGGCCGATGCCGACAAGACTGTCGCCGCCGTCAAGCAGGCAGGCGGGCGCGTCTTCAATGGACCGATGGACGTTCCGGGCGGAGGCCGCATTGCGCAGCTCGCCGACCCCGCCGGTGTCATGTTTGCGGTGCACTCCATAAAGAAGGCAGCTGCGGCGCCCCCGGCTGCGAGCACGCCGCCCGCGCCGAAACCAGCGGCTCCGAAACCAGCAGCGCCTAAGCCAGCAGCGCCTAAGCCAGCAGCGCCGAAACCGGCCGCGCCGGCCGCCGCAGCTCCCGCGGCAGCGCCAAAACCCGCGGCTCCCAAGCCGGTCGCCAAGCCAGCACCCGCACCGGCGGCTGCACCAAAGCCGGCCGCCGTGACACCGGCCAAGCCCGCGGCGGCGCCCGCAGCGGCCGCCAAGAGCGCGCCAGCCAAGAAGAGCGCGCCAGCCAAGAAGAGAGCGCCAGCCAAGAAGAGAGCGGCACCCAAGAAGAAAGCTGCCGCCAAGAAGACGAAGGCTGCGCCCAAGAAAAAGGCTGCGCTCAAGAAGAAGGCTGCGCTCAAGAAGAAGGCTGCGCTCAAGAAGACGAAGGCTGCGCCGCGGAAGAAAAAAGCTGCCGCCAAGAAGAAGAGCGCTGCCAAGCGGGCGCCCGTCGCGCGCAAAGTGGCCAAGCCGGCCAAGAAGAAAAAGGACAAGAAGAAAGACAAGAAGTCGAAGAAGGAGCGCAAGCGCGAGAAGAAGAACAAGAAGGGGCGCCGGAAGAAATAACCGGTAGCCGGCCACACGCACCCGCCGGATGGACTCTCACCCCGAGGGCGAGCTCTATCACGGCCGGGCCGTGGCGATGCTGGAGGCACTCTGGGGCGAGGGCTTTCTCTCGCCAGGAGGAGCCGCGGAGATCGCGCGGCTGATAGCGGACGCCGATCTGCGCGGCACGTCTGTCCTGGACATCGGCTGCGGCGCCGGCGGGGTCGACATAGCCCTGGTGCGCGTGCACCAGGCGGGATACGTCACCGGAATCGACGTGGAAGATACGGTCCTCGCCAGTGCCCGGGCGCTGATCGCCAGGGAGGGACTTACCGCGCGAATCGGTCTAGCCAAAGTGGCCCCCGGACCGCTGCCGTTTCCACCGGCCACTTTCGACGTGGTGTTTTCCAAGGACAGTATCGTTCACATCGCGGACAAGCACGCGCTGATGCGCGAGGTCTCCCGCGTGCTGAAACCCGGCGGCCGCTTCATTGCCTCGGATTGGCTGATCAGCCATGACGGCGAGCCTTCGCCGGAGATGGCCGCCTATATCGCCGCCGAGGGACTGAATTTCGGCATGGCATCGCCCGCGCGCTACGAGGATGCCATGCGCAGCGCCGGTTTCGTCGAGGTCTCAACCACCAGCCGCAACGGCTGGTATCGCGCGGCCGCGCAGCAGGAGCTCGAGCGGCTGCGCGGACCGGTGGGTGCCGCGGCGGCTGGCATCGTCGGCCAGGATTTCGTCGATCAGAACATCGCCATCTGGTTGCGCATGATCCCGGTGCTCGAGCGCGGTGAGCATTGCCCGACTCACCTTCGGGCGCGCAAACCGCTGTCACACCCATGAGTACCGAGGCACCTGCGCCCTCACGATCGTTCGCCCTGCCGGTGGCGACGGGATTACTCCAGGGGCTATTGCTGTGGTGGCTCGTCGGCGCGCTCACGGACCGCGTCTGGCCGGCGACGAGCGCAGCGTGGTACCCCGCGTTACTGCTCGAGGCCGTATTCCTGGCGCCGACGCTGTATTTGTTGTCGACTGTGGCTGTTGGCAGACGAACATGGGCACTCCTGCTTGTCGCTGCGCTGCTGCTGTTGGGCGCCGGTACCCACTACGGTTTGGAAATCGACCACCCGGACTTCTCCAGGCCGAATCCGCGCTACTTTCCCTCCGCGCTGTTTCTGGTCGTATTCGTTCTCCTCTTTCACTGCATCCCGTTTTCCCAAAACTATCTCGCGACCGGGCGCTGGCGGGCGCCGTATACGCAGCTCTTTCTTTATTCGTGGCGCAACGCGCTCCAGCTGGCGCTCGCGGCAGTCTTTACGGGCGTCTTCTGGCTGCTGCTGTGGGTGTGGATCGAGCTGTTCAACATGCTCGGCATCCATTTTCCGCAGGTGCTGTTCACACAGGATTCCCGTTTCTCGCTGCTGGTCGCGGCCATCGTATTCAGTGCGGGATTTCACCTGGCCGGATCAGCCGACCGGCTATTGCTTGCGATCCGACAACAGGTGCTGGCGCTGCTGAAATGGTTGGCATTGGTAGCGACGCTCATCCTGATCGTCTTTGTTGTAGCGCTTCTGGTTCGCTCGCCGCAACTGATGGCCACCCACAGGCACGTGATTCGCGCGACGTGGCTGCTCTGGCTGGCGGTGATCACGATCTATCTTTTTAACGCGGGCTACCAGGACGGACAGGTTCCGCAGCCGTATCCGGATATGGCCGGGCGGATGCTGCGCTATGCAACTCCGTTGCTGCTGCTGATCGCGGGCATGGCAACTTATGAGCTGATCGTGCGGGCCGAGGCTTACGGACTGACGGTGCAGCGCGTTTGGGGACTTCTGGTTGCCGTGCTCTGCTTGTGCTACGCGGCTTTGTATACGAGGGCGGCATGGCAAGCGACGCCCTGGATGCAGACCATGGGATTGGCGAATGTGTTCGTGGCACTGGCGCTGATCGTCGCACTCGGCCTGATGCTCTCGCCATTACTGGCTCCGGAACGATTGGCGGCGAATAGTCTGGCCGGCCGGATTCTCAGCGCCAGTCCCGGTGTCGACGCGGAGACCTACATGGTGCTGCGCTTTGACACCGGTCAGTACGGCAATGACAAGCTGCGCGAACTCTCAGCAGCGACGAGCGCGGATCCAACGGTTCGTCAAACCGCTTCGGCCGCCGTCGCCGTCAAAGAGAACTTCGAGCGATTCACCTTCGGGCAGCCCAAAACTGATCCTTCCACGCTGGTGCTCGAATCCATTCCAGCAAATAGCGAGATCGACTCCGATCTGAAAGCCAAAATTGCGGCAGAAATCGGACCTGTTCGCCGAGCCTTCAAGCCTCCGGAAGATGAGACTGATGTACCCGTGAACGGGGAGTTTTTGGGTCGCGTCGAATTGGGCGGGGCGCCGTGCACACGCACTTCCCCGTGCCCGGTGCTCTTCATTGACCTCGACGGCGACTCCACTCCCGAGGCGGTCGCCTTCTGGGGCTCCTCTGCGCACATCTTCAAGAGAACCGCCGATCAATGGTCGCCTGTCTCGTCGGTCATCGGAAATCGCTGCCACAGATGCGATAACGCGCAACTCGTGCGTGAGCTAAAGGCTGGCCACATTAAAGTCAGTGAGACCAGGTGGAAGAATCTGCAGGTGGGCAACGACACCTTCATCGTGACAGAGGCAAGCAAGTAGGCGGCCGCAGCACGATCTCGCCTCGTATTCCCCCCCGCGGATTTGCGGCTCCAAAACGCGGATTCGTTGCCTAGGCAACTAGTTGTTGCGGCGCAGCAAATTGTTTACTAGTCAACAGATTCCCATTTCCGCCCCGCGATGCGGCGCGGACCTCAAACTTGGCACCTACCGCTCGATCGTGTAGACCAGATCGGCGCTGCGCTGCGTGCCGGCCTCGGTCTTGACCGTCCAGTGATCGCCAACCGTGTAGCGCATTTTCAGCGTATTGATGGCCTCGGCGAGACCGACGCCGTAGCTGACATAGAGTCGCGGCGATAAATACCGTCCGAGCACCAGCGAGGTCTCGTTGTCCAGGTCCTGCTCGACGCCTGCTTCGATGTCGTAGCGTCCGCCGATCTGCTGCGCGAGGATGGCGCCGCCCTGCATGAGGTCGGCGCGCGAGGCGCTGCTGCGTGTACCGGCAGGGTCCGTCGTCGTGCTCGTGTTCTGCATGCTCTCGAGCGAGCCGCCCGCCAGCAGCAAGGACACGATCTGCGATTGCGCGACTTCGGGGTCGGAGAAAAAAGTCATGCGCGGCTGGCGCAAGGTGCCGCGCACGTTGATGCCGGCCGTGATGTCGGGAAATTTCTTGACGGCCCGCAGGTCGAGGCCCGGATCACCCATGAGGCCGTTGCTGAAGAGCAGTCGGCCGCGCTGGATGTCGAGATTGCGGCCGTAGGCAAGGTATTTCCCTTCCTCGACCTTGAGCTCGCCGCTGCCGCGGCTGATGCCCGTGTCGTCGGTCGCGACGCGAATGCTGCCGCTGAGGCGACCGGAGAGTCCCGCGGTGTTGACCGTCACGCGCTCGCCGAGCTGCAGCGTGATGTCGCTGTAGACCTTGAAGATGGTGGGGTGCACGGGGGCGCTCTGATCGACGATCACCTCGTCACCTGAAGGCAGCACTGCGTTGGTCAGATTCGCAGGCTCGATGCGCGCATAGGGCAGTGCGACCTGTCCCTTCACATCGATGCGCTGGCCCTGCAGACGCAGTGCGACATCGGGCGAGGCATCGACGCGAGCCTCGGGAATGTTGATCACACGCAGGTCGGTGCCCCTGATCGACAGCTCTCCCCACGGCAGTCCCTGCTGCCAGCGAATCGATCCTTTCACCTGCGTGTGACCATCGGGCCCGCAATTGGCCGAGCCGTCCAGATCGAGCGTGTCACCGGCCAGGCGGGCGTGAAAATTCAGATCGCGCAACGAGAGGGCGATCTGATAGGCGTCGAGCTGCGCGCCCGTGACGTCCAGCTCGCCGCCGAGTACAGGCGCATCCACGGAGCCTGACAGCGCCAGCGTGGCCTTGAGCCGCCCGCTGGCGCGATCGATCTGCGAGACGTAGGCCTCCAGAAAACCCACGGCATCGGTCTCGATCGACAGATCGCCCGTGAGCGGCCAGCCGCGCCAGGACGCGTCGTTACCGTGCGCGGTCAGATGACCCTCGATCAGCCCGGCGCTGCCCGCATCGAGTCCCAGACCCGCCGACAGATCGTGTTCGGTCAGTTCGGCACGCACCAGGCCATCCCCGAGGCTCAGCGTTTCCATACGGCCGTTGGCGAAATGACGGCGAATCGCGGCCTGTGCCAGCTGCGCATTGAGCGTGCCGCGCCACGGTGTTTCGGCGCTGTCGGTGGCTTCGATCTGCACACCGAGCGTGCCCTCGTAGTCGGTCGCATCGGTCAGGCCCGCGGTCAATGCGCGCATCGGCATGTTGGATGCGCGCACCGACACCTTGCGCAGCGCCGGATCAAATGACGCGCTGGCGCACAGACGCGCCGGTTCATCGTGCATGCAGATCGACTCGAGGTGCAGATGATCCAGCGCCACCTCGAGCGCGACGGGTGCGTCGAGTTCGAGCTGCAGCTTGTGCCCGTCGCTGACCTGCGCGTGTTCGATCTGTTCGAGCCATTGGCCGGTCGCGTAGCGACCCGCGCCCCGCAGGCTCATGTCCATTCCTTCCGCGCGCGCATCGAGTGCGAGTGTGTGCCGCGCGGTCGTGCCCTCGGTGCGCAGCTTCAGGGATTCGAGCCGACGGCCGCCGAGGGTCAGTCCGGCCAGATCGATGCGCGCATCATTGCGGCCGGTGCCATGCGGGTCGAAGGTGATGATGGCATCGAGCGAGTCGAGGCCCATCCCTTCCCATTGAACGGACGAGAGTTTCGCCGTGGTCAGGAGGGTCAGGTCCGTCCGATCGCCGCGCAGCGATCCGTGCGCTTCGAGCCTGCCACGGGCGCCCGCGTGCAGCAGCGCCAGATCCTCGGCGTTGATGGTGAAGTTCAGATGCGTCGCACCGGCGGCATTGTTGTCGCCGCCTGCACCGCCGCCACCACCGGCACCGCCGATACCGCCGTCCAGGCTCAAGTGCGTGGCGCCGAGGCCGACATGCACATCGCGGAACAGCCACTCGCCCCCGTGATGAGTGATTTCGCCGTGGCCCTCGGCACCCTGGCCGCGGACACTGCCGCTCAGATCACCAAATCGCGCCTCCAGCGCGCCCTGTGGATCGAGCCGGTCACCGGCGGCACTGAGCGAAAAGTTGAGATGCCCCGCAACGCCCGGACGCAGCGCCGCGATATCGAAATCCTGCACGCGCGCCTGTACCTGCCAGTTCTGCGAGGCGCCCCAATGCATCTGGCCGGACAGTTGCGCGCGCGCGCCCGAGGCGGCTACCTCAGCCGCATCCGCGCGCAGTCCGTCGGCGTTCAGCTGGCCGTGCAGGTGCGCGATCGAGATCGTCGGCAGCGAGCCGACATGCAGTTCGCCGTCGGCCTCGATGTCGTAGGTGTGGGCGCCTTTGAGGTGGTAGTGACCCTCCTCGCTGAGTGCGCGCGCGTCGGCGGCGGCCAGCGGCCAACGGATATGACTCCATTCGCCGGTGAGATCGAGCACGGGGCCACCGGGCATCCAGCTGATGGTGCCGGTCGCTTGCGCTGCGGCTCCCGAGGCGGCGTGGCGCAGATGGAACAGCGTCACGGCCAGGGTCGGCGCCGTGAACGAGCCCTCGAACTCGGTCTGCAGCGGACCGGCCTTCCAATTTTGGGGCGTCAGCTGGCCCTGCGCGCGAAAGCCATCGCGATCGCCGGAAACTTCCAGTGGCCCGCTGATCAGGCCCAATTGGTTGCCCAGGTGCCAGACGGTCAGATCCAGGCGTCGCAATTCTGCGCGGCCCTGCCAGTGCCAGCGATTGGTCAGATCATCGGCGGCGCCGTGGAATTCAGCTGCAAACGGCTCGCTGATGCGTATGTCGAGCCCCAGGTGCGCCAGCGAGCCGTCGAAGCGGGTGTTGACGGTCCAGGCCGGCTCGCCTTCGGGGGCTGCATCGGCGTGCAGATCCCCCGTCAATCCCAGCGACAGCGCCGCGCGCAGCTCGCCGCTGGTTCGCAGATGCACGGCGCGATAGTCGAGCGAGGCGGCGTAGATGCGAATGCTCTCGGGATAGATGACGCCTGACATGCTCAGCGCGCTGGAGTCGTATTCGGCACCGTTGGTGGCGATCAGGTGCCAGCTATGCACGCTGAGGCGATTGGCGAGCACGCGCATCAGCGGCGGCAGAAAGTGCGGAATCTGCGGTTGCGGGTCGGGGGGCACATGCAGCGCATGGATCAGCATGTGCTCGGCGCGCAGCTCGGGCACCCGGACGGTCTGCCAGGCGAGCGGCACCACCGACACGCGCCCCGAAACATCGTCGAGCTCGATGTGCGCGCGACGGTGATCGATCACCAGGTGATCGATGTGGAAACCGCGAGCGAGTGTGCCGCTGGCGCCCTGGATGCCGATGGTGACGACACCGAGTCGGCCATTGAGCTTCTGCGCGATGATGGCCAGCCCGCGCGGGGTATAGGCCAGCCCGTAGAGTGCCCCCAGCGCCACGGCGAGCGCCGCGGGAATCCAGAGCAGGTGCAGGAGGTGGCTCCGTCGCATGGTGGGCCGGAATCTAAACCGCCCGGCGCCCGGATCTCAAAGTTTCGGTGAAATATTCAGGTGCAGGCGCGGGCCGGGGAGTCCCACGAACCCGGGCGCCCGCAGTGCCTGGGCAATATCCAGGCCCACAGTGACCACCGGCAAGCGCAACCGGAAGCCGACGCCCGCCGAGTAGGCCAGCGGGTCGCGGAGGTGGTCCATGGCGTTGCCGCCGTCGACGAACACGGCGACGCCGAAGCTGCGCGGCAGGTCGCGCTCGAGCTCGATGGTGCCGGTCAGCAGATCGCGGCCACCGGGCTTCACGGGCTGGCGCGTCAGCGGCGATGCGCCCGGTGCGGCCGGCGCCAGTACCACCGGGGACAGATCATCGTAGGCGAAGCCGCGCACGCTACGGTCGCCGCCGGCGAAGAAGCGGTACTCGCCGGGCAGGTTCTCGACATTATTGATGTTGGTGGCGCCGAACTCCGAGCGCAGCAGCAGGTGCCAGAGACGGCTCAGGTCCACGACACGTTCAGCCTGCACGTCCAGTCGCAGGAAATTCTCGCGCGCGCCGAGCGTCGTGGTCGATCCCAGCAGCTGCGCATAGAGGCCGCGACTGAACAGTGCCTCGCCCAGATACCCTTCCGGCACCGAGGCGAACACGATGCTTGGCACGATCAGGTTGTCGACCTGTCGGCGGACGATCGGATCGTCGGTGACCGTGTGCACGCCGTTGATCGCGATGATGCGCTGCCAGGAGCCGAGGATCTGCGTGACGCTCGGGCCGAGCTGGATCGCATTGGTCGTGACGTTATTGCCCAGCAGCGATTCCTGGCCGTTGAGCTCGAGCGAGAATTTCTCCAGCGCCGGATCGCGGATCGGCACGTCATAGCGCGCATCGAAGGTCTGCTGGATCTGCGAGATCTGCATCTGCACGCGGAAGCGATGGCCGTAGCTATTGAGGCGCGGGACTGTGAGGCTGGCGGTGCCCCTGAAGCCCGTGTCGGTGCCGTAGCCGCCGCCCAGCGAGTAGCCGATGCGCGAGTTGCCGGCGCGAATCGTGATCGGGACCGTGTGATGTTCGCGATCGCGCTCGCCGGCCGCGACTTCGACGGTGGAGTAGTACTGGCTGTCGTCGAGTGCAAACTGGGTACGCAGCAGCTCGAGCGCGTTGTAGGGGTCGCCCTGGCGGTAGCGCAGGAAGCGGCGCACGTGGCTGTCCTGCACCGAGGTCTGTTCAATGGTGGTCTCGCCAAAGACATAGCGCTCGCCCGTATCCAGATGCAGATAGATGGCAGCCGTGCGCGTCTCACGGTTCACCTGCAGCTCGTTGCGCAGCATGCGTGCATCCAGATAGCCGTAGGTCGCCGCGGCGCGCTCGAGGCTGTTCTTGAGCTGCTCGTAGGCGGCGTGACTCAGGCGCTCGCCGCTGTGAATGGGCAGTGTCGATGTGATGCGGGTAAAAACCGGATCCGAGGCGCCGGGACCCTCGACCCGCACGCTGACCGTGCCGACCAGTACCGGCGCTCCCGGATCGATGGTGATGCCGATGTGCCAGTGGTGCTCCTTGTCCGGCTGCTCGATCGAGGAGCTGATGTGGGGATCGTAGTAGCCGAATGGCCGCAGCGCCTCGCGCACTTCATCATCGATGCGGTTGTAGAGCCGCTGCATGGCGGCCGGCTCGATGCGATCGTGATCCTTGTAGCGCTCCAGACTGAGCAGCGCGAGGACGTTGCGGCGCACTTCGCCATCGACGCCATCGATGTCGATGCGGATGTCGGCGCGCGCGGCCCCCACCAACAGCATCCCGGCGGCAAGCAGGAGCCACGCCGAGGGTTGGCTTAGGTGTCGAACCACGCCTCGAGCAGGCGGCGCGCGATGGTGTGAGCGGGCGGCAGCAGGATGCCCGGAGAGGCCTGCAGTTCGCGCCGTTCGAACCAGCGCGCGTCCTCGAGCTCGCCATCGAGCCGGATCGGACCCACGCGCGCGTGCGCATGGAAGCCCAGCATCAGCGAGGCCGGGAAAGGCCAGGGCTGAGAGGCAAAGTAGCGCGGCGGACCGATGTGAACGCCGGTTTCCTCCTCAACTTCCCGCGCGACGGCCTCCTCGAGGCTCTCGCCGGGTTCGACGAAGCCGGCCAGCGCCGAATATCTGCCCGGCGGCCAGGAGGCCTGCCGCCCGAGCAGCGCCTGCGAACCGTCGGTGACCAGCACGATGACGGCCGGGTCGATGCGCGGGAAAAACTGGGTCTGGCAGGCCTCGTTAGTACACAGGAGCATGTGACCGGCATTACGCGGCACGGTCGGGGCGCCGCAGACGCCGCAATGACGCTGGCGGCTGCGCCAGACCAGCAGCGCGCGAGCGTAGGTGAGCAGCTGGGCCTCATCGGCGGCCTGCAACGGCAGCAGGGGCCGAAGCTCTTCGTATTCGGCATCCTGCGGCGTCAGCGACAGATCCGGCGGCAGGTCCACCAGCACGCAGCGCTCGCCGCGAAACCAGCCCAGCAGGATGAAGCGCGAGGCATCGATGGCGCCGATGGCCTCGTCGTCGTTGCCAAGGAAGGCGATCGAGGCGGTGGGCTCGCGGCGCACGAGGTGCGCCGTACCCTTGCAGATCACGTAGCGCGTGCCCGGATCGGCGCGCGCCACGCCCACCCAGCCATCCTGCAGCCGGAGGTCCGCATGGCGCAGCACGCTGGGAACAGGGGCGGTGATCATGCCGCGCAGTGTTGCAGACCGGCAGTTGCAGCGGCAACCCCAAAGCGGGATGCTCGAAACCATGTCCTTCGTCTCCGACCCAAATCGCCTGCTGTTGGCCATCTTCAGTACGCTGCTATCGCTGCAGGCCACCGCGGCCCCGGGCGAGCTTCGAGAGCTCGCACACGAATATTACGAGTGGCGCGATGCGGCTTATCCGGTCGCGACCAGCAGCGCTGGCGAGCATCGCTTTGATTCCCGACTGACCGACTATCGCATGAGCGCCGTTCTCGACCGTCGCCAGCACGTGAGTGAACTCCTCGCGCAGGTTGCCGCGATCAATGATGAGAACTGGGACAAGGATGATCGTGTCGATCGCGTGCTATTCCAGTCACAACTGGCCTACGCGGATTTTTTCGACCGAGACCTCAACCCCGAAGCTTCGGATCCGCAGCTGTACGTCAACGAATGCTCGAATGCCATCTTCAGCCTGTTGCAAAAGGACTACGCTTCGAGCCACACGAGGGCTCTCGCGGCCACGGCGCGACTGGAGAAGATACCGGCTCTTCTGGTGACCGCCCGAGCAAATCTCACGCAGCCGGTGAAGCTGTACGCCTCACTCGCCATTGAGGCTGCGCGTGGAGGTGATGACTTATACACCGCGAGCCTGATGACGCTTGCCGATCAGCTTTCAGCTTCGGAGCGCCGGCGGTTCATCAAGGCGCGCGACAACGCGCTCAAGGCGCTGCATGGGTTTGCCGACTGGCTCGATTCGGGCCTCGGCAAAATGCCGGAGTGGCAGCCCATGGGCGAGGCGAAATACAACTATCTGCTCAAGCACGTGCTGCTGTTGCCGTTCGATGCCCATGACCTGGCGCATCTGGGCGAAGTGGAGGGAGTGCGCTATCGCGCGCTCGAGGCCATGCTTAAGGATCCAAACCTCGCCTCGCCGGATCCCGCCCGGGCGGCACATGTGCCGAAGGATCAGGCGGAGTTCCTGGCGGCTTATCAGGCGCGACTGCAGGAGATCGTCGACTTTCTGCGCGCGAATCGCCTGGTCACGATCCCGCCTTACCTGGGGGAATTTCAGATCCGGCAGCTGCCCGAGGCCTTCAAACCAACCTCGCCCGGAGGCTTCATGAACCCGCCGGGACTCTACGATAAGGATCCAACCGGTTTCTATTACATCCCGACTTACAACCCCACGAGCGGCAACTTTTATATTCGCGCGGCGATTGAGGATCCGCGGCCGATTCTCGGCCACGAGGGCATTCCCGGACACTTTCTGCAGATCTCGATCGCCAATCACCTGCCGGATGAGATCCGCCGCCAGCACGACGACACCGTATTCGTCGAGGGTTGGGCACTGTATGGCGAGGAGATGCTGCTTCGGGAGGGCCTGTATCCGGACGAGTCCGCGGCCGAGGGTCAGGTACTGCGACTCAGTCGCTATCGTTCCGCGCGCATAAACGTGGATGTGAACCTGCACAGCGGCCGGTGGAACTTCGAACAGGCGGTCCAATATTTCATGGAGGCAGGAGGCCTCGACCGCGAAGCCGCCGAAGGCGAGGCGGCCGGTGCGGCCTCAAACCCATCACAGAAGATCTCGTACATCACCGGCAAGTGGCAGATCATGCGTTTGCTCGGCCGCTATCGCGACCGCCAGGGCGCAGACTTTCGCCTCGGCGCCTTCCACGATCAACTGATCAGCTACGGTTCGCTGCCAGTGTCGGTGATCGAATGGCTCATGTTGGATGATGACGCTTCAGTACGCGCGGCGTTGAAATAGCGGATGGCGCTCAACGCAACCATTTACAGCTTCGAGATCAAACTGAGCGATTCGGATCGCAACGTCTACGAGTCGCTCGCGTTCCGGGCTGCCAAGCATCCGTCCGAGACCGACGAATACTTCGTGACGCGCGTGCTGGCCTACTGCCTGGAATACGGCGAGGGCTTGAGCTTTTCCAAGGGGGGTCTGTCCGCGCCCGATGCACCCGCTCTCGCTGTGCAGGACCTGACCGGCGCGATGGTCCGCTGGATCGAGATCGGACTGCCCGAACCGGCAAGGCTGCATCGCGCGAGCAAGGCATCCCCCCAGGTGGCGGTCTATTCACACAAGGATGTGAGTCTGCTGCTCGCGCGCCTGGCCGTGGAAAAAATCCATCGGGTCGAGGAGATCCAGATCAATACGTTCGACCGGGAGTTGATCGCAGCACTCTGCGCACGGCTGACGCGGCGAATGTCCTTCGATCTTGTGATCAGCGAAGGACAGCTTTACCTCTCTCTCGGCGAGCAGACGATCAGCGGCAGCCTGGTGCGGCATAGCGTTGGAAAAATGTAAACGCAACGCCGCGCTTATGCCTCAGCTTGATCTCGACTGGTGGCACGCACTGCCTTGGCGCCTGGGGATGCAGGACGAATCTCCTGCACGGTCCGGTCAGCAAGGGCGCTTAGTTCATCCAGGGTATGAGCCAGCAATTTGCCGGTTGCTCCACCAACCCCTATGTTCCCAGTCCTGATTGCAGTCCATGCCTTGGTGGCGATATCGATCAGCCGTCGGTGGTCAGCGGCAAAAACAACCATGCGTTGTTGCAGGGTCTCCGCCTGGCGGTCAATCGAGGTCTGCTGGGCAGACCCAAAAGATGCGACCGCGTCCGCAATCGCGTCGTCCAGACAGCGATTTAGCGTGCGAAACTCGTCTGTAGATATGGCTACACCCTGTTCGACCGCTAATGCCGTAACGCTTTGGCACACATCCCCATAGTCGTGCACTACCTGGTCGACGCTAAAGCCGCGACGTAGCAATTCGGCGCCGTGCAAGGCGGCCGCGCGACCGATATCGGTAGCCCCCGGCGCCGCCTCCGAATCGGTTGTCGTCCTAAAAGAGCTGACCTGCTCGCGTCGCAGGGTCTCAACCAGCTGTTGCAGGAATAGTGGCACGCCGTGATCTACTGTTGCAGCGGTAGCAGTGGGCTCGAACCTCTCACGGGCTTTTCCCCTGCAAAGGCTGATGATTCGTTGATGATTCGAGGTCAGAAATTCATGGAGCATCATCGAGACTATCTCCCCCGCTCATATGCCTTCTGTGCGGAGCCGCACATAAATGGCGCGGACTCCTATGGTGCAAATGCGTACCCGGAATTGTTTTTTTTGGCTGCGAACATGGCCGCGTCAGCGCTCCTGATCAACGCGCTTGCGGTGGTCCCGTGTCTGGGGAAGACCGAGATTCCGATACTGGCCTTCAGACATGGATTGGCGATGACATCTCCTGCATTCACGTTACATGGCGCTTGAATCGCCTTGAGGATCTTTGCGGCAATTGTGGCGATGTGACTTTCCTCACGGACCTGATTCAGCAGATATAAGAACTCGTCACCGCCGTAGCGGCTGACCGTGTCGGCGTCCCGTGTATTTTGCCGGAGCCGCGTTGCGACGGTCTGCAAGATCGCGTCGCCTGCCTGGTGACCATAGGTGTCGTTAATGGTCTTGAAATTGTCCAGATCGACGAACATGACTGCGAGAATCTGCTGATGCCGTTTCGCCTGCGCAATTCCATGTTGCAGCCGATCCGTGAATAGCACGCGGTTCGGCAGACCGGTCAAATGGTCATGCAAGGCCGCATTGCGAGAAGCCTCCCCCTGTTCCAGGGCCGCGGCCAGCTCATGATCGACCATGTTCCGATCTCTGATTTCAATCCGCAGCGACTGAATCACCGTCGTCAGCTTGTTCGACGCATCCAGCAGTTGCTTTTTAACGGCCTCATTGACGTCGATGCCATTTCCCGCCTCTGCGGCGGATTGCTCAATCAGCTTCTGTATGTGCTCGCTCTGCGCAAGCACTTCGGTGAGGAAATTACCTGGCACGGATTTGAGCGGGTGGTGCAATAGGGTATCGTGTGGTCGACTGCCGCGTCTCCCACCGGAGAAAAGCCCATCGGCGCATTTGCTCGCGTCGATGGGCCAAAAACTGAATCCGCCGAACAGCTCTCCAGGGAGGGAAAAGCGCTGGTGACCGAAGTCTGGACTCAGATTTTTGACCATACCCTCCGATCCCCGGCGGGTCTGTTCGGTAACGAACACTACTGCGGCCGGATCGCGACATCGGTCAGCGCCTCGAAGCCCGAGACCACATCGAATAACTCCTCGTCGATGTCGCTCTGACGCAATCGATGGAATCTTCCCTGCAGGATCGTCAGCAACTGATCGATATTGCGGTCGGCGCGCTCCATCGCGGCCAGCCGGCTGGCGTTTTCGCTGGCGAGCGACTCGGCGCAGGCCCGGAACAGCGAAATGAACAGGTATTCCCGGATCAGTGCTCGCACAGTCGCGTTGTCTTGTCCGATCACTTCGGGCAGGTTGTGCGTCGGCCACGGTGTGTCGGCCAGCTTGCGGGACCAGTTCGCATCCAGCGGAAGCACCCTGCGGCTGACCGCGGCGTAGGCGGCCCCTGCGGCCGGACGGTTGTAGAAGAGAAGGAGCTCGCCGGCTGTCTCAGGCGATGGGTTGATCGCGATCAGAATCTGCGCCATGAGAGGGCCAATGCCCCCGATGGCATGCGGCACCTTGAACAGCCGAACCGGTGTCATACCGGCTTGCGCCAGGCGCGCATAAACGCGCTCCCCGATTGCCCAGACGCGGTGCCGTCCGGCAGTGTCTGCCAGCCTCTTGATGACACATTGGACCACGACATCGTTGAATTGCCCGACCATGCCCTGGTCGGAACCGAATACAACCGCCTCGACCGTGCCCGCACCACTGGTTTTCGGCCTTTGTATTGTCGCGGTCGCGATCCGGCTGCCCCGATGGCACGCCATCAGCCCCAACTCGACGGTTCGATAGTAGTCCGCCAGCGCGCGCACCGATCTCTCATATTGCACGATGCTCGAGGCCGCCAGGATCTTCATCGTGCGCACCACACCCTGAAGATCTCCGGCGCTGGCAATCTTGTGCCGCAAGCCCTCGGTGGTGTTACTCATGGTGGAAGCGTTCCAGAGCCACGCGGCAGAGCGCGAGGATAGCGTCGCGGTCCTCATCACTGAACTTGCCTGGGGCTTCGAATCGAGCTCGGATATCCGGCGGAATCTTCGCCGCCGCGTCGGCCACCGCCTGCCCGGCCTCGGTCATCCGATCCAATGGCACCGGATCAAACAGCTTCTCCGTCAGTGCGGCCAGAACTGCAATCTGCTGCGGCACCGACATTGGCGCGGATTCGTGCTGCTTGAGGCAGGCGCGGATTCGCTGACCATGGTCGATGACCGCCTGGGTGGCTGCATCCATACGGGCCCCGAAACGCGCGAAGGATTCAAGTTCCTCGAACTGCGCATAGGCCAGCTTCAGATCGCCGGCGAACGCGCGAAAGGCGGGGCGCTGTGCGTGGCCACCGACGCGGGAGACCGATTTGCTGACATCGACCGCAGGCAGTACTCCCAACTCGAACAGCGACGGCGAGAGATAAACCTGTCCATCGGTGATGGATATCAGGTTGGTCGGAATGTACGCCGAGATATCCTGCGCGTCCGTCTCGATGATGGGCAGGGCGGTCAAGGAGCCGCCGCCAAGCTCTTTGCGAAAATGGGTCGCCCGTTCCAGCAGGCGCGAGTGAATATAAAAGATGTCACCCGGAAACGCTTCGCGCCCCGGCGGTCGTCGCAGCAACAGGGATAGTTCGCGATAGGCGCGGGCATGCTGCGTGAGATCGTCGAACACGATCAGAACGTCACGACCGGCGTGGGCAAAATGCTCGGCGATGCTGGTAGCGGCGTACGGGGCGATATAGGCGAGGCCCGGCGGGTCGCTGCCTTCTGAGACGACGACCGCGGTGTATGCCATGGCGCCTTTGGCACGCAGGACGGCGATCGCCTTCGCGACGCCGGCGGCACGCTGCCCTATTGAGCAGTAGACACACACCACATTCTGGTCGTGCTGATTGAGTATGGTGTCGATTGCAATCGCGCTCTTGCCGGTCTGGCGATCGCCCAGTATCAGTTCCCGCTGGCCGCGCCCGATGGGAATCAGCGCGTCGATGACTTTGAGTCCGGTCTGCAGAGGAACCGTAACCGGCGCGCGGTCCATGATTGGCGGTGCGGGCCGCTCGATGGGCAGCCGTTCGCCGCCAGTGAGCGCTCCATTGCCATCCAGGGGCCGGCCAAGGGGGTCGGTGACCCTTCCTAAGAGCGCGTCGCCTACCGCGACGTCCATCACTCGTCCTGTCCGCCGGACTTCATCGCCGGCCCGCAGGCGCGAGTAGTCGCCAAGCAGCACGACGCCGACGGCGTCCACATCGACGTTGAAGGCGATACCGAAAATGCCGCCGGAAAACTCAAGCAGCTCTTCAAAGCCCACGCCGGGCAATCCCGAGACCATCGCGATGCCGGTGGCAATGCTGCCGATCGTACCCACTTCCCGCGGAATCAATTTAGGTGTGAATCTCTCCCGCGCCGCCGTCAGGCTGGCAAACGCGCTGTCGAAGACAGCTTTCAGATCAGCCGGCACGTGTGCCTTGAGCCTTCTGTGCCTCATCGACACTCTGCTCGAGCGAGGCCAGGTAGCCGGCAATGTTCCAGGACACTTTTTGCCCATTGCAGGCGAGTTCGATGCCGGCTACCAGTTCCGGCGCGGTTTGGAATTTAAGCTGCACGTCAGTCGAAAAACTCTCATTGAGCGCATTCTGTACGGCGGCGCGCTGCTCGGGCGGCAGCTCAAACGCGCTTCGAACGACCGCAGGCGCAGCCGAACCATGGATGGCCTCGGCCAGGGCCGCCTTCGCCTGAGCGTCCATTTCCCGCACTCGATGCGTGAACGTATCCACCATGCACGCGTTCAAATTGGCGCTGGCCAGATCCCTTAGTGCCTGCGCAGCAATGGCGAACACTTCCTGTTGAGTCCGGAGGCGCAGAGCCTGGTGGAGATTCAGAAGATCGCTTTCGAGCGCGCGCTGCCGGTCGGCACTGACGTCGTCGGCGGCCTGCCGCGCGACCCCGATGAGTCGCTGGCTCTCGGCGTTTGCCGCAGCGGTGGCCTGGGTCAGGAGTGCGGCACGCTGCCGGTCGAATTCTTCAATCTTTCGCACGAACTCGTCGCGCTGCTGGTCCGCTTTCGTCTGCCGGTCCGCGGCATCCGCCAGTTCCCTGGCGATACGTTGCTCACGCGTGTCGATGGCCGCAAGAATGGGTTTGTAAAGCAGACGCTTGAGCAACCATACCAGGATCAGGAAATTGAGCGCTTGCGCGCCGACCGTGAACCAATCGAACAGCACGAGCTACTTTCCGGGAGTTGCGCCGATGAAGTGATTCCAGAATGGATTGGCGAATATGAGAATCATCGAGACGACGAAGCA